>OGKE01000098.1_pt1 | contig 98093 bp, 98 predicted proteins | sample 1572341 | NCBI WGS metagenome assembly OGKE01 (sample SAMEA2582091, study PRJEB24529) | metagenome | biome: Human gut stool | place: China | collected 2011
AGTATACCGCAGGTTTCGTTCACAATGTGATGTATGAAACTTATCTGAAGGATCACGAAGCTCCCGAAGATATTGAATACTACATGTGTGGTCCCGGCCCGATGTCTAATGCAGTTGTTAAGATGCTGGATAGCCTGGGTGTTGAGCCTGCTTCTATCATGTATGACAACTTCGGCGGATAAAAGCAATACTCCATAAAGGAGTAAAAAGATAACCTAAAAAGAGATAGCAAGTTGCTTAATATATAGCGACTTGCTATTTTTTTTATTATGTAATTAGAAATAATCGTAAGAATTTGACGCACAACCGAATAAAAAATAGTAACTTTATAAACGAATTAAAGAAAAGTATGGCCAAGAACATAAATATACAAGTAACTGATAACTTGACAGATAACTTTCGTGGTTATGCTGCATTGCTTCGCAAAATCAAACAACGGGTACTGATTGCCCAGCAACGAGTAATTTATGCCGCCAACGAAGAAATGCTTCGGATGTATTGGGACGTTGGCGAAATGTTACAGCAAAGCCAAGATGCAGATGGCTGGGGCAAGAAAACCTTGCAACGGTTGGCTGTGGATTTGAAGAACGATTATTCCGAGATAAAGGGATTTACTGTACGCAATATGCAATATATGGTGCAGAGCATTACCAATCACTGGACGACACGCTATCTGCAAGAAGCCATCAAACTTGATGACTACGGCAAGCATGGAGCGTTGGCAAACAACTCCACTGAACCCCTGCCTGTTCCGGAAGCAAATGATGTGAAATCAATGCTCAAAGACCCATATATATTTGATATGCTGACTTTTAAGAGCAAAGATCGTATCAAGGCAGAATATGCCTTACGTGATATTCAGAAGCCTATCGGAATTTCCGATTATGAATTAGGACAAGCCTTGCCTAAAGACTTCCGAGGCAGTTTGCCTACGATTGAAGAAATCGAGAAAGAACTGGAATCTAACAGGGAATGAACAAAATACACAAAAACATTAAATCATATTACAATCTTATGTTAAAGAAATTGTTACTTGTTTCATGCTTGTTTGTTTCAATAAACATCCAGGCTCAGAATGCCGATGTACGAATCGGACAGCTTATCAATGAAAGTAATTGGTTTGAATTGGAACATGAGTTGAAAGCAACTCCGGCTAATTCCATATCGCCATTTTTACGGCAGTTGGCTACAGCCATGACACATCATTATTTCAACAGACCGGATTCGGCATGTACCGTACTTGCTGATCTGCTGAACAATCATCAGCAAGAGTTGGGGGATCGAACCATGAGTATGGTTGTTCTGTTAAGTACTAATCTGACAAGAATCGGCCATTACAATGATGCAGCCGGACTGCTACAGAATATCTATGACCAACTGGCAGCTATGGGAACTGACAGTACCCTAACCGAACCATATAAAGCCCAAGCACAGCAGTATCGTGCTCTGGCTGCTTGCGATCCTCTTTATCAACCGCTTTACAAATCGGATGAATACCGTATCCCGATGGTAATTGGTGATAAAGATGGGCAACGCTCCATTGAGATGAATGGAAGTATCAATGGAAAAGAAGGGCGTTTCCTGTTCGATACAGGAGCCGGCGGGAACCTGATAACTCCCAAATTGGCAAGGGCATATGGATTGCGTTCTTTGGATACAGACATCACTGTAGGAGGTATTGGGGGGATGAAGCAGGGAGGCTATGCCATTGCAGACACGTTGCGTATCGGCGGGTTGACTTGGCTGAATGTGCCTTTTGCTGTAATTGATACCCAAACAGGGCATGAAGAAGCCGATAAGTATAATGAAAAATTTCAGCTTCCCCCTGTTATCGGACTTCCTGTCATGCTATGTATGCAGGAAATTCAATTGGACTTTGCACACCGAGAAATTATTATCCCGGCCATACCTACTCCTAATCCACTGGGCAAAAGTAATCTCATACGTACTGATACAGAAGGATTGCAGTTAAAAACACCCGATGAAACCGGGAATCATGTCTATTTCCATTTTGATACAGGCTGTTACTACACTTATATGCAGCCTACCTGGTACAACCGTCACAAAAAAGAAGTGGATTCAGCCGGTGTACCAGATTCACTTCGTATGGCAGGAATTGGAGGAGTATCAATTACCCGCACTTATAAGTTGCCGTATATGAAAATCCGTATAGGAAATGGCACAGCAATGATTGATTCAGTCAATGTGAATACAGGTATTGATTTGCATTCTGGACAAGTGAAGACAACTTCCTTTTCCGATGGCGCAGAAGACGGTGTGCTCGGCTTAAACGCACTGGAAAAGTTCTCCAAAGTGATTATTAACTTAAAGGATATGTATATGGAAGCTATTCCATTTACAGAGAAACAGTAAACGCATTGTATTCAATAGAATTTAAGGGAGAACCTGACGGTAATGTACCGAATGATTCTCCCTTTTCTTTTACTCTTCAAAAAAGCAGCAGATATTCCACCTTGCTTCTCTACTCGATGCCCGGAACACGGCTCTTTATTTAAAGTTGAAACAAACTGATAACCACTGATTATGCTGTTTCTACATCAACATAATCAGTGGCATTTATACCTACTTAGTGTCAATAGTGACATTAGATTACTTCTAAATGCTTATCAATCAAAATATTGAAAATTCAAAGCATTTTTAAATGAAAAAGCTGTGTGCCCGGAACTACTTTACCTTTATATTTTGAATAATGTAAGCAAAATATGCTACCTTTGCTATCGGCTTAAACAACGAACTAAAACAAGAAGTGGAATATCAATCATAAATTGCACCGAAATAAAGAAGAGTTTGCCAATATTGGCAAACTACATGAGTTAAGAAATAACAAAAGCGTTAAATCTTCACCCTTTAGAATGTACCGTTAAAGTTTACGACCATATTTCTGACTTATTGCTTGCAAATTATTGGGTAATAACCAGTTGTATATACTTTATTATGAATGTTCACTTACAGGATGCAATGCGGAATCCTTCCGCTGTCACTTTTATCCATCGGAGCATCATCGTCATGAGCCTGATGAAGGGGAAAGAATAAAATCCGGCATTATATCCGTGATTACAAATAAAATATTTATCTTTGCCTTATGAAGGGAAAATACAATATGGGTAATTGGATTACACCTTTATCGGCTGATGTGAACAATAATGATGTAGCGTGGTCTGTTTTAGTCGGAGGTGTAGCTTTTACTATAGTGTTTGCCATGATTGGAAATAAAATTTTAAAATCGGAGGTCTTTATGGATATGCTTGCTATGACCTATATAATAGTGAGTGTTATTGGAGTCGTTTTTTTTGATATGGCTTTACACTAAGTCCGGTAAGAAGTGGCCGGAGAATCTGTAACTTCCATTCCAAACCCTATATCTATTATATTATGAAACAATTATTTATCTATTCTATTCTTTGTTTAAGCCTGGCAGCTTGCGGCGGAAAAAAGAACAATGCGGCAGAACCTCAGGAAACACCTGCTGCCGATAGTATTGTGGAAGAAAAGATAGTAGCACTTCCTCCATTGGAAGAAGGCGAAGTCTTTCTGAAAGATAAGGACCCCTTCGGTGAAGTGGTGGAACTGCAGGGAAACCATATAGTGGAACCGGATACGTTTATTTTTAAACCTGCTTCTCCGAATATGGTGATAAAGGATAGCCTGATGATTATGCAAAGTCGGAATGCGCCTTTTTATATATTCCGTTATCCTGAGTTTACTTACATAAAAACCGTCGGAAGAACCGGTAACGGACCGGATGAATTTGTTGCGCCTTATGTGATAGCTTCCCTTAATCCTGCTTATTTGTGTTATTTGTTCGAACGACCTAAAGGAATGCTTTACGGGCTTGATAAAAAGCTGGAGATACATCCGATACAAAAGATACATAGTTCAAAGTCGATGTGGGACTATATTGAACACATCTATGCTGCCGGTAAGAATAGTTTCGTCTATCCCAAAGGACGAAATATATATCGGGCTACTTTGGAAGGAGATTCCGTCAGGACAGAAGAAATAAAGGACATGACCCTGAAACAGGCAAAGAAGATGCCGGCTACCGGTTGCCTTGGTATCAATCCGGCGCGTCATCGAATGGTTTATGCATATAAATATGCCAGAATTATAAAGTTCATGGACTTGGACAGTAATGCAGAACGTACGCTTAACTTCCAGCAGTCCGGTTTTGACGAAGGGACTCTGCACATCGCAGATGGGCTGGATGCTAATGTGACGTATTATATGCAGGTGCTTCCGACCCGTGACTATGTATATATCACTTATTCGGGAAGAACGCCTTATGTAGTGGCAGCGGAGAACAACAAAGGGAAGCATCATATGTACGTTGAGAAATACGACTGGAATGGGAATCCTGTAAAGAAGTATAAGTTGAATGACTTTTGTGTATATACGGTTTTGGACGAAAAAACAAACCGTTTGGTATTGTCCACTTATTACTATGATGACCCGCTGGTGGTGTATCAGTTGGATTGATGCAGAGAATATGTTTGTCGATTAAAGAAAATAAGCCCGGTAAAATGAACTTTTATCGGGCTTTTTCTTTACTTTTGTATAAAAGGAAAAAGGTTATGATTAAGAATATATTGACAAATTTAAAGATTGAGCAGCTGAATGCAATGCAGGAGGCGGCTATAGATACTTGGAAAGAAGGAAAAGACCTGATTTTATTGTCACCTACAGGCTCCGGCAAGACTTTGGCTTATCTGTTGCCTTTGTTACAGAGTTTGAAACCTGATGTGAAAGGTGTTCAGGCCATAGTGCTTGTACCCTCCCGCGAACTGGCTTTGCAGATAGACCAAGTTTTCAAATCCATGAATACACCCTTTAAGGCTGTGAGCTGCTATGGCGGACGCCCTGCCATGGAAGAGCACCGTACTATCAAAGGAGTGCAGCCTTCGGTCGTCATAGGTACTCCGGGGCGTATGAATGACCATCTCTCGAAACAAAATATCGATGCAGAAACAGTGACTACATTAGTCATTGATGAGTTTGATAAATGTCTGGAGTTTGGTTTTCAAGAAGAAATGGCTACCGTTATCGGGCAGTTGCCCCGTTTGAAGCGGCGTTTTTTGCTTTCGGCTACCGATGCCGAGGAGATTCCTCAATTTACGGGTCTGAACAAAACGATTAAGTTGAATTTCTTGAATACCGAGGAACAAACAGTGCAGCGCTTGCATTTATATAAAGTGCTCTCTCCCGGAAAAGATAAACTGGAGACATTGTATAAATTGCTGTGTACATTGGGCAGTCGCTCTACATTAGTATTTTGTAATCATCGTGAAAGTGTGGAGCGGGTAGGGAAGTATCTTCAATCCAAAAAATTCCAATGTGGTATTTTTCATGGCGGTATGGAACAGGACGACCGTGAACGTTCATTGTATAAATTCCGTAACGGTAGTTGCCATGTCTTGATATCCACAGACCTTGCCGCCCGCGGACTGGATATCCCCGAGATAGAAAATGTGGTTCATTACCATCTCCCGGTCAATGAAGACGGATACATCCATCGTAACGGCCGGACAGCCCGTTGGGAAGCTGAAGGAAATTCTTATATTCTACTCCATCAGGAAGAAATGCTCCCTGAATACTTGACGGAAGTCCCTGAAGAATTCCTCTTACCCGAAGTGACTCCCAAGCCGTCATTACCCGAATTTGTGACCTTATATATAGGAAAGGGCAAAAAAGATAAAATCAATAAGATAGATATTGTAGGGTTTCTCTTTAAAAAAGGTAACCTGAATAAAGATGAAATTGGGCGGATTGATGTGAAAGACCATTATTCGTTTGCCGCAGTATCTCGCAAAAAGATAAAGCAAACACTTAATTTGATACAGAATGAGAAAATAAAAGGGGTGAAAACGCTGATAGAAGAAGCAAAATAGTGTCATTATGTCATTTTACAACTCCTAATAATGAACGAATAATTCTAAAAGATTATTTTTATATGCTTTAAATCATTGTTTGTTGGAGTATAGCTTACAAAATGAAAGCATTAAAAAATAGATTTAACTAATTTGAAAGAAAATTATGTGGAAAATCGTAATTTTATTAGCGTTTTTTTTGGAAAGCTGAAAATAATGTGTAAATTCGCAAATGTAAGACATAAACAAATTGTATAACCAAAACTAACTTCAAATGAAAAAGCATAATTTCAATGCGGGACCATCTATCTTGCCTCGCGAGGTTATAGAGAAAACAGCTCAGGCTATTTTGGATTTTAATGGCTCCGGGCTTTCTTTGATGGAAATCAGTCATCGTGCTAAAGATTTTCAGCCTGTGGTAGACGAAGCAGTCGCTTTGTTCAAGGAATTGTTAAACATTCCTGAAGGGTATTCGGTACTGTTCTTGGGTGGTGGCGCCAGCTTGGAATTCTGTATGGTGCCTTTCAACTTCCTTGAAAAGAAAGCTGCTTATCTTAATACCGGTGTTTGGGCGAAGAAAGCAATAAAGGAAGCGAAAGCGTTTGGCGAAGTTGTCGAAGTGGCATCTTCTGCGGAAGCAACGTATACGTATATCCCGAAAGATTATACTGTTCCTGCCGATGCGGATTACTTCCATGTCACCACCAATAATACAATTTATGGTACGGAGCTTCATGAGGATTTGGACTCTCCGGTTCCTATGATTGCCGATATGTCATCTGATATTTTCTCTCGTCCGATTGATGTTTCTAAATATATCTGCATTTACGGCGGTGCACAAAAGAATCTGGCTCCTGCCGGTGTTACTTTCGTTATTGTGAAGAATGATGCTTTGGGCAAGGTATCACGCTATATTCCTACTATGCTGAACTATCAGACCCATGTGGACGGAGGTTCTATGTTCAATACACCTCCTGTTCTTCCTATCTATGCAGCGTTGCAGACTTTGCGCTGGATTAAGGCTAACGGTGGAGTGGCGGAAATGCAGAAGCGTGCCAAAGAGAAAGCCGAAATGCTGTATGCGGAAATTGACCGTAACAAGTTGTTCCGTGGTACAGTAACGGATAAGGCGGACCGTTCTTATATGAATATCTGTTTCGTTATGAATGATGAATACAAAGATTTGGAAGCAGACTTCCTGAAGTTTGCAACCGAAAAAGGTATGGTAGGTATTAAAGGTCATCGCTCTGTGGGTGGCTTCCGTGCATCTTGTTATAATGCCATGCCGAAAGAAAGTGTTCAGGCTTTGATAGATTGCATGCAAGAATTCGAGAAACTTCATTAATTGATTTATAAGAATAAGGGCGTGCTGTGAGTACGTCCTTATTTATTAATACAAATAAGACCATGAAAGTATTAGTAGCAACAGATAAACCGTTTGCTAAAATTGCAGTAGACGGTATTCGCAAAGAGATAGAAGCAGCAGGTTATGAACTGGCATTATTGGAGAAATATGGAGAAAAGGCAAAATTGCTGGAAGCGGTTAAAGATGCCGATGCCATTATTATCCGTAGTGATGTAATTGATGCTGAAGTATTGGACGCTGCTAAAGAGTTAAAAATTGTAGTGCGTGCCGGAGCAGGGTATGACAATGTGGATTTGGAGGCTGCTACGGCTCACAATGTATGTGTCATGAATACTCCGGGACAAAACTCCAATGCTGTGGCCGAACTGGCTTTCGGGTTGATGGTGATGGCTGTCCGCAATATGTATAACGGTGCTTCGGGTACTGAATTGAAAGGTAAGAAACTGGGTATTCATGCATACGGTAATGTGGGACGTAATGTAGCTCGTATTGCCAAAGGCTTTGGTATGGACATCTATGCATACGATGCTTATTGTCCGAAAGAGGTCATTGAAGCAGACGGTGTGAAGGCGGTTGCATCTACCGAAGAATTGTATGCTACTTGTAATATTGTATCTCTGCATATTCCTGCTACTCCTGAAACAAAGAATTCTATCAATTATGATCTGGTAGACAAAATGCCTAAAAACGGTTTGCTGGTTAATACCGCACGCAAGGAAGTTATTAATGAAGCCGACTTGCTGCGTCTGATGAATGACCGTCCTGATTTGGAATATGTTACTGACATTATGCCTGTACATCATGTCGAATTTGCTGACCATTTTCCGGGTCGTTATTTCTCTACACCGAAGAAAATGGGCGCCCAAACTGCCGAAGCGAATATAAATGCCGGTATTGCAGCTGCCAGGCAGATTGTGGGTTTCCTGAAAGATGGTTGCGAAAAGTTTCGCGTAAATAAATAAGTATTTATAACTTATAAATCTAATATTCTATGGCTATAATAAAACCCTTCAAAGGCATTCGCCCTCCGAAAGAACTGGTGGAGCAAGTCGCTTCCCGTCCTTATGATGTGCTTAATTCGGAAGAAGCCCGTGAAGAAGCAAAGGGTAATGAGAAATCACTTTATCATATCATCAAACCGGAAATAGACTTTCCGGCAGGTACAGACGAGCATGATGCGAAGGTGTATGACAAGGCTGCTGAGAATTTCCGGATGTTTCAGGACAAAGGTTGGCTGGTGCAGGACGAAAAGGAAAACTATTATGTGTATGCACAGACCATGAATGGTAAGACTCAGTATGGTTTGGTAGTAGGTGCCTATGTTCCCGATTATATGAATGGTATTATCAAGAAGCATGAATTGACCCGCCGTGACAAGGAAGAAGACCGGATGAAACATGTACGTGTGAATAATGCCAACATTGAACCGGTATTTTTCGCTTATCCCGATAATGCAGAACTGGATGCTATTGTTAAGAAATACACTTCTCAAAAACCGGAATATGATTTTATAGCTCCGGGTGACGGCTTCGGCCATTCATTTTGGGTTATAGACCGGGAAAATGATATTGAAGCCATTACTAAAGCTTTTGCCGCAATGCCTGCATTATATATTGCTGACGGCCATCACCGCTCGGCTGCCGCAGCACTGGTCGGAGCAGAAAAGGCAAAGCAGAATCCAAATCATAAAGGTGATGAAGAATATAATTATTTCATGGCAGTCTGTTTCCCGGCTAATCAGTTGACTATCATCGATTATAATCGTGTGGTGAAAGATTTGAACGGCTTGACTCCCGAAGAGTTCTTAGCGGCTGTCGGAAAGAACTTTGTCATCGAGGAAAAGGGCGTGGAAATCTATAAACCGCAAAGCCTCCATAATTTCTCCCTTTATCTGGAAGGCAAATGGTACAGCCTGACTGCCAAGGAGGGAACTTATGATGATAATGATCCTATCGGAGTATTGGATGTAACTATTTCTTCTAATCTGATATTGGATGAAATCCTTGGTATTAAAGATCTTCGTTCTGATAAACGAATCGATTTCGTGGGTGGTATCCGTGGCTTGGGAGAACTGAAAAAGCGTGTAGACAGTGGCGAGATGAAAGTTGCTTTAGCGCTCTATCCTGTTTCAATGAAACAGCTGATGGATATTGCCGATACCGGCAACATTATGCCGCCGAAGACTACTTGGTTTGAACCAAAACTTCGTTCGGGATTGATTATTCATAAACTGAATTAATTTTTTGGAGAGGTGTATCAGAAGAAACTTTGGAGTCTTGATACACCTCTAAAACAATACAGTGATAAGAAGAAATCCAACTCTTCATATTCGGAAATGATTTATTATTGTTGTTGTATAGGTGTAATATAGATAAATTGTTGTTAGGACAAAAGAATAAATTTCTTTCCCTTTGTTTATTGCGAACAAATATCTAATTTCGCGGCGATTTTAAGAAGATAGACTATAATGACTAACAACAAGACTAAAGGATTTATCCTTGGAGCGATTGCAGCAGCCAGTTACGGCATGAATCCCCTTTTCACTCTTCCCCTTTACAGTGCAGGAATGAGCGTAGATACGGTATTATTTTACCGTTATTCGCTGGCTGTTATCGTTCTTGGCATTATGATGAAATTTCAAAAGCAATCTTTTGCCATAAAAAGGGTAGATGTGCTGCCACTCTGCATAATGGGATTATTGTTTGCTTTCTCTTCTTTGTTCCTTTTCATGAGCTACAACTATATGGATGCAGGCATTGCTTCTACCATTCTGTTTGTTTATCCGGTATTAGTGGCTATTATTATGGCGGTGGTCTTTAAAGAGAAGGTTTCCCCCATTACGATGTTTTCCATTGCTCTTGCCTTTGTAGGTATATCCATGTTGTGCAAGAGTCCGGGCGGACAGACACTCAGCTTGGTAGGAATCACATTTGTCTTCCTTTCTTCATTGTCTTATGCCATTTATATAGTGGGGGTCAATCGCTCATCGCTCAAAGATATGCCGATTGCCAAACTTACCTTTTATGTTTTGTTGTTCGGATTATCGGTGTATGTAGTGCGTTTGCAGTTCTGTACAGAATTGCAGGTCATTCCAACGCCGATGCTATGGATAAATGCTGTTTCGCTGGCAGTCTTTCCTACTGTCATCTCACTGGTGACAATGACTAAGGCTATTCATTATATAGGTTCTACTCCAACTGCCATCTTGGGTGCATTGGAGCCGGTTACCGCTTTATTTTTCGGGGTACTGGTATTCGGTGAACAGTTGACTCCACGCATTATTTTGGGTATCTTGATGGTGATTACCGCAGTAACTCTGATCATTGGAGGAAAATCATTACTGAAGAAAAGAAAGATTAGAGTAAAACACAGCAGATAAAACGGATTGTTGTATCTTTGCCCTTGCAACAAATTATTATATTTTAAACAATGAAAAAGCAATTTATGCAATGGGCAGGACTTGGAATGTGGGTAGCACTGACCCTGTCTGCATGTACCCCTACAAAAAGAGAAGTAGGTAATCTGAATGTTATTCCTCAACCGCAAGAGGTCGTTCAAAATTTTCAGGAAAATCCTTTTGTTATTCATTCGGGCACAAAAATTGTTTATCCGGCAGGTAATGAAAAGCTGGAACGGACAGCTGAATTTTTGGCTTCTTATATAAAAGAAGCCACGGGACTTACCGTTCAATGTACGACAGAGAATAAAGAAAGTGATGCCATCATTCTGTCTGTTGATACTGCTATAAAACAAAAAGAGGGATATCGGCTGGAGGTAACATCCAATAATATCCGTTTGGCAGGTGGAAGTGAAGCGGGAGTGTTTTATGGTATTCAGACTTTACATAAATCTATGCCGGTGACGAAGGATAGAGAGTCGGCGTCTGCCATTCCTGTCGGTATCGTCAATGATTATCCCCGTTTTGATTATCGCGGATTTATGGTCGACGTAGGTCGTCATTATTTCCCGGTTTCTTATCTGAAGCAGATTATCGATATGCTGGCGTTACATAATATTAATTATTTTCATTGGCATCTTACGGAAGATCAAGGGTGGCGAATTGAGATTAAGAAATACCCTAAGCTGACCGAAATAGGTTCGACGCGCCCACGTACCTTGATGGATTGGAGCACAAGAGAATACGACGAGACTCCACACAGCGGATTTTATACTCAGGAAGAAGCAAAGGAGATTGTGAAATATGCAGCAGACCGTTTTATTACAGTTATTCCCGAAGTAGACCTTCCGGGACACATGATGGCTGCATTGGCTTCATATCCCGAATTGGGCTGTACCGGAGGTCCGTATGAAATACCGTGCGAATGGGGAGTTTTCCCGGATGTGCTGTGTGGCGGAAATACGAAGGCTTTGGAGTTTGCCAAAGATGTATTAAATGAAATAATGGATATTTTTCCTTCCCCTTACATTCATATCGGTGGAGACGAATGTCCGAAGGTACGCTGGAAAGAATGTCCTAAGTGTCAGGCGAAGATTCGCGAACTGGGACTGAAGGATACTCCTAAACACAATAAAGAAAACCGGTTGCAGACCTATTTTATGGCTGAAGTCGGAAAAGTAATCAGTGAGAGAGGACGTAAGATGTTGGGATGGGATGAAATGCTTGAAGGGGGCTTGGCTCCGGGAGCAACCGTTATGTCGTGGACAAGTCCCCGAGGCGGCATAGAGACAGCGCGTCTGCATCATAACGCTATAATGACTCCCATTCAATACCTCTATTTCAGTAATCCTACCTACAATCGCATCAAGGGAACAAAGAGCCTTGAGCGTGTTTATACTTTCGAACCGGTATCGGATGAATTGACAGAGGAAGAAAAACAATATATCATAGGGGCTCAAGGATGTATCTGGACTGAATGGACTCGTGACAGTCTTAAGATGGAATGGCAGATTCTTCCTCGTATGGCAGCCCTTTCCGAGATTCAATGGACAGAACCTGCGCATAAGGATTTTGACGGTTTCCTGAATCGTCTTCCGGCTTTATTGGCTATTTATAAAGATCGTGGTTATGATTTCCGTCAGGATATTTATGATGTTACCATCCAGGTTGTTCCCGAAGAACAAGAAGGAAAAGCTAAAGTCTTTTTTCTTACTTTCGATAACGCCGAAGTGCACTATACATTAGACGGCAGCGAGCCCAATGCCCAATCTTCTCTTTACACAGATACATTGCACCTGGATAAGGATGCAGTTATTCAGGCAATAGCCGTTCGTCCGCAAGGCAATAGCAGTATCAGTAAGGAAGAAATTCATTTCAATGCTGTTACCATGAAGCCTGCGACGCTGAATGTAGAACCTCACAAATCATATACTTTTCAAGGAGGAAGTACATTAACAGACGGACTTTATGGAGACTTGAACTACCGTTCCGGCCGTTGGGTCGGTTTTTATGGTAACAATCCGGATATCACCATTGATATGCAGGAGCCGAAAGAAATCTCATCGGCCTTTATCAATACATTATTGAATCCGGGAGATGCCATATTCGGAGCGACCGGTCTGAAAATAGAAATCTCCGATGATGGAAAAGTTTTCCGTGAGATAGCCTCTAAGAAGATTCCCGTATTGGAAAAAGGAACAAAGATGCAAATTCGTAAAGAAGAGATTTCGTTTGATAAAGTCAAAACCAGATATGTACGGATAATTGCAGAGACAACTTCAAAACTTCCTGCCTGGCATTCCATGCCCGGAAAGAACGCTTTCTTGTTTGTGGATGAGATAGGAGTGGAATAATATGAAATTAAAAGGAGGCAAAACGTTGATAATGCTATTATTTTGCTAGTAGGGGGATGTCAAAACTAAACCGGCCTATCCCATCGTCAGCTGTAGGGGCAGGGTTTGTCTGCCCGAAGACATAAAGCTAATTGTTTTCGGGCGAGCGAACCTTGCCCCTACGAACGAAACGACAGTTTTGACACATCCTCTTTCTTTGAATCGAAATTGTGAAAGAAAAATTGTATGTTAAAAATCTATTATGATTAAGTGCCTATCCTTTGTCCGACTGTTCCTTACGAGAAATCTCTCAAATCCTTTTGAAGTTTCTTTCGGGCAAAGTGCAAACGGCTTTTGATTGTTCCGATGGGCAAGTCCATTTTTTCTGCTATCTCTTTATATTTCAGTCCTGATACAAACATCATAAAAGGCTGTTTCGTGTCATCGGGCAATTTGTTGATTATCCTATACAGCAGTTTTAAATCATAAGTTTCTTCAAATTTGTCATCATCTTTGGCTACCTGAATCTGTGCATAGTCCGTGAAGTTGGAATCCAGGAAATTAAGCTCACGAACAGAACGGCGGTAATTATTGATGAATAAATTACGCATGATGGTATACATCCATCCTTTAAAGTTTTCCTGGCGGATAAATTTCTGTGTATTATCCAGAGCCTTTAAGATAGAATCTTGTACCAAGTCGTTTGCAGAATCCTGATTTGCAGTCAATTTAAAAGCGAAGCTCATAAGTTCCGGTTGCATCGCTACTATTTTATTTATGATTTTAGAGTTTTCCATATCCTTCTTTTGTTGTTTTACGATATACAAAGGTCCGTTTTATGCAAGAAAAAAGAAATGGCGATTTATCCGAAAAACTTGGCAATTATTCCTTAATGCATGGAGAAGGCCGGTAAAGAACTAAAATAAAAGGAGGGTAGTAATTGTGTACTTCGATTATATTCTATACATTTGTGATAACGGATAAAAACAGAAGAATACGATGAATATTAATAAAATTATAGCTGGTTATAGAGAGGCTTTTGGCGAAAAGGCTGAACTTTCGCATTCTGCCGTCCCAATGTCCTGCTTTAAAGTGATGTACCACACCATGCGCAACAGTTGTCTGTTCGATACCTATGCATGGGGAAAAATCAGAGAAAGAATCAATGGATAATTTTGCGGCAATAGACTTTGAAACGGCAAATAATGAGCGCACCAGTGTGTGCAGTGTGGGTGTTGTGATAGTAAAGGATGGTGAGATTGTAGATAAGTTTTATAGTCTTATTCATCCCGAACCGGACTATTATTTGTATTGGAACACACGTGTACACGGGCTGACTCGGGAAGATACGGCCAATGCTCCTGTTTTTTCCGAAGTATGGAAACAAGTAGAACCCAAAATCACAGGACTTCCGTTGGTTGCGTATAACAAGGCGTTTGATGAAGCCTGCCTGAAAGCAGTATTCAGAACCTATTGTATGGATTATCCTGATTATGAGTTTTATTGCACTTATCAGGCATCACGCAAACTAAAAGGGTTACGGAATCATCAGCTACATACGGTGGCCGAGTTCTTCGGGTTTGATTTGAAGAATCACCATCACGCATTGGCAGATGCGGAAGCTTGTGCATGGATAGCCCGATATGTGTTGTAGTTTTTATATTTTTCCAATAATAATGATTTCCTTTGATGATGATACAAGAAGATACATATAAAACGATAATCGGTGTAGCCGAAGGTATTTATACAGAGAAGAGAAGTAAATTTATAGCTATTGCCATTCCTGTACATACCGTTGAAGAGATAAAACAGCATCTTGATATTTATCAAAAAAAATACTATGATGCGCGTCATGTGTGCTATGCTTATATGCTTGGACATGAAAGAAAAGACTTTCGTGCCAATGATAACGGAGAACCGTCCGGTACTGCCGGAAAACCTATTTTGGGACAAATAAATTCTAACGGGCTGACCGATATTCTTATTGTTGTCGTGAGATACTTCGGTGGCATCAAACTGGGAACAAGCGGATTAATCGTCGCCTATAAAGCTGCGGCAGCAGAAGCGATAGCCAATGCCACAATAATAGAAAAAACGGTGGACGATGAGATTGCCGTTGCTTTTGAATATCCTTTTATGAATGACGTCATGCGTATCGTAAAAGAAGAAGAACCGGAAATCTTGGAACAGTCATACGATATGGATTGCCTGATGAAGCTCCGTATCCGCCGGTCTATGATGGGGAAATTGCGTGCTCGCTTGGAGAAAGTTGAAACAGCCCGAATTATCGAATAACCCTTTTGGCATTATTGTTGGTTCAATGGTGTTTCCGGGAGGCTTTGATTGAAACATGTTTGTAACATGAATGACACATCGCAGATATATCGGTTCTCTATCTTTGCAGTCGAAAATAAAAAGTCACATTAATAATAAAGATGAGAAGAACACTCGCAGCCGCTGTCTTTACAGCTTTAAGCATAGCAACCGCAGGTGCGCAACTAACTATTCCCAAGGAATATCTTCCTAAGGTTCACGGGACTATACGTAGTAAATACGAGCTTCAGACTACTACAGGCATGCAACGCTTTCAGGTAAGAAACGCCCGTGTCAGTTTGGACGGAAAGGTACTGCCGGTTATTGCATATAAGGCAGAAATAGATTTATCGGATGAAGGAAGCATCAAGATGCTGGATGCGTATGCCCGCTTCGTCCCTAATGATACATGGAATTTGACAATGGGACAGATGCGTGTTCCGTTTACTATTGATGCGCATCGCTCTCCTCATCAGCAATATTTTGCCAATCGCTCCTTCATAGCCAAGCAGGTGGGGAATGTGCGTGATGTGGGTGCTACCGGAGCTCTTGCTTTAGATGGTAATTTGCCGATGAAGTTGGAAGCCGGATTATTCAATGGCTCGGGACTGACTCAACAAAAAGAATGGCATAGCACCCTGAACTATTCAGCCAAGCTGCAATTAATGCCTTGGAAAGGTTATAACCTTACTTTAAGCACGCAAAAAGTACACCCGGATAAAAATAGTATCTATATGTATGACATCGGTACATATTATGAATTTTCCAATTGGCATTTTGAGGTGGAATACTTATATAAAACATATGCCCATGATGCTTTTAAAGATGTGCACGCTTTTAATGGCTTTGTAAATTATGATTTGCCTATCAAGAAAGGGCTGTTTAAGAAAATTTCTTTCTTGGGACGATATGACAGTATGGGCGATCATAGTAACGGTGTTGCCAATGAAGAAGGACAACTTTATATCACGGACTATTCCCGTCAACGTCTGACCGGTGGCGTGACGCTGAGTTTCGGAAAAGCTTTTCAGGCAGATTTGCGTATCAATTACGAGAAATATTTTTATGATGACTTATCTCTGGCTAAAGAATCGGAGCAAGACAAATTCGTAATGGAACTGATGGTGAGATTCTAATCTCACCAACGTTCCTTCATCATTTCTTCCATTTTCAGCAGCTCATCTCTATATTGGGCAGCTTCGATAAATTCCAGTTTCCTGGCAGCTTCCTGCATTAATTTTCGTGTACGTTCGATAGCCTTTTCCATTTGAGGCTTAGACATGTATTGGACAACCGGATCGGCGGCAATACTGCCGTTGGATGGCTCAACGTATGCTTTCGGAACTTTTACTTCATCATCGGCATTGGTATTTCCTGTGCCCAGAAGAGCTGCATTGCGTGCACGTTTAATCTGTTTCGGAGTAATACCGTGCTCCTCATTGTAAGCCAATTGTTTTTCGCGGCGGCGGTTGGTTTCATCAATGGTCTTTTGCATGCTTTCGGTAATGCGGTCGGCATACATGATGACTTTTCCGTTGATGTTACGGGCAGCGCGTCCGGCCGTCTGTGTCAATGAGCGGTGAGAACGAAGGAAGCCTTCTTTATCGGCATCCAATATAGCTACCAAAGACACTTCCGGCAAGTCAAGACCTTCGCGAAGCAGGTTTACGCCTATTAATACACTATATGTTCCCTGACGTAATTCATCCATAATTTTCACCCGCTCCAACGTATCTACATCACTATGGATATAATTACATCTAATGTCGTGACGCAATAGATAATCGGTTAGCTCTTCTGCCATACGTTTGGTCAGTGTAGTGACTAATACGCGCTCTTCTTTTTCGATACGCTGCTGAATCTCCTCCATCAGATCATCGATTTGGTTCATGCTGGGGCGTACTTCGATGACAGGGTCAAGCAATCCCGTCGGGCGGATCACTTGCTCCACCACAATCCCTTCACTTTGTATCAATTCGTAATCGGCGGGAGTGGCACTGACATAAACAACTTGTTTTGCCAATTCTTGAAACTCTTCGAACTTTAGCGGGCGATTATCAAATGCAGATTCCATCCGGAAACCATATTCCACCAGGTTGGTTTTACGTGCGCGGTCACCGCCATACATGGCGCGAATCTGAGGCACACTGACATGGCTTTCATCAATGACAATCAGAAAATCATCGGGAAAGAAATCCAGCAGGCAATAAGGACGCGTACCGGCTACACGACCGTCAAAATAGCGCGAATAATTCTCTATGCCCGAGCAATGACCTAACTCCCGTATCATTTCCATATCGTAAGTGACACGTTCATAAAGGCGTTTCGCCTCATAATGCTTGCCTTCTTCTTCAAATTTAGCCACTTCTTTTGCCAAATCATCCTCTATTTGATAGATTGCCTGCAACTGGCTTTCTTTGGTGGTCATAAAAAGATTGGCGGGATAAATCTTGTATTCATCAAAAGAAGCGAGACGTATGCCGGAAACAGGGTCCACTTCTTCAATACTGTCAATCTCATCATCCCAAAACATCACGCGGAGCAGGTTGTCGCTGTATGCCAGATAAATATCTACCGTATCTCCTTTGACACGGAAATTGCCACGATTCAGCTCCAAATCATTGCGGACATACAGACTGTCTACCAAACGGCGTAGAAACACATTGCGGTCCAGTAATTTACCCTTTTTGATTTCAATGACATTATTATAGAAATCAGAAGGGTTTCCCATACCATAAATACACGATACGGAAGAAATGACCACCACGTCCTTACGGCCGGAAAGCAAAGCGGAAGTGGCTGCCAGCCTGAGCTTGTCAATCTCCTCGTTGATTTGCAAGTCTTTCTCTATATAAGTATCGCTGGATGGGAGATAGGCCTCCGGCTGGTAGTAATCATAATAAGACACGTAATACTCGACTGCATTATTAGGAAAAAAGTTCTTGAACTCTCCATATAACTGTGCTGCAAGTGTTTTGTTATGGCTTAATATCAGTGTGGGTTTATTGATGTTTTTGATGACATTGGCAATGGTAAACGTCTTGCCGGAACCTGTTACACCCAAAAGTGTTTGGGCAGGCACTCCTTTTAATATGCCTTCTGTCAGCTGGGCGATAGCTTCAGGTTGGTCGCCGGTCGGTTGATAATCAGAAATCAGTTCAAAATTCATAATTCCATGTTTATAAAGACTAAGCTGTAAAATTACAGTTATTTTCTCTTATAACACGTATACATCCTGAAAAAAACAAGATTGGTCGACTTTTTAGTATTAAAAAACATATAACTGTTGTATTTTTCGGTGGAAAGGCGTAAATTTGCGCAATTATTTAAATAAGATGAAAAAATATATCATTATAGCTCTTGTCTCCGGCAGTGTATTAACATCATGCGGAGAGTACAACAAAGTTCTAAAAAGCACGGACTACGAATATAAGTACGAAGCAGCCAAAAGTTACTTTGGCAAGGGGCAGAACACAAAAGCTGCGGCAATTCTGGAAGAGTTGATAACTATTTTGAAAGGAACCGATAAAGCTGAAGAATCCCTTTATATGTTAGGAATGACATATTATAACCAGGGTGACTTTATAACGGCGTCGCACTATTTCTCCACATACTATAATACATATCCTCGTGGAACTTATACCGAACAGGCTCGTTTTTATTCGGGAAAAGCATTATTCTTGGATACACCGGAGCCCCGTTTGGATCAAAGCAGTACTTATAAGGCCATTCAGGAGTTGCAGATGTTTATGGAGTATTTCCCTGCCAGTAACCGTCATCAGGAAGCACAGCAAATGATATTCGATTTACAGGATAAGTTGGTGATGAAAGATTATATGGCAGCCCGATTATATTATGATTTGGGTTCTTATACGGGAAACAGTTCATATAGCACTACCGGAAATAACTATCTGGCATGTATCGTTACGGCTCAGAATGCTTTAAAGGACTATCCTTATACCAAGTTGCGCGAAGATATTTCTATCCTGCTTTTGCGCGCCAAATATGATATGGCCAAGGAAAGTGTGGAAGAAAAGAAAGAAGAGCGTATGCGTGATGCCATTGATGAATACTATGCCTTTAAGAACGAATTCCCCGAAAGTAAATATACTAAAGAGGTGGAAAACATTTATAAGGATGCCAAGAAATACGTGAAGGAAATTAACGAATAAAAAACTAAATAAGAAATTATGGATTACAAGAAGACAAACGCTCCGTCGAATACCATTACCCGCAACATGGTGGAACTGTGTGAGGATACGGGCAATGTATATGAAACCGTTGCTATCATTGGTAAACGTGCCAACCAGATTGCTGTTGAGATGAAGAATGACCTTTCAAAGAAGTTACAGGAGTTCGCTTCATACAACGATAACCTGGAAGAAGTCTTTGAAAACAGAGAGCAAATCGAAATCTCTCGTTATTACGAAAAGCTCCCGAAGCCGACTTTGATTGCTGCCCAGGAATACGAAGAAGGTAAGGTTTATTATCGTAACCCAGCCAAAGAAAAAGAGAAATTACAATAAAAGGTTCTTTCCCTAAAGGCCGTTTCACTGAAGCGGCCTTCTTTTTTGTATAACCGTTATTAAAAGATTATTATTATGATACAACGCATTCAATCCGTTTATTTATTGGTAGTTACCATTCTGCTCATCGTTTGTATGTGCACTCCTGTAGGAGCCTATATTGCTGAGGATTACAGTGTCTCAAAGTTTACTAATCTGTGTATTGTCTCTGCCGACGGCGTAAAGGACTATGCTCCTTGGGCTATGTTTGTCATTCTGGTAGTAGCGGCATTGCTTTCTTTTACTACGATATTTATGTTTAAGAAACGTATGTTGCAGATTCGTATGACTATTTTCAGCACTATCTTACTGGTAGGTTATTATGCTACACTGATTACTTTTATCTTTATGTTGAAGGATGATAGCATGACATTCTCTGCTTCGTGGACTTTATGCTTGCCTTTTGTTGCTATTATTTTAAATTGGCTGGCTATCCGTGCTATCGGTAAAGATGAAGTGTTGGTGAAAGCTTATGATCGTTTAAGATAACGATTCCTTCATTTGGCTGAAGAATATTATAAGGGGTTGTGCCAAAAAACGTGGATAATGCTGTCTTTTGGTTCGTAGGGGCGAGGTCCGCTCGCCCGAAAACAGTTTGCTTTGTGTCTTCGGGCAGGCAAACCCTGCCCCTACAGCTGACGATGGGATAGGCCGGTTTAGTTTTGACACAACCCCTTATAACAATAAAGCATATTTTTTATAATACACCGGCGTCTGTGTCGCTATTGCTAATCTTCTTGTTCTTGCTTTGATATTGGCGGCCGAAACTGAAGTTGTAGGCAAAGGTCAGGAAAGCCATGTGAGCCGACTCCTTCACATGCCATGCTCCCTTGGAGCCGGCGTAGCGATTCCTGTTTTCCTGTTCGCGCTTATAGTTATCAGAGAAAGGATTGATGATTCCTGCTCCCAAATTGACTCTGCCCAAGCGATATTGCAACATAAGGACATGCAAGTTCTCGCCACTGCTCAAGCTTTCGCCAAAGAAACTGTTGCGGTTGCTCTGTATCATGAAGTATCCCATAAACCGTTTATACATGGCGGTTGCCTCCAATTCGTAATACCAGTTTGTATAGGTGTGATTATAATCCGTTCCGTGACTCCAATAACGGCTCAGCCCCGTACTCCCTCTTAATTGCAGTACATCCCAAAGCATTCCCACGCGGACAGATAACTCATTTTCCAAAGACTGGAAGCGATGGTGGTTGGCATAGCTGCGTATGAATTTCCCGTTCTCACGATAAGTCTGCTCCATGATGACATCGGGCGCATTGCGATAGTTGGTATACCAATTTATCTGCACTTTCTTCTTGTTATACCCCAATGTCAGGTTCAACCGATAGTTGTTATATGGTTTCAAATCAGGGTTTCCACGTCTGATTTGCAATGAGTCTATCAATTGGTCTACAGCACTTAACTGAGATAGTGAAGGCTCATTACTGTTTAAACTGCCATTCATGCGGGCATAAAATTCTTCATTAAATGTATAACTCAGGCTGAAACGTGGATTGAATTGGTAAGTTTCATAATCTTCTTGTCCGATTTGTTGGTACCAGGAACGGGTGACACCTGCTCCCAGCGTATAATTCATCTTTTTCCATTTTCCGCTATATTGCGCATAGGCATACGTGTCGGCTTGTTTCATCTGTGTGTTATAGTTCAGCGTTCCGCTATACTCATTGTCCGAATATGCCTGGGTGTGTTTGATACCCGAACTGAAACGGCTTTTCTTGAATGTCTTTTCATAGATTCCTTCCGCGATGATGGAGTATTTGTCACCCTGCACACCTGAGAAGTAATCGGCAACAAACTCATTATCGAGAATTTCCTGATAGTTTTGGCGGTTATGACTGCCGATATATGTTCCTACAACGTTCAATGCCAGAAACTGCTTCTTTTTTAGTTCCTTCTGAAAATAGATGTCGAACCAGGGGCGACTGTTACGGTTGTGAGCAAAGTCAAGTCTTTCTGTGGCAAGTTCGGGATATTCACAGGTATACAGTGTGCTGTGGAAACCGGTCCGTGGTTTGTTTTCATTCCAAAATCCGATGGAGGCGTTCAACATATAATTATCCGCTTCCTGCAAGTTATAACTGATACCGCCCCATTGTGCGTATTCCGAAGTAGCATCAGGAATGCCTTCTTCCGTCCGGTGCAGAAAAGTACCGTCTTCCTTTGCAAACGTTTCTTCATTGGTGCGCCATGCATTCTCGAATTTATGTGAATATGCGCCATACCATATTCCGAATTCGGATTTCTTGTAGTTCACTTTTCCCGACACATTATAGTTTCCCCACATCACATAGGGCGACTGCTGAGCCGAGGTGCTGACAGAACCTCCAAGTTCATAACGGCGGACAATGTAGTTTACCACCGCTCCTGCATCTCCGTAGCGCAGTCCGGGGTCTTCCAGATATTCTATTCGGAGGATATCCGATGGGATAAGTGCCTGAATTTCTTCTTTCCCCACTTTGCGTCCGTTGATACACAGTTGTACAGAACTTCCGTCATTCAGGGAAACGCTGCCATCCAGAGGATTTACATTCAGTCGTGGAAGCATCAGATTGCGTAATAAATCGACACCGCTATTTGAAGCAGTGATTTGTTGCTTGTTGGGAAACACTAATTTTCGGTCGAACTTACTGACCACATTGGTTGCGGAAACCGTCACTTCTTCCAGTTGTTGGGAGGCTTCTTCCAGTTCCAGCGTACCCAAATCGACAGATTGGGAAAGTCCTTGCAGGTCAATGACGCTTTTCTTAAAACCGATGGCAGAGATGACCAATTTATAACTTCCTTCCGCCACTTTTTCTATTCGGAAAATTCCTTTGTTGTCGGTTGCGGCACCGTTGACAAAAGTCGAATCATTGGTTTGCAGGACCACATTGGCTGCTATCGCCGCTTGCTTAGTGCTTGCTTCCAATACTTTACCGGATATGCGTATTTGTTGTGCATGGCATATACCTGCCAACAAGCATACGGTCATTAAAATACCAATTTTTTTCATGATGTAGTTTTTTCGTGTCTTCTTGGTCGGAGACCAATTAATACTGTTTATCGGATTAGACGGTAATAATTAACTTTTAGTTTCAAATGAAATCGTAATAATAGTTAAAAAGGAAATGACCGGGACACACATACGTATGTATCGGTCTTTACGTATATACGCATGAGGCTACACATACGTATGTATAAAGCAACACGTATATATGTGTAGCCCTACACATATATACGTGTCATGCGACCTTTGACCGAAAGGCAATATCTTCTTCGGATGAGCCTGCCTTATTTGGTTATATCGAATAAATAAGTTGCCCTTACGCCTATATAGGAGTGGGCAGACCGACCGAAATAATCTTTTTTTGTACTCTTATAAAAGTCTCCCAACCCCATGTAATAGCGCCCTTCCAACAAGAAGTGTCCGATACCTGTGCTTAATTCCAGTCCGGCGCCGGCTGCAATACCATAATCAAATTTATTTTCTACAGCCTTACCGTATTGCTCTGTTACCCCATTGGGGCGTTGGGAAGTATCCCAATTATCACTCATTTCTTCTTTATCGCTTAAAAAGAAACCGATTTGGGGACCTGCATTGATAAAGAACTTTACTCCTCGGTTCAGTGCGTCTTTTCCGAAAGCAAGATGAGCCAAAAGAGGAATCTCAACATAGTTCATGGTGCGGCTGTATGTATTTCCGGAGCCATCCTCAATCTTTTCACTCCAACCGCGTTGTGAGTAATTGATTTCCATTTGCACTCCACACATCATCTTGAAGTATTTTTCGGACATATAGCGCATGGTGACACCCATCTCCATGCCGTTCAAGGTATTTTGTTTGATTTTAGGATCAAAACTAACAGAGTTCATGTTCAGTCCTCCATTTATTCCAACTGCAAAATTATGTCGCTCTTCACCTAATTGTGCAGTTGCCGGCAAAGTGAATAACCATGCCAGAACCAATATACCTATATATTTATAGTTCTTCATTATTCAAAATCGAGTTTAATCAATTCATAGTTCTTCGTAAAATGAACAAAGAACACTTTCCGGTTGATAAAGCCTCCCCAGTTATTTACGCGTTCAAATTTAAATCCCGTCTGAATAGGAGTGACTGTCACTTTATTCAGCTTGTCTTCCAAGTTGCTTCCATATTGTGATAACCCTTTCAGGAAGAAATAGCCTGTGTCGAATCCTAACATTCCATATTTGGGGAATGTGTTCGACATATCCTTGCTGTACCATTTGCGATAGGCAGAAGAGAATCGGATAGCTTCGGGAAATAAATTGTTAGTATAGAAAGAAGAATAGAAATAAGTATCCAATTCATAAAAACTGGCCAAATGGTCGTTAGTATACGTTTGCCATTCGGGGTAGCCGAATAATTGCATCCGATAATCAGGATTGTCACGCAGGGTAACAATTAACTGCGGTAATAATTTAATCAGAGCAATGTTTGTACCGGAAGTAGGAATAAATACATTGTCCAAAGTAGCATTCATGGCCCCCTTTAATGATTCGGGAGTAATGGCCTCACCTTTTAATTCAGTAAAAGGTATGTGCTTGCCTTTCAATTCCTCTTTCAGTCCCTTAATAAAATCCGCTTTGTCTTTATCGCCATCCTCTGCATCAAGGAATATTACATTGGCATTGGTAAATTTGCGGGTAAAGTGCTCATATACTTCCGAATATAGATAAGATTGAGGAGTATTAATCTGATAAATAGACGGGTTGTTGAACACCTCATTACCCTTTGAAGTAAATGGAATCACTAAGCGGATATTATTTTTCTTGGCAAAATCCGCCACCGGTTTAACCTGTTCCGGATAAGCAGGACCGAAGATGATATTCATGTTTTTCATTTCATCTTTGGCAAGAATGGATTTTACCGAAGAGGTATTATTATATGTATCATAAGTGTATATATCAATAGAAACACCTTTTTCTTTCAAACTGTCTACTGCCATCAAGAAACCTTCATAGTACTCTACCATGCGGATTTGTTCATCACGATTACCGCTGCCGTCGGTCATGAACGGAAGCATAACGGCTGCTTTTATGGTGGAAATCTTAGGATTTTCCTTCTTACTCTTATCAAAGAGCTCATTGTCGGTCGGTATAGTAGCCGGCGATACAGGTTGTTCCTGTTCCTTTTGGTTGTTTCCGGCAGATGGGTAGGGGATACACAAAAACTTTCCTTTTTTGAGTTTCTCTGTACGGAGTTCGGGATTGGCTGCAATCAGTTCGGCTTCCGTAATACCGTATAGACGGCTGATGCTGTATATCGTTTCTTTTCTTTCCACCCGATGCATATCCCGACATTTAGGTTTTAAAGGGGTGGAAGCGGAAGAAACAGCTCCGGCCGATTTTACTTCATTGATAATGGTTTCCTCACTGCTCTCTGTTTGTGCAGGGATAACAATAACCTGTCCGATACGGAAGTTTTCCGCACTGAGTCCCGGATTGGCCTTACATATATGTTGTGCAGTGACACCATATCGCTGCGTAAGCTTATACAGAGTTTCTCCGGCCTGAATGGTGTGAAACGTTTGTTGTCCGCTTCCTGCGTTCTTCTGCGGAATCTTCAATCTCTCACCGGCCTTTATTTGTTCCGAGCTTCCCGGATTCAGTTTAATGATATCGGCAGTAGTAACGTTATACATACTGGCTATCGAATACAAACTCTGCCCTTTGGTAATAGTGTGCAGAAAATAGCTGTCAGAGGAATGCGTCTGAGCCATCATTCCGACTGGAGCAACAGACAAAGCTGCGACCAGATATAATGCTTGAATAAATTTCATTTGTAGTGTGTTGATTATACTAAGGGGCAAAAGTACAAAAAAAACTGTTTTATTCACATTATATGGAAAGAATAGCAAATAATATTAGGCTTTTTAATTAATTATTTCGTCCAGAAGCATTAAATTTGCCTGCCAAAAGTAGCTGAAAGCATAAATATATGATTGAAGATAAAGAATTAATTAATGTATACGGTGCCCGTGTGCATAATTTAAAAGATATAGATGTAGAAATTCCACGTAACAGCCTGACTGTGATAACCGGACTTAGCGGTAGCGGTAAATCTTCATTGGCATTTGATACTATCTTTGCTGAGGGACAACGCAGATACATAGAAACATTCTCTGCATATGCCCGTAATTTTCTGGGTGGAATGGAACGTCCTGATGTAGATAAGATAACAGGATTGAGTCCGGTGATTTCTATAGAGCAGAAAACAACGAATAAGAATCCGCGTTCTACCGTAGGTACAACAACCGAAGTGTATGATTATCTTCGCTTGTTGTTTGCCCGTGCAGGTATTGCATATTCTTATCTGTCGGGAGAAAAAATGGTGAAATACACCGAAGAACAGATTCTTGAACTGATTCATAAAGATTATCAAGGCAAAAAGATTTTTATGCTGGCTCCGTTGGTGCGTACACGTAAAGGTCATTACAAAGAACTTTTCGAACAGGTGAGGAAGAAAGGTTATTTGTATGTGCGTGTGGATGGGGAAGTGCGTGAGATTGTTCACGGCATGAAACTCGACCGTTATAAGAACCATGATATAGAGGTGGTCATTGATAAACTGGTTGTAAATGAAAAGGATGAGAAACGCTTGAAGCAAAGTGTTGCAACTGCCATGCAGCAAGGGGATGGACTGATTATGATATTGGATGCGGAAACAGAAACGGTACGCCATTACAGCAAACGCCTGATGTGTCCGGTTACAGGATTGTCCTATAAAGAACCTGCTCCCCACAATTTTTCATTTAATTCTCCGCAAGGAGCTTGTCCGCGGTGTAAAGGATTGGGATATGTCAACCTTATTGATGTAGACAAAGTGATTCCTGATCGTGAATTGTCTATTTATGAAGGTGCCATAGCACCTCTGGGCAAGTATAAAAATGCAATGATATTCTGGCAGATAGAAGCATTGCTTGAAAAATATGATTTCAGCATAAAGACACCTGTCAAGGACTTGACAGACGAAGCCATTGATGAAATTCTTTATGGTTCCGATGAGCGGATTAAGATAAAAAGCAGCCTCATCCATACTTCCTCCGACTATTTTGTAACGTATGAAGGAATAGTGAAGTACATACAGATGATGCAGGAAAAAGATGCTTCCGCTACAGCTCAGAAATGGGCGGAGCAGTTTGCCAAGACCGATGTCTGTCCCGAATGTAAGGGAGCCAGATTGAACAGGGAGGCATTACATTTCCGCATACACGATAAGAACATCTATGAATTGGCCAGCATGGATATCAATGAGTTGTATGATTGGCTGATGAAGGTAGATGAATTTTTAGAGGATAAACAACGCAGAATTGCGAGCGAGATATTAAAGGAAATTCGTACTCGTTTGCGTTTCTTGCTTGATGTGGGCTTGGACTATCTGTCATTGAACCGCACCTCGGTGTCTCTTTCGGGAGGAGAAAGCCAGCGCATCCGTTTGGCAACTCAAATCGGTTCACAATTGGTGAATGTACTCTATATATTGGATGAGCCGAGTATCGGACTTCACCAGCGCGACAATCTCCGACTTATCAATTCATTGAAGAAACTTCGGGATACAGGCAACTCTGTCATTGTGGTGGAACATGATAAGGATATGATGTTGGCCGCAGATTATGTAGTGGACATGGGACCGAAAGCCGGCCGTTTGGGGGGTGAGGTAGTATTCGCCGGAACTCCGCAGGAAATGGTTAAGACAGAGACACTTACCTCGCAATATTTAAACGGGAAGATGAAGCTGGAGATTCCATCTGAACGAAGGGCAGGAAACGGAAAATCCTTATGGCTGAAGGGTGCGAGGGGAAACAACCTGAAAAATGTGGATGTGGAGTTTCCATTGGGAAAACTTATCTGTGTGACAGGGGTGTCGGGCAGTGGGAAATCCACCTTGATCAATGATACTCTGCAACCTATCCTGTCTCAGCATTTTTATCGCTCCCTGCAAGACCCGTTGGCATACGACAGCATAGAAGGGCTGGAAAATATAGACAAGGTGGTGAACGTAGACCAATCTCCTTTGGGACGAACACCCCGTTCCAATCCGGCAACGTATACCGGAGTCTTTTCGGATATAAGAAATCTTTTTGTCAATCTGCCCGAAGCGAAGATACGCGGCTATAAACCGGGACGTTTTTCATTCAATGTGACCGGAGGACGTTGCGAAGCTTGTGGCGGTAACGGTTACAAGACAATTGAAATGAATTTCCTGCCTGATGTCCTGGTCCCATGTGAAGTATGTCATGGCAAACGTTATAACCGTGAAACGCTGGAAGTGCGTTTTAAGGGAAAATCCATAGCCGATGTGCTGGATATGACTATTAACCGGGCTGTGGAGTTCTTTGAGAACGTACCTCAGATTCTGAATAAAATAAAAGTCTTGCAGGAAGTAGGGCTGGGGTATATCAAGTTGGGACAACCTTCTACCACCTTGTCCGGTGGAGAAAGCCAGCGTGTGAAATTGGCGACAGAGCTTTCCAAGCGCGATACGGGAAAAACTTTATATATATTGGATGAACCTACCACCGGCTTGCACTTTGAAGATATCCGTGTGCTGATGACCGTGCTCAACAGATTAGTGGACAAAGGAAATACGGTTATCGTTATCGAACATAACCTGGATGTCATCAAACTGGCGGATTATATTATAGATATGGGGCCGGAAGGGGGACGCGGCGGAGGACAACTTCTATCCACAGGTACTCCCGAAGAAGTAGCTAAGAGTAGTAAAGGCTATACACCCCGATTTATCAAAGAAGAATTAAAGAATTAAGATTATTCGGTATGAAAGAGAAAATAGCAAAAACAAATGCAGCGCGTCTGCTTGATAAGGCTAAGGTTTCTTATGAACTGATTCCTTATGAGGTGGATGAAAATGATTTGAGTGCCATTCATGTAGCTGCCAGTTTGGGAGAAAATATAGAGCAGGTATTTAAGACCTTGGTACTTCACGGAGATAAAACAGGGCATTTTGTCTGTGTTATCCCCGGAGAACACGAGGTAGACTTGAAACTGGCTGCCAAAGTATCGGGCAATAAGAAATGTGACTTGATTCCGATGAAAGAACTGCTTCCTTTGACGGGATATATCCGTGGCGGCTGTTCTCCCATTGGCATGAAGAAACACTTTCCCACTTATATACATGAAACATGCACTGAATATCCGTTTATTTATATCAGTGCCGGCATACGGGGATTACAAATTAAAATTGCTCCCAATGACCTTATAAAAGAAGCTAAAGCGGAAGTAACATCCCTTTTCATCGAATAATCATGCAAAAAGAGCCACTTTCGTGGTTTTTTTTTTTCAGATTGACTAAAAGTTATATCTTTGCAAAAAATCAATATTAACTATTAATTATAAATCTTATTACTTATGTTTGAAGGACAGCCTAAAGGCTTATATGCGTTAGCTCTCGCCAATACCGGCGAACGCTTTGGTTATTACACAATGCTTGCAGTTTTTGTATTATTCCTGAAAGCGAATTTTGGATTTTCTCCGGAGGTATCAGGAGCTATTTATGGTACCTTTCTGGGATTGGTTTATTTCCTTCCTTTTTTGGGCGGTATTATGGCCGACCGTTTCGGTTATGGCAAAATGGTGACTATCGGTATCATCATCATGTTTTTGGGATATTTATTTCTCTCTTTGCCGTTAGGTAACGGAACATTGGCTGTTGCAGGCATGGGTGGCGCTTTGCTGCTTGTCAGTTGCGGTACAGGTTTGTTTAAAGGAAACTTGCAGGTAATGGTCGGAAATCTGTATGATACTCCGGAATATGCAGCTAAACGTGATTCTGCTTTTTCTATTTTCTATATGGCTATCAATATCGGTGCTCTTTTTGCTCCGACTGCTGCTGTTGAAATTATGAAATATGCTCAAAATTCATTGGGAGTCAGTGAAGGAGCTTCTTATCACTTCGCTTTTGCCGTTGCATGCGTTTCCCTGATTCTTTCCATCGCTATTTATTATACATTCCGCAGTACTTTCCGTCATGTAGAAGGCGGTAGTAAGGATGCAGGTAAGAGTAGCCAGAAGACAGGTAGTGAGGAAATCTCGGCAGCTGAGACAAAGGAACGTATCATTGCACTTTGTCTGGTATTTGCAGTAGTGATTTTCTTTTGGATGGCATTCCATCAGAATGGTTTGACATTGACTATGTTTGCTGATGAGTTTACAGCTAAAAGCTCTGTCGGTTTGGAAAGTATGGCTTTTGATGTAACCAACTTGTTATTGTGTATCTTCATCGTTTATGCTCTTTTCAGTCTGGTACAGAGCAAGACAGGAAAAGGAAAGGCTATTTCTGCATTGGTTATTGTAGCTGCCATTGGCGGACTGATTTATAAATACAGCACTTTACCTGAGTCAACAGCAGTTGCCGCACCTATTTTCCAGCAATTCAATCCCTGTTTTGTGGTAGCTCTTACTCCGGTATCTATTGCTTTGTTCAGTTATTTAGCTAAAAAAGGAAAAGAACCTTCTGCACCACGCAAGATTGCATTAGGTATGTTGGTGGCTGCTGTCGGTTTCTTGATTATGGCTATAGGTTCTTTCGGTTTGCCCAGTTCAGGCGAACAAGCTACGGCAATGGCTGACGGTACTGCTACTTTAGTTTCTCCCAATTGGTTAATTTCTACTTATCTGGTACTTACCTTTGGTGAATTGTTACTTTCTCCGATGGGTATTTCATTTGTATCGAAAGTGGCTCCTCCCAAATATAAAGGTATGATGATGGGTGGCTGGTTTGTAGCTACTGCCATTGGTAATATGTTGACAGCCGTAGGCTCATGGTTGTGGGGTACCACACTTCCTTTGTGGCAGGTATGGAGCGTATTTATCATTCTGTGTCTGATTTCGGCATTGTTCATGTTCTGTATTATGAAGAAATTGGATAGGGTAGCTTAAGAGATAGTTTGTCGGCTCTATTGCTGGCTGAATAAAGAGAAGGCTGTGTTCCGGATATTTTATCTTCGAACACAGCCTTCTTTATATCCTGTCCCGGTGCATGTCTGATAAGAGAAGAGTTTAACTGAACACCAATGCAAATGTGGTAGTCTGCCTGTCTTCTTTATAAGGCAACAATGTCAGTGTGCCACCGCTAAGTCTCATAATTTGTTTGCTCAAGCTCAGACCGATTCCGCTTCCTTCTTCTTTGGTGGTAAAGAAAGGAATAAAAATCTGTTCGGCAGCTTCGGGGTCGATCACAGGACCATTATTAGCAATCTCGATATGTACACTTTCCTGTTCGTCACAGTATGCTCTCAGGGTGATTAGTCCGTCCGGTGTATCACCAATTGCTTGAATGGCGTTTTTAAGCAGGTTAGTCACCACTTGAGCAATGAGGTTCTCGTCGGCAAAGACAATCAAATCGTCTTTCGCTTCATGCAGGGAAATGCTGATATGAGGACAAGGATGCTGATGACACGCCAGTTTTATCATTCTTTCGAGGAAGGGACGTACATAGAACAGTGAAGGTTCCGGTGAAGGAAGACGTGTCAGTTTGCGATAAGACATGACGAAATTTATCAGTCCTTTGCCTGTCGTGTGAATCGTTTCCAATCCTTGCCGCATCTCCTCGTTTTCTGCTCCCGGTAATTGCAGCAAGGTTTCACTCAACGAAGTGACGGGAGTAAGGGAGTTCATGATTTCGTGAGTTAAAACCCGGGTAAGCCGAATCCATGAATCAATCTCCCGTTCGTCCAACTCACGGTTGATATCGCTGAGAGCGATAATACGTAGTTCTTCCTCTTTGATATTTATGCCCGACACGCGTAGCGCCAGATTGATTGTACCGCGCTCCGTACTGACCTGTACTTGTGATTTATCTCCCGGAAGAGCTTCTTCCATCACTTTTTTCAGTTCGTCTGAAATGCGGGATAGTTGTTTGGTATGTGTAAAGACGTCCATTCCCAATAGTTGCGTTGCTTTTTTATTTTTTTGATAGACAGCACCTTTACTGTTGAGTACAACGATTCCTGTTTCCACGAAGTCAAGAATCAGCTCGTAATACTTCTCACGTTGGGCTGTTTCCTGTTTTACATTATATAAGATTCGCGCTATGCGGTTCAGCATCATGTTGACCAATGAATTGTCTTTGTCGGGGCTATGTTCATAGAATCGCACAGCCGGGTCGTCATTCTCAATGGCGTCAAGCAAAAATGCCACTTTTCTTGTATTATAGGTATACAGACGATGAAACCAATATATTGAAACGAAGAATAAGGGAACGACAAGGCATAACCATAACCAATTGTGGTGCATATACAGCCATAAACCGGATGTCGCCAATGCGACAACAACAAGTAGGCGGAAGATAAAAGAGGTAGTCACTTTTTTCATCATAAACCGAATTTCTTCATTTTATTATATAAGGTCTGACGCGTTATTCCCAGTTGGGCAGCCACGGCCGAAAGGTTTCCGTTACATTTTTCCATGGCTCTTTGAATCATCTGCAACTCCATTTCTTCCAATGTGGAGACGGCAGCTTCGGCAGGAGGCGTGCCGGCTTTACGGGGAAAGTGAAAATGTTCGTTATTCAATATTCCATCTTCGTTAATGATGACAGCCTTCTCAATAGCGTGCTCCAGTTCCCGAATATTCCCATACCAAGGATGCTCGCGCAGCTTGTCCTTTGCAGAAGAGGAAAGAATGATATTTCCTTTGTCATACTGCTTACAGAAACGGTCGATAAACCGTTCGGCAAGGGGGATAATATCTTCTTTTCTGTCACGTAAAGGAGGAATTTCAATATGGATGGTGTTTATTCTGTATAATAAATCCTCCCTAAACCTGCCTTTGAGTACCATCTCTTCCAAATTGCAATTAGTGGCGCAAATCAAACGGATATCTACAGGAATGGGATCATTGCTGCCCACACGCACCACACTACGCTGTTGAATGGCAGTAAGGAGCTTGGATTGCAGGTGATAAGGCAAATTGCCTATTTCGTCCAAAAAGAGAGTACCTTCATGAGCCGCTTCGAATTTTCCTTGCCGGTCGGAATGGGCGTCGGTGAACGAACCTTTCACATGCCCGAACAATTCGCTTTCAAACAAAGATTCAGTAACGGCACCCATATCCACCGTTACCATATTGCGCCGGCATCGTTCGGAAAGCGCATGGATTTCGCGTGCCAGCATTTCTTTCCCGGTACCATTCTCTCCGGTAATCAGGATATTTGCATCTGTTTGGGCTACCTTCTCTATCAGTGTCCTCAACTGTTTCATGACATTGCTTTCACCCCAATACATTGATGATACCACCCTGCGGAGTTCTGCTTTTTTCTTTCCTTTAGAACTGTTTCGGCATGTAGCTGACAGTGTATCTACCAATCGGGTATTATCCCAAGGTTTCACGATAAAATCCGCGGCTCCTTCTTTTATACCACGTACAGCCAAATCGATATCAGCGTAAGCAGTAAATAGCACGACGGGTAATGACGGTTGCATTTTTTTTATTTCGTGCAACCAGTAAAGCCCTTCATTGCCGGTATTAAGCCCACTGCTGAAGTTCATATCAAGCAATACCACCTGTGCATTCTCTTCACGCAGCACGGCAGGCAGTGTGATAGGTGAGGTGAGGGTAATGATACGTTCAAAGCTATTCTTCAACAGCAACTTAACGGCAGAAAGCACCCCTTTATTATCGTCTACCACAATTATGGTTCCTTGCATATTTATAATCTTTTGGTTTATTCTTGAAACAAAGATAAGTATTTGGCGCCTAACCTCCTAAGCAGTGTCTAATTATTAGACATAAGCTTTTGGGAATAGCAATACACCATTACTGTCTAATTATCATACACTGCTGTCTAATTATTAGACACTATCGGGGCGGAGTGAAATAACTAAAGCTCTTATTTATAGAGGACTGTGACTTTGGCACGTTTTCTGCATTATTTTTTAAGAGAACGAATAGAAACAAAAAATAAAATATGAAAGAACTTTATTATGTAATTCAGACATTGATTCATGGGCGTGGGGCTAATCTTATAAAGGTTATCTCGCTGACTCTGGGTTTGACGGTCAGTATCTTGATATTCGCGCGCGAAGCCTTCGAGTTTAATTATGATACTTGCTATGAGGATTCCGAATGTCTGGCTGCAGTGCAGATTGAATGGAATCATAACGGAGAGAAAGATACCGGCTTTATGACAATGGGTCCTATGGCCGGTGCCATAGCCGAAAGTTTTCCCAAAGAAGTGGAAAGTGCCACAACAACGCATTTCTGGTGGGGAGGGACTTCTCTTTATAAGGATGACGTTCGTTTCAGTCCGGGTGTATTGATAGCCGACAGTTGTTTCTTTAAGACAATGAGAACAAAGATATTGCAAGGGCAGGCTTCGGAAATGAATAATCCCGATATACTGTTTATCAGCCGGAGCTTGGCACAAGAAATGTTTGCCGGGACTGATCCTGTCGGCAAGGTTGTGAATTTGAATAAAAGCATGCCGATGACCATAAAAGGTGTTTATGAAGACTATCCTGAGAATTCTACATTTTATGATTTGAGGGTTATCATATCTATGGCTACCACACGAAAATATGGCTGGGACTATTGGGGGTGGAATGGAGGTGACAGTTATTTTGCTTATATTCGCTTACGCCATCCTTCCGACATAGAAACGATAAATAATCGTATAGACCAAATGCTGGAAAAATATATTCCGCAGGAAGATAAGGATAAGAATCAAACTTGGTCGCTTCGTCTGATTCCCTTTTCTGATTTAAGGCTGGCCAGAAATTATGATGGCATGGGCATTATTTGGGTATTGCTTATCTTGGCAGGTATTCTATTGTTTACTGTTACATTGAACTATGTGCTGATTTCCATTTCTTCGCTGAGCCGTCGCGCCAAGACCATTGGCGTGCACAAATGCAGTGGGGCGTCGGGCTGGGGAATCCTGAAAATGTTTTTGTGGGAAACAGGAATTCTTGTTTTTCTCTCTGTCCTATTGATGGCTTTCCTGATGCTCAATTTCAAAGAACCTCTTGAAAGAATGGCAGATGCCAGTTTAGGGGCCATGTTTACATACGAGAATCTATGGGCACCGGTTTGTGCCGTTTTATTTATCTTCATAGTGGGTGGTGTATTGCCGGGGTTGCAATTCTCAAGAATACCGGTTACACAGGTCTTTCGCCGGTATACGGAAGGCAAGACAAGCTGGAAACGTCCGTTGCTTTTCGTCCAATTTACCGGTACGGCGTTTATCTTTGCATTGTTGGCGCTTGTATTGGTGCAATCCAATCACATGACCAATATAGACCGAGGTTTCACCACAGAACGCATGGCCTTTACCTATTACTATTTCAGCAATCCTGAAAATGCACGCTCTACCTTCCAGAATTTGCCCTATGTAGAAGCTGTTGCAAGCAGCAGTCTGCCCCTATATGAAGGCATGAGTGGTTGCCATGTCACTACGGAAAGCGGAAAACAATATAGCATGCGAAACAATGAGATTGATAAAGACTATCTTCCGTTTTTGGGAATAAAATTGAAAGAAGGACGTAACCTGAAGCAGAAGGATGAAGTTGTGGTTAACCGGAAGTTCCTGGAAATCATGAATTGGAAAGAGAATCCTATCGGTCGCCAGGTTCGTAATAATGATGAAATATTGGGTACTATCGTGGGAGTGACGGAAGACTTCCGTTCATCCAATCCGGTTTTCGTACCGGAAGAACCGGTCGTATTCCAATATCGTTCTGATTTTGGTGGCTGTATTCAAGTAAAGCTGAAAGAGCCGTTTGATGAGAACTTAAAGAAACTCAATGAAGATGTGAAGAATATTTGGCCGGATGGAGATTTGAATTTTGTGTCTGAAACACGGGCAACAGAACTACAAATCAGCACTGTGGTCGATTTTCGAAGTGTTGCGCTAATGGCCACCATAACCATCCTTTTTGTTACCTTGATGGGATTGATTGGTTATATTAATGATGAGATGCAACGTCGCAGTAAGGAAATAGCCATTCGTAAGGTAAATGGGGCAGAGGCATCTTCTATTTTGCTTTTGCTTTCGAAAGATATATTTTGGACTTCAATGCCTGCGGTGTGTATCGGAACATTGGGGGCCTGGTATTTGGGAGCTTTGTGGACGGACCAGTTTTCTGAAACGGCTGAATTTCCGATATACTATTATATCCTGATAGCTTTTGTCTCTTTACTTTTTATCATTGGTTGTGTGGTGATAAAGACATGGAGAATAGCAAATGATAATCCGGTGAACAGTATTAAAAGTGAATAATTAAACAATAGAAACGAATATGATACAGATTGAGAATTTGAGTAAAGTGTTTCGCACTTCAGAAGTGGAGACCATAGCATTGAACCACGTAAACATGGAAGTCAAAGAAGGAGAATTTGTTGCTATCATGGGACCTTCCGGTTGTGGCAAATCTACTCTGCTGAATATCTTGGGATTGCTGGATAACCCAACCGAAGGAAGTTACAAGCTGATAGACAAGGAAGTGGCAGGATTGAAAGAGAAGGAGCGTACACAACTCCGCAAAGGAGTAATAGGTTTTGTCTTTCAGAGCTTCAATCTGATAGATGAGCTGAATGTGTTTGAAAATGTGGAGCTACCTTTGACTTACTTGGGTATTAAGGCGAGTGAACGCAAAGAGCGTGTCCTCGAAATATTGAAACGTATGAATCTCAGTCATCGTGCCAAGCATTTCCCTCAACAGTTATCGGGAGGTCAGCAACAGCGTGTTGCCATTGCACGTGCCGTGATAACTAATCCGAAACTGATTTTGGCGGACGAACCTACCGGTAATTTGGACTCAAAGAACGGAAGCGAAGTTATGAATTTATTGACAGAACTGAATAAAGAGGGTACCAGCATTGTTATGGTGACTCATTCACAACACGATGCAAGTTTTGCGCATCGCATTATCCATTTGTTTGATGGTAGCATTGTAGCAAACGTCAAAGAGTAACAGCCCAAGACAACACAGATGAAACAATTATATTATGCAATCCAGACGATTCTTCACGGGCGTGGAAGTAATGTGACGAAGCTCATCTCTCTTTCACTCGGACTGACTATCGGCATATTGTTATTCTCGCAAATCGCTTTTGAATTAAGCTATGAGAAGTGTTATCCCGATGCAGAACGTCTGGCTTTAGCTCGTGAACTGTTTATTGATTCTAAATCGGGAAAAATAGTGGGGGATGATGGAGATAATTATGATTATACATTATTTGCTCCTGTAGCAGCAGCGCTGGCTGAAAATCTACCCGAACAAATCGAAAGTGCCACTTGCATTTATCCCGATAATGCCTGGAATCTATATAAAGAAGACAAACTGCTGAATAACGTCAAATACTTATTGGCAGACACTTGCTTTTTCCAGACTTTGGGCATTCCGATGCTGAAAGGTAATGTGAAAGATATGGCTGTACCCGGTTCGGGTTATGTGTCCGAACGTTTTGCACGTAAATGCTTTGGCGATGAAGACCCGATAGGGAAAACACTTACATTGGATAAGCAAATCGAAGTGACAATACGGGGAGTATACAAGGAAATTCCGAAAAACACTATCTTTTATTGTGATTTGGTAATCTCTATCCATAACAAAGACGGTTATATAGCAGGTTATGGATGGAAAGGTAATGATGTATTTCTTTCATTATTGCGTTTGCGCAATGCTTCCGATATTGAAGTTGTGAATAAAAGGATTCAGAGTGTGATAGAGAAATATACATCAACCGACTTTTATAATTTTATCTGTGAGTATAGTGCTATTCCGCTGGTTAACTACCATTTGGAAAGTTTGGATACAGTCAAACGTCTTGTTATATACGGCTTCTTGGGGTTTGCTATTTTCTTTGTTGCTATCATGAACTATATGCTGATTGCTATTGCTGCCATGAGTCGTCGAGCTAAAATGGTTGGTGTACATAAGTGTAGCGGAGCAAGTACCGGTAATGTTTTCGGGATGTTCATGATGGAGACAGGTATCATTGTTCTTCTATCCGTTGTCATCAGTTTATTCATAATAATCAATGCACAAGAGGTTATAGAAGATTTGCTCTCAGTTACTTTGCCTGCCCTTTTCACATGGGAAACTTTATGGGTACCTGCATTAACCATTCTTGTCTTGTTTGTGCTGACAGGAGTATTGCCGGGAAGATTGTTTGCACGCATTCCCGTCACGCAGGTGTTCCGACGATATACGAATGCCAAAAAAGGCTGGAAACGTTCTTTGCTATTTGTACAGTTTACAGGAGTCTCCTTTGTATTAGGTTTATTATTGGTAACCTTGTTGCAATATAATCATTTGATGAACCGCGATATGGGAATAAAAGTTCCGGGACTGGTTGCGGCTAATGTCTCTCTTCAACCGGAAGAAGCTGAAAACATAGCCGACAATATCCGCCGTCAGCCTATGGTGGAAAGTGTTGCACGCTCTACTTGCAATGTAATCGGTGAGTATTGGACACGTCCGCTAGTTAGTAACAGTGGAGAACGTATTGGAAACTTGAATTGGAATTCGTGTACTTCCGATTATACGGATGTAATGGGAATAAAGATAATAGAAGGAAGTCCGATGAAGAATCCGGGAGACTTGCTGGTTAATGAGGAAGTGGTGCGTTTGATGAAATGGTCGGATGGAGCCGTTGGAAAGAGATTGAATAATTTTTCTAAAGCAGGAACCATTGTCGGTGTGTTTCGTGATGTGCGTAACTTTACCTTTCTTCATGAACAGTCGCCTATTGCCTTACTTTGTGTCAAAGATGCGAGCAACACCTTTAACGTCCGCCTGAAACAACCGTATGTGGAGAATAAGAAAAAACTGGATGAATTTGTAGCCAAGACCTATCCGAATGTTTCCTTGCAGTTTCAATTGGTAAGCAATATGTTGGATACGGTTTATAAAGATGTCTATCGTTTCCGTAATTCTGTGTGGATTACTTCGGGATTCATTCTTCTTATTGTTATTATGGGTGTGATAGGCTATGTGAATGACGAAACTCAACGCCGTTCCAAAGAAATTGCCATTCGCAAAGTGAATGGTGCGGAAGCTATCGGTATTCTTCGCTTATTGATTCGTGACATATTGAATGTATCGATACCTTCTGTATGTATAGGAACTTTAATAGCTTATTCTACCGGACGAGTATGGCTTGAACAATTTCCGGAACAGATAAATTTGAATGTTTTATATTTTATTGGAGTTGCTTTGTTCGTAATGTTTCTTGTTGTGGCCTGTGTGGTAATCAGAGCGTGGCGCATTGCTAATGAAAATCCGGTAAAGAGTATCAAATCAGAATAAATTAGTAATTAGTATTGAGTAGTCATAAATAAAACACCATAATGCAATGAAACAATTGAAATATGCTATCCAAAATGTCATTCGTGGAAAAGGTTCAAATATAGTCAAAGTGGTATCCATTACTTTAGGTTTGCTTGTATCCGTTATCTTGATTGCTAAAGTAGCATACGAATTGAGCTATGATAATTTTTACCGGGACAACGAACAGCTGTATGTGGTAAAAACAGGGTGGGATGGTGGAAAGCCGCTTCATGGCAATAACATTTATCCTACTGCTGCTGCGATTGCCCGGCACTTTTCCGCTCAAGTGGAAAGTTTTACGACAGTAACAGAGGCTTATGGGAAGATGTCTCATGGAAATAAAGCTTATAGGGAAACTGTTCTTATGGTCGATTCTGCTTTTTTTCAAACAATGGGGCTTCCTTTATACAAAGGCAATGCGCTTGATTTAGCTAACCCGGATATGATATTCTTGTCCGAATCCTTTGCCAAAGAGGTTTTCGGAAGTGATGGCGCGGTAGGAAAAACATTGTTATACAATATTGGTGGAGATTATCAGCCTTTTATAGTCAAAGGTATTTATGCCGATATCCCTCTGAATACCACATTATATCGCCCGAAAGCCGTTATCTCTATTGCCAATCGCACGAAATATTACAAAGGCGGATTGGGATGGAACACCGGTGGCAATTATCAGGCTTTTGTCCGCCTGAAGCATTCAAAAGCAGATGCGGAAATTATCAATAAAGGTATAACGTCTATCATCATGAGCCAATATATGCCCATGGACCACTATGGAAAGTTTGGAGTAAAAGGTATTGAGGTAATGGTTTCTCCATTGCGCGGACTGCATCTCGACAATTGGAATACAGTGAAAATGCTTTATATTATGGGTATACTTGCAATAGCATTACTGTTCACCGCAACATTAAATTACGTGCTTATTTCTCTCTCTTCGCTGGCTTACCGTGCCAAAGCCATTGGCGTACACAAATGCAATGGGGCAGGTACAGGAGGCATATTCGGAATGTTTTTGTGGGAAACAGCCATAATCGTATGTATATCTTTAGCTTTGATTGCTTTTATCATTCTCAATTTCAATGAAAAAATAGAAGAACTGATTCAGACACCTGTCGGAGAACTGTTTAGCTTGCAAAACATTTGGGCTCCTGCTTTGGTGGTGCTGTTTCTGTTCTTCATAGGAGGTATCATGCCGGGACGGTTCTTTTCTTCAATTCCTGTTACCCAGGTTTTCCGCCAATACACTGAAAACAAGAAACGCTGGAAGTATCCGTTACTTTTTGTGCAATTTGCAGGTACGGCATTCTTAGTCGGGATGACGTGTGTAGTCTTTTCTCAATACCATTATACGATGTCAAAAGATTTAGGCTACAATATGGAACGGTTGGCGTCTGTTTATGATTCGTATGAGCATGTGGACAACACACTCAGTTTGCTTCATAACCTGCCATACGTGGAAGGGGCTGCTACGGCAGAAGCCGGAATGTTGGGATTTCCGTCTCCTTATCCGGTGAATGACAATAGTGGCAATATGATTTTTTCTCCGCGCCTGACTTTCTTTGACAGGGAGTTCTTTAATTTTATAGGGATGAGGTTAAAAACGGGAAAAGCACCGACAGCCGAAGGGGAAATACTAGTCAACGAAGAATTTGTGCGTGCCATGAAGTGGGACAATAACGGAGTAGGTGAGTATGTACCCGAACATGGTACGGTGACAGGTATATTGGATGGGTTCAGATTTATTGATGCGGCACAAATGGAGCCGGTCGAGATTCGTTGGAGCAGCGGACGTGGCAATGTAATGCATGTGAGGCTGAAAGAACCGTTTGATGATAACCTCAAACGCTTGAACGAAGAAATGAAGAAACTTTATCCGCAAGATAATGTACAGTTTACCTCTTATGCAAAACAGATGGAACGTTCTTTCCATTCAGAACGCGTTTTTCGGGATTCTATCATTTTGGCAACCATTGCTATCTTAGCCATCACACTGATGGGATTGGTAGGTTATATTAATGATGAGATACGGCGTCGGAGTAAGGAAATTGCCATCCGCAAGATTAATGGGGCAGAAGTGAAAGGCATTTTGCTGATGTTGTCAACAGATGTCATCCGTATCGCTGTACCGGCCATATTGATAGGCGTTGTTCTTTCGCACTATACAGGAATGGTATGGAAGTCGCAGTTTCGGGATGTAATGACTACCGATTGGCTGTTTTATACAGGTGTATTCATCGTTGTATTGGCGTTCATCGTGGGTTGTGTGATTATCAAGTCATGGCGGATAGCCAACGAAAATCCCATTCTCAGTCTGAAGAACGAATAACCTTATCTACATTATCAAAGAAAGTACTGATATGGAAACGAGGCGACTGCCTTTTGACAGCCACCTCGTTCTTTTTCCTAATACCTTCCTTTAAAATAAACTTCTGTACCGTCAAGCAAATCACTTAGTGTATTGTCGCTCATCCAGATGCGTTCAAAATAAGAGACGTCATCCGGTCCGTATTTCATACGGATACATGTTTGTGTATTGTTATCCCAATTCCAATCAAAGTAATATATGTCTTCAGTTACGCAGCCATCTCGATACTCCACTCGTATATAGTCTTTTCCGGTCCGATTTTCATAAAAGTCCAATCGCTGGGTGTAATATTTTCCATCTTGCTCCCAACTTTCCTGCCATGTACGGCTGCACAGTTCATGTGTCTTTCTATAATATACCTCACTATAATCATCATTATCATACCAGCTATCTATTTCTACTTCGCATGAAGTCAAACTAAGCATGGTTAGGACAAATACCAATAGACCGAAGCATTCTCTTATCTTTGTTTTCATAATCCATTTGATTTTAGTTTACTGTTTTTTTCTTATACTGCAAAAATAGGTGGGGAAAATGATACTATAAAGAGAATATTACTATTTATATAGGGAATTTCCCTATTTGCAAGAGGGATTTACGAATTTTAGATAAGAGGAAAGAAGAATCCGTAATCGAGGTTATTTTATCTGTAAATTATCTACAGAAATTATTGGCGGATAGTTTATCTTTGCCGTTGGAAAAGAAACAAAAATAACTCTTAAAATACGAATTATGGCAAAGAAAGTGCTGATATTATCTTCCAGTCCGCGTCGTGGCGGAAATTCTGATACATTGTGTGACGAATTTATGCGTGGAGCAATGGAGTCAGGCAATGAAGTGGAAAAGATATTTCTACGTGATAAAATAATAAATTACTGTACCGGGTGTAGCACATGCAGCCGTTACAATAAGCCTTGTCCGCAAAAAGATGATACTGCTGAAATATTGGAAAAAATGATAAGGGCAGATGTGATAGTAATGGCAACTCCGGTTTATTTCTACACGATGAGTGCTCAAATGAAGACTTTGATAGACCGTTGCTGCGGACGTTATACAGAAATGGGTAACAAAGAGTTTTATTTTATTGCCACTGCTGCAGAAGGAGACCGGAAACTGATGGAACGTACTATTGATACTTTCCAAGGATTTTTAGATTGCTTGGAGAATCCGGTTATTAAAGGGGTTGTGTATGGAGCAGGTGTTTGGCATACAGGAGAAATAAATGATAAGCCGGCGATGCGGGAAGCTTATGAGATGGGCAGACATTGTTTGGAAAGTTGATGAGGATTTTCATCTCTCTCAAAAAGACTTAGGACTTTCTGAAAGACTTTGGGAAGTATATCGTTCTACATAACAAACATACTAAAAAAAGGTCAGGCGATAATATCTTGTGATAAAGGTTAACCGCCTGACCTTTTTTAATATTTAGCTATTTTTTAAGCTTCTTCTACCGCTGCCTGCGCCGCGGTGAATGAGAAGTTTAACGTGTTGATTATCAAATGAAATTGTTAAGGACTGTCAACATCCGATATGCAGGTGTTCACACGTTATGCGCGTTCTGCACGTGGGCATTTAATCAGACAATCTTTTATGCTAAGATACTAACCATTTTTGGGGTATCAAGCGTAAAATCTGGTCAACATCTTTTGCTCTTGCTGTGCTATCTGCTTGTTGGTTCCAGTTCATTACGATTATTCACTTATCTATGGTAATCACGTCATATATGATCTAATTTTAAGTTCAACATTTATCGGTCAACATTACGTATCGCGAGCTATCTTCTTTGCAGAGCTTATGTGCAATAGGTATTTCAATTAAAAGAAAAGTTCCAGATCCAGACGATCTCCGAGTTTAGGTTTAAGTTTAGATGTTCTTATATATATAATAAGGAAGGTAAACCTACATCATAGGTTTTTGAGTTTAAAATCTATGAGTTTAGAGCAACATGTATATATACATGGGCTAACGTAAACCTTAAACCGATCTTGCCATACAAGTTTACGCAGGACTTTCTACCCAACTTTCTCTTTTAACCGAAAAAAAGAAGAAGCAAGTTTATCTTGCTCCTCCCCTTCTTTATGTGTGAGTTCAATGTCTTTTCTCGAAACGTTATTTTCCTGCCATTAGATACGAACAATACTTGCCAAGCAGGTTTGATAGTGGCAGATCATCCTTCAGGTAACGTTCTGCATCAAGTTTGAGCAGTCTTTCACGAACCTGCTTCTTTCCTTTGAACAAAGCACAAAGGTATGGAATGCCTTTTTCTTCCGTAATGGTCACATCGGCAAAGAACTGAGTCAGATCTTCGGCATCATAGACGATGGAATAGCTTGGACGCTTTGCTCCAGGTATGTCTATAACCAGAATGTTTTTTTCGACCAAGTCTTGAATATCACGAATGGCTGTGTCCTTCGAGCATTTTGCCAACGATGCCCATGTCTTTGAAGTTATCTTCGACTCATAGCCATCGAGGAATAGATTCAGCATCTCTGTTTGACGCTCTGTCATAGGAATTGATGAAGCCTTTTGCCAGAAGAAACTCTTGTTCAGTATAGAAGTTACAATAGCTTCAGCTTCATCAAGTGCATCGATGAGCTTTTGAAGATACCATACCAACCATTCTGTTAGATCACCATCACCATGCTGCATTTTTTCCAGAATGTCGTAATAGTGATTCTTGTCTTTATTGATCTGTGATGAGATATTATAGAAGCGATAGTCGCTCTTCTCTCCACGAGCTAGCTGCATATCAGAAAGTATGCGAGCCAATCTTCCGTTGCCATCTTCAAATGGGTGGATGCTGACAAACCAAAAGTGGGCTACGGCAGAGCGAATGACGCTGCTGACCGGCTCTTCACTGTCAAACCATGCAAGGAAACGTTCCATCTCGCCTTCTACTCGGTCCGGTGAAGGGGCGATGTAGTGAATCTTCTCACGTCCAAACATACCACTGATGATATGCTCCTCGTTACTGCGGTACTTGCCGACCTCAATCTGACTGCCTTCGCTGAAACCAGACGGAAAGAACGCTGCTTGCCAAGCACATAGTTTTTTCTTGCTCAAAGGCTGGTCGTAGTTCTGAACCGCTTCGAGCGTTACGTTTACAACCGAATCTATATAATGCGAAGGAGCTGTATACTTTACGTTCTCTATCCCCAGTCGTCTGGCGATTGAAGAACGTACATCATCTACATTCAAGCGAATGCCCTCAATTTCTGACGAATAAACTACGTCATAGGTCAAGTTCTCTGCCATAGCTCTTAGCTTGCTATCAAACCCCAACGAACTTAACCTTCCAGAGAGTAACCCTTGCTTGCGGCAAACCAACTCCTGAAGGAGCGACACCTGCGAAGCGTCCCAACGGAAGTCTGTCCAATTATCTCTTTCGTGTATATACATAATGAAAACTTTTAATGCTACATTATTCTGCGATTAACGTCGCAAATTCTGCGACAAAATTAAGCATTTTTTGTCGAATAACTAAAGGAAGAGATAAAATAACGCAATTTTTGCGACGATTTAAGCTGTCTTTTGACTGATTGGAAAGTTTTGGAAGCAAAATCTACTTCTTGATCTTGATAAAATTATGTTGCAAAGGTACATGATTCTTCAAGCAATGCAAGAACATACCTACGGTTCATGAAGAAATCTCCACACCGTTGGGTAGTATTTCAACTATATGAGTAGGCAACAACAGATTTCACCAACAATCACCTGATAACTCCTGAGCTTCAGGCAACGTTCACGGGTCACGAACTCTATTCCCAGGACGGAAAGAAGAAGGATGCTACCTGCATCGCAGTGTTTCACATCGGCAACTTTCGCTGGTACGTACTCGAAGGACAGCAAGAAGGAAACGACTTCATCCTCTACGGCATCGTGTTAGGTCTCATTGTTGCCATATCGTTCTATGTCTTTATTATGTTATTCTTTAAATTTATTCCAAACAGCTTCCAATGTCTTAACTTTCTGTCATATCATCAATTACGGCTCTAAACACGCTCTAAACACCCAACGAAAAGCACAACAACATTCTCTAAACATTTGCGTTTATTACGCTCATTTTCCGTGCGGAATGAACGTACCTTTTAAAAATACAATAGGCGGTAAGCCTTTGTAAATGAAAAGCATACCGCCTATTTTTTGAGTATCAGCTATATCGTGCTATTCCTCGATTGCAGCCTGCGCCGCAGCTAAAATAAGATACTTTTCAATGAGTTATATAATACTTCTCAACAATATTCGTTTATTCAATTTCTTCGTATCTGTCTATTATGATTAATGTTTTCGTCCATTTATCGAAGAACTTATCGTCCTCTATCTTGATATATCGCCCATTTAAGGCGAATAGATAAGCTACAATCAACGCAAACATGAAAAACAATACTTTTATCATCCAAGAGATAAAAATTATTTAGAACGTCTTATTTACGTTTTTTCATTCGATAAAAAGATATACTTCCATCCTTTCGGATTGTTGTTACCTTTGCCCGTATGAGAAAAAGCGTTTACATAGAAGTTTTCAATCTCTTTGCAGCAGAACTCAAAGAAACAGAAGAGAATGAAGAAATGGACATGATATTGAGCACCATATCGCACCTTGTTGCTTGGAAGCGTGACAAGTCCATGAATATCCTTGTACCCGACCACTATTTCCTAAAAGTGCTGCTGCCTGAATTTGAAAAACGGTTAGATGCCAAGCTCAAGACGGATGAATGAAAGTTCGTTCTTCAAACGTTCATATTTCTCTTCCGGCATTTTCCCTTTGAAAAACTCCTCCCTATTTTCCCAATAGTGGATACAATCGTTTTTTGCGGCTTCTTTGCAAAATCCTTTCTTTCTCCACATCATGTATTCCGAATAGAGTACCTCGCAATGCTTGTACACAAGACGCAACTCTAAAACAGAATAATTGTCAGGGTCGTATTGCATAAGCAAATCCTTACCTTTCTTTCGAAATATAAACTCATCCAATCTGTCCATTGCTTTACATCTGGTGTTATTTAATCCACGTGATTTGAGTGCGTGTAAATCGTTTATTTGAGTTCGTAGGAATTCCTTTGCCACTTGATTATTTCAATCATCTAACACAGGTATTCTATTGAGCAATGCAAACGACATTGATATATCACTGACATATCTACTACATTTGTTGATAAACTCATCGCCACACCCACACTCGCGACATATATCTGTTAATGCGTTGAGATTATATCCCTTTTTGCCCTGATGTATTCTTATGGCAAATGCACATAGAGCTGTTTGGGTTTGCACACTATGCGGTTCTGCCCAATCATCACGGAGAATGCTTTTTAGATATTCTTTTGCAGTCATAATGTCATTTGTTTAAAATTTCAATGTTGTTTTCCCCGAATACAAGCTTTAAAACTTGTTCTTTTTTTTCTTTTTTCAACTTTATTTGAAGTATAGCCTCCATAGGTTCTTCTTCTGATGATTCTGCTTTCACATATTTGTCAGGATAGCCAATTACATCAATAACAGACATCTGAAAAAAACTTGCAATAGATGCAAGTTGACTGTACGATAATGAAATCTTTCTATTTTCAATCCTACCATAAGAGGCTTCATTTATTTTCAAAGCCTCAGCTACGCTTCTTTTCGTAAGTCCCTTAGAATTACGAATTTGAATGATGTTCTGAATAAGTTTTTCTTCGTCCATAACTATATATAAAATTACAAAAGATATTTCTTTGAACATCAAGGATTTATGGGCTTTATTTGCAAGACACTTGCATTTTTGTATAAAAAAACTTGCGCTAAATGCAAGTTTTTTTATACCTTTGCACTATAAAGTTAAACAATAACCTATAAACAACAAAAGAATGGCAGAAAATAAATCAAGCTCGGAAATTACTACAGTAGATCGGATTGTGGAATTGACAACGGTAACGACATTAGTTTGTGCTACTATATATTTTGGCAACTGGATTGGAAAAGAAGTTCTTAAGGTTGATGAATATACCAGTGGTTCGATTCTTTTTGTCTTTATTGCGAGCGTAGCTTTTTCTGCTATTTTGGCTAGCTTCCTCGTGTTTGCTTTGCTAACTGCTTTGTTTAAATCGGAGTCGGTTAGTGATTGGTTCAAGCGCAAGATTGATAATAGCACATACACATTCAGATGATGGAAACAAAAAACATTATTTTTTTTCAAGATTTAAACAATCAACGAGAATTTGATTTCGATTCTCTTATTGGTAATCAAAATTATGCAGTAATTATCGGACTGCCGGTAAAGATAGACCGTATAATACGGGATATCACACAGACTACCGTATTAGGGGTTAGTGGTACTATGGTTATTCGAGGAGTGGTAGTACGTGGTGTGTGGGATATGTTCGGTAACATATTAGAGTTTAAAAAAACGATGAGCCTATTGTCTCCTTTCAAGATAGATTGTCTATCACTATTCTCTGACACTACAGAAGAGATGTTCAGATTAGTTCACGTTCAAGAATCAGCCAAGAAGTAGCAATAATATGGAACTCATAATAAAAATCAAAAAAACATGGAACGAAGCCAAAGGATGCTATTGTTACTATTCCTATCCGTTCTTGAGAACAAACGAGAACAATCCATCAGACAGGATTACCCATGATGATAATCCTGCCGAGATTCAGAGGCTTTTGAAACTCGCAAAAGACGTTGAGGAGTTTGTGGACAACTACTCTTTCTTTGAGTCTGACGGCAATCCCAACAAAGCAGAAAGTTCAGCATAGCCGGGAGATTTCAATTCCAGAATGTCACCGCAGCTCAATCTTAGTTTGGTTTTTTCACCCAACTTGGAAACCCAACTTATTTGTTCTGCATTGATATACATCACTCCGTTAGGGTCTTTGGCATCAGCTAACTCAATTTTAATAAAATCACTCATAGTTCTTAATTTTTTGATTTGGCACCACAAAGTTAAGAAAATCCCGTGAAGATATGCCTTCCGTCAGCCCGGTTGAACTTGCCGGGGCGGGAACAAAGACAATAATAATTAAAAACAATTTAAAATGGCAGAAAATCAAGTAAAAGTACGTCCAACTTTAACGGATTTGGAAGTAGGTAAAGCGGTTACTTTCCCCATTGAAAAGACTAAGAGCGTCCGTGCTCAGGCTTCCGACCTCGGACTTATCCTGAATCGTAAGTACCAGACAGAAACGGACCGAGAAAAGCGTATCATAACAGTAATCAGAATATCGTAATTTGTAATCATCATGAACAAATTTGTAAATATTTCACAACTGATACTATCCTGCATCATGCTTTTTGCGGTGGTTGTCAGCATTGTGGCACATATCATACTTGGAAACATCGCATCGTTCATTGGCTATCTTGTATCAGCTGTATTCATCTTTCTCACATGGAAACTGGTACGTATATCATGGATGGAGTTTCAAAATGAAAACAAATAACCTCTTAACTTACAATATCATGTCTATCAATTTCAAAAAATTAAATTCTCAAATCAAGCCTCTTAAACCGGAAGCAAGACACGTGGGCTACATCTTTATTGCTACAGACAAGCAAAAGAGAGAAAGTCTGGTTGACTCTATTGCCAAGCCCGGTTCTAAACGTTCCCTAATAAAAGTGCTTACATATTTCATTAAAACCGATGAAAATTATCGTGCAGAGTATTCACTTTAATCCGTAATCCTATGCTCACTATTGATTTTCCCGATAAATCCGTTACTTATGACACTTTCGTCCGCGATGTAGCGTCCTCTGTAGTCCGTATGCTTGCCGATACACACAATGACCCCGAAATGGTCAGCCAGCGAAAAGCATACGCTATGTTTGGGCGTGGCAATGTGGATAGATGGCGCAAGCAGGGTAAAATAACCCCCTGCAAGCGTCCGGGCAAAGTTGAATACCGCACAATCGAACTGCGTACACTACAAAGGTTACAACAAGACTATTTCAAATGATAAGGGAGGATAGCTCAGCGGATAGAGCGGCGGTACGTACCCAAATGACCAAGATGCAGCAGGACACAGGTTCAAATCCTGTTCCTCCCACTATTTTTTCACTATTAAAAATCAAAGTAGATGAAAGCAATTCAGCTAAAATCAATCACGCTTCGCAACTGGCGTGGAGAAAAAGAAAGGACAACACAGTTCCATACAGATGGCACTGTTACACGTATCTGTGGTCGTAACGGTCTCGGCAAGTCCAGGCACATGGATGCGTTCTGTTGGCTGCTTTTCGGCAAGGACAGCAAAGACCGTAAAGACTTCAACTTGCGCACCACAGACGAAAAGGGCAATCCCCTACAGCATTGTGAATGCTCCGTAGAGGGAACATTAGTCGTTGATGGAACGGAAATTACCATCAAACGAGAGTATAAGGAGCAATGGGTCAAACCTCGTGGACAAGTAGAGGAAGTGTTCAAGGGGAATGTCACCGAATGCACATGGGACGGCGTACCTGTTCGTGTCAATGAGTATAAGGAACGTATAAATGCCGAAATCATTGATGAGAACCTTTTCAAGATGCTAACCAATACCGAGTATTTCCTATCGTTAAAACAAGATGTTCAACGTGAAGTGTTAATGTCCATTGCCGGAGCCAAAACAGACAACGAATTGGCGCAGGGAAATGCAGAATTTACCGCTCTCGTAGATGTGTTGAGTGGCAAATCATTGGCGGATTATCGTCGGCAGATTGCCGCAGAGAAAAAACGTCTAAAAATGCAAGCGGATGAAATCAAGCCACGTATCGACCAAACGGACAAGATGAAACCGGAAGCCGAGGATTGGGACTCATTGGAAGAAATGCTCACCGACAAAAAGAAAGAGCTGGAAGAAATAAACGAACTTCTGCATTCTGAAGATGCTCGCAAGCAATCTGCCATCGATAAAAAAGCTGCGCTGAACCGTGAAAAACGGCAAATCGAACAGCAACAGAAGGATATTCTTGCCGCAGAAAGGAGAAGTCGTCAGGAGGAAGCCGATAAGCAGAACGAAACACGTAATGAAATCGAGAAAGAGTTGAAGAATATTCATTCCGAACGATCGGATTGCAATATAGACATTACCCGTGCAAAAGAACGCATCAAGTATTTGAACGAAGAAATAACTGGAACAACAAGCAGACTTGAAGAATTACGTTCCGAATGGGCATCCATTCGTGCCACACAGTACACCGGTGATAATATCTGTCCTCATTGCGGTCAGCCTTTACCCGACAATATGATACAAGATGCTCTCCAAAAGTTTGAAGAATATAAACAAAACAGGCTCAAAGAGAATCAATCACGTGGAAAATCCCTGTCGGCACAAGTCGAATCATACCGAGAGGAATTAAACAGGCGTAATGAAGAACTTGTAGAGCATTCTAAAAAGATTACTGCCATTGACGAATGTATTGCAGGGCTGTATGATCGTCTGAAATCCATCCCGAAAGCAGCACCGTCCGCCATCAACGAAAATGAGCTGCCTGCGTATGCAGCAAACCTGAAACATTTGGATGAAATAGAAAAAGAAATAGCAAATATCACATATACTCAGACAGATACCGAACTGTCCGAACGTGCCGAGTTGGTGAAATCTGCTATCAAGAACTTGGAAATCCAACTAAACAACCGTACCATTATCGCCAACTATGATAAAGAAATAGAGCGTCTTGAAAAGGAAGGTCGTGAACTCGCACAGAAGATAGCCGACATAGAGAAACGTGAATATATAGCTGCTAAGTTTGCCAAAGCTCGCATTGATGATTGTGAGAGCCGTTTGAACTCGCTGTTTGGCATGGTACACTGGAAACTTTTCGATACCACTCTTGACGGAAACGAATACGAAGTATGTATTCCTATAATTGATGGTGTGTCCTATGGTACGTGCAATACAGCAAAGCAAGTGAACGCAGGTATTGACATCACCAACACATTGGCAAGGCATTACGAAGTCTATGCTCCAATGTTCATTGACCGTGCCGAAAGCGTGAATACATTCATTGCTTCCAACGCACAAATGATATTCTTGCAGGTTACAACAGACAGTCAACTAACAGTAAAATAAATAGTTAAATCTTTAATTATTAGAATTATGAACGAAAGACAAATCGCACCGGTTACACATCAAAGTAACGTTCCTGCCGGCATCAACTTCTTTGACCCGACAACCATTGAAACGCTCAACCGTTTCTCCACCATGTTTGCCAATTCCAGTCTTGTACCCGAAAGTTACCGCATTGGCGGTGTTGTTGGCGGTAAGACCGGAGAAGGACCTAAAAAAACGGTCTCTGAAGCCGAAGCAGTAGCCAACTGCGTAATCGCATTCGATGTGGCCACACGCATTGGAGCATCCCCTCTTATGGTAATGCAGAACTTGTACATTGTATATGGTCGCCCATCTTGGTCGTCCAAGTTCCTAATTGCCACTATCAATACTTGTGGACGCTTTGAACCACTGAAGTTTGAATTGACATCAAATGGAGTTTGCAATAACGGTGTGGCAAATGTCAAGTGTGTGGCATGGACTACTCCTAAAGGTGTTACGCATGATGAGAACGGAAAACCGGTTACATCAAAATCACCACTTGCCTTACGTGGTACAGCCGTTACCATACAAATGGCGATTGATGAGGGTTGGTATAGCAAAAACGGCAGCAAGTGGCGTACTATGCCCGAACAGATGTTACGTTACCGTGCCGCCTCGTTCTGGTGCTCTACATACTCACCGGAACTGTCAATGGGTATGCGTACCGTTGAAGAAAATGTAGAGGACGCCGATTATGTCGATGTTACAGAACAGGTTGCGAAAGAAATTTCCACGCAAGCCAACAAAGGCACTATCAGTTTTGATGATGCGGCAGCTCCGGTTTCCAATGAAGTTCCGGCAGGTGTTGACCCTGAAACAGGAGAAATTAAAGAGACCCAAGGTGAAACAAGTACCGAAAACCAAGCCTCAACCGAGGATGATGGACCGGGCTATTAATCCTATTTGAAATGAAACTTCATGTGTTAGGTTCTTCATCATCAGGCAACTGTTACCTCTTCCAGTCTGAAAAGACTGGTGAGGTACTTGCAATGGAAGCCGGAGTTAAGTTCAACAAAGTAAAAAAGGCTCTTGACTTCAATCTAAACAGCATTGTTGGTTGTATCGTCAGCCATGAGCATGGCGACCATGCCAAATGTGTGGGCGATTTTATAAACGCCTGCATACCTTGCTATATGAGTCAAGGCACAAAACATGCGCTTGGTTTCTCTTCCAGCTATTGGGCAAAAGGGCTGTTGCCATTCGAACAAGTTGTGATAAATGGATTTAGAGTGATACCGTTCCCTGTACAACATGATGCTGCGGAACCTTACGGATACCTCATCCGTCATGAAGAGTGCGGAATAGTGCTGTTTGCCACAGACACCTATTTCCTAAAATACAAATTTCCCGGTCTTAACAATGTAATGTTGGAGTGCAATTATAGCAAGGAAATTCTTGATGCAAATTTCACTGCCGGGCGCATTGACAAGAAACGCTACGAACGCACCATTAAGTCGCACATGTCCTATAATAACTGTCTCCTCACATTGCAAGCCAATGACCTGTCTCAAGTATGCAACATTCTACTCCTGCATCTGTCCGACAATAACAGCAATGCTACGGAGTTTATCCATGGAATAGAAAGATTATATCCAGAGATAGAAATAACAGCCGCTACACCCGGTCTTTCATTAACATTAAATAGTCACCCATATTAAAAATACAATTATGAGAAAAGCAGATATAGCCGATTACCTTATAAGCAATACAAGCATCAGCCGTTCACAGGCTATCAAAGCTGTCGACTGTGCTTTTGATGCTATTGAGAAAGCACTTTGTAAAGGTGAAAATGTCTATATACGTGGTTTTGGCACTATCAAGACTTATATCACAAAAGAAAGGAAAGCCCGTAATATCTACAAGAGAACAACGGTAGTCATTCCGGCTAGACGAACAGTAAAACTTGTAGTCAGTAAACAACTCAAAGAAAAAATGAACTCATGATGCACATGTGGTTTGAATGTAAAATCCGTTATGAAAAGACAATGGATAACGGAATGAACAAGAAAGTAACGGAACCCTATCTGGTTGACGCGCTCAGCTTCACGGAAGCGGAAGCACGCATCATTGAAGAAATGACACCCTTTATTTCCGGTGAGTTTACGGTATCTGACATCAAGCGTGCCAATTACAGTGAACTGTTTCCGTGTGAAGAAGATGCAGCCGACCGCTGGTTTAAATGCAAACTTTATTTTATCACACTCGATGAAAAAAGCGGAGCCGAAAAGAAAACAGCAACCAATGTCTTAGTGCAAGCAGCCGACTTGAGAGACGCCATCGCCAAATTAGATGAAGGCATGAAGGGTACTATGGCCGATTATACCATTGCCTCAGTAACCGAAACTGCCATTATGGATGTCTATCCATATGTCGCAGATGAGTCCATTACGGATACCATCAGTGAAAATGCCAATTCGCCTGTTGTACGAAATTTCATACAATCTCTCCCCGAAGGTTGCAGGACAACGATAACCGTTGGTGGGAAAAAAGTTGTAGTAGACAAGACCGGAAAAGACACCATTGTTACACCTGAAAAGCAAAGCGACAATGACACTTGAGGAAATGCTTCAAATGGAAAAGAAACGAAAAAAGAAGCAAAAATATGACGATGAGGAACATCGCATACAATGCTCTTGCGTAAAGTGGTTCAATTTGAAGTATCCGAAGTTAAAAGGCCGGTTGTTTGCTGTGCCGAACGGAGGAAGACGTGATACTGTTACAGGTGGCAAATTGAAAGCTGAGGGCGTAACAGCCGGTGTATCCGATTTGATTCTGTTGAAAAGCAATCGTGATTATGGTGCGCTGCTCATTGAAATGAAAAAGAAAGGCGGCTATCAATCTCCATCACAAAAAGAATGGCAAAAGATAATATGTGAAAACGGAGAATACAAATATGTTCTGTGCTTTTCGCTGGATGATTTCATCCGTGAAGTGGATGATTATTTGAGAAATGAATTTTAAAACTATGTCTAATATGGCAAACATCAAAACAGGTCTTAATTATTATACTGTCGATACCGATAGATACCAAGACCGTCGGATAAAACGGCTGAAAAAAGATTTTAAATGCCGGGGCATTGCTGTGTACGACTATATTCTGTGTGAGATTTACCGAGTACAAGGCTGTTTCCTTGTGTGGGATGCAAATACTGCCTTTGACGTGGCTGAGTACTTCGGGCTGGAAGAAAACACGGTGCAGGAAGTTGTGAAATACTGCGGTTCGGTGGGGCTTTTCGATAAAGAACTACTATCACGTGGGATTATCACATCGGTATCAATCCAGCGACGATATACGGAAATGTGTACCCGCGCCAAAAGAAAGTCTGTATCTATACCTGAATCTTATAGACTCATTCAGGAAGAAAGAGCTCCCGAACCGGTTCCGACTTCCAAAGGTGCTTGCCAAAAACCAGACAATCCGCCTCCAAGTGAAATCTATTCCCTTACACTTGATGAAGAAATTGCCGAACTAAAAAAAGATGAGTGTTGGCTTGACCAGCTACAAGTACTTCATCACATGGATATATCATTATTGCGCAGCAGTCTTGACGACTTCCGGGTGCAATGCCTGGCAGACGGGAAAGACCGGCATTCTTCCTTACAGGATGCCAAACAGCACTTCAACGCATGGTTGAGAATTGTAAATGATAAAAATAAAAGAAAAGATGATAAAGTTAGACCCGAAAGCAGAAATCAACGCAGAGGTAATCTTCTCAAATCTGATGAAGAGAAAACATATGGTAACTCGTTTTAGATTGCCATATACCGCCAAGCAAGTTTACGCTATGCTATATGAAGCGTGCCGGGTGGAAGTTGCTCATAGGCATAGGGAATTTAATGCCACCGAACAATACAAAAAGCACCTTTGGGACATTTCCAATTGGATTACATCGGAAGCCTCCACTTTCGGATTGTTCCTTTGCGGCGGTGCCGGTAATGGAAAAACCACCATTCTACGTGCGTTGCAAAACCTTATAAACTACTTGCGCTCAGATGAAGGATATAGCAGTAATGTGAATACATATCCAGTACACGGATACATGATAGTACCGGCAAAGGAGCTCGTTTTGTTGGCAAAAGCATACAACAACCCTACACGTGACAATATATCTGATGTGGCACGGTACAAAAGGTTGCGTGAAGTTGAAATACTCGCAATAGACGACCTCGGTTCAGAGCCGAAAGAAAGCATTCATTATGGCGATTACGTAACAGCAGCAATGGATATATTGTCTTTCCGGTATGAAGAGCAATTCTGCACGCTGGTTTCATCCAATCTTACGGCAAAAGGGATTTCAGAATATTACGATGAACGCATTGCAGACCGTTTCCGTGAAATGATGCTAATCATCAATTTCGGCAATGAGCAGTCATTCAGAAAACAGTAAACTAATTAAAAACATTATGACGATGAATACAGATTATAGTTATTGTTCGGGCGTTACCTGCTCAATCCGCAAGAGTTGTAAACGCTATTTGCCCGATCCACCCGATATACGTTTGCGATGGGTTGTCCGGCATACAATCCGGAAACAGACAAATGCAAGTACTATGAACCAACTGAAGTAGCAAAAACAAAAAATCCGTAATCATGGAAAAGAACAAGTTTACCCATGGTAGTTTGTTCAGCGGCATCGGTGGTTCGGAAATAGCTGCCGAGATAATGGGCTGGAAAAATATGTTCCATTGTGAAATAAACCCGTTCGGGAGAAAAATACTTGATTATTGGTTCCCAAACAGCAAAAGTTATGAAGACATCACGAAAACAGATTTTACAGAGTGGCGGGAAAAAATCAATGTCCTCACCGGAGGTTTTCCCTGTCAGCCCTTCTCCGTTGCCGGACAGCGAAAGGGAGCGGAAGATAACCGCTATCTCTGGCCGGAAATGCTACGAGCGATACGGGAGATTCAGCCCGATTGGGTTGTTGGTGAAAACGTTGCTGGAATCCTCTCAATGGTACAACCCGGCAGTGAAACTGCGTTGGGACGTGAAGAATCTCTGTTCGGAGAGGTTGACCGAGAAAGAATATTGCATCGGCAGGAATACGTTGTCGAAACAGTGTGTAACGACCTTGAACGTGAAGGATATTCCGTCCAACCGGTTGTTATTCCGGCTTGTGCCGTCGGAGCGCCGCACAGAAGAGACCGTGTCTTCTTTATTGCCCACCGTGCAGACGCAGGGGTTAAAGGTATGCAACGAAAATGGGAAGACAACATTCTATCCGGTAGGACTGCTTCCGACACCGATGGCAAGCGATGCAACAACTGGAGCGATAATTGGCAAGAACGACCAATTTGCTACGACCAGAAACGGTACTCCGAGGAAAATCAATCAGAACGGACAGAACGGAAGCGTAGGACTTGCGAGAATGGTTCGGTTGCTTCCTACTCCCAATGCTCGGGAAGCGGACAAATACAGCAAGAAATACAATCCGAACAGCCAAATGGGCACAGCTTTGACAGCAATGGCAGTAAACGGAATGTTGCCTACTCCGACAGCGAGCTGTTACAATACAGGAACTCCGGCAGACAGGAAGGACGGAAAAGCGAGAAAAAGCCAATTGAACCACCTTATTGCCCGGAAGACTGGTCACGCTTCCCAACTCAATCCCCTGTTTGTAGCCGAGATGATGGGATTTCCACCAGATTGGACGGTATTGCCTTTTCAAAGTGGCGGCAGGAATCGATAAAGGCATATGGCAATGCAATTGTTCCACAAGTAATGTATGAGATATTCCAAGCTATTCAAGAAACTTATAATCAATAATAACCATGGACAATTCAATTTATAAAAAATGCACAGAGTGCGGGCAAACAAAGCATATTTCAGAGTTCAGCAAATCATATCCTAACAGGTGTAAAACTTGTGTAGCAGAACACACGAGACAAATGAGAGCTGCTGAAAAACTTAAAGCTAAAGTAAAGGTTACCGGCGAGGTCATAGATGTTGAACCGTCAGGTACTATGCAGGTTTTATGCGGTTCATTCATAACGAAAGACGGTCGAAGAATGCCCGGAACAGCACTTGAATTTGAAAAAGCCATAGACTGGGAACAACGCAGATACGAGATTGCGAAAGAGCTAATGAAAGGATTTTCAGCCAATTCACATAATCAGTGTGTGGATGCAAGTAGCGAAACGTTAGCCCAGTGGAGCATTAGCGGTGCTGATGCTCTTATTGCAGAATTGAAGAAAGGAGGTAAAGGATGAAAGTAATAGTTTCATTCAGTGGTGGCAAAGATAGTCTTGCATCACTTCTTTGGGTGCGTAATAACCTAACAAAAGATTTTATTACAGTATTTTGTGATACAGGTTGGGAACACCCATTGACCTATAAATATATCGAAGAAGTACAGGAACAACTTGGCTTAAATCTCATTACCGTCAAGTCAAAGAAGTTTAACGGCATGGTAGATTTGACAAAAAAGAAATCACGCTGGCCATCCTCGCAACGGAGATTCTGCACATCTGAATTGAAAACCATTCCGATGATTGACTACATACTCGATGAAGTAAACGATGATGTTCTGATTATACAAGGAATACGTGCTGCCGAGAGTGCCAAGCGTGCCGAAATGTCCAAGCAATGTACGTACTTCAAGTATTATGTGCAGCCATACGGTAAGGATAAGAATGGTAAGGACAAGTACCACACCTATCGTCGTAAAGATGTATTGGCATTTCGAAAGAAATATGCTGATGACCTATTGCGTCCGGTATTCGATTGGTCGGCACAACAAGTGATTGACTATATACTTGAAAATGGAATACAGCCTAATCCGCTCTACCGAATGGGCTACAAACGTGTTGGTTGCTTTCCTTGCGTGATGGCTTCACAACAAGACATTTACAATATCAGCGTACAAGAGCCAGAAAGGATAAGCTACATTGCAGGTCTCGAACAACAGTTCAACAGCAGTTTTTTCGGTCCTGATAAAATTTCATCTAAGTATTATAAGGGTGAATATCCTCTAATCAGCGATGTTGTTCGTTATGTACAAAGTAAACGTGCAGGTGGTTCTCTGTTCGATGATGATGTGGCAACAAGTTGTATGAGCTACTATGGGCTTTGTGAATAAAAAAGGAATGGTATGGCAAATATAAAAGACAATAAAAAAGGATTCAAGGTAATCCAAATAAGTAGGAAAGAACTTGTAGAGGAATTAGGACAATATGGTGCAATAGGAATTTGTGACTACTGCAACGAAACTGCATCTACAGGCTATTACATAGCTGTGCTAAATCAATGGTTTTGCCCGAAATGCTATCAAGAATGGTATCATCGCGCTACTTATTATCCGGAAGATGCAAAGGTAGAAAACAGAAATTTTGAATTTTACAAAAATATTTTTGGGTTATGACAAAAATAAAACTGAATTGGGCATACGCCAAAGGCGAATTAGATACTGATACATTGAAACTTATTTGCCTACCAGCACGAGGCAAACGCTTATTTGGTGCGGATGAATTGGATGCGGAACTTTGTATAAAGGACGGTATGAATTACCAAATAGCAGAAATCCACTTGGGTGATGTGGAAAGCTCAAATATTCTTTGTGAAGAGATCGCAAGGCGTTGGAATGAGCATGAAGAATGGCACGAATGCAAAGAGGACACGGAAGACGTGCCACCAATTGGAACATATTGCATTTTAAGGGTAGAATATCTATGCTGTAGTAACAAATGGAAAGTAGATTACTTGACAGCTTATTACAATAAATACGGGTGGACGGAAGATTATTTAGACCAAATAACCTGCAACTACAAGGACTACAAGATAACCCATTGGAAACCGATAAACAAACCGAAAGGAGTTGAAGAATGAAAAAGGACATCAAGGAGGCAATAAAGGAACATCTTTATACAAATGCGTTTGTAACAGACCCGAATAATCCGGGTTTTGTAGATAGGTTTTTTGAACATATTAAAGCTGCTGAATGGGGGGCAGAATGGCGCATCAACAGCGTGTGGCATGATGCAAAAGAATGTCCGGAAAGGAAAAGAAATTATCTTGCTCAATGCAAAAATGGTAGATTTAACGTAATCCCTGATTCGATGAATTGGGATAACTTTTACAAAAAAGCAGAAATTATCCGTTGGGCATACATCGAAGATTTACTACCTAATATAGAGGATTAAATCATGAAACCTATATTGAACACTGAAGACATTAGGAAATTAAAGACTGATGAACGCTTAATTGAATGTTCTTGCGGCAAAGTGAATTATTATAGATTCCTATGTTTCCACCCACGAAACACGAATTATGTAATTCTATTGAATCATTGCGAAGAGCCTGAAAGGTTTGTTATTCAAAACCTTATAGACCGGTTCTATACAAATTATACAAGTCGTGATATAATCACTTATCGTAGAGATTACGCCATTAAGAAACTCAAAGAGTTTGAACAAGCGTTGTCTGAATTAGGAGATAAAGATGAGTTATGAGATATGCACTTAGAAATCAAGATAAGATTGCTGCTGCATATAGCTCCGAATACTTGAAAGAGCATATAATCGGAAGCCTTGACAGTTATTTCAATGTTCCAAGAAGTCAAGAAGAGGTTGAGGATTTTATTTACAGTTCGTGTGTTTGTTATAGCACAAATCAAGGTAACTACCCAATCATGCAAATTAATGACATTGTAGACGATAATGCCATGTTGGAATTTGCATGGATAGGAACTCAATATGATGTGATTAAACTTGCTTTTTTAGGCAGAATTAAAAGGATAAACCAATGAAAAATGTAACGAAACTCGCTAAAAAGTCCGCAGGGCTTAGCCAAAAATGTTCGATTTGCCCACTTATGAAAAGATGCACTTTAGAAATCCATAGAGCTTGTTTTGACAGCTTTGTAGAGGGTTTCAAGAAAGGAGCCAGAGCAGCAGAAAAAGAAAAAAACAAGAAATTCAAAACAATAAGAAATGAGTAAAGCAAAAATCATATTAGATGCCTGTTGCGGCAGTAGGATGTTTTGGTTTGATAAAGAAAACCCTTTGGTCTTATTTACTGACATCAGAGATGAAGAGCATACTCTTTGCGACGGTCGAAGTCTGAAAGTTCATCCAGACATCGTATCTGATTTTACCGATATGCCATTCTTGGATGAATCCTTTAAACTGGTAGTGTTTGATCCTCCCCATTTGCTAAAGGTTGGTAAAAATAGTTGGTTAGCCAAGAAGTATGGTAAACTTCCTGAAGATTGGCCAAGATTGATAAAGAAGGGCGTAGATGAATGCTTTCGTGTTCTGGAAGACTACGGAGTTCTGATTTTCAAATGGAATGAAGACCAAATAACAGTCAAAGAAGTGTTGAAAGCTATCGAACGGCAACCTCTGTTTGGGCATACCACCGGAAGACATGGAAAGACCATGTGGATGTGCTTTATAAAAGCACCAATTAACGAATAACGGATTATAAAATTTGAAAATATAAGTATGAAAAAGGTAATTGGGAAAATATATATCTATAAGGTACTGCCACCTTATAAGAATTGGTACAGTATCACGACTGATGATGGGCTAAATCGTAGTAATGTCGTAATTGTTGGGAAAAAGCAGTTATTGAAAGTAGCTTTAGCATTGATTGTTATGGCTCTGTTTAACAAAAATACTACTATAAATAAATTCAAAACAAATTAGAAATGAATATACTTGATTTACCATTAAAAGCCATTTGGTACAATATGATAGAATCTGGCGAGAAAAAGGAGGAATATCGGGAACATAACAGTTATTGGATCAAAAGATTTTATGATTGCTACGATAAAAACACGGATTGCAAAATTTATATTCCCGAAAAGTGCAAGTATTGTTGCAAACCGCCCCTTAAACATTATGACGCCGTCCGTTTTCGTTACGGATATACAAAACGAACTATGTTATTTAAATTGAATAGTATCTCTATTGGCAAAGGTCACTCGGAATGGGGTGCACCAGATAATAAAGTTTTTATTTTAAAATTAGGGAATCGGATTAATTAATAACAATTTAGAAATGAGCAAAATCAAGTATAAAAAAATAGCCCTGCTATCAGTGAAGATAACAGGACTAATAAAAAGCTGGCAACTACCTACTTTCCCACTATTGCGCAGTATCATCGGCGTGACAAGGCTTAACTTCTCTGTTCGGAATGGGAAGAGGTGGAACCCTTGTGCTATAATCACTTACTTTTTTATCTTAAAAACAGATACTGAATAAGTTTTTTAACCAGTTCTGCAACGACCTACTTCAAAAAGAATTTGAGTGCCTTTTGAGCAACGCTCTGTAGGCGGGAGCGTTGCTAAGCACTAATTTTAAACTTTTTCATATATATAAGTTTAAAGATTTTAGGCTGAATATTTAATGTCCCCATAGCCTTTTTTGGACGGGGCAAAGATAATGAAAAATATGATAATAGCATGGTTTTCTTGCGGTGCAACATCCGCAGTCGCTTGTAAGATAGCATTGAGCTTGTACGATGATGTGCAAGTTTACTACATCGAAACTGGCTCTGGGCATCCTGATAACGCCCGATTCCTTGCAGACTGCGAGAAGTGGTACGGGCAGCCTATTCACACTATCCGAAGCGACAAATACACTTGTGTTGCTGATGTGTTGCGAAAGGGATATATCAACGGTGCTCATGGTGCAGCCTGTACACTCCAATTAAAGAAAGAAGTTCGGTATAAGCTGGAACGAGAACTTAAACACTGGGACGGGCAAGTATGGGGCTTTGATTATGACCCGAAAGAAATAAACCGTGCCATCCGGTTAAAACAACAATACCCGGACACCAAGCCATTGTTTCCGCTCATAGAACGGCAGATAACGAAACCTGATGCAATGGGTATGCTTTGGAAAGCAGGTATTAAACAGCCTATCATGTACTCAATGGGCTACAATAACAACAACTGTATCGGATGCGTGAAAGGCGGTATGGGCTACTGGAACAAGATACGAAAGGACTTCCCGGATGCATTCAACGAGGTAGCACAGATTGAACGTGATGTAGGTGCAACGTGCCTAAAGGATAAAGACGGGCGTATCTTCCTTGACGAACTGCCAACGTGGCGGGGCGATCCCGTGGAAGAGATTATACCAGGCTGTTCGCTTATCTGTCAGATAGGGTTTCAAGAGATAATCGACAGACAGATAGAGCGAGTTTTGAAAGGAGAAATAAGTATTAACGATGTAGCCTAAAAAGGCTCAATACAGAACAAATATGAATAAAAAAGAAGTTATACGAACCGCCAAAGCCTTTAAGAAGATTCTGAAAAAAGGTATTCCTCAAACAGTATGGAAATCCAGCTATTGGGATATTCATGGAAAAAGATACACTGCCTATGAAATAGCTGCACGCTTTTTACAGATGAAAGGCTATAACGTGCGAATTGAGATAGGTGATAATACAGAGAATCCCTCTTATTGTTTCGGATACATACGGTTCTATAGGTATGTGGCAATCAGTTTTAACTAATAACAAGAATAAGAGCAATGGAATTTAAATCGCAAATATGTACTACCCGTGAGCAGTCAGAAAGATTACTCGCTTTAGGACTGAAACCGGAAACAGCAGATATGGTGTATCATTACACAAAGAGTAAAGTACCTGCATTGGAATGGGAGTTGCAAACTAAGCCGCCAACATCAAGAGGGAAGTTTTGGACGCCGGAAAGAATAGCAAAGTTAGCATCGCCTTTTCATAAGCATCCAGATGGAACACCTATGACCGGTGAAGAGATGTTTGATAGATTGTGGGGCAAGGATGTTTCAGCATGGAGTTTGTCTCGATTATTGGAGATACTTCCCTCACTAATTCCACAGCAAGACAACCATCCTGACTTAGACTTGGAAATCTCAGTTGATAATGTATTTTGGTTTATACGGTACATAGAACTGGGGTATGACTGCAAACATGAGGTTATGAAAGAAAACATTTTCGATGCAATCATAAACATGATTGATTGGCTGATTGCCAACGGACACTTTAATAAAGAATACTACAATTAATAAAATAATCATGAGCATTGCAGAAGATATTATAGACGGTTGGTGTTGCCAACTTTGTGGTGTGTACTTTGAAGAAGAACACGGTTACCCTGTTGTTTGCGAAAGCTGCTACAACGAACTATCAGAAGAAGAAAAGAAAGATTATCAATTAGCAACCCATAAAGAATTTTAATGTATTTATCATATGGATGCAAAAACATTCTTTACCCAGGTAGTTCTGATGCGCAAAGCACAGAAAGACTATTTCAAGTGTCGCACCCAACAAAACTTGCGGAAATGTAAGGCACTTGAAACGGAAATTGACGGAGAAATTGAACGTGTAAATAGTATTACCGGAGTTTCTTCCGTTTCCAAAGAACCCCGACAGACAAATTTATTCACTGATTAAATCATACAATATGAACTCAACTGTATTAAAAGAAATCATGGCATTCCTTTTCGGACGCAAATATTATGCCAACATTGTAGCAACAAAAGGAACAACAAAGCAAGAAATCTGTTCTTACATTTTTGCAACAAAAGAAGCCGCCAACCGGCATCGACTGGAAATCGAAACAACTCTGTCATTCCGATTTGTCGAAACAGTTTCTTTCCGTTCACGCCGGATATATTTCGATTCGTCTGTAAAAAGTTAAACCATAATAATCTGTGAATCATTCTATTTTCGTATTATGATTATCAAAAAACTAAAAACATGGTGGCAGTCACGTAACTACTATGTGATTGCCGATGGTAACGACAATTCAATCACGCTATCCAAACGCTTGTTTCTCCATATCAAAGGTAAGGCGAAAAAAGGCGATGCAGCCCAAGTGTTTGTTTTTAGAATTGCCGGACAAGATTCTTTCGGCTTCACCGTCAATCCAAATATCGGACAACCGACTCAACTATGCGATATTCAATATAATGACAAGTATAAGTGCATAGGCTTTGAAAGTCTGTGCCCGTCGGTCGGTCTTATGCTTTATGAGCATGGGTTACCCGGTGATAGTATAGTCAAACTGTCTGTGTCTATACATCATACAAGCAAAGGTCTCATCTATTATCAAATTGAAAAGCCCAATGGAAAGTATATTAGGAAATACAAGAAAGGCTGATATAGTATTCTATTCTTCGGGAAGAATAGACATTACATCTCATATAGCCAAGCAACTTCATCTCTCGCGAGGTGATGTCCTGGATATTATGAGTGAGAACGGAGAATTATATCTTTATGTCAGATACCGCTCACCAACCGGCGGTCGGCATGAAGCATGTGTGTTTCCATCCAATAGGCAAGGGAAACATTTCAGAGCCTCATCTAAAAGGCTGTGCTCCGCCATACTTGATGTGTCGGGCGTAACAGACAAGGCGAGATTATGCGTTGGAGAGCCTAAGGAAAGTCAATATCATGGCACATTGCTACCAATCATTACCAAACTCCTTTTGTAAGAAAGATATGATTAAAGAAATAAAATACAACGGGTATTCTGCCAACCCATCGGACTATGAGTGCGCCGATGGGGACTTGGCAACATCGATAGGTGTTATTCCTGAAAACGGTGCACTTAAACCCATATTGCCGCCATCCGAAGTATTACAGCTTGAAAGTGGTGTTTCGGTAATATATATCCACGAAACTACAGCCTACAAACATTACATAGTCCAGAATGACTACTACATTTATTGGATTGAGCGAAACGGTGATTCTCTTACATCAAGCAATAAGATTGGTTATTGTTATGACATTAAAAGTATTAATGCTGTTGGTAATACTCTACTCGTTTTTTCGGCAGATGCAATAAACTATTATCTATGGAAATCCAATAATTACACTTCATTAGGAGACCACATTCCCAATATTGAAATTTCATTTGGACTTCGAGGAAAACCACGTTTATATTCAATGAATGACGATAGTAAATCTACGTTCAAAATTACATTTGACGGAATTGGTGAGCATAATCTATTTGAAACGTGGAGCGAAAGTAATCAAAATAAAATCACATCACAGGTTATGGCGAAGGTGAACAAGTTCCTTGCAGACCAAACTGTTAAGAAAGGCAGATTTGCCCTTCCATTTTTTGTACGTTATGCCTTACGCCTATATGATGGCTCATTGGTTGGGCATTCAGCTCCTATATTAATGAATCCTTCCACTAAAACGGCTCCAATTGTCTATTGGGAACGTGCAAGTGGTAAGGGAAGCTATACAGAAGCAATATGCGATATAATGCTCGTGGCTGCAAGTCTTGATTACAAGCTTCTTGCTGACGGAAATTATGATTATAATAACTTAAAGCAAAACTGGGGCGATATAGTCAAATCTGTGGACGTGTTTATTTCAAAACCAATATATACTTATGACCAAAACGGATTGTGCAAATCGTTTGCTGATACAGACAATTTTGATACAAAGTTTATTGGCGCACTTGATTTTTCCGGTTATGCAGCCTCACGAAAAAATGACTGCATTCTTTTACCTGTGAATCTTGATGGATCATCTATGAATATATCCTCCCCAAGCGGAAAGAATAGCGCATTTGGGAGCAAGTATGTAGAATGGCTATATTCTAAATTATACGCTTTATATTTTTCACCCAATAGAGGGTATCCATCCACAACAATTATGTTACCGGAATATTCTGCTGATAAGAATAAAGAATCTCTAAAAGATGTATCACAATTTTATTTCCTGTACTCCATAGAATTGTCAGACCTTACGACATCTGAACGTAAAGATATTATTGTCAATGATGAATATTTGCAATCACTTGTTTCTCGTGAAGTAATGACGGATGACTATCTTACTCACGATAAACTTGGTGCTGAATTTTCCCATACATACAATGCTCGTTTAAATCTTTCCGGGGTAAAACGTGAATTGTTTGGTGGATTTACGGTTGCATCAATGTTTTCTTATTTGAATAGTGATACTCCATTATGGAAATTGTCAGGAACAACAGTTGTTACTTCGTTCCCTGTTTTGGGATATGGCGTTGTTGAAGCCACAGTATATATAAAAGAAAATGGAAATGTTTATGGTGTATCTGCACCTTCACATAACAATTATACAGGATATTTTTTATCAGAGAAGAGATATCCATCGGAAGAAGATGCCAACAATGGAACAAACGGTTTTCTCGAAAAACGTTCTTGGGGATGCTATGCATTCTATCCCAATGTAAATGCTTTCAAAATGATTATCAGGGATTATAAAGGTGTTTATGAAATAAAATTAAAGCCACACCAATTTCTTAATGGTGCCTATGCCGTACTTGACTATGAATTAGAACGTGCTCCACAAACTCCAATATATCCGGAAACAGCTTATCAAACAATAGTTGATATGCCGAATAAAATATATACGTCAGAGGTGAACAATCCATTCTATTTTCCTGTACTTGGCATCAACTCCGTAGGTACGGGAAAAATTCTCGGTATATCATCGGCAGCAAAAGCTCTTTCCGAAGGTCAGTTTGGGCAGTTTCCTCTTTATGCCTTTACCACAGACGGTGTATGGGCTTTGGAAGTATCATCTACCGGAACCTATTCCGCCAAACAGCCCATTACACGTGATGTTGTCATTAATCCCGATAGTATCACGCAGATTGACTCCTCTGTTCTGTTTGCCACAGACAAGGGAATTATGCATATCAGCGGCTCAACTACGCAATGCTTATCCGACAGCCTCAATGCAGAAGATTTATTCATCATTACAGACTTGCCTAAAGCCGATGCAGTGATAAACATATTTAATAGCAAAGCCGGTGAGAACGAAAAAGCAACACTTTCTGACATTATCTTGTTGCCGTTCAATGATTTCTTACGGGAGTGTCGTATGGTGTATGATTATACCAATCAGCATATCATTGTGTATAACCCGGCTGTACGCTATGCTTATGTGTTTTCGTTGAAGTCAAAGCTTTGGGGAATGATGCTGTCAGACATAGTGAACAATGTCAATTCGTATCCGGAAGCATTAGCAATGGCTGACGGAAACAGACTTGTGGATTTTTCCACATCATCTGCTGAAAACATAACGGCATTAGTGGTTACCCGCCCTTTCAAAATGGATGAGCCAGATGTGTTCAAGACGATAGATACCATCATTCAACGTGGATATTTTAAGTCGGGACATGTAGTACAAGTACTGTACGGTTCGAATGATTTGTTTAATTGGCATACTGTATGGAGCAGTACAGACAAATATATGCGTGGTTTCAGAGGAACACCGTACAAAGCATTTAGAATTGTACTCATTTGTACACTTGACAAATCCGAAAGCCTGTTAGGATTTAGCGTCCAGTTCAATCCACGTATGCTCAACAGACTACGATAAATGAAACATATAGGTCAGTTATTTTTAAGGTTATCAGATTGTTTATAAGGAGAAAGAGTCGGTATGCGTGATGCACCCCGGCTCTTGTCTATTCTTAAAACGGTTTTAGTTTTCGTCTTATCTTGCCTTTTCGTGAAACAAGGGAAGTCTGTATCTTGATTCGGATATTTCGGGCTTTATCTTCCCAGTTGGCTTGGCTGCCTGGATTTGTTATGCTCATCCAATCGGCAAGGACCTTGCAGACCATATATTCGTGTATCAGATGTTTTAGCAATTTCACGGTAGACAATGAAAATTCCGCAGGCAAAACAAGGGTTATGAGGTATTCTTCCGGCACGGTCATAACATTATCAAGGGGTTCCTGCTTATCGGAAATTTCTTCTTTCGTATAAGGAAACAACATTTCCACGCATTCAGAATGTACGAGGTTAAGTATTCTCGTAACTCTGTCCACATTACCGTCCTGACCGATGTCGAATACTTGATGTCTGGCGTGTTCATCTTCCGCTTGCATAATGTCGCCCTCTACAAAAGAATAATTCTCCGCATCGTAAAGCAGTTCTTCCCTTTTAAATACAAGTGTTACCGCTTTTGTTTTAGACTGGCTGTTTTGACAATATACCATAGGCTTGAACATCAATTAATCATAAGTCGGTCTTTCCGGACGGCTGCGTTTGTAGAGTGCACGCTTCACGTTTTCAAGACTCACCCCGGAGTGTTGTATATACGCATTGGCATCTTCCGGACTGGTTATGGCAAACCACTCTCCAAGTGCCATATCTACAAGATATGAATGTATGCCATTTCCCAGTGCGTCTGCCGAAGCGTTGTTATAGTTAGACGGAAGCAAAAACTCCAATGAAAGTTTACCGTTATTATCTATCTCTTCATCCATCAGGTTATCGCTTGTTGTATTATCCTCATTGAGATACTCTCCAAGCAGACTTTTTAAAGAGGAAAAGGCATTGGCCAACGAACGACGTATCTGATAGCTGTTTTCATCGTCATCACTTGCTTGCATATTGGATGCGACTTGATAGCTCTTGCCGGCCGCTTCTCGTGCCTGTCCCGTCAAATACGCTTTGTTCTGAATATCATAGACAAGTTCTTTGACCTGTTGTGTCACGGTTAATGTTTTCTTATTTTCTGCCATAATATTTTGAATTAATGATTATTCGTATGTCGGGCGCATGGGCTTTCTTTTGAAAAATGCCTTACGCATTATATCCTCCATATAGGTAGCAGCTTCCGTTGCATATCCGGCAGCTTCTTCCTTATTGGTAAACGTGTACCACTTTGCAGTGACATTCATCACGAAGAATGAAAACAAGCTACGCTGCATACTTTCTTTTAGAGCTTCATTGAATGAATTCGACAGCCCCAACGAAAGCCTGTATTCACTGTCAGCTTCCGTTTCGTCAAGAAGCATTTTCTTTAAACTGTTGCATATGGTATTCTTACTCTCGCACCAAAAACGTTCAAGCATGCTTTTATCCTCATCCGTCGTAAATATACGATCGTAGGCGAGCTCATCATCCATTTTCGCACCGGTGTACGATGTGGTCTTTGCTACCTCTTCATATACTTTTTCCTTATTGACCGTTAATATAATATCTATCATAATCAGAAATCAAACAAATTATACGATAAACCTACACTAAGACATGGAGAAAATTGCGGCGTTTCTCTCAGTGTTATTCCATATCCTACCTGTAGACTGATACTGAACTTTTTCTTCTTGGGTTTGGGATAATTACCTGTTACGGTCATTATATCACGCCTGGCAAAAAGTATCAGGCTATCAAGTTGTGGATGAAAGCCACTTACATAAGCCCGATATGTGTCTGTTTCATATATCTTCTGCGTAATGGGGATTTCAACCTCAACACTGTCTTTGTCTTTATTTGGAGGTTTAGTCGTATCTGCTACGTCCGGAGGCTGTTTCGTACTATCCGGTTTTGCAGTAGGAAGAACCTGCGTGATGTATTTAATAACGGTACTATCCTTGGGTACAGGCTTGTAATAGGGTATGGTATCGAAAACAGTTATTCTTGTGGTATCATTTACAGGTAACTTTTTATTCGTTATGCAAAAACGCACATTAAAAAACAGTGATGTGAAAAATAATACCACAAACAATATTGCTACAATATCTTTAAACCATTTTACCATACTTCTGAATATATCTGGTTATTGCCTCTACATGGGTTTTGACAATAGCTTGTTTGCCTTCTTCGGAACAAAGGTACAGGACATCATCCTTGTTATCCTGAAAAAAGTTTTCCGTAAGTACAGCCGGGCATTTTGTCTTGCTCAAAATATAGAAGTTTTCTTCCCAATCAGGATCGTCGTCAGAATTATCTTTGCGTATTCTTTGATTGATAAAGTTTTTTTCAGCTTCTTCATACAAGAAAGTTGCCAGTTTATCAGCCTTTGTCTTGCCTTTCGATGTATAAGCGCTCCATCCTCTTGCGTTCATCCATTCTGTACCGTTTCCGGCAGCATTGCAGTGGATAGAAACAAGAACCACATTGGCTGTTCCATATCGTCCGCAAACTTCGTTTACACGCCTTGCACGTTCTGATAGTGGAACATCTACTGCTTCCCGAACAATGCGTTCGGCATCATAACCTCTTGCGGAAAGTTCATGTGCTATTCTATCTGCAATTTCACGTGCATAAGCATATTCGCGCAACGAACCGTCAGGACTACGTTTTCCGGGAGTGTTTTCACCATGCCCGTTATCTATAAGAATTTTCATGAGTATATAATTTAACTGATTTATTGTATATAATTTCGTTTAAATATTGTATTATTCCAGATTATGAATTCAACCGATAATAAAAATCTGTCTTTATGTTATCATACGCTAATTTTACATTAGTATAGGCTCTTGCGTTGTTCGCTCCATCCTCGTGGTAAATCTCATTCTCCACTACCTTTGCAACATCTTCAATCCAATCGCTGTTGCAGAAGTCAGAAAGAGGTCTGCCATGATAAGTAAATGGGTCAAACCGGCTATTCCTATCATTATGTATCACTTGCAGGGATTTTCTTATCTTCAACGCTGTAGCTTTTTTGTCCGCAATGTGGTTTTCTTCACGTACGCGCTTAATAAGTCGGCAAACCTGTTCCACACTTAAATCAAAGGCAAAACCCGAAAGGTTGCGTATGCGTAGTTGTGTTTCTGTTCTCAATCCTTCCGATATGTCTTGCAACATATCATTCTGGGCGTTTGTCGTTTTCGCCAGTTCTTGCAGACTTGCTTTGTTGTCTTTCATCATTTGGTTGATTATTGACTTGAACCATTTGAAAATAGCAATCATCATTGCAGCCGAAAGAATCAGAAAGAATGCGGCCGTTACAGCCATCATTCCATAGTCGCTGATTCCTCTTGCGACTTCCATAGCCTGTTGTGCTTCATTCATAACCAGTGACAGATTAACCATCCGAGAATTGCTCCGGCTACTGTAAGACCAAAGTTAATCCAATCCCATTTACCGCCATACACCTTGTCTTTATATTCCAAAGCACCTGCTGTCAAAACTCCGGCATACATTGCGGTAAACCAACCAAATGCAAAAATGCCGATAATCAGTCCTCCTACGAGATGTTTCCACCTGTTACTCATTCCGAGCCATTCAATCAACTTTTTCATCGTTATTACTTTTTAAATTAAATACCGTCCAATCCACTTCATCCTTTTCTTTCCACCCTTCCTGAATAGTCTTTATCACATAGGCGCACGCTGCTTGGGAGAACGCAATAAAATCATCTGCATTCTCGAAAGTATGATAGATGGGCGTACCATCTTCCTGTTCATTGATTTTTAGAATAAGCGGATAAGGAATCTTTTCACTACGTTCTATAGCGGAAAAGTTTAATTGGTTTTCGGGTGAGAGATATACCGCTTTCCCGTTCCAGACAAAGCCGTTTATAATCTTTTCCTCCGTAGCCATGTTTATAGCGGACACAACAAGTTCCTTGACTTCGGAAAGTGTGGGCTTATGGTCGAATGTATGCTGCTTCTTTGTGCCGTAAATCTTTTCCATTGCATGAATTTTGATTTACGACAAAAATAGCGGATACCGAGCGGATTAGTATGTTATCTTTTTCCCGTCAGGTAAAATTGTATTTTCGTTTGCCTCCGTCAAACATTTCACATTTGAGAACTGTTTCAAATGGAAAGCTGTCCTCAATATCGCTGATTTGGTCAAGAATACCTTTCATCTCAACCGATAGTAAAGAACTTTCCCCATTCTTAGTCCTGGGGTGTGAAAAGATACTGGATAATGGTATTCCTCCTCTTTAGTGTCTATTCCTATTTCAAACTTTTTCCATAAGAAATAGTAAAAATAAGTATATAGTAGAAAACGAGTAGAATCTTTTAAAAACCATCTTTTATTCTACCCGTTTTTTAAAATTAACCCTATCTGATTCATTCTCAGATTTATTTTCAAGTTCTTGCGGAACTTAGGCTATAATATATAGAATTATATGGCTAAAATATACAAGCTCATTAAAGGTGGACAGACTATTTATCCTGCTACAACCACTGATGCAGTTAAACATCCCGGAACAGGCACTTCGATAGACGCACTCATAAACGAGATAAATGTATCCGTGGTCTATCCGACCGGCGGTGTTACTGCCGATAATATCCAAGGCGGTAACAGATATACGCTGGAAACAGCCATAGATAAAGTTCCCGTAGGACTTAGGAGGAATGGATTGAAGGTGTCGTTTGTGGGAGTGACCGGGGAGATCGAAACATGGGAGTATCAAGGCGGAGGTTTTACCAACCGTCAAAAATGGTTTTTTGTGGAAGTTCCGTTTTTTGTTGAAAACAAATTTTATTCCTCTTTTATTAAAGAATTTTACATTGAAGGAACAACAAAAAAACTATTCGTGAAACAAATCAGACGTTCGTCAAGTGGTCAGTCCAATCCTGATACTAAGTATTGGCAGGTTGCAATATGCGATGAAGATGGTAACGTTATAGATTTCTTTTCAAATAATTATGCAGAAGATAACTACCTTGAGTTTAGCGGCTCTATTAACGAAGAAAAGATTACTGTCAAATTAGTTGTTAACTGGTCGGCCTTGCCGGAAAATTCCAATTTTGCAACCAAAGCAAGAATTGAAAAAACAGCTTACAATATAAAGAATTCTCCTTACTTATATGCCCTTTCCCAAAATATAACATTATCTGAAACAATTAACATGCAAAAGATGATGTCTAAGGAGATGGATGTTATAAGAGAAGGTTCGACTGTTATTTCTGATTCCATTCAAAAAGAAAGTGGCTATTTCTTTTTTAAAAAAACGTTTCAATTGCCGTATGTAATGGACAACACAAGTAAACTGTTAATGTACATAGCAGATTCGCAAGGTAGCAAAAAAAATATCCCTGTCACAGGTTTGTACTACACAATAGGATTTAGCGACGGTAGTACCGAATCATTCCAATTCGTGCTGGATGCACCTGTTTGCCTGTATTATAAGAAGCCTATTGCCTCACTTACCGTCTATGTAGGTTTTGACGATTCTCAGGTTTCACAGGATGATAAGCTATTCATAGAAATGCGCGAATTGTCATATAAGATTCAGAATGAGGATATCAATGGAGGCTTATACTTTAATGATTACCTACTTGGTGAAATAATCAAGGAATTTTATTACGTCAGAAAGACAGAGCAGGATAACATCGGTTTAAGGTATTTAAAAATAAGTGACAATACGATTTCGCTTGCCATAGATAAGGATGGTAATCAAGTATCATTTATACGGGAGATGATACCCGCCAGTAAGAGAACACTCGTTAAATTCGTTGAGGATAGTGGAGGTCCCGATGCAGGGGGGTACGGGTACGCTCTATTAGATTTAAATAGCATTAAAGATGGAATGTATTCTTTCAAAAAAAACTGTAAGATGCCATGTTACGATATAACTAACAGTCCTTACATATACGCATACATAACATCTCAGAATATAAACAGAAGCGGTGAAGCCTTGTCGGTAAGAGATAAATTGCAAGCCCAAGAGAGCGTAAACGATAAGATAGAGTTTTGCAAACAGCACATCAGCAACAAAAATGCATCATTGCAAACTATTGCGTTATATTACAACCTCAGACGCAATGCCTTTACAAACAATGTGCTGTATGGGCAAGAAGAAGATTTTACCTGCGGAATAAGAAATGATGGAACACCGTGGGCTAATCAGGAAACCAATCCTTTGTATGTTAAAAAGGTTGATAATGTGTGGGTGGAAAAAGCATCTGATGAAATAAATTTGTCGCTTAACAGCGGTATATATGACATGGCAGGGAAGTTCGGTAATGTATTGGCCTTGGATTTGAACAAATATTTGAATTTTCATTTTTCCGGGAAAAATGAATTAGCCGAATTTTACAAACTTACATTTATTTCTTTGGTGAAAAAATATTATAAAGAGGTCGGAGGAGTCATAACATTTTGCTACCATGCCAACAACCCTTATGGGGACGGTTCATACGACCATATCAACAGCACATACCCGAATGCTTTTTATCAGATACTTAATGAGAAGGATGGAGGTGTCGCAAAAAAATGGTTTGATGATTTTCTAAGATCAGCCTCAGACTTTTTTAACCTTCTTGTCGATGAAGAAGGTAACAAAATTCCCATTATATTCAGGCCATTCCATGAATGCGCTTACAGTATGACTAAGTGGTGGAACAATTGTACATCAGAAGAGTATAAGGAAGTTTGGAGAAGAATGGTTAGGCATATAAATGGAATGTGTACTAATGTGCTGTGGGCATATACCCCCGGTGTCAATCCGTTATCCGGTGAAGATTCCATTTTTGAAAGATACGCGGGCGATGAATATGTGGACGTAGTTGGTTCGGATATCTATTTTAATGATTCTGTTGACTGGAGCGAAGATATAACTCCCGATATTGGCAATAAAATAGAGAGTTTTCTGTCTGTAATAAGGCGAATTGTGATTGTAGCGGAATTAAGAAATAAAATACCGTGTCTACCTGAGACCGGCAATAAATTCGCATCACGAGACAACTTTTACACCAACCAACTATATCTAAGGTTACTGATGCAATATGATGTTAGATTAGCATACATGACAACATGGTATAATTTAAGGGGTGCTAATGATGTCAAGCCTTATTTTTATACGCCGTATATCAAGGATTCTGACGAAGGTAGAGATTATATAGAGTTCCTTAATAAAAAATGTATTTCTAAAAATCTCAATCTTTACGAATTGTAGAATGCAAATAAACTGTATCAGAATTTGCTTTAATGAAAAAACTCCTGCATGCCTTCTCAGGCAGCAGGGAGTTTCTACAAGTCGGTTTTATTAAATGGGTTATTAATAGCATTTATTGCCGACTCCTTAGCTTTGTCAAACAAATCTTTATCAACTCCTAATTCCTCGCTCCATACAATATCATTAAGATTTTTGTTATATAAATATTCTGCAATTTTATGAAAAAGAGTACACGTAGACGCATAGTATCCTTTATCCAAAGGATGTTGGCCATCGCCTGACGATCCATATAAATCATCTTGAGAATAATAATTAAACTGGTTTTGGACTGCTGTTCCACAAGGACAAAAGATGTTTATGTAATCTCCAAAATTATCAATTAATTGATTAGTTGCAGAAGCAATATTAGCATACATCTCTTCATTATTAAGACCACCATCTAAATTCCCACCTACCTCAGATATTCTTTTATCCGACCAAGCCCAAGGCATTAACCATCCAACTTTATATCCTAGAGACTGTATTCTCTTAGGAAGCCATTCTTGTAATGATTGAAAATAAGGTATATATGTACTGTATAATCCGGATGAAGCGCTTCCCTGCTGAAAAAATATTATATCCCAATTTTCATCATTTAATTTATCTATCAATGTATTACTTGGAGCATTTTGCATAGTGTTAAGCCATTCTCCATCTTTATATTTTAAATATAAAGATTTTGATGTATTTGATTCTTTAGCTTTATCGTAAAATTCTAATGTTGCCCCTCCTTGGTAAGATAGCCCAATAACTATATCAAAACCAATTTTCTTGAATAAACGCCCCAATAAATTTGTGGATAAATCAGAAAAGCTATTTCCAATCCATAGAATTTTGGCAGGCCTTACTTTGTATACAATATCAGCCCTCTTATTATTTGCTAAAGATTTTTCTATTGCTAAAATTTTTTCAGTATTTTTATTTATGTATTGTATTTGTGAATTTAAATCTTCCAAATGGGCTGTCGGCGTTTTAGATTCATCAAATGTAATTATTGCATAATGATAATTATTTGTATTTTTAACTATTAAAGTCCTTTCAATAGATTCTCCTATGATAGATTCGTCAGGCAGTATTAGCTTAGAACCGTTTTTCAAAGAATCCGTTTCTGAATAAGCATAGGTTAGACTATACTTATTACCATCTTTAGGAATATGTATTTTAACATTAAATTTATTTTTAATATCAAACAATGCAACTTTTCTGCTAGTTTCCTTTATGGTTAAAAAGCCTCCTATTTCAATAAATGCTGTATCTATAATCTTATGAACAGGTAATTTTGATAATAGACTTTCAGTTTTTACATAAATAATTAAATTGCCTTTTGAAGAATCGTTTTTTATGAATTTGATATCTCTATCTGCAATAGTCCCATTCATTACTGTTTGGTAATCTGAATCCTCCTTATTGGTTCTACAAGTAATCGTGGATACATCTCCATAAAGACAAATTTTTTCTCCTGAATTGATAAGAAATGGAAGTTCTACCATTTGATAAGCTGTATCAAACGATAATTCTACTGCTTTTTTAAGTCCTACAATTTTTTGAGTTGCAGATAACCCCATGGTTAAATTTTCAGCAGATTTTAAATTAATAGCTACATCTTTTTTTATAGCATCAATTTCTGATAAAACACTTTCTATCAATCCGCTTTTTATAAAAACAATCCCTTCTGGTATATTTTTATCCGATGGTGCTGTGTTTACAAACATTTCTGCATTATCAGGAACATCTATTATTTCCATTGAATACATTGCATTCCCTTCTAAAAATTTTGCCGTTCCTCCACTTATATATGTTCCTTCTGAAGATTTAAATGCATAACCTATATTAGTTTCACCTCCAATATAAGGAGAATATATTCTCACTTTGATTTTTTTATATTCCCCTTTATTAAAAGAAATTTTATAATGAAAGCCGCCTGATGTTGTACTCCCATCTGTATAATTAACACGTCCGGTTTCTAGTGTTTGGCTGGATATTAACTGCGGAACAATATCAAAAAAATTATCAATGACAGCATCCAAAGCTATAAAACCGCTTACATCTGCTATTAGTTTTTTTAAATTGTTATAAATACCACCATCTTCGGAAGTAAATATAACCATATCAGATATAACATTATTATTTTTTACAAATCGAATATCTCTATCTGCGATAGTCCCATTCATTACCGTTTGATAATCCGAATCCTCCTTATTGGTTCTACAAGTAATCGTGGATACATCTCCTAATAAATTAATTACAGAACCACGAAATATAGTAAATGGAAGTTCTTTTAGTTCATATTGTTTACTAAACTTTATTACAGCGGAAGATACGCCTGTTATTTTGCTTAAACTTTCTGTTTTACTCTCTAAATTGGAAAGTTCTTCCGTAAGGTTTTTACGCGTAGTCGGATGTACCACCGCATCAGTGGTTGTAGCAGGGTAAATGGTCTGACCACCTTGGGTGAGCTTGTGAATTTTAGCCATATAATTCTATATATTATAGCCTAAGTTCCGCAAGAACTTGGGCTGTTGTTGTTCTTATGTAATTATTTATTAATATTTTTCTTAAGATTAAAAATTATATTGATGTTACATCGTCAATTTCCTCAGCTATTACGTATCCCGACAAATCGATACTTCCACCTCCTCCGTTCATCCCCGTCGCACTCCATACACCTTTTGTCTCGCAGTGAAAAATTGGTCCAGGTATTGTTTTGCCCACTATGGCCCAATCACCTAAAATTGGAGATGGTATAGCAGCTTTTAATGCTTCAATAGTAGGATATAGTCCTTTACTCACCCCCTTGATGTTTTTTGCCTCAAGCCAGCCATCCACTTTCACGTTACCTTGCAAGTGGGTCTTTCCTCTAACGATCGCATCACCGCCTATTGCTGTATTGTGACCAACGGAAAGATCACCGTCTATTTGTCTTGATTCATAACTCATATTAATGCAGATTTAGCCAATTCGTTTAATACAGTATTTTTTTCCGTATCACCGAATGTCGTTAATACTAATGTAGCTATGGTATATATCACAGCATCATAACACTTCTCACAGATTTCTATTGAGTCATATTTGTCTATTTCCGGATAAGGTAGATATACAGCACGGCTCACTTTCGCTTCTGTCGTTTTGCATGAATAAAATTCCATCACTCTTCCTTCCGGTCGTATGGATATGATGCAAACAGGCCGTTGGCATGTTCCTCTTATGCCTTTAAATCGGGAAGACTGTTTTTTGTATTCAGGTTCATCGATACTTGTGGGGTTGAATACCGCACGTTCCCAATCGTTCATTTGAAAAACAACAAGACGCATGAAATCTTCTGGTAGCAATATCCATCCACTTTCATGCTCTTTCCAATATATAGCATCACCGAAATTGTGTCCGCCGTCAAGTAAATAGGACGGTGCAGAACTGTGCACACGCTTTACTGCTTCTACAATCTTCGATGTAATGATGTCATCAAGTGCAAGAGTGTCCACATCGCCTATAATCTTCAGTGTATCACTGTTCGTGTTCTGGTCCAAGGCGGTGCGTACATCCTCCTGTATTTTGTTCTTCTGATATACAGCCATAAGCTCTTATCTTTATTCCAAACCTTCAAACTCAATTCTATTTGCTGTTGCCTGCTCCATGATTGCTTTGGTCGAGCGCATGGAAGTGCGGCTGATACCGAAAGTGTCTGCAAGGTAATCCTTTGCACTTGCAATGTCGCTTACTTTGACTTTGCGGAATGTCGTATTGTTATCCTCTGCGTCTTCTTGTGGCACTTCGTTCTGTCTGCCGGTTTCGTTGTCAGGCGTGTCTTCACCATTGTACGTACCTTCGACATGCAGTTTTTCAGATGAACCGTTTTTAGACGCTTTTCCAGTTGTTTCTACTGTCTCGGATTGCCCGTGCAAAGAATGAAGTTTGAACAGTTTGCCAAACTTGTAATGGTTCTCTATAGACTTCTGTATATCCTCGTTGTCGGTAGTGAATACGCTGCTTCCATTTGACAATGGAACGAATGCGATATGCAGGTTCTTCTTACTCGGAAGCACCACATTAATACTGATATTAGTATTCGCCTTGTAGGTTTTTGTAATCATATTCATTAAAGTAAAAAGGGGAGGGGGTACTTTATCCCATCCCCGGTAATTAATATTCTTTATGAGCTCTTATTATGCCGCATTTAAATCTTGGGAAGGTGCTTTAGCCAATCTCATACGTGCATGTGCCTTTGCATAGCGCAGATACAGGCAGCTCACCTCTTGGATAACTACCGCATCGGTACGGCGGATACCGGCCTTTTGCAAGTCGAGTACGTTACGTGCCCAAGACACATGTGTTTTTTTGGAAAGATATTCCGGATCCATTGCAAAGCCGCAATCACTCATTCCGTTTACATCGAACAGTTCATGATGTATGGTCAATACTTCTCCGAAATCAGTATCCCAAGATTTGAATTTCAAGTTCCATACCTCCACGGTATCTTTCAAGCGGAATTTTTCGCTCTTTATCTTGGAGAATGCAGAGAGCATATCACTTCCACAAAATAAAATCTTACGCTTGTTACCGATGCCGGTACCAACAAAAAGGTCTTTGGTAATATCCACAAGGTTTTCATCGGTAATTATGGCGCATTTCTTGTCAGTATCCCATTCGCCCACCTCGATGTCCTTTCCGGCCATCCACCAGATACCACCTGTAAACCAAGTGTTCATGCCGTCCTTTGCAATGTGCTTGATAACCTGCTTCACACCGAACAGATAAGTATTTTCCATTGCGAGGCGCATATCATATACGCCGTCTTCTTCAATGTCTGAGAAATTCCAGTTCACTTCTTTGGCGGCAATCTTGTCAAAAGTTGATTGCTCTACCTGAATCATGAAGTTCTGACAATACTGGGTTTCAGGCATAGGAATATTATTGAATCGTCCTGTCTGAACATCCAATTCCCCACATGCTTTTCCCATGCGTACAAGCGTTGTTCCTTGTGGAATTTCCGGAACAAGAATCGGCTGTTTGCTTGAATCATCCATTTTGCCATTTACGGCATACACTGTAGGAAGATTTGTTGAGCTGTCCTTTCCGCACACACAAAGCACGAGGTCCGGAACGTTGCTGTCATCTTCCGTATATTTCGTTCCGTCCGGTTTGGTGATGGCACTGACACCGACTACCCTAATGGTATCATCCAACGTGAACATATTCAAATCATCTACCGGCAACGACACGCTCGCACCGCTGAGCATAGCTTCTAGCTTTTTGTTGGTACTGCATTTGATTTCACGTGTACCCACGCTGTAATACTTCACTTCAAATGAATTGGTGGAGCTTGATTTTGCATAACGGCTGATTTGGTCAATTGGAGTAGCCATCGGACGGATTTTCACGATGCGTTTGTCCACATCACTCAAATAGAAATTTGGATCGCCGGTTTCACGCCCTCCTGTTTCAGTGGAAATACCGTCTGTTCCACCCGTACCGTCCGCACCGGCTGTTGTTTTACCCGCATCAGGTAGGTTCGATGCTTCTGCCATCATGACACCGCTTGATGCACCCGTCACAAACGCCAATATCATCAGCGTAATGCGACAAAAGAAACTCATTGTTTTCTTCATTGCTCGAAATTTTAAAAGTTAAAAATGTAATTGGTTTATATTTATCTGTTTATCGCCTTGCGTTTTTCACCGCCACGCTCCCAAATGTTCTGTGTACCATCATAACGCCCGATTGCACCGAGGTCAGGCATCTGTCGTGAACCGCCACTGCCGCCACCGTTTTTACCGGCAAGGTCGGCTGTACCGTCATTTTTGCCTGCTTTGCGTAGTTTTTCTTCAATCTTGCTGTTGCGCCCCTTTACTTCACCCTCGTGTCCGGCAGCTTCCACATCGCTGTCGTGCCTGATTGCTTTTATGGCCATTTCTATACTTTCACGTGTAAACTTACCCATGATTCCGTCACGTACAATGCCTACAAGAAAATCCATTGCGCTGTCGATGTCCTCATCCGGCAGTCCTTCTTCCTGTTGCATGGTCTCAAGGGTGGTCAGGGTTTCGTCGAGGTTCTTCTGATACTCTCCCTCGTACTCTTTCTCTTGGGCGATTCGTTCCGCAAATTCCTTGTTGGCGGCTGCAAGTGCCTCCTGCTTTTCGGGGTCTTCAAGTGCGGCCTTGAAATCATCCCCGAATTTGCGCACCATACCGATGATAGGGTCTTCGCCTTTTCTCCAGTCAGTAAGGAAAGCGGCACTTTGTGGGTTGCTTGCAAACAGGTCGGACAGCGCTTTTTCACGTTCCTTGTAACCGGACAATTCCTTGTCGTAACCATCGTAATCGTCATTGATTTGACCGAATAACGCTTCATCATCGGCAAATTCTCTGTCCGGATACTTTGCTTTCAATCGCTCTGTGTATCGCTCGCGATTGCTCTTAACTTCCGTATTATTAGGCATAATTCAAAAATTTAATTTATAGTCAGATTCTACAAGACAAAAATAGGCAGGGAAAGCAGGATGTCATGTTTATCTTTTTACGCTCCTATTGGTAACTTTGGTACTATAACGGGAAGAAAAATGAAGCATAAAGGAGCAGTTATGGAATACTCTATGGAGCGTATGAACGACTTGATGAGAGCATACGATGAATACATTTCATCGTGTGATTATATCCGTATGCCTGAAGTGTATAAAGTAATTGTAAACATGCCGTCCCGGAGGTTTTGGGTCAGCGATATTCGTGCAGCATTGGTCGTTTCCGTCATGATGAGGGGTGAGAACGATTTAAGCGGTATGCGGCCGTTGAAGAAAGAAATGTATGAGGAAATTCATACAAGGGTTGTCGCTCTCAAATCAGAATACCCGGAACTTACCATTTCTGAGCTGTGTGCTAAAGTGATTGCTCAACCCGCACCGAAATTCTATCTCACGCCGGGTAGTGCCAAGATGATGATATGCAAGGCTAAAAAACGATGGATGCAAGAAAAGTTGAGAAGATTACGGCTCTCCTGATTTCTGCCATGATTGTGTGTTTGTCATTTTCAGGAGAATGGGATTGGCAAACTGTCGGCATTTACGCTGGAAGTAATATGCCAGGACGCTTGCTGTATCCGTTTTTCCATACGAATATGTTTCATGCCTTGCTCAATTCATGGTGTTTATTATCGATTATTTTCATTTACGATATTGGGATAGGAAGATTGCTGTCAGCCTATATGATTGCCGTTACAGTTCCAGTTGATACCCTTGGATATTTCACGACAATGGATTCTCCAACGGTAGGATTGTCCGGATTGGTTTTCGCTCTGTTTGGTTCAATATCGTTTGAGGTATTACGTAAACGGTATTATCAGTTATGGATGCTGTTTTACCTTGTGGCAGGCTTCCTGTTTCCGGGCATAAATGCCGTATTGCATCTTTGGTGTTATGTATTGGGACTCATCATGGCTCTGCTAAACAAGCCTGTTAAAATCATGCACCATGAAAGATAAGGCCATCAAGGACATATTGACAGAGAATGAACGCCGCAATGCGATTGTATATGCAAAGTTCAATCCAATTACCGGAGAAGGTTCTGTCGGTAAACGTGTAAAGTGTACCATCAGTGACTTTCCTATACATACCCAGTGGTTACCGGAACGTATCATGAAAGTACCGCTTGTACGCCAACTCATCGAAGCCGGTTCTATTTCCAAATTCCTCACGGACTACATGGGCGTGGAAGACAATCAGGATGATCGCTTGAAGGTCATAGAGCAGTTTGTACGAATACGCAGCCGCGAGGATTTTCCGTTTTGGGCGGCAACATTTGTCTATATCAAGGCCAAAGGCGGTGGTGAGGATGTCCTGTTTCGTCTGACAAGACCTCAACGGCGTTTTGTGGATCGGCTTGAGAAATTGCGTATTGCAGGGAAACCGATACGCATCATCCTGCTTAAAGCACGGCAATGGGGTGGTTCCACCACTTCACAGCTTTATATGGCATGGTTGCAGTTGCTTCACAAAACCGGCTTAAACTCACTTATCATTGCACATCAGGGCGCAGGCTCCGATGAAATCAAGGATATGTTCGACCGGATGATTAAAAGTTATCCTGTCGAAATGCTCTATAAAATTGATGAAGCCTACAATGAGAACGAGCCGAAGATTGTAGGAGTGGGAAAATCGGGAAGTATATCGCGTATTCCGCAGCGTAACTGCAAAATCAAGATTGGTACGGCTGAACGCCCGGATTCGTGTCGTGGCGGTGATTACAATCTTGTACATCTCTCCGAAGTGGGAATATGGAAGGCTACGGAGGGAAAGAAACCGGAAGACATTGTGCGCTCCGCCTGTTCGGGTATTCTCCTCAAACCCTACACCATGATTGTTTATGAAAGTACAGCAAATGGCACCGGGAACTTCTTTCATCGCGAATATACTGCCGCAAAAGAAGGGAAATCCCAGTTCGAGGCAATGTTCGTTTCATGGTTCGACATCGAGCAATATACACTCGCTTTTGATTCGGACAAAGAAAAATGGGATTTTGCAGAATGGCTTTATCAGAATCGGGACAATGAAAATACAGATTCCGAACGTGAGGAATGCGGTAAGTATCTTTGGTCGCTGTGGGAAAAAGGTGCTACGCTCGAAGCTATCCATTGGTACATAGCCGAACGCAGGAAGTACAATGACCATGGGCAGATGGCTGCCGAATTTCCGTCTGATGATGTGGAAGCCTTCGTACATTCGGGAGCACGTGTGTTCGACAAATACAAGGTCGATGCAATGCGTAAGACCTGCAAGAAACCTAAATATGTCGGTGAAGTCTGTGCTGATGCGGATGAGGGCAAGAACGCTTTGCAGAACTTGCGTTTTGTGAAAGACAAACAGGGATTGTTGCATATTTGGGAGTTGCCGGAAACAGATGAAAAGGAAGTTGTTACAAATCGTTACCTCACGATTGTCGATGTGGGTGGACGTTCCAATAAAGCAGACTTCTCTGTTGTTCTTGTGCTTGACCGTCTGTTTATGATTGATGGTGGCAAGCCTGTCGTAGTGGCACAATGGTACGGACATTGCGACATCGACCAGCTTGCGTGGAAAGCGGCACAAATAGCGGCTTTTTATGACAATTCACTCTTGGTGATAGAAAGCAACACCTTGGAAACGCATGACAAGGAGCGGCAGGTAGATGGCGACCAGTCACAGTTCATTCTTAATCAAATCAAAGAGATTTACCCTAATCTCTATGCACGTGGTCAGTCCGAAGAAGCCGTACGCGAGGGATTGCCTACCAAATACGGCTTCCATACCAATGTCTCAACCAAACCAATGATTATATCAACCTTAGTCAAGGTTATTCGTGAGAATTTATACACAGAACGTGACGAACGTTGTCTGGACGAATATTTGTGTTACGAGAAAAAACCGAACGGAGCTTTCGGAGCGATTACCGGTAAACATGATGACTTGCTAATGACAAGAGCCATAGGCTTGCATATATGTTTCTTTGAAATGGAAATTCCAAAGATTGTGCTTCGTATCGGACGATTTGTTGTCAAAAAGAAAAAAGCTGTTTCAGCAGCTACAATATAAGTTTAACTATAAAAACAAGGAACAATGAACATTTTCAGAAAAATCAGAGCTTCGCTTCGTTTACGTGAAGCAGTCAGACAGGCAGACGAAAAACACAAAGAAACTGGAGAACGTTACTACGTTATGCCTGCCGGTGGGAAAAAAGGTCAACTTATCATTATGGATAGAAAGAATTTCCGTAAGTTGAAACAGAAAGGCTACATCAATCATAATACGTTTGTGGGCGACCTTGAACGCGAATGCTTCTACTGCACGACTTATGGAAACGGTTCAGCTATGCTTCCTTCTGCTGTTATTGCATTGAAACGAAAACAGTATTTCTCATGGCTTGATTCATTTTCAAATACCAAAGAGAATGGGAAAGTACGGAAATATTGATGGCATTGCCACACTTACCAATGACCCGCTCGCACTTGACAATATCAACAAGTTTAACATCGGAGACCGGGTGATGTGCAATGATAACGGTGTCATTGGTACGGTCAAGGATTTGGATGTTCCGAACGAAGCCTGTGTCGTGGATTTCGACAATGGGGAGGAAGATGTCTGGATAGAAAATTTCCAACTGTCCAAAGAATAACCCGAAAGGCGGATGGATAGGGGGAGCCTTCTGTCCTTTCGCCTTATTTTTAGAACATTGATGCAAAAATTGTAATCGTTGTTTTGTGGTTTAATGTTTAATGTTTAACTTTGCATGAAAGTTACAGAAAGGTAATCATTATAAAATGACAGGAATGGGCAAATTATTCAAATATGATAGGGCTGTCAACTCATTGCTTTACTCATTAAAAAAAATGGGAGGACGGACTGATATGCACAAACTCTGCAAGATTCTGTATTTTGCAGACCAGCGTCATTTGTCAAAGTACGGACGCAGCATAACCGGTGATACATATATAGCCATGCAGTTCGGACCTGTACCTTCTTATGTCGATGATATCCTCAAGGCACTTCGGGGTGACAGCTTCTTTTCGTCAAGCCATGAGATTGAGCCTTTAAAAGAGTGCATGGTGTTTGATAATAGATTCGTTGTACGTGCGCTTAAAGAACCCGATATGGACGAATTGTCCATTTCCGATGTGGAATGTTTGGACTACTCAATTGACATTTGTAAAGATAAGTCTTTTTCTGAATTGACTGCATTTTCACATGGACTTGCGTGGAGCAACACACAGCGCGACCGCGCTATTTCGGTGAAAGACATTCTTCGCGAAGCTGGTGATGAAGAAGCGTATGTCGAGTACATTGCCGACAATCTCAAACTCCAAGCTGCTTTCTTGTAATGGAATTGCCGGTACAACTTCTCCAACAAAGCATTAGGCGTGGTTCGGTGCTATTATCAGATAGCTTTGAAGATATTGACCACGCAAAATTTTTCGCTGTTGTAGGCGTATATCAAGACCATATTGCAGGGTTCTTTTTCATAAATTCGCGTGTTCATCCCATTGTAGAATCCAAGTCGGAACATTTCGCCATGCAATATCTATTGCGCAAAAAGGATTATCCGTTTCTGCATTATGATTCTTTCCTCGGCGCGAATGAACTTCAAATGCGCCCGATTGCTTCCTTGGCTGAATCTATGCAAAACGGTCAAACCTCCATTGTCGGGCATCTGACCGATGAAGACTTGACCGCTGTTTTGGAGGCTTGCCGGAATTGCAACCTGTTCTCTGCAAAAGAAAAGCGACAGTTCTTTTACTGATTCATCGCCTTATTGCATTATTCAGTTTGTTCACGGCCTGCATGTTCGCACCTTGTTGCGCTTGCGCCATCAGTTCGGGAGAAAGACCGTCGGGCACTTTGCCCTGCTCCAACTGTTCCTTCTGTGATTTGATACTTTGCAACAATTCATCTGCAAACGGGAAATCTCCATGCTCAAGCAGCTGCTCTACACTGATTGCCTGAGACTGGTACAACTGCATAAGCATATCGTTAGCAAGATGCCTGTATGCCGGTGTTGAAGTGCTTTCGGTAATGCTTAAATCAAATTCTACATCACGTATTTTCTTCGGGTCATATTCGATTTGTGCACCACTCTTACCTGCAATATTGAAAACACGTTTGCTATCATAAAACTGCTGCATATTCTTCACATCCTTATATGCTCCGTCCACTACAAAACAACTGAAGCATTCAAGCAGGTCGAGCAATGACTTCGTGGCGTTTTCTGTCTGTTGGTTATAGTGCGATGCACTTTCACCGGAATACCCGGGCTTTCCTTGTAATGCGCCCGTAACTCCCGATATATCTTCAAAAAATTTGAGTTGCATATTAAGCAGTTCCGCAATGCCTATATTTGTGGAATTATTGGCCACCTGTTCCGGCACTTTTCCGCTTTTGCTCGGCTTGTATACGATGACACCGTTAAATTCTGTCCAGCTCTCTGCAATATCGTCAATGCTCACACCATCAGGCAAGCAATCTTCGGGCATCATCAGCACGCCTTTGGCACTCGCCCGCATTATCCAGTCATAGAGGGTTATCAATCGGTTGGTATATCGCTGTTGGTCGATTACATCAGCAACGAATGAATGGATTTCACCATCAATGAACGGATATGCCTTGAAAACATATGGATGGCTTCCATGCTCGTAAGGCGTTTCCCCCTCCCTCAATATGTCGCCAAAAGGAGAAAGGTAATAGAAATACCAATAATCGTCCACAAACCAAGTAGCTTTTATCAACGGAACCTCATCTTCCGGCATACCGGCTTCCTTGGCCATACGCATACGTTCTTCATTTTCAGTAAGCACCACTTGTGCGTAATCTTCTTCGTCTATTTTGAAAATATCGCCGTTTTGGTAGTCATGGCAACGGTATCTCGGTTTTTGCTCCTTGCGCCATATCTCTATCACACGGCATCGTCCTGGTTCGCTTGTGAATAGAAAATCGTAGTTTTCCAAGCGGCTATACCCGAAACGCTCCGCGTATGTGGCTATGTAATCTTTCCTTGCCGCCCACTTGTAAATGTCACGCAATTGTCTGTATTCCTGCGGACTTGATGCGAACTGTTCACACAACTGTCCGAAAGAAATGTCGTGAACTTCTCCAAGCACGGAAACATCCCAACCTCTGAAATCTCTCATGTTGTTGTCGATAAAGAAATTATTGGGTTGCACATAGTCCGTCCAACAATCCTCTTTTCCATTACGCCAACCGTACGATTTACGGTGAACGATAAAACCGCTTATCAGGAACTCTTCCATAGTTCGGGCATATACATCGTTCATTCGGTTAAGCTGCATGTTGCATTGAAGTATCGTACTCATCGTTTCACCAAGTTTCTGTTCATCCCGATCACGTGCGGTACAGGTCGGTTCTTTACTTTGGCTTCGATACACGCCAAGCACGCTTCGCACAAGCCTACGGATAAGGTTGTTTTTCAAAGGCACGTTGCCTTGACTTTTAATGTATTCTTCCTCGCTCATGGATTTTCCGTCCACACAAATCATATCGTCCCATTGGAAACCATAGGTATAGCGTTTGTTTCGCTCCCGGTCTTTCCGAAAGTCGTCCATCTGGCTCCAATAGTATTGTGCTTCCATAAGAATGTCAAATGCCCTGCGGTTACCATAACGTTTTGCAGAAACAACAGTATCTATCTCGGCGGCATCATTTCTTCCCGGAGCTATACGGCTCATTGGCAGCAATTTTCTTTCGCTTTTATTTATATGCATATTTTTATCATTTTAATGATTGCTCGGAACAAATATACTGCTCCGGGCAATCATCCTATGTTTAACTATTTACGGGTTTTGTTCATTTCTTCTATCATTTCCTTTTTGAGTTCATTCAATTCAGCCTCAATATTCTTACGTTCCTCATCATCAACTGTGTCATTCAGTTCATTATAGAGGTCGTCAATATCCCTACGATAATCCTCAAAAATTTCATACCGCTCGTATTCGGGTGAATTGTAAAGGAAATCAATCTTTTCCGCATAGTCAAATATGTCGTTGTCGGTATCTTCCTCATAGTGCTTTAATCGGGATTTCAATCGGTCATGCTCCTCTTTCAATCGGAAATACTCATTGTTCACAGCCCTGTACTCGGTGCGTTCGTCCCCGGCTTTGACCAGTCTGTTTACCAACAAGAAGCTGCGAGGGTCGTACTCTCGGTTGTCTGTAATGGTTTCTGCGGTCTTGCTCAATTTGTCGATTGTTCCGAACACGCCACCGAAATAACCGTTCAGCATATATTCAATCTTTGCCGGATTAAAGTCAATCGTTCCTTTTGTATATGGGTCTCCACCCGTAGCTTCATTCATGGCATTGGCCAATCCGACAATGTATTTATTTGCGCTCTTATACGCCTTTGTCCATTCGGGCATATCTTTGTTGTAAGGTGTGTCTTTATAAAGTGGCATACCCGTCCAACTCTTTTCTGCAACGTAGGCTTCCCACAAGGGTTTGTAGGCACTCGGTACAAAGGCATTCAATCCTCCGCCGCCCTCCAAGAAATCAATAGGTAATATCTGTGTAGCCTGTCCTGTTATGGCTTCGGCAATTTCTTCGCCTGTAAGATGTTCCTTTCCGTTAAGAACGGAAATCATCAGTTCGCCCATGCCGTAAACAGCCCTGTATTCTACCGGAAGAGGAATTGATACCCAACTGTTTCCTGCCCTGAAAAGAATATTGCTGCGCCTTACATATTCGGGAAGATTATAGTATGCGTTCTTGTCATCATCGTCATCATCATCGCCACCCAAGTAGGCAACAATGGCACCAAGAAGGAACATCGCCGCAATACCTGTAAAAGCTTTGGCAGGATGGCGTTTCATCTGTCGTCCAAAGTTTGCCGTACCTTGAATGGCTGCATTCCAAAACACATAGCCGCTACGACCAAGTCCCGATACCAATGCACTGGCATTACCAGCCTTTGTCTGCCCTGTACTGTCATAGAATTTTGCTCCGCTGCCTTTCTTGTTGAAGTTTACGCTTATCTCCTTTGCATCATAGATGGCTCTGTCAATGCTCCTGCCCATTTCGCGTGATGTCATGAAAGCGGCAAAACGGGCGCAGTTCTCAACGGCTTGGTTGTACTCATCGAAACGTTCGCCCAACAAGTCCCATGCTTTTTTTACAGGAATCTTGCCGTTCGATTTTTTCAGTTCCCTGCGTATGTCGTTCTTATGTTGTTCAATGTCCCGGATATTGGCATAGCCTGTTTCTCCTCCGTTCATCATGAACTGATGAAACATCGCTTCCGTCTTGTTACTCATGTCAAGTGTCCCTTTGCGGTGCTTAGCCAAGAGTTGCTTTATTCTTACAGGGTTGGCATACATATAATTACGATGAAAACGCAGTGCGTAGTTCGGGCTTTCCCTTATCCAAGTCATGGTATTGGTGTATAGCATATCTCGCATGAAGTTCGATACAATGAAGTCTGGGTTACGTGTGGTATAGAACGCACTCAACTGTCGGTTGATATTTTCTCCTGCACGGAGAATAGCTCCGATTGCCCCCGACATATCATTGTCGGGATTTGTCTGTCCGTTCAGTGCCTGTGCTGCGCGAGGATTGCCGTTAATGGTAATCACATAGTCCCTGCCGCCACGTTTCACTACAATTTGGTGCTGCCTCATATCCCGGCTTTCCACAATACGGTAAGGAATATTCACGGTATCCTTGCCGTGCTTGTACCGGTCAGGATATTGCTGCGCCAATGACTCCATTTTAGTTTCAAAGTCCAGCATCTTCCGTTCTACCACTTCGGGAGTATCTGTACTGTCTATGTTGTCAGGAAACACTGGCTTCCATTCGTCGGCCACCGTATCGTATTCTACCCAAATGTCGCTCACACTGACAAGGTCGCTCGAATGGTTGAGGGCGAAATTAAGGAAACGCTGTTTTACCAATTTGTTCCGGTTGCCCTGCATGATAGCACCTTCTGCCATTGATTGCAGGTTGGCAAACGGGTCATCCGCTTTCGACCTGCGTCCTTCCGCTTTCTTGATAGGAGCATTGAATGCACTTTGCTTGTGCGTCAGATATGCGTATGCTTCAGAACTGGTCTTTTCGTCAAAACCACGTAGTGGAATGTAAAAATCATACATATCTGAAATCTTGTCAAAGGTCGCTTTGCTCATCATACCACATTCGTATGACTTTGAAAGTATTGCTTTGCTCGCGGCATTGACTTTTTTCCAAAGGTCGGTAGTGTCGTGTGCCTGTTCGTAATCGTTAACCATTATCTGTGCTTCCGTTTCGGCATCAGTAATATTATCCATACCTGTAAGGGCTGTAAGTCCGGCATAGTCGGTTTGGTCTGCATCGGTTGCTCCGTTATTGATTGCTTCATTACGCATATATGTATTGCGTTCAAGTCCGTGTTTCGCCATCATGTAATCAGTCAATTCCTCACGATCTGCCTCAGTCCTGGCAAGTTTGGCAACCTCATCAAGCATGGGCTTGAACAGGGTGTGGGCAAATGCATCGGCTTCGGCTTTGTTCACACTTGACAGACGGTTTTCTCCCAAGTATGCGTTTTCAAATCCGTCCACATCCTCAATGTTTGTTTCCTTGCCAAGGATTGCAGTCATGGCTTCTTTCAAGCCGAGCATACTGTCCTGTAATGCTTCCCGTGATTGGAACATACCGCTTTTTACACGCCTTTCATAACGGTCACGAGCCAACTCCCTTTCATGTATTTCCGGGTCACCGGTACGGTATAGTGCATCATCACTTTCTGCAACAGTCAGATGATGTGGGTCGGAAACCGCATAATTTCCGACTTTCAGTTCATACTGCTTTGCCACATCAGCGGCTTCTCCCAATATGTTTCTGTATCTGCCCGGTTCCGCAAGGTTCTCGTAACTGCGCCACAAGATGTAGCGAAGTTCGTTGTCCGATAGAGTAACCCCTCTGAAATCCTCAAAGCCTATCTTATGGAGCATATTCAGGAAGAAATCCTTTATCTGCCTCCACCAACTTGCGTTGATGTTCTCAAATTCGGTATCTTCTGCAAGCGAAGCCAGATATTCTTCTGTTGCTGTATAAGTAAAGTCGCTTTCGCTTTTAGGCAGGTTTGCAATAATCTCGGCTTGCTCGAATACCGATGTTACACCCTTTATCGCATGCTGTACATATTGTCGATACAATTTCTTACGTATATCCGTAATGCGTCTGCGTATGTTCTCATCGGCATTGTTGAATACATTATCGAGGAATGTGTCAAAATGTTCTCCGAACAACTGTCGCAAACCATAGTGCGCCACAGCCTCATGCAGTAGTGTCTGTTCAACATCAAACGTACTTGTATGGTTGGGAATGACAATGGTTATCTTCCCTGTACTCTTCGAGTAGATGCCTTTTGCACGCTGCTTCTTTCCATCCAAGACGGAAGCATCAGTAACAACCTCCACATTGTCAAGATGCAGTTTCTCTGCAAGGCTTTCCACACGTTCTGCCATTCTTTGGCGTTCACGCTGTGCAAATTCCCTCCGCTGCTTTGCCGTTCTCCTTGACTGACCGAGCAGCTTTGCCACTGGGTCATTCTCATAACTCAGCTCATCGTCCGTATATGCACCAGCTCTCTCACGCATATTTTCATCCGCAATCTTTGGATTCTCAAAGTTTTCCACTATCTTTGTGGCATGGTTGAATAGTTTTCTAACCTCAGCGGAATTGTACCGCTGTTTGGAAAGCCATTCAGCCATTCTTTTTTTATCTGTATATTCCAACAATCCTTCTACAATCCAGTTTGCCATATGAGCATTTGACGTGCGGTAATGGACACTGCGAATATCATTTATTTCTATTCGTCCTTTTTTCTTGTTAGCCTGAATAGCAACTACAAAGTTTTTCCCTTTGTGCTCTATTTCTGTCATAACAACAAAACTTCCTATATGCGTTGCACTACGGAATACCGCCAACGGATTCTGTATTGCTTTCGGTAAATCCTCCACTTCCGGCAAATCAAAAGGATGGTTTTCCTGCATTGACTTATTAGACAGACGGCTTGCAGCCAATTCTATAGGCAAATCAGGAATACTGGAATTTAGCAGGGCATCACTCGGATTGCCCAGTTGGTAAACATGCCCTTTTGGCAACGTCCCGTTAATCTGTTGTCGCAGTTCATCATTGAACCGCTCGTTCACCTCCTCCAATTCATCGTCGCTGCGGTACAGCGTGTCATCGGCATTCCTCTTGTCGATATACCGCTGCATCTCGTCCTCCGTCATCCCGGCAAGCTTGCAGGCAAGCTCTTTCATCTCGCCGTATGCAGCCTCCTGCGTCTCTCTTCCATCTCGAACAGCATAATCATAGTTGCTCTTGAATATTCTGTATTGGTCTGCAAGATAATCGGTCAGTGCCTTTCCCGCCTTATCCTTCCATTCCAAACCGCCCCAGACACCGCGCCCTGAAACACTGATACCGTCTTCCGTCAAGTTTACGTAATTGATACCCTTGACGGTACGTAATTCACGTGCTGTCGGTGCAGCTTTCTTCTTCAATTTCGCTTTATGGTCTATCGTGCGCTCCGGCACGTCAATGTTCCGTATCTCCTCGAAGAAGTCCTCTATCTTCTCATAGTGGTCTCCACTCAAATCCATATGTACAGCACGGGATGCCGCATCCTGGCGTAAGGTTTCATTCGTCACCTTGTCGATAACCACCACGCGGCAGTTTACGCTCGTACCGGCACGTTCAAACGTGATATCGGGCAAACCGATTTCAGCGGTCAGCACCGCATCTTTCTGATCTTCATACCACTTGTCAAACTTCTTGTCAGCCGAACCTCTCGGAATGATAGCCACAATACGGCCACCTTCCTCCAAATGCTGGAAAGCCTTAGCCACATGCTCCACCGCCAGCTTACCACCTGTACCGAAGGGAGGATTCATCAGCACCACGTCATGCTTGTTCACCATATGGTAGTTCTCAAATACATCATTCTCAAACTTCCTACCGTTCCCTCCGGCCTTAAGCTGTAGCTTGCTGAACAGACTCTGAGAAGGCTCTACGGCTGTCAGCTGGTTCTCCAACGGCACATACCGAGCAATGGCACCATGCCCGGCACTCGGTTCAAGCACGCTCTCGCCTTCACCGATGCGCCCCCACAAGGCCATCATGTACCCAAGCGGCTCAGGGGTGGGGTAGTAGTCCTGTCCCTCTCTACTGTCTCTTCTACCGCTCAGTTTCTGGTTGGTGTAATAATCCAACACAGTACCGTCAAAAGCATCCGTCTCCGTATGGCTCGGAGTATCAAACTCCTTACCGCCCACACCTTGGTTGTCAATATCCACATTTCTGCTGTGCTCTTCCACACCGCGGGCGAAACTCTCACGCAAGTTACGCGCCTGTGAGCCAAGCGCAAGATTCTCTGTCGTGCTCACCTGCTGGTTGAATTTCTGCCCGAACAGCATAAGCTCTGTGTTCAATCCCAACAAGGGATATTCAAAGATAGCGTTACTCTTGTTACCGATACGATAAATACGCCCTTCTATCTGCAAAGCAGTAATCGGGCTTTGTGGTAAGGCCAATGTCACCAGCACTCGCTGATGCTGTCCAGTGGTGTCATGCAGACTGATACCTTCCTTTCCGCTATCTTCCTGTATAACGATGACATTTTTGCCGGATGCATCATTGTTGAAGTCTTCTACGGCTTTGTCCTTTATCTTCTTGCTCTCCTTGCCACTGAAGAAAAGCACATTGTTTTTCCCGAAAGCATCTGCCAACTGTTCTCTCGGCATACGGAGGTCAAGTGTTTGCTCCCATTCCAGCATACCGGCATATTTCCTGCGAAGCCTTGCAATCTCCTTCTTGTTCTCTGCTTTTTTCGTGGCATCATATTCTTCCTTCAACGATTGTACAGCCACATCGAATATGGTTTTGAATGGTGGAACAAGCGGGTTCTTGCTCTCCACACGACGATGGAATATCACTGCTTTCCGTCCGCGTGCAAAATGTTCTTTCAGGCGGGGAATGATTTGCGTCACCTTCATACTCTCGAACAATGCACTGGTGTAATTATAATCACCCATCACTTCATGATAGGCGTACGATGTTGCTTTATTTCGTGACAGTTCCTCCATGGCGTTGTTGAATTCTTCCGCCTTGTCAAGCGTCACAGTGGGGAAGTCTCTCGAATAGTCAAACGGACTGTCAATGATACGTCCGCTTATCGTCTGTAACGTGTGTTGCAGGTAATTACTGAACTCCACTTCCTGCTTCGATACCGCTTCCGGATTACTTCCGCTGCTTTCCAAGCGGTGATAACGCCATTTGTATCCTGCCCCGAAATGTTCGAGGTAAAACTGTGAACGGGGACTTTGTGTGGAATAACCGTCTTGTTTCTCCTTTTCCGGATAAGAAAAGATATATCCCTCCACGTAATCAAGGTTCTCACGCGTATTGAAAGGAGTCGCACTCAAGAAAACTACTTTTGTATGTTTTACGTTCTCTTTGGCTTGTCGTTCCAATTCAGGCTTCACCTCTTTGGCGTATTTTGCATCTAAAGAAAGACATTCATTCCGTAGCTTGGCAAGTTCGGGGAATTTCTGTTCCATACCCTGAGTCCAATTGCCATTAAACACAGGCGGCAGTTCGCCTCTTTGTCCAAGCGTCAGTTCATTGGTTGTGCCGCTCTCTTTTTCTATACGTTTTATGATTGCATCGCGCTGGGTGCTAAACTCTTCGTTCTTGGCATTAAGCTCGTTCCATGTCGGATTGATATCTTGTAGTCGAAGGAAGGCGAATTGCTCGTTACGGTTACTCAACTTGTAATGCTGCATCGATCCTGTAGTTCCGACACCGCCCTTATTCTCCAACAATCGGTGGCTCTCGTCATACACAATCAGGTCAAACAGGTCTTCAAGTAACGCCTTGTTTTGCCTGAAGTTGGCATAAGTCGTTATCACTGCGCCTTCGCCTTTCTCGGTAATGGCGGTCGTGCCGTCCTTTCTCGCCTTGGCCGTCTTGTCAAGGTCGTTCAGTTCGATATCAAGGTTGGCCGCATCCTCTATCCAGTCTTTCACCTTAGTCTGCGAAGGAGTAAGGATAAGGATACGTCCTTTACCCTGCTTGATGAAACGCTTCACAATACCCAGTCCGGTGTAGGTCTTCCCCGTTCCCGTTCCGTTGGTGAACATATAGCCCTTGCCAAAAGCGTGGTCTCTGTCGTTGTGGCTCTCGTCAAAGAACTGCGTCTCCGCTTTCAGCACGTCATCCTGCTGCTGCGGCAACAGGAAAGGAAGTGTCTCCACGATATTTTCGCGGTCACATGTCTTCACGGGGATAGGTTCGGCTGCCCGTTGCGCCTTGCGCTTCTCTTCCAGCGATTCACCCACCTTCTTCCGAAGTTCAACCTTGCCGATGATGCCAGCCCACTCCTCAACGGTATGCACCTCACCGTCCATGGGAAGCTTGCTCTTCCACATTTCTTTGATGAACGCATCTATTTCGTTCTCGCCAAGTCCTGCATCTTTTAGTTTGCTGCCGAGCGCCTCGCGCATCCGTTTCGCCCATTCGGCAAAATTGTGCGCGCCTTTCTTTATATATGCATAACCAACCTTTGCCCCGGCTGAAACCAACTGCGGCAACACTTCCATCTGTCGGCTGTTCATGCCGACAAGGCTCATACTAAGTTCTTCCCGTCCAGCACGGTTGAACTCGTCAAGCACGCTGTCGAACTCCTTCAGCGCGTCGGCAAGTTCTTTGTCAAGCGGGTCGTTGAGGTCTAATCCTCTATCATTCTTTGCATTTCTTGCTGTGTCAGCCTGTACTTCCCGCTTACTATTTTTTCGAGAAGTTGTACTGCTCTTTCGTCCTGTTCTTCCTCCGACATTGCGTCCCTCCCCGCTACGTACACTGCTTCCTGAATGCACGTCACCCTGGGAATCACCAGGTTGTAGTACGGATTCTCGAACAGGAACTGTCTCACTGCCTCCATTTCCATTGCCGGTAGCATCGCTTCGCGCGTCAGACGGGTCAGCATGTAGTGGTCCTCCCTCTGCGGGAACTCCTTCTTCACTAGTTTCTCTATCCAGTCGTGCATTCGAGTTTCCACTTTGTCCTCTATCTCGAACGTCCACTCGCTGCTCGTTTCCAAGAGCGGGTGTATCCAGCTGTGCGCTGTCGGTTGCGCCGCTATCTGCGGCAGCAGTTCTGTTGGGATACCTAACATCTTCGTAAACTTTTAAATAGGATATACTTTGTATCATGCCCTGGTTACCGTCAAGATAATCCAAAGCGTTTGCTTTCAATACTTCGTCAGTGGAAGCACTCTCTATCTCCTCACGTGTTAGCGGTCGTTTTCCGGCTTCCGCCATGCGTGCGTCACCGTTCATCCGCTTCCAGTGTTCCAAAGATACGGGTTCTTTTCCGGCTTCTTCCGCCTTTCGTGCGTTTTCTTTGGATGCTCTCCGTTTTTCTTCCTCTTCTTTGGCAATACGTTCCGCCATTTGGAATATGTCTTCACCGGCTTGCGGAGTGTTTTCTACAGCATTCTCCGAATCTTCAGATTGAGTGACAGAAAGGGCTGCATCCTCTTTCGGGATTACGGCATCCACCAACTGTTTAGCATCATCTTCGCTACGCATCAAGAAGCCCCTCTGTTTTGCGTCATACCATCCTTTAAGGCTCTTGGCAAATGCATTGGCACTTCTGAACTCATCCTTAGACAGTTCCATGCCAAACTTCACTATCTGCATATCCAATACTTTACCCCTCTTTGTGGTGTACTGTGCCGGAGTAATGGTGTATGCAGCATCAGTCGGTGTTGTTGTTTCTTCATTGGAATTGCTTTGTTCTAACTTCCGCTGTTCAGCAAAGAGGCCGTTTATTTCGGAAATAATGCGGGCTTCCTCAAATATATCACTCTGACCATGTGCGGCTTCTTGTTCCTTGTGCAGTTCTTCAATGCGTGACTTGATTTCAGAAAGTCTGTCGACTTGTGTACCTGAACTCTGTTCCTCAACACTTTTGACTGACTTGTATTCTGCAAACGCTTTTGTCTTCCGGTGGCTACTATCTATCCATTTCTCGAAATCCTCCAAGTTTACGGCAGTTACCACTGTCTTGTGATTATTTGCCCGGTCGCTGTCATAATTCGCGAAGTAAGCTGCCTCGGCATTGTCAGTCTCATTGAAACCAAGCATTACCTTATGCTCATCAAAGCTGCCGTCCTCATTATACTGGTCCACCACGAACACCCTGCGTCCGTTCCACCCGTCAATATCGTCAGAGAGGAACACGTCTATGTGGTCTCCATCCACGCCCTCCGTGCCACGAATGTATCCGTAGGTGTTCTGCATGATCGTTTCCCACTTGTTGCCCTCTGTGTCTATTCCACTACGAACGGATCCTTTCGGGTTCTCAATGGTGATATTGAATGTAC
>OGKE01000127.1_pt1 | contig 87265 bp, 80 predicted proteins | sample 1572341 | NCBI WGS metagenome assembly OGKE01 (sample SAMEA2582091, study PRJEB24529) | metagenome | biome: Human gut stool | place: China | collected 2011
ATGACTATCACCGTCGTGATATTGCAGCCAATGAGGTGGATTATCTCAATGTGGAAGATCCTGATGTCTTCTCCCATCGTGCATGGGAACTGGAATATCAGAGGAAACGGGAAATACGGCGAAATCAGCCTGCTCGGACTAAGAAAAAATCATATGATATAGAATTGTAACCGTCTTTGAATAGATAATATGTTCTTACAAATCTCTTGTTCAAAAATGAGTTTTTTCAAAAAAGCGTATGGATCTAAAACTTCCATACGCCTTTTTATATTCCGCTCTTCAAATTGTCTAAAAGTTGACTAAAAATATATCACCGTTCATATGATGCAATAATTTCTTTGCTATCTGCTGTTTTATAATCAATTGTTCCCAAATTACCAATCAAGTCAAATGTCATATCTGCATTAACCTGCAATTCATCTTCAAGTTTGACTGCCGACAGCTCATCTTTTAGAAAAACTGTTAATCCATAAGGCTCTGTTTCAGACTGTATCTCTATACTGTCATATGAGTATCCCTCTGGATACTCTTGACCGCTTACAATATTTATAACATTTGAAGAATCTCCTACATAATCTGTCTTATACTGCGATAAATCAGGAATTTCGTACAGTTTTTCTTTTTTTCCGCACGCTGAAATCAACATGATTGATACGGCAACTAACATAATTGCAAGTACTTTTTTCTTCATAGAAACACCTCACGCACAAATTTGAATCCCTATTTCAACATTATTTATCATCTTTGATCAAATAAAACAACTCCTTATATCCAGACTGTATAAGCAATTGCTTAAATCCTGAAAGTACTTCTTCTTTTGTATAATTATTATTCTCCAAAAATTCATTATCCTTCTCACTAAGGTATTGGTAAAAAAGGGCCGCTGCCATTACCTCCTCTTTATTTGTATAATCAATGTTATCTAAAAGTATGTTTTCTGCTTCATTAATTTGTCCTAAATCAATCATATCCAAAAAACTTTTCAGTTTTTTTCCTGATACTTCATATTTATTTTCTTTTTCAAGCTCAACAGAAACATATTTTTTTCCAAACGCTAAAGAAAATAGTACCCTTACCATTTCTTTTATTATTCTCATAATGTAATCTTTCTCATCTGTGAAGTACATTTTCATCACCCCAAACATCAATTTCTGTATTTATATAGGACGGCCGGGCTACCTACCAGCTCTGGCACGTCAACTATGTACGTTGCGTTTTTATCTTTGCTTTTACAATCAATCCATATGGCACAATTAACTTAATTCTGTAACTTTTGTTCAAATTATACCACATTATTTAATGCATTTTCTATATACTTTCTTTATAATCAGCCAAGAACTCCCGAAGGAGCTTTCCACGCTTTAAATATGCACTAATTCTTTTAATACAATCTCTTCTGCCATATTACGAATACCATTTACTACCCTGACCCATGCCATCTGGTCACGAGCTTTCAACTCTTCCGTCCCCCCCTGCTTCTCCATCATCTGACGAATCAGAATATCCATTCTCTCCTGTGTGCTTCATCGTTTACAGCATTCAAGTATTCTGTCAGTATGTCTTTCAACATATACAGGGATTTCCTAATACAGTCATCCCTATGTGCGGTGAAGCTACTTCTTAATACTAAATATCAAAACTGTCACCTTTTGCAAGAAGTTTTTATCTCCCACTCAAAGGGATGACTTTAACCAACGCATTATTGATAGTATTGTTTTAATTCTGCCAACATCTTTTCCGTGTCTTCACATTGCTCATAATAATCAACATCATACCTTTGCCCTGTGCGCAAATGATGTAACCAACCATCAAGCATAGCCTGATAAATCTCACTTACATCATCCAAATTCGCATATTGCCCAACATAATTATTCCGAGCATTATAACTCTCCTGAGATACAGGATAACGATAATGTTCATAATGCAAATCACTATCTATTAACTGGGCATATCCTTCTTCATCAATAACCAATCGATTATTCCTAAAATCATTTCCTGATCTTAATACTTCTTTAATTTCTTTTTCAGTAAACACATGTGATGGTGGTTTTATCCGAAACAGTTTTATTGTAAAATAAATACCCATTTCCTGCCATATTATCGCTGATTCATTGCATAATTTTTTAATATAATCTTTCATTTCAACAATAGCCTTAACCGCTCCGTTAAAATCTGTAAATATATATTTCCCATCCTTTCTTACTGGATATGGGATAACATTTTCTTCACAAATATATCCGTTCTCCGCCACACATTTTCTTGCACCAAAAGTTCCACCGTTTATATGAAACATAATAGCAAATTCCAACTTACCATCATTTTTATTATTATTTTTATCACAAATCTCTTTTAAACACCACTTATCCCAATTTTCTTCAATAAATTTGTCAAACTTGCAACTTTCCTCTATTCTCCTATGAATTTCTACCTCCTCTTTTTCGTCTTTAGTACTAAATGGATTCTTCTGGTAAATACTTAAAAATTTAGTGAAATTTTTTATCGTACTATATGATTGTCTCATAGTTCCAATATAGTGTCGAAATTCTATACTACTCATTTTATTATGCCTTGCATCATAAGTTCCAGAGATATGATTATATACAGACTGCTTTGAAAAGATAACAAACGAACCATTCAAAAATCTGTCAACTTGTCTGTACCCTTTTGGGAACTCTGTTCCATCATTATATCTTCCATAATTCGCCAGATCACTTACTATATAATGTCCCGGAAAATCTTCTACTAATGACTCACGACACTCCTCATATATCGCATCAGAAATAGGTTCTATTGGTTCTAATTGTAATCTGAAATAACTCCATCTATAATCATTTTTTCCATAATTTTCTAGCTCTAACTTATGCGGTTTAAATATATAGTTACAGCCTCCGGCTACCAAACAGATACAACTTTCTTCGTTTGCACATTTTGCCGTTTCAATATCCTGTCCTCCTCCAGTTGGCAAAAACATATGATTTAGTCCCGGCATACTTCCTATATCATTTAATATTTTTATAATGGAATCTATATCTCTCCACTCAGTATGTGATGGTACAGTTTTAGGAAACAACCTATTCTGTAAATATTTCCACTCACTATAATTGCTTTTTTGAAAATTGCTTACTATCTCTAACCATTTTTCAAGTGTTGTCACAAAAATTTCCATACTAGGTCTCAATGACGGATCGTACTCTGTTGCCTGTTTTAATAATACTTCTAATTCTACTAAATGTTCTTTTTTATACCGCTTATCATTACGCAGTCCAATTATCGCATCATCTTCCTCATATCTACCTTCAAATCCATGCGCCACTCCAGTCAATACAATCCATAGTGTTTTTGCAAGAGAATACACATCTGCCTTTTTACCATCAGCATTTTTTGCATTATATCTCATTTCAGGAGCCATTGTAGCCTTTGGACCAACTGCTTCTTGAAACGACGTCAAATCTCTCTTTTCAGGATAGTCAACTAGGCCAAAATCTCCAAGGCAATACTTACCATTGTAAAAGTATATATTTTTCGGCTTTATATCTCGATGAACAATATCTTTTTTATGTAACGCTTCTAAAGTTCTTGCCAATTCCAAAACACAATTCACTTTATCTTCAAGACTTTTTACTTCCTTTAATCTATCTTCAAGAGGTATAGCAATTGGCATTGCGTACCAATATTTTTTTGTTCTTTTATCAGGTAAACCGTAAGAAAAAATAGGAATTACCCCTTCAATTTCGTCCTGAATTCCAACTACCATTTCCGTTTCAATCTTAAAACGTATTCTCTTTTTTCTATTCCTTTTTTCCGTCCTTTTTCCATTACCACTCTCTTCTCGAAGAATTTTGATAGCTACCGCTTCACCTCTCACATTCTCCGCAACAAAAACATTGGCATTTCCACCACCGTCCATCTTTCTTATTATTTTATATTCACCCATATACTCTGCCATATCTAAACCACTCTCTCCTATCTGCTACTCTGTTTCAATATTTTTACCTTCAATTCTTCTTTATACCTTTAGAAACACCAAAGCTGCACAAATAGGTTCTTTCTTCCTACCTGTTCAGCCCTTTATTTACCTGTAAATCAATTCTTTCAACACAATCTCTTCTGCAGCATTCCGGACATTATTTACCGCTCTAACCCATTCCATCTGGTCACAAGCTTTCATTTCTTCCGTAATGCCTTCCTTTTCCATCATCTGACGCACTAGAATGTCCATTCTCTCCTGTGCTTCATCGTCCACAGCATTCAGATGTTCTGTCAATCTGTCTTCCAACATATACAGTGAATACATTGCCGGACGATACTCTTTCAGATATGTTTTCCGCATCATTCCATATTTCCCATAATGCGGTTCTTCATCTGTACTGACAAGATTCGGATAGTAAATTCCGTCTGCGCCAAGTGTGTAGGTTCCACCCATTTTTTCAAATGTGCTTTTCATGTGTTATTCCTCCTTGAAATCAGCGATGTCCTTAGATCATCGCAAAATATTTCAGGGCAGCCTTGATAGCATCTTCTTTCTCTTTCGGGCATTGTGGAACTCTTGCATTTTCTGATTTTGGAAGATTATAGTTTTCTCCCACTTCAATTCCACATTTGCGTTTTACCTGAGAAATATATAAACTTGAAACCTTCAAGCCAAATTCTTTCAGCACATAATCTTTGATTTCCTGATAGGTCGCTTTCGTCTCTGCACTGGTTGCATCCAGCTCATCTAAGTCTAAGTCGATCTCTATCGTGTCATCCGGTTTTTGTTGGGACAAAAGAACTACTGTCTCCACATGAACGGTCATTGGAAACTGATCTATGGCGCATACCCTGTCTACTTTATATCCTCGTTCCTGCAGAATGACAAGGTCGCGTGCGAGGCTGGTCGGTTTACAGGAGATGTAGACGAGTTTATCGACACCGAAGTCTATGATTTTTTCCAGTGCTTTCGGGTGAATACCGTCGCGCGGCGGATCAAGGACGATGAGGTCCGGCTTTTCTTCGATTTCATCGATAACTTTGAGGACATCGCCTGCGATGAACTCACAGTTTTCCAGTCCGTTGAGGGCTGCGTTCTGCTTTGCCGCCTCGACTGCCTCTTCTACGATTTCCACACCAATTACTTTTTTGGCAACGGCTGCCAGCATCTGGGCAATCGTTCCCGTTCCGCTGTACAGGTCGAAGACTACTTTGTCCTTTGTTTCCCCGACATATTCTCTCGCCTTGCTGTACAGAACTTCTGCTCCGAGCGAATTTGTCTGGAAGAAAGAAAATGCTGAGATTTTAAATTCCAGTCCGAGGATTTTTTCGGTAATATAGTCCCTGCCATAGAGAACATCAGTTCTATCGCTCTGTACGACATCGGCAAGGCTATCGTTATAAGTGTGAAGGATTCCTGCGACACTGCCGAAGTAGTCCGCTGCCAGCAGTTTTTCCTTCAGCTGTCCGAGCAGTTCTTCCTCGCTGATTTTCTTACTTTCGCCACATTCCGCATAGGTCGATGTCGTTACCAGATGAATCAGGATTTCTCCGGTTTTAATTGCCCTGCGCACAACGAGATGACGCAGATATCCGCTATGACGCATTTTATGATAATATGGAATATCACGGTCTTTAAAGAAATCAAGGACGATACGCAATATCATATTGTAATCGGACTGCACGATCTGACATTCATCCACGGTCACAATATCATAAAAACTTCCTTTTTTATGCAGACCAAGTGCAAGCGGTCCGTCCTTGTATTCATCTCCAAAGGAAAACTCCATCTTATTGCGGTAACCCACTTCCATCGGACTTCCCAGAATTCCCTCATATTCATAATCAGAACATACCTGGTCAATGATATGTTTCACCATATCACCTTTTAATTTCAGCTGGGTTTCATAATTCATATTCTGATAGCTGCATCCGCCGCAGACCGCATAGTGCGGACAGAGCGGTTCTCTATCTTCCAGCCCGGACGGTTCGAGAACTTCCACCAGTCTGCCCTCGCACTTTCCACTGTGCTTTTTGGATAACTGGAATCTTACCTTCTGTCCCGGCAGAGTTCCCTTTATCACAACTTTATATTCCCTGTCCTCTTCTTTATAGGTCAGGATTCCCTTGTTTGGAAATTCTATTGTTTCTATCGTTCCTTCGTAAAGCTGTCCTTTTTTCAACTGCACATTCCTCTCTTTCGCTTTGTTTGTAATTGCAAATTAGCTGTCACATCTTACAATGCGGCAGCTAATCTTTATCATCCTAATCTTACCTCTGACTCTGTCCTGTGATTACAGTAAATCACTTTCATCTTCGTCCTCGTCTTCAAAGAAGTCATCTTCAAAATCATCGTCGAAGTCATCTTCAAAATCGTCATATGTTTTCTCTGTCATCTTCTTATAAATGAAATATACAGAAAGACCAACTGCAAGTACCGTTCCTAATGCAGCAAGTACACATACGATTGTATTTTTCTTCTTTTCTTCCTGCTGCTTCTTCTGCAGCATTTCTCCTAATTTGGATGCTGCAATGATTTCTTCCATCTTATTCATATAATACCTCCGTTTCAGATTATCCTTTTGTATAGTATACCATAATTTCAGGAAATTACTACACTTTTTTTAATTTTGCAAACTGTGCAAAGAGTTTTTTTACTCCATAAGTTTCAAACTGTACCGTTACCTCATAATCCCTGCCGGCATCAACAATGGATACGACCGTTCCCTGTCCGAATTTGATATGTCTGACCGTATCTCCTTCTTCATAGCCCAGTCCGTATGCACCTTGTCCTGCGGCGGTTTCAGCAGCTGCCTGTCCGAATCCTTTCTGTACCAGACCGGAATTCATCAAATCACTTGCAGACATCGCTTTTTTTCCGAATCCGCCCAGTGTTCCAGCATAGGAATTTCTTGAAAATGCTGCCCTTGCAGCAGATGTTCCCATGCCATAGCTCCGCTTCTGCTTTCCTGTTTCTGCAGGTTCTGTCACACTTCCGGAAAATGCAGAATAGAATTCTTCTTTTTCACTGCCGCTATGTTTTTCCTGGCTCTTTGTTCTTCCGTTATCCAGAATCAATGGCGGAATTTCTTTGATAAACCGTGAAATCTTATTGTACTGGATTTCGCCGCGCACCATTCTGGAACGTGCATATGTGATGGTCAGGCTCTCCATGGCTCTTGTAATGGCTACATAACAGAGTCTTCTCTCTTCCTCCAGATCGGTCGGATCGTCCGAGGTAATGGACATATATCCCGGGAACAGTCCATCTTCCATACCACACAGATATACCTTTGGAAATTCCAGACCTTTTGCACTGTGTATCGTCATAAGCACAACATAATCCGTATTTCCCTCATAAGAATCAATATCCGCAACCAGTGCCACTTCCTCTAAGAATCCGGATAAGGTCGGCTCTTTTGACACATTCTGATAATCGGTCAGTTTATTTAATAATTCATCGATATTTTCTATTCTTCCCTGTGCTTCATCCGTATTTTCCGCCTGCAGTTCTGCTACATAGCCTGTGCCTTCTATGATATCCTCAAAGATTTCTGTCAGCGGAAATTCGCCCAGCTTGCTCCGGTAAACACGGATAGAATTTACAAAATCACGGATTTTATTGGCAGTTCTTGCCGCAATATCTATTTCTTCCGCACGTTTTAATGCATCAAAAAAGCTGATATTATTTGCATTGGCAAATGCCTGGACTTTATCCAGTGTGGTCTGTCCGATTCCTCTTTTAGGAATATTGATAATTCTTTTTACCGCTACATCATCTCTCGCATTATCGACTGTTTTTAAATACGCCAGAATATCCTTTACTTCTTTTCTCTGGTAGAAATTTACACCGCCAAAGAGTTTATATGGGATGTTCCATGAAATCAGTTTTTCTTCCAATGCCCTGGACTGCGCATTAGTACGGTACAGACAGGCACACTGACTGTAAGTGTATTTTCCCATCTCGATATTTTTTGCAATGTCCGAGGCAATTCCTTCCGCTTCCTCGTAGGCATTGTCATACTGTTTCAGGATAATCTTTTCTCCGTCCCCCTTATCCGTCCACAATGCCTTATCTTTTCTGGTTGTATTATTCCGGATAACCTGATTTGCCGCTTTTAAGATATTTCCGGTCGAACGGTAGTTCTGTTCCAGTTTAATCACCTTTGTATCCGGAAATACTTTTTCAAAATTCAGGATATTTTCAATATTTGCCCCGCGGAATTTGTAAATGGACTGATCATCATCACCCACAACACAGAGATTCTTGTACTTTGCCGCTAACAGGCTGACGAAACGGAACTGTACGGTGTTTGTATCCTGATACTCGTCGATCATGATATAGCGGAATCTTTCCTGGTAATAATCCAGTACATCCGGACAGCTTTCCAGCAGTTCAACCGCTTTTACCAGCAGATCATCAAAATCAAGTGCATTATTCTTCTTTAACTGCTCCTGATATTCCTGATATACTTTTGCAATTCTCTGCTCCCCAAAATTATCCCCGGCACGTTTTTTTAACTGCTCCGGTGTAAGCATTTCATTCTTTGCAGAAGAAATCGCCGCAATTAATGTTCTTTCTTTCAGGGTTTTCGTGTCATAATTAAGACGTTTGCATATTTCCCTGATTACCGTTTTCTGATCATCCGTATCATAGATAGTAAAATTATTGTCATATCCGATTTTATCGATATATCTCCGCAAAATTCTCACGCAGGAAGAATGAAATGTGGATACCCAGATACTTTCCGAGCCGAATCCTACCAGTTCATCCACTCGTTCCCTCATTTCTCCTGCTGCCTTATTGGTAAAGGTAATCGCCATGATATTCCATGGATTTACCTGTTTATCTTCTATCAGCCACGCGATTCTGTGCGTAATTACCCTTGTTTTTCCAGAACCTGCACCCGCCAGTATCAAGAGTGGTCCTTCTGTGCATAATACCGCCTCTTTCTGTTCTTTATTCAATGTATCCAGTAACATAATTTCCTCCTGATTTTCGACTTTAAGATCATGATGTGCATCTTCGCGCAAAAAAGATAGATATCCCAAAAAGGATATCTATCCCGTTATCTGCGTAAATTAAACTAATTTCTGTCCACAGTTACCGCAGAAATTTGCTCCGTTTGTCGGTGTTCCACAGTTCGGGCAGAACTTCGGCACTGCCTGGTTTGCCTGGCCTGCCATGTTCTGCTGCATCTGGTTCATCTGACCGCCCTGCTGTGCCATCTGGCTGCTCTGGTTCATTCCCTGTGCCATCTGGTTTGCCATCTGCTGTCCCATCATAATGCCCATCTGCATCTCTGCCATGTTCTGCGCCATTCCGCTTCCGGTTCCTCTTCCGTTTAACATGGCATCCGCCATATTCATCTGCTGGTATCTTCCCACGTCACCGACCATGCTCTGTGATGCCGCGCGCGCCTGCATCTTCTGTACTTCTTCCGGATAAGTCACACTTGAAATATTAAATTCTGTAATGGAAATTCCCAGTTTACAGAGTTCCATATCCAAATCATCCTTAATGCCGCGTGAAATATCATATGCATTCGCCTGCAGATTAAACATATCCTTGCCTTCTCTGGTAATCCACTTCATCAGAAGCTGATCCAGAACGGAAAGAACTCTTTCTTTGATATCTTCTGTTGTGTACTGGGTACGCACACCGGCAACTTTATCTATCAGTGCCTGGTAATCCGATACCTTGCAGCTAAATGTTCCAAATGCTCGAATCGGCATACCTCCCGGAAGATTTAACTGTGGTGCCGGAATGCTGATTGCATTCTTCGTTCCCCACTTAATTGTAAATTCCTTTGTATTGACAAATAATACTTCCGCACGGATTCCACTGTTGAACCCAAAACGGAAACCTTTTAATGTAGACAAAAACGGAATAATATCAGATTCAATATCAAAACTTCCTTCATCAGTAAAAATACCTTCGTTTTTTCCATTGTACATAAAGATGGCATCCTGTCCCGGACGTATAATCAAGCGGCTGCCCTTCTTTATCTCATCGTTGCTCCATTTCCAGAATATAACATCATCCCGGTATTCTTTCCATTCGACTACATTGGATAACTGACCACTAAATAATCCCATAATCCAACCTCTCTATTCTTTTATAAACCCATAGAAGCCTTGAGTGCTGCAAGTTCATCCTCCACGCCTGAGTCTGTCTGCACAGCAGCATCATATTTTGCTGCAAGTTCATCTACGGAATCTCCTGTCTGGTTAAGTTCTGCCATGGCATTTGCTTCGTCCAGTCTCTTGTCAATCTTTGCTTCCAGCTTGCCAAAGTCTGAAATGCTGCTACCGGCATTCCCTATCTTAGATGACATTTTGTTCATCTTTTCCTGTGTCTTTGCTACTGCAAGTTTTGCCTTGAGTGCATCCCTCTTCGCATTCAGTTCATTGATATCACTGACTAATTTATCATGCATCTGACGCATCTTTGATGCATTCGATGCTGCCAGGTCATATGCCTGCTGAAGGGATACCTTCTTCTCTTCGAGCTGTTTCTTCTTTGTAAGGAACTGACGTGCATCATTATCATTTCCCGCTTCGACAGCCTTGACTGCATACTTCTGCATCTTCTCAATTTCTTCTCCGCATTCATCCAGCACACGTTTTGCCCTGGTTTCCTCTGCCATGACGGATGCTGTCTCTGCCTTTACGTTTCCAAGATCTTTTTCTGCATTTCTTAAATACTGATCAATCATTTTCTCAGGATCCTCACATTTATCCAGTAATGCATTGATGTTTGATGCCATAATGTCCTTAAATCTGTTCAAAATTCCCATTATTATAAAATCCTCCTTCATTAACGTTTATATGCACGGGTCAACCGTATCCTTTTATTAGTATAGCACATCTGTGATTTTATGTCAGCAAATATTTTATGAAAAATATATGGACAGCAGTACTTTAATATGTTAAAATCTTACATAGTTAAAGTATCAGGTTTTTCTGACCTGAGTAAATTTTTCAGAAGAGGAGTTTTTAATGATGGCTGATAAATTAAGGACTGAGAATGTAAAAGATTTATTTGAAGCAATTCTCACATTACAAAATGTAGATGAATGTTATGCTTTTTTTGAAGATGTTTGTACCGTGAACGAACTTATCTCCCTGGCACAGCGTTTTGAAGTTGCCGGAATGTTACGAAAGAAGCATACGTATAATGATATTGCAGAAAAAACCGGTGCTTCCACTGCCACAATCAGCAGAGTAAACCGTTCCTTAAGCTATGGAAATGACGGTTATGAAATGGTTTTCTCACGCATGGAACAGACCGTGGAGTAGTCATAAGAGACCGCAAAAAAACCGCGGTCTCATTTTTATTTTATCTTGCTTTCTTTAACAATTCTTTTAATTCTTCTATCTGGAATACATGATTTTTGTTACAAAAATGACAGTTTACTTCGATTGGCTTTCCGTCTGCAATCATGGATTCGAGTTCTTTTTTTCCTACACTGAGCAATACTTTTGCCACTCTTTCGTGGCTGCAGTTACAATTATAACGGGTCGGTATTTTATCGTTGATTTCGAGTCCGAATTCTCCTAGGACTTTTTCAAGAATCTGCTCCGGTGTGAGTCCTTCGTCCAGAAGTGCGGTAATACTTGTAATTTCTTTGATTTTTGCTTCAAGTCTGTCGATTACTTCATCTTCGGCAAATGGCATGAGCTGGATGATGAAACCGCCTGCCTGCTTTACCGTATTGTTATGATTCATCAGGACTCCCAGTGCCACGGAGGTCGGAACCTGCTCGCTGGTTGCAAAATAATAGGTCAGGTCTTCTGCGATTTCACCGGTGATAAGGCCTGTCTGTCCGATATATGGCTCTTTCATTCCCATATCTTTGATGACTTTTAAGATTCCGTTTCCAATCGCACCACCGACATCCAGTTTTCCAAAATAATTCGGCGGGTTCTGGAAATCCGGATTGCTGATATAACCTTTTACATCGGCATTTGCGGTTGCCGTTACCCCGGTATGTCCCATCGGTCCGTCCGCATTCAGGATAATGGACAATACATCTTTCTCATTTTTCATCATGCTTCCCATCATGCCTGCTGCCGTCAGTAATCTTCCCAGTGCAGCCGTTCCGACAGGGCTTGTATTATGAAGCTGTCTTGCTTCTTCTACCAGTTCTCTCGTTGTGGATGCAAAAGCGCGGATCTGTCCGCCCGCAGCGGTCGCCCGTACAATATAATCTGCCATAATAATACCTCTTTTCTAAATCTAAACTGTTTTTTTTCCATGTTCTCTTGCAATAATACAGATTCTCTCACTCTCACCCGTCGGCGGATTATGGGTAAAAGAATCATATGCCGTCACAAATACCAGACCTGCCTGTGCAAGCGACTCTTTTATTTCGTCCAGGGAATACGCTCTCTCATAATGCGTTTCCTCATATTTCTCATACCTTCCGTCCTCACATTTTGCAAAGATGGTCAGCCCATATTCATTCATATGTTCTTCTTCATAATATGTATTTTCCCAGATAAAGCTTCCCTCTTCCCGGTTTTCCGCAATCGTGCTGTCCGCAATTTTACGGAATTTGACTTCCATATTTACATCGAAGATAAAAAGTCCGTCCGGATCGAGATAATTATTCACCAGCCGGAATACTTCCGTCAGTTCTTCCTGCTCCGTAATATAATTCAGGGAATCACAAACACTGACAACGGCTGCTACCGTTCCGTATAATTCAAATTCACGCATATCCTGCTCCAGATACAGAATATCATGTCCGCTCTCAATACGCTTTTCCATCGCTTCTTCCAGCATTTCATAGGAATTATCTATTCCTATCATATCATAACCTTTTTCCGCCAGCAGTTCCGTCATATTTCCGGTTCCGCAACCGAGATCTGCCACAATTCCGGAATCAATGTGATATTCCCTCAGCAGTCCGGTCAGATATTCTCCCCATGCCTGATAATCTATATTATCCATAAATAAATCGTATAATTTTGCAAACCCTGTATATGCGTCCATAAGAAATTCCTTTCTGTGCATTGCTTTTAAAACCCATTAATAGTATCAGTTTTTTACAGGAAAGTCAACAAATGCCATTAAGATTCCCTTGAAAAGCTTTTTGGAACTTGCTATACTTATATATATGGATGACAGGGTCAAAAGGTCTAAATCCACATGAGCTTGCTCATAGGTGGGTGAAAGACCTTGGGACCCGCCCCAATATGAGCATAAAAGTGGAGCGTAAGCATCTTTTGACCTTAACATCATATATGTACAAAAGAAAGGATTTTTATAAGATGAAAAAAATCATATTATTTGACTTAGATGGAACTCTTATGAATACAAAGGAAGGCATTACCAGATGTGCAGCATATGCCCTGGAGCATTATGGTATACAGGAAGAACCGGATCGCCTTGATTTCTTTATCGGACCGCCTCTTCATGTATCTTTTCAGGAATTTTACGGATTTGACAGTGAAAAAGCTGCCGAGGCTGCCAGAATATACCGGGAGCGTTATAAGGATATCGGTGTATTTGAATGTGAACCATATGCCGGTATTTCCGATGTTCTGAAGCAGCTGAAGGAGGACGGATTCCAGCTCGGTGTAGCCACCTCCAAACCGGAAGTGTTTGCCGTCCGTATTCTGGAGAAATTTGAATTTATTGGATATTTTGATTTTGTAACCGGAAGTCTGCTTGATAATACACGTTCTGACAAGAAAGAGGTCATCGAAGAGGCACTCCGCCGCTTCGAAGTCCCAGAGGACAGGCTTTGCGATGTACTTATGGTCGGTGACAGAAAGCATGATATCATCGGAGCAAAGCAGACCGGACTTTCTTCCATGGGAGTAAAATTCGGCTTTGCGAAAGAGAATGAACTGGAAGAATCCGGTGCCGATTATATCGCTGAACTTCCGGAGGATATTGTCAGACTTGCAAGAGAATGGAGGGAGCGTTAATGAATACTTATGCTGCTGATTTACACACACACACCATTGCCAGCGGCCATGCCTACAGCACGATAAAGGAAATGGCAATCGCCGCAGAAGAAAAAGGAATCCGGCTGCTCGGCATTACGGAACATTCCAAAGGAATGCCGGGTTCCTGTCAGGATATCTACTTTTCCAATCTCCGTGTGGTTGACCGCAAGATCGGCGAAGTGGCGCTTGCCATGGGTGTAGAACTGAATATTATTGATTATGACGGCAATGTCGATATGGACCGTTCTTTATTGAAACGGATGGATATCGCCATCGCCAGTATGCATGGCCCATGTATTCACCCGGGAACAAAAGCGGAAAATACAAATGCTTATATTAAATGCTGTGAGAATCCCCTGATTCACATTATCGGACATCCCGATGACGGCCGCTACCCGGTTGATTTCGATGCCCTTACCGATGCCGCACTTGCCACACATACCCTGCTGGAATTAAATAATAATTCCCTGGATCCGGATAATTTCCGTCTGAATACCTGGGAAAATGACCGCGAAATGCTTCTCTTATGCAAACAGAAAAATGTGCCGATTATTATCGGAAGCGATGCCCATTTTTACAGCCGTGTGGGAGCTCATAATTTTGCGGAACAGCTGATCAAAGAAACAGACTTCCCGGCTGAGCTGGTCATGAACTTCTATCCGGAAAAAATAAAATCCCTGCTTGAAAAAAAGTATTGATATATAGTTTTAAATACTATATAATGTATCTTGTGAATCTATATGGTATTTTACAGACAATACGTTTTTATTGACGGATTAGTTGGAAAGTGAGTATATAATGACAGCTGATATAAAAGAAACTCTGGAATCTATTCTGAATAAGATAAATTTAATTGATGCAAATGACATTCCAAACATTGACCTTTACATGGATCAGGTTACAACCTTCATGGAAAGCCATCTCGGAAATCTCAAGCGCAGCCCGGATGACAAGGTTCTTACCAAGACCATGATCAATAATTATGCGAAGAATCATCTTCTTCCTTCCCCGGACAAAAAGAAGTATTCCAGGAATCATATGATCCTGCTTACTTTTATCTATTATTTTAAAAATGTCCTGCCCATCAATGATATTAAGACATTGATGTCTGGCATTACAGAAAAGAATTTTGCCGCGGGAAGCAAACCGGAACTTGTGGAGATTTACCGCGAAGTCATCCGCTATCAGCCTGAGATTATGGAACAGGTACGGGCAAATCTTGACGTTGTGGAAAATCTTGCAGAGGATTCTTTTGCAAAAGTAAATAAGAATGAAGAAAAAGAAGAATTAAAATTATTTACACTTTTATGTCTGCTCAGTTTTGATGTTTATATCAAAAAAACCCTGATTGAGTCCGTCATTGACAGCATGACTTCGGAAAATTAATAAAGAACTTCTCTAACACCAAAGAAAAGGGACTGCATCCGCAGTCCCTTTCTTCATCAATCGTGTTTAAAATAATTGCTCATTCACATAAAAAAACGAAAAAATTAATAAAAATATGTAACAATTACGAAATTCTATACTGAAAAAGGCACATCATTTAACCATATGATTATAATCTTGTTACGTTTGTTGCCTGAGGTCCCTTTGCTCCTTCAACTACGTCGAATTCTACTGCAGCACCTTCTTCTAATGACTTGAAGCCATCTGTTGCGATTCCTGAGTAATGAACAAAAACATCGTTTCCTGCCTCATCTGAAATGAAACCGTAACCCTTCTGGTTGTTAAACCACTTTACTGTACCTTTCATAGTGTACCTCCAAATTTTAAATCTGGTCTCTCGGACCTTGTTAAAGAATAACATATTTACCTTACTCTGTCAATGAAAATCAGTCCACTAATTCCGTCAAAATTATCCTTGAACTCTCTGTAAAATCCATGTATACTAATACATGATGATAATGGAACGAAACTCTTTTTCCATTCCTTATCGCTATTTCAATTTTATAAAATGGTGAAGATATGAAACGATTTAAAAAAATAAATATTTTAAAAGAGATACGGCTTCTTTCCCTGCAGCATCTTATTCTGCCGGTATTAACCATATCACTTGCATTAATTACCTTGAATGTCATTGATTTTAACAGTGTTTTTCATCCTACTTTATATAAGAATTCTTTTGATGCGTATTCGGCTTATACAAAGGGGGAAAATAATATAACTGTCAGTATTCCTCTTTTAAAATATACGGGCTACAATATTATGAAAGGGGATGAGGTCTCCTCTGTTTATTATTACGACCTGTCCAGTGACAAATGTATGTTTTACAAACTGGACATGAATTACAAATCCGTCAGTGATATTCCGGAAATATTGGAAAATGTCACGATTTCGGCAAAATTTGAAGAACCGGACGGACTATCCAGAAGTATGATGGAATCTTTCGCAAAATCCATCCAGTGGACCTATGACGGACTATCCTCCATTACTTTCCCGGTTATTATGGATGAGCATGACTATAATCCCAGTGTTTATTACATTTTTTACGGTCTGTTAATTATACTTGTTTTTTACAGCCTGTATCTGATTGCGATTAACCTTCTGATTGTCATTGCACCATACCTCCATCCGGCTTATATCAGAATCAAGCCATATTTTAAGGATATGCGTTATTTCGATATGGTTGATATGATTAATGATGAGCTGGATAACAATATCTGTGTAACTTCCGGACGTATGTACATTACAAGCGAATTTTTCATCAACCTCGGCAGACATGAAGTGTCCATTATGCCTTTGAACCAGATTGTACTGGCATATAACCATGGCCAGCTTATTTCTTTCTTCGGCATACACATAAAGATGGATCACACCCTTCATCTGCGGGGATTTAAGAATATCCGCGTGCTGGCATCCCAGAAGAAAGCAACCCATGTAACCATTGTTACCGATTATATCCGTGAACATTATCCGAATATCATCTGGGGACATACCAAAGAAAATATCAAAGCATACAAACAGATCCTCGAAACGGATAAAGCAGCTTCCTCAGAAGATACTAAAAATGAATAAAATATCTACAGAAAACCCAGAAGGCAGAACCTTCTGGTTTTCTTTTAAAAATCATATTTTGCTGCAAGCTGTGCCGGTGGCAGTCTTAACATCTTTCTGACCGGCAATATTCCAATGACAACATTGAACAGATAGAGTGCTGCTATGGTAGCAATGAGAATCTGCCAAGGATAATCGTATTCCATTCCAAGCGAAGGAATCCTTGACAGTACCCATGTAACCGCTGTCGTTGCTATCACTCCCACGAGTGAGGTATAACTTGTAATCACTATATTTTCCCAGGCAAACATGGCAATAATGCTGTGTTTTGAAATACCGAGCATACGGTAAACACCCAGATCCTGCATTCTTGTCACTACATTTGTCTTCATCATAAAATATAGAATAATCAGTGTGATGGCAAATACCGTGACTAACATTACTATCTGTATTCCGGTTTTTCTCTGCTTTTCCTGAAGGAATTTATCCATGTCCGTATGTGCTTCATTTTTTATGCTTAATGTTATATTTCCTGCTATTTCATCTCCGATTATAGACTGAACCTGCTTTAACAGAGCCTCTTCCGATATACTGTCATCTTCGATGTAAAGATAACATTCTTTGCCGGTGTTCATAATACTTTTTGCAATATATTGCACCGAATCATCGGAAATAATATAATCGATACCATAATTAGTCGGGAAATATCCAGCAGTCACAAACGGTACCCCGTTGGTTAATATTCCTTCATAACTATAGGTTTTATAGGCTGCATCTTCTGCGGTGACATCTATTAACTGCTCATATTCTTCATAGGTTATTCCATATTTTTTCTCTTTCTCTTCCAGCCTCTGTCTTGCATATGGAAGCTCCCTTGCCGCATCTTCTGCGGAATATGCCGAGCCATAAGATACCTTGCCGACATATTCTGCCTGTATTTCGAGCTGCTCCACTACTTCGTGACAAGCTTCGAGATCTCCATACTGCCGGATCATATCGTCACGGAATTTGATCTGCATGGCTTTTTCTGAAACCAGTACTTTTAATCTTCCGCTTTCATCCATGCCGAGATCTGTTCCCTCATAGCCGGCATATTCTTCTTTTGCCTTTGTGTCCGTCTTATAATTGACATATACACTTGCCATTGCTACCAGTGTATCTTTATCCACATAGATATCCGGCTGGTTTGTTGCCGCGACTCCTGTGATCGTCATTTCCATTCCTTCCTTTGTGACGATCGATGCACCGACAGCCTGGCTGATATCGCTCATTGCAATCTCTACCTGTGGATTATCCTGGATAAAGTTTTCGATTACCCATTGATCCACTACGATTTCCATATCATTTTCCGGCATTCTTCCATAGATCAGATCTTTTTCCCCTACTTTATCCAGTGTTACCAGAGTATAATTTTTCAGAGTATAAGTTATCTCCTCCATCTGTTCAAATCCCTGATAACGGTAACTGAGCTGTACCACCGGAACCACTGCATTTTCAATTCCCGCTTCTGACAATTTGTCTATCATCTGTGAAAATTCTTCCCTGTATTCACTGTCCGTAATCATGGCATTTTTCTGTGCGGTCAGATGATAATAATGGGAATCTTCTGTTAGAATGCTTTTCTCATCCACCCGCTGCACCGCAAGAAAATTCTGCTGAGTCAGAACAGTTAATACCGACATTAACAACAGTGTAATGATAAGAAAGAGCTGTTTTTTTCCAAATGCACGGATATTATCCATCGCCAGTTCCCGTATTTCTGCGGCACTCATCTTCGGACGCTTTGCTCCCTGGATATGCTCTAAGGAAAATTCAAATGATTTTAAATCTTCCATATCGACAACCGGCTTCTTTCCCTCTAACATTTTCTTTTCGTCCGTACTGTCCAGAAAAATAATTTCCTGATCCTCTGCCGCTTTCAGATAGACTTTTCCATTTTCACAGATCAGCTGTATATCCGTCTGCGGTACCGGCTCATTTGCGTATATTTCCAATGAAACATTGCCATCTTCCACTTCCTGCTTCTTATATTCTCCCAGATAAAGATTCACATCTTCCACATATTCATAGCAATCCGACTGAGATCTGTCCACTTCCTTCTGAATCTTTCCATCGCTGATCCACAGAATCCGGTCCGCAAAGAAATCGGCAATGGCTTTCTCATGCGTGACCAGCACAACCAGACATTTCTCGGATATCTTCTTTAAAATACTCATAATTCTCATGGTATTTGCTTCATCCAGATTTCCGGTCGGTTCATCTGCAAATATAATTTTCGGTGATTTGCTCAATGCCCTGGCGATAGCGATTCTCTGCTGCTGTCCGCCACTCAGGTTGGATACCTTCCGTTTTTTATATTTCCACATATCCACGGCTTTCAGCACATAGTCGATTCTTTCCTGCTTCTCCTCATCTGGTATATCATACAGGCTTAAACCCAGCATAAGATTATATTCCACGGTACGATCCTGAAGAAGGTAATAATTCTGAAAAATATAGCCGAATTTTTCATTTCTTACCATTTCCTGATTTTTATCCCCATATTTTTTTACCACGGTTCCATCAATTTCAATCTCTCCGTCATGAAAATTATCCAGACCGCTTATGGTATTCATCAGTGTTGTTTTTCCCGAACCGCTTTCTCCAAGAATACACACAAGTCCTGTATTCTCCAGTGTTACACTTGTATTGTCAATGACATGAATTTCATTTGATTTTCCCTTATGATAATATTTATTCAGATTTCTAATCTTAATCATCTGTTTTCTCCTTTCCTCTGCCCTTCTTTCTTCGCTTCTCCAGACGCACTTTTCTCGTCAGAAGAATAAACATCGCTCCCATAATAAGCAGATACAGAAGATATCCCGGAACATCATAGTACCTGACTGCTCCGGCGACAAACGGAAGGTTCGTCCGGTCTGCCACAAAAACAAACAGCAATGTTCCTGCAAGTGCCGTTATGCCATTTTCAATGATATCGGTACAATTCATCAGATCCGCTTCCCTTCTGCTAAGTCCCATTAACATCAAAATCTGGTAATCTTTTTTTCTGAAATTCATAATCAGTGCAATGAGCAGCAATCCGACCACGAAGATCGTTACCAATGCTCCAAAGGAGAACAGCATCCGTCCCGTCTGCTGCTGCATCTTATCCTCGTTATAGTCCGTACTTCCTGCCCGGAAGGTACTTACCGCCTGATATCCGGCTCCTTCGATCTTCTTCAGCACTCTGTCCATATAGGCATAATCCCTGATATACACGGAGATCTGATGAGAATCCTGATCCGGATAGATTTCATCAAACAGTTCCTGACTTATTTCGATCACGGAAGAACTATGTTCCGTCATACCTTCGAGAACCTGAAGCACCTTCTGCTGTCTGGTACTTGCCGCTCCCCAGAACAGATATGCGGTATCCTGCACCGGTTTCTGGAACACACCCTGTTGCGAAACTGTGATATATGCATCACAGTAAAAATTATCGGATAACAGAATTTCATTTCCGGAGAGTTCATTGTTTGGTATAAATATCGGATTCTCCTGTTCTTCTTTGGAATACTGCTGCAGCTTGTTCTCTGAAGTAATCATCTCCGGTGTAACACTGGTTTCGCACAATCCTTTTACATCCTGTTCAGCACCGTAAATGCCATAGAACATATAATTATCCAGCCTTTTTGCCGTTACGTTCAGAACCTTTGCCATCGTTTCCGATATATAGATCTGTCCGCTTTCTCCCTGATCTGTAATTCCTGTAATGACAGCATTGACACAGATACTATTCTTCTGCCAGTTATATTTTCTCCACACATAGAACTTCTTCTCCGTTCCAATCAGGGCAGTATCATCCGAATTTACAACAATCTCATTCCATGCCTGCGGCATATCTCCGTCTTTCACACCAGAACCAAGGGCAGTCACGGTTCGCAGCATCTTACCCTCGTTCTGTATAACTACCTGCGTTTTTGGAAGCTGTTCCCCTACTCCGCCGGCAGCCCGCTCGGAATAAGTATAATCCTCTCCCATGGTTTCCGCATAAATAATATCATTCACCACATCATACAAATCCACGCAAGTTACATAGTTTAATTTCCTAAGCTTCTCTGCATCTTCGCCGGTCACAGAAGAACCGTCGTTTTTCCTTACACTGATTCTTTTCCGGTCCTCTTTCACATAAGTTTTATCGGAATAATTCTTTGCCGTTGAAAAATCCAGCGACTGTTTAAATGCCCCAAAGAAAATGTAGATGGACACGGAAAGGAATAAAAACAGCACAATTAATACCATCAGATTATGCGGTTTTGCTCCCCGGATCATATGAATCATCCGCTTTGCCAGCACCTTTTGTTCTTTTTTTATCCTGCGTGCATCCTGCCGCCCGTGTTTCTCCTCTTTCACATCTTTCTTTTCCACGGGTGCGGCTTCACGCAGACGGATATCTTCTGCAACTTCCCCGTCATACATCCGGATCTTTCTTGTCGCAAACTGCTCGACTTCGTCATAATTATGTGTAACCATGATGACCAGACGATCTTTTGACAGTTCACTTAAAAGCTGAACCACTTCCTTACTGTTCTGGGCATCCAGATTTCCAGTTGGCTCGTCTGCCACAATGATCTCCGTTTCCTTTGCCAATGCCCGCGCAATGGATAATCTCTGCTTCTGCCCGCTGGAAAGGTGGCTTGCTTTCTTCTTCGCCTGTTTCTCCAGTCCTACTTTCCGGATATATTCCAGTGCTTTCCTGTCCGCTTCCTTTTCATCCATCTGCGGAATGCGTATTAAGATGGCTGATTTTACATTTTGTAAAACGGTAAAAGAATCTATCAGATTATAATTCTGATAAATGAAACTTATCTTTTCCCGGCGGTACTGTTCCCAGTCTGCCTTGTCGTAACAGGACGTTTCCTGCCCCTCTATGTACATCTCCCCCTCATCATAGGAATCACTTCCACTGATGACATTCAGCAGTGTGGATTTTCCACTTCCGCTCTCTCCGGTAATAACAGCAAACTCCCCTGGATGAAATTCAAGATTTATCTTATGCAGTCCCAGGGTTACATTCTGGTTACTCCGGTAATATTTTGATACATCGGTTAATCTTATCATATCCCTTTATCCTTCCAATCATGTTGTCACTTAAATATCATATTTCGCAGCCAGCTGTGCCGGTGGAAGCTTTAACAGTCTCCGTACCGGAAGCAGTCCAATCAGAATATTTAATACATACAGCAGCAGAATCGTTCCTGCCACGGCATACCATGGAAATATGAGTGTTAATCCCAGAGATTTTATTCCGGAGATCTGTTTTATCACCAGTACGGTAATCAGAACCGCAATCAGTGATGTCTCACTGCTCAGCAAAATATTTTCCCATGCAAACATCGCATAAATATTCCCCTTTGAAATACCAAGCATACGATATACTCCCATATCCTGAATTCTTGCGATCGTCTTTGATTTCATAATAAAATATAAAATAATCAGTGAAATCAGAAATATTGCAAGAATCAGAAGAATCCTCTGTTCCAGTTCCGCTTTATTTGCTTCCCTGACTCTGAAAAACGCATCTTCCGCCTCATTTTCAACTGTAATGCTGAGATTTTCTTTTACCTCATCGGAAAAAATACTCTCAATCTTTTTCTTCCCCTCCTGTGCATCTGTAAAATCTGTATAAATATAGCACTTCTTATTGTTGTCAAGCAATGCCTTCTCAAAATATGCCACCGCTTCTTCGGATACAACGAAATCCACACCCAGATCCTCGGTATAATATCCCTTTACGGTATACAGTGTATTTCCAGTAAGTACATCGCTGTAGCTGTAGCTGCACCACTCTGTATCTGAATTCATTAATTCCGAATACCGGTCAAATGTCATTCCCAGTCTTTCTTCTTCCTCTTCCAGGGCATCTTCCATATCTTCCAAATCCTGATAGAACCATTTCAGATCTTCATCCGATGCTCCATATCCCTTTGCTTCTTCGATTCTGCTCTGCCTATCCCTGATCATCGATTTTAAATGTGCAAGCTGTCCGTATTTGTCCCCTAAATCATTGCTATAACGTTCTTTCAGGGTATTCTGGCTGACCAATACCTCCACCATGCCATTTTCCGTTACGGACAGGTTCTTCGGCTGATAATCCGGATATTCCTTCTGCACAGCTTCTTCTGTCTTGAATGTATAATATTCACGGGTCAGCATGAGCATCAGATTGGAATCCGCATAGATATCCGGCTGGTTTGTTCTGGATACACCGGTCACGGTCAGCTCGATTCCCTGATCCGTATTTATCTTACTTCCGATGACCTGACTGACATCTGTAATAATACTTGCAAGTTCCATGGAACTGTTCCGGAAATTCTCTACCAGCCATTCATCAAGCACGATCTCCGTTTCTTCTTTCGGCATCTCACCATAAACCAGATCCTTTTCCGACAGCCGGTCCAGCGATACGAAACTGTAATTTTCCAATGCATAGCTGGTGTTTTCCAGCTGTGCAAATCCTTCGTATTTATAGGATAACTTCGTTGCAGGTATTACTTCCGGCTTATACCCTGCTTTCTGCAGTTCCTCCGTGGCAATTCCGAAGTATTTCCGGTAATCATCCGATGACAGAATTTTATTCGTTGCTGCAGATATCTTATAATAGTGGCTGTCCGCTGTTGCAGCTTCCTGCTTATCTACATAAAATCCGGATAGAATCTGCTGGACGGATAAGGTTATCAGCACTGCTATGACAAACAATGCCACGGATGGAAAAATTCTCTTTTTTCCAAGGTTTTTTAGATTTCCTGCCGCATTTTCCATAATTTCCGAAAATTTCATTTTCGCTTTCTTTGTACCATCGAGTGATTCCAGTTCAAAAGCAATATTTTCCACATCTTTCTTCTGTGCAATCGGCCGTGTGGAATCTATCACCTTTTTCTCACTCTCATTTGTCAGAAATTCAATGTTCCGGTTGTCGCCGCCGCTCAGATACAGTTTTCCCTGTTCATATACCAGCTGCAGTTTTATCTTCTGTTCATCGCCCCGCTCATACACGGCAAGCTCCACCTGATCTTTTTTCAGGATCCGTTCCGGATATTCTTTTAGATACAGGTTGCCATCATCCACATATTCATAGATGCCCTGTCCCTCTTTCCGGATATCTTCCTCGATTTTTCCGTCGGAAATCCGGATGATCCGGTCAGCAAAAAAGTCGGCAATCGCATTTTCATGCGTAACCACAATTACCAGACATTTCCGGGATATCTTCTTTAAAATTCCCATAATATGCAGGGTATTTGCCTCGTCCAGATTTCCGGTCGGTTCATCTGCAAATATAACCTCCGGTGCTTTCGACAATGCCCTTGCAATCGCAACTCTCTGCTGCTGTCCGCCGCTCAGATGTGCAACCTGCCGTTTCTTATATCTCCACATATCCACGGCTTTTAAGACATAGTCAATCCTCTCCTCTTTTTCCTGATCGCTCAGATTGTAGAGGGAAAGTCCCAACTGCAGATTATACTCCACGGTCCGGTCCATCAGCAGATAATAATTCTGGAAAATATAGCCGAATTTTTCATTTCTAACCTGCTCCTGAATTTTACTGCCGAATTTTGTAATCTTCTTTCCATCCACCTCAATGATTCCATCCGAGAAATTATCCAGTCCGCTGATGGTATTCATCAGTGTTGTCTTTCCGGATCCGCTTTCTCCCAGAATGCACACAAGTCCTGTTTCCGGCAATTCCAGACTTGTATTATTAATAACATGGAGTTCATTCGATTTTCTCCTGTTATAATATTTATTCAGATTTGTTACTTTAATCATTATCTTTTACCTCCCAGAATCTTTCCCAGATATCTGTTAAACCAGGCCGCCGTTATTATAGCCAGAATAAGCACTGCCACCGTGGCAAGAACATAATCCCTCGCCGTATAATACCGGACAATATCAGAGATAACACGGACATTCATCCGGTCCGCCGTAACCCCTGCAAGGATTAATACCAGGACTGCTGCCAGACCGGCCGTTGCCAGTTCATACAGATTCATTCTGTTAATGACACTTTGTTTTAACCCCAATGATTTTAATATCTTAAAGTCTTTTGTCTTTAATTTCATAATTGCATACAAAACCATGATTGACAGGAAAAATACAGCAATTAATACAGCTGCCGATAATCCCAGTGCCGTCAGTCTTTCCTGTACTAATTCCGTATTATAATCACCTGCACTAATCCGGTATGGGCTGACTGCCTGATATCCGGACTGATTGATTTGTTTTATCACACGATCCGTATATGCATAATCATTCATATACACGGACACCTGTGTTATCTCTGTTGAACCATAGAGTTGTTCTAAAAATTCATGGCTGGTTTCCACAACACTGGCACTTCCACTATGGCTTCCTTCCACGATTTCCAGGGAATATTCCGTATCTTCGCCCGTGCCATCCGAATATTTCAGCACCGCATCCTTATTTAAAGACTCGCGGATCGTCTGATCACCAGAAACAACACCATCCGTTCTGATATTCATAAGTATGGATTCCGACAGGCGGATCTGATTACCGGTAAGTCCTTCCCCCTGAATAAAAATAACTTTTCCTTTTTTGCTCATGGTCTGTTCATACGAGTTTTCTTCTTCCCCCGAATATGTCGTAGTTCTTGTAATATCATAATGCAGTTCTGTTCTGGAATCCCCATAATTAATATTCATGGATTTCAAAAATTCTCCGGAAAAATATGGCTTATTTCCGTCTTCCTTTACAATGCCCGTAATGGTAAATGTTCCGCCAAGCCATGTTGCATCAGACCATTTTTTGCTTTTAAAGTAAATATCCATCTGTGTTCCGATTAAAGAAGAGTCCTTTGAAGTGATCACTGCCTCATACATATTTTCCGGAAGCTTTCCTTCTATGCTGCTCTCGTCCAGTCCCGCAGCTTCTTCCGTGAATTCGCTGTAATCCAGTGCATCCACTGTCAGGCTCTTGCGGTCGGATGTTTCTGATTTCTTATACTCAATCTTATAATCCTCTCCACTTTTATACAGACAGCTGATTTCCCCCGCAAAATCATAACGGCTCACATATTTTACATGGGCATTTTTCTGCAGCACTTCAATATCACTGTCGGAAAATGTACTTCCATCGGGTTTACGCACAACCAGACGTTCCTTCTGCGTGTTATTAAATGCTCCCTGGCTGGTATCCCGTGTTACACTGTCATCCATATTGGCAAGCAGATAACCATACATAATCATCAGCGATGACGTAATCACAAGCATCAGCAGGAACAGAAAAATAGTTCTGTGCGGCTGTGCCATTCTGTTTTTATGTACAAATCCAACCGCCTGGAACCATTCCCCATGCTTTTTTTCCATTTTTTTCTTCTCCGTGGTTTTCTGTCCTGTCTCCTCTTTTCTCTCCTGCTGTGGATTTAAAAGAATATCCTCGGCAACTTCACCATCAAACAGACGGATCTTTCTGGTGGCAAAATCCTGCACCTGCTCAAAATTATGCGTTACAACAATTACCAGTTTATCCCTGGATAATTCATACAGCATCTTCATAACTGCAACACCATTTTCCACATCCAGATTTCCGGTTGGCTCGTCCGCAATAATGATATCCGTATCTTTCGCCAATGCCCTTGCAATGCCCAGTCTCTGCTTCTGTCCGCTCGACAGATGCACTGCCTTATGCCTTGCACGTTTCTTCAATCCGACCTGATCCAGAATCTCCAGGGCCCGTTTTTTCCGTTCTCTCCTGCTTTCCTTTCCGTTCTCAATCCGCATAACCGTCTCCACATTCTCCAGAGCAGTATAACTGTCAATCAGATTATAAGACTGGTAAATGAAGCTGATATTCTCCCTGCGGTAATCTTCCCAATCCTTCTTATCATAATAAGAAGTCTCCATTCCGTTAAAATACATCTCCCCCTCTTCATAAGTGTCCATTCCACTTATTACATTCAGAAGTGTTGATTTTCCACTTCCACTCTTCCCTGTAATTACGACAAACTCGCCCTTGTGAAACTCCAGGTTAATGTTTCGCAGTGCCATAGCGACACTTGTGTCACTGCTGTAGTATTTTGTGACATCCTTTAACTCAATCACCTGTTATCTCCTTTCCTTTTTGTTAATTATTTAGTTAATTATTGGTTAATTATTTAGTTAATTAGTGGTTTTTTACAATTTTTATAAAAATATCACTTGTATTTTATCATTTTTTACATTTTACTACAAGTTAAATATCAAAAAAAGAACCAATCTGCCGATACAACAGATTGATTCTTCCTGAATTTTATTTATATTTACCATGCCCACGGCATTACAATATGTCGATATGTTCGCCTGCCAGTGCCTTATTCATGCTGCGTACCGCACAGAATTTTCCACACATGGAACAGGTATCTTCATGCTCCGGCTTACGGTCGTTCCAGATTCTCTTTGCAGTTTCCGGATCCATGGCACATTCCCACTGAGCATCCCAGTCAAGCACACGTCTGGCATCTGCCATCTTATCATCCATTTCTCTTGCACCTCTGACATTCTTTGCAATATCAGCCGCATGTGCTGCGATTTTGGAAGCAATAATTCCCTGTTTTACATCATCCACATTTGGAAGTGCAAGATGTTCTGCAGGTGTTACATAGCACAGGAATGCTGCTCCGGATGCTGCTGCAATCGCTCCACCGATCGCTGAAGTGATATGATCGTATCCAGGTGCAATATCTGTTACCAAAGGTCCTAATACATAGAATGGTGCGCCGCCACAGATGGTCTGCTGAATCTTCATGTTCGCAGCAATCTGATCCATCGGCATATGTCCTGGTCCTTCTACCATTACCTGTACATCCTTCTCCCAGGCACGTTTTGTCAGTTCGCCCAAACGAACCAGCTCCTCGATCTGACACACATCGGATGCATCGGCAAGACAACCCGGTCTGCAGGCATCTCCGAGTGAAATAGTCACATCATATTCCCGGCAGATATCGAGAATTTCGTCATAATATTCATAAAATGGATTCTCATTTCCTGTCATGCACATCCATGCAAACACAAGAGAACCACCTCTTGATACGATATTCATCTTTCTCTTATGATTTTTAATCTGATCGATGGTCTTTCTGGTAATACCACAATGCAGGGTAACGAAATCTACACCATCTTCCGCATGAAGTCTTACTACATCAATGAAATCTTTTGCTGTCAGTGTATCAAGATCTCTCTGATAATGAATAACGGAATCATATACCGGAACCGTTCCGATCATTGCCGGGCACTCGGAAGTCAGCTTTCTTCTGAATGGAATCGTATTTCCATGGGAAGACAGATCCATAATCGCATGTGCTCCCATATCCACGGCAGCCATAACCTTCTTCATCTCCACATCATAATCCTTACAGTCCCTTGATACACCGAGATTTACATTAATCTTGGTTTTCAGCATGGAACCGACACCTTCCGGATCAATACATTTATGGTTCTTATTTGCACAGATTGCTACCTTACCGGAAGCTACAAGCGGAAGCAATTCCTCTGTTGTCATACGTTCTTTCTTTGCAACAATTTCCATTTCCTTTGTCACAATACCTTTTCTGGCAGCTTCCATCTGTGTTGCATATTCTCTTGTCATATTTTTAATCCTTTCCATAATAAAACTGGTTTCGGGGAAATCGAATGTCAGACCAGATCTGCCGAACGGCAATAAAAAGATTCCCTACGGCGGCATTATCCGCATCAGGTATAAGGGTCGAAATTTTTAATTTCCTCTCAGCCTGTCTGACAAGCTCCCCAAGCGACATTTCTTTTATCATAACATAAAATCCTGCAAAAAACAACCTTATTTGCCCTCCTTTTACAGATTCATTTATCAGTGTTCCTCTGCCCCTGCATCAAAATTACTATAAGAGCCATAATTATTTAACATCCCCATAAAAATATGGATATTTTTCTCATCATCGTGGAAAATTCTTCCTTCACAGTGAATCCACACATACTCACCATATTTATTTTTCACACGATATTCATAGCAGTGAACTTTCTTCCTGCCTTCCCGGGTATCCATGATATCATCCAGATATCCATCGATATCATCGGGGTGTATTTTCGGAATCCAGACACGGTCAAATCCCCTGATATATTCTCCCGGAAATCCAAAATAATCCACCGCTGCAGCCGTCCACCTGGTAATATTTGTATTCAGATCTTCCATAAAAATCATGCTGTTCGGTGCACATCTTAAGAAAATATCCATCATGTCATTTGTTACTTTCTTGATATCAGACTTCACAAGCACAGGTTCTTCTTTCCCGTCCGCTACCAGCACAGGTGCACCATAGACAAAGCTTCTGTCCTTTCCCAGATATTTTGCCATATATAATGCTTCATCCGCCTGTTTGTACATCGTATCAAAACAGATCTGAGCTGAAAAACTGATTCCCGCAGAGCAGGAAATCTCTCTGCCCTCTTCCCTGCCATATGCCCTGACCAGATTCAGGTAAGTTTCCACCTGCTCCAAAAATGTTGCCCGATCCGGCACATTTTTTACAAAGACTGCGAGTTCATCCCCACCCATTCTTGAGATATAGGAATTCTCCTTAAATACCTGCTGCAGTATTTTGCCAATTCCGATAATGACCTTGTCCCCATAGCCGTGTCCGTATAAATTATTTACGTTTTTAAAGTCATCAATATCCGTAAGAAGGAATGCTGTTTCTCCGTTTTCTGTATCGCTCAGGGCATTTACCTTTTCTTCCATGGTACGCCGGTTCAGCAACCCGGTCAGCGGTTCTCTTTCTATCCTATGCTCCAGTTCCATCTCATGTATTTTCTTCTCATGAATATCAACAAAACAGATATATGCAGATTCCGGATTACCCTCTTTGTCATATACACATTTATACAGTCCTCTGTGCCACCGGTAGCCCTCCGCCGTCAGCACCCGGCACTCTATCTCGACTCTTGGTATTCCGTTCTTCACTGCTTCGATCGCTTCCATAATTTTATGCTTATCTTCCAGCAAAATTGTAACATCATCATTTTCTACTTCACCCATGGTCTGTACATTATGGTCAATTCCTATATTCTCATGAAATCTGGATCTGTGCACAAAAAGATTGTTTTTAATATCGTATTCACAAAATATGATTTCCGCCATATCCAGTGCATCCTGCAGCTTACTGTATGCAATCTCTGTTTCTCTGTCGTACCTTATTTTCTTCTCTTCTGCTGCCATAACTCCCCGCCTCCTCTTTCTCCTTTATCTGTGGTATTACCATAATAACACCTTTTCTCTGTCAGTTCAACGATAATATTCTAATATTGTACGCAAAATTCCTTCATAAGATGATTTTTCTGACTGTATAGTTTCCAAAAGTCCCAATTCCTGCAGTTTTTTCGTACAGCTTCGTCCAATACTGAATATCTGCATTCTCCCCATTTCTTCTTTTCCTGCGGTCTTACAGCTTCGCTCTGCCAATGACGCACAGGTAAATATAACAGCATCCCCATCTTTCATCAGAAATTCCTGTTTTTCTATTTCAATTTCCCGGTTTTCATATACCCGAATCTTATGGATTCTGCAGAGCTTTTCTAATTTCTCCGGAATTTCTCCGTTTCCCTCTTTTGGCATAACACAGAGAATGCTCTGCTTTTCTTCTGACTGCTGCAGTACTTCTCCAAACTCTTCACAGAATGCAATGCTGTCGGCTCTCTGCGGCATCCAGTCCGCATGGATTCCATATGATTTCAATGTTTCTTCTGTTTTCTTTCCCATCACGGCAATCCGGCACCCGCAGAGATTTCTTGCATCCATATGTGCATGATATAACTGCCGGAAAAATCCTTTTACCCCGTTTTTCCCGGTAAAAATAATCCAGTCCGGTCTGTTTTCCACAAAATTCTCTGCAAAAATTTCTTCTTCCACATCGAGCATCCGGATTTCCCCAATCTGAACCTCTTTTACACATGCACCCTCTGTCCGCAACATTTCCGCAAGCAAGGATGGTTCTTTTCCAATCTTTGGCAGTAGAAAATTCTTTCCATATAGTGGATTTTGTCTGGAAAATTTCAACTTTTCATGCAATTTAACAGTATCTCCCACTACGATCAATGCAGGTGGTGTCAGACCTTTCTGCTTCACTTCCTCTGTGATATGCCCAAGATCCGAAACCACGGTTTCCTGATTTCTGCAGGTTGCATGGGAGATCACTGCTACTGGTGTTTCTTCCGGTTTTCCGGCTTCGATCAGTCGCTCTGCTATCTCGTTTAATTTTCCAAGTCCCATAAGAAAAATACAGGTGTCATCCTGCCCTGCCATAGCTGCAAAATCAATATCCGCCAGTTCATCTTTCTTATTATGTGCCGTCACTACATGGAATCCATCGGCAATTCCCCTGTGGGTAACTGGAATCCCTGCACAGGCCGGCCCTGCAATGGCTGACGAGATACCGGGAATCACTTCAAAAGGCACTCCTTTTTCTTCCAGCCCCAGGGCTTCCTCCCCGCCTCTTCCGAACACATAAGGATCTCCGCCTTTTAAACGCACAACCAACGGATATTGCATGGCTTTTTCCACCAGCAGTTCATTGATTTTCTCCTGCGGCATGGTATGGTTGTGATTCTCTTTTCCGACATAGATTTTCTCACAGTTTTCTTTGGCATACATCAGAAGTTCCGGTGCGGCAAGCCGGTCATATATAATACAGTCCGCCTGCTTTACCGCATCAAGTCCGCGGACGGTAATCAGTCTCACATCTCCCGGTCCGGCTCCGGTCAGCAGTACTTTTCCTGCCATCTGCCGGCGGATTTCTGCTGCCGCCTGTTTTGCCAGTGTTTCCGGCTCTCTGCCTTCCACACACACCGGATAAATCTCTTCTCCGCCGTCTTTTCCGTAGACGGCATGCAACACGAGTTTCTTTCCTGCATCAAAAACCTCACAGTATGCTCCGACCGGCACATGACAGTCTCCGCCGATTTCTTCCAGAAATGTCCGCTCCGCCCTTCCTGCAAGCTCGGTATCTTCATCATACAATGCATCGAGCCTTCTGTGCAGTTCCTCATTATCTTCCCGCAGTTCCAGTGCCAGGATTCCCTGTGCCGGTGCAGGTATCATCTCATCCCCGTTAAAACAGTAACAATGTTCCGGTTTTATTCCCAGCCTGTTCAATCCCGCTGCCGCCAGAACGATTCCATCCAGTTTCTGCTCTTCCATCTTCTTTAACCGGGTATCAATATTTCCCCGGATATCCGTAAATACAAGGTCCGGACGCAGTCGGTGCAGCTGTTTTCTTCTTCTCTCACTGCCCGTTCCAATCACGGCACCGGACTTTAATTCATCCAGACTTTCTGCTTCCCGCAAAACCAGTACATCAAAAGGAGCTTCCCGCTTCCACATTTTAGAAAATCCCAGTGCCGGTGCAGGCTTCGCCGGCATATCCTTCATACTATGCACTCCCATGGATATTTCCCCTGAAAGTATCTGTTCCTCGATCTCCTTTACAAAAAGTCCCTTAGCACCAATCTGGTTTAAAGGCTTATCCTGAATCTTATCGCCCTTTGTCTTTATAATCACTATCTCGTATTCATCCTCCGGATATGCCTTCTCAAGTCTCTGTTTCACATATTCGGTCTGCACCAGGGCAAGCTTCGATCCCCTTGTACCGATTCTTACTTTCATAAATAAACATCCTTTCCTTGCTGCATTACAGTTTTCCAGATAATTACTGTATCTGGAACAGTTTCTCCAGTGTATCCCGGATCTGGTTCTGCTCTTCTTTTGTTTCCAGCTTTTTTAATTCTGCGACCGGCTCGCGGAACAGCCGTTTGAAAGATGCCTCCAGTGTTCTTCTCACCAGAAGCTGTTCCCTTTTGCTTAGTTCTATTTTCCGGTTCAGATAGGCAAAACTGTCCTCCACGATCTCATCGCATTTCATCCGTATGGACTGAATCGTCGGATCTACCCCGGCAGCAAACAGCCAGTTCATAGTTTCCTGTACTGCCTTATCGATCATCTCCTTTCCCTCTTCGGTCAGTTTTTCCCTTTCCCTGTGATTTTCCTGCACAACTTCTTCCAGCATATCGAGATTAATCAGATGGCAGCCCATATGATGCTGCAATGCCATATCTATGTCACGGGGTGCAGCCAGATCGAGAAAATATGTTTCTCCGTTTAATATGCACCGGTCTTCCTTAATGACAATATGCGGGGAGGAAGTCGCAGAAATGACAATGTCGCAGTTCTTCATAATCTGATACCGGTTCTCAAATGCTCCGATGAGAATATCCGGAAATTCTCCTTTTAACTTCTTTGCATTTTCCGCAGTACGGTTACATATGGTAATCTTTTCCGCACCGTAGGCATAGACGTAGCGCAGTGCCAGTGCCGCAGTCTGTCCGCTTCCCACGATTAATACATTTTTCCCGTGTATCGGACATACCTCTTCCAGCTTTTTGATTCCGACATAGCTGATGGAAAGCGGAATCTCGCTGATTTTCAATTCCGTTTTCATATTTTTGGCACAGGCGAGTGCATCCTGCACCACACGGTTTAATTCTTTTCCGCTGTAACCCATGGTTTTGGAAAATTCATAGGCATCTTTTAACTGCCCAAGAATCTGATCCTCTCCAAGTACCTGTGATTCCAGACCTGCTGCCACGCGGAAGAGATAGTTTACCGCCTCTTCCCCATAGGCAGAATGCATATATTCCTGTAAGCTGACTCCCGGAAAAATGCCCCGGAACAGGCTTTCCACCTGTACCGCCTGCTCCTCTGTTTCATAAAAATAATAGACTTCACTCCGGTTGCACGTTCCCAGTATCAGAATTTGTCCAATTCCTTTTTTCTCCATTTCCTCTGACAGGGTAATCTTTCTGCTGTCCGTAAATGCTGTCTTATCACGGATGTCCAGTCCCGCATGTTTATAATTAATTCCACACACTCCTAATTCCATCTTGTCACCTCTTTCCGGCAATTTCTGAAAAATAACTGTCCATCACATCACAGGTACGGCCAATATCTTCCTGTGTATGTGCGTCTGACAGAAACATTGCTTCAAACTGTGATGGTGCTGCATAAATTCCCGACTTCAAAAGATATGCAAAATATTCCGCATATCTGGAAGTATCGGAAGATACGGCACTTTCGTAGTCTTTTACCTGTTCCTTTGTAAAGAAAATACTCATTAAAGATCCGATGCGGTTGACGCATACCCTTCCGCTGGCTGCATTCTTTACTGCCTGCTCCAATTTGAATGCTTTTGCTTCCAGTCTCTTATAAATATCCGGATCTTCTTTTAAGAGTTTTAATGTTTCAATTCCCGCTGTGGTCGCAATCGGATTTCCGGACAATGTACCTGCCTGATAAACCGGGCCTGCCGGGGATACCATCTCCATGATTTCTCTTCTGCCGCCGTATGCCCCCACCGGCATACCGCCGCCGACGATTTTGCCCAGTGTGGTCAGATCCGGTGTAATATGATAATATTCCTGTGCTCCGCCCAATCCCAGACGAAATCCTGTAATGACCTCATCAAAAATCAATAATGCACCATATTGACGGGTAATGTCCCTTAAAAATTGCAAAAATCCTTCTTCCGGAAGAACCACTCCCATATTTGCCGCAACCGGTTCGACAATAACCGCAGCAATCTCGCTGCCCTGTGCCTGGAATAACTGCTCCACGGAATCCCTGTCATTATATAACGCAACAAGCGTATGTCTGGTAAAATCCGCCGGCACACCTGCACTGTCCGGCACGGATGTGGTCAGAGCCGCCGAACCTGCCTTGACCAGCAGCCCGTCGGAATGTCCATGATAACAGCCCTTGAATTTCACAATCTTTGTTCTTCCCGTAAATCCTCTTGCCGCTCTTATGGCACTCATTACGGCTTCCGTACCTGAGCATACCAGACGGCTTACCTCTATGGACGGCATCAGCTCCGATATCATTTCCGCCAGCACAACTTCATTTTCTGTCGGTGCGCCATAGGTCAGCCCCCTCTCACATGCCTCCTGTACTTTCTGTATTACCTGCGGATGTGCGTGTCCGAGGATTCCCGGTCCCCAGGAACATACATAATCAATATATTCATTGCCATCCACATCCGTAATCCTGTCTCCCTTTGCCGAACGGATAAATCTCGGTATCATGCCCACGGACTGAAATGCACGTACCGGGCTGTTTACACCGCCCGGTATCTTCTTCTTTGCTCTCTCAAATAATTCCTGCGAAATCTCTTCTCTCACTGTCTTACTCCATTTCTTTGATCCATCGTGCCACGTCCAATGCATGATAGGTAATAATCATCTTTGCACCTGCACGTTTTAATCCAACCATATTTTCCATTACCATGCGCTTCTCATCGATCCAGCCGTTTAATGCCGCCGCTTTCACCATGGAATATTCCCCGCTGACATTGTATGCAACAACCGGTATATTGTAATGTGTTGTAATATCTTTGATTACATCCATATAACCCAGTGCCGGTTTTGCAATAATCAGATCTGCCCCCTCAATAATATCTTCTTCCACTTCACGCAATGCTTCCCTTCCGTTCGCCGGATCCATCTGATAGGTCTTCCTGTCGCCGAATCCCGGTGCGGAATGTGCCGCATCACGGAACGGCGAATAATAGCAGGACGCAAATTTGGCACTGTACGACATAACCGGAACTTCGGTAAATCCTTCCGCATCCAATGCCTGTCTGATTGCACTGACACGCTTATCCATCATATCGCTCGGTGCTACGATATCCGCACCCGCCCTTGCGTAACTTACCGCTGCTTTTGCCAGAAGCGGAAGTGTCTCATCGTTTAAAATCTTTCCATCTTTTACCAGACCACAGTGACCATGCGAGGTGTATTCACACAGGCAGACATCAGCGATAATAACCATATCCGGATAATGTTTTCTGATAAAGCGGATTGCCTGCTGTGTAATCCCCTGTTCATCATAAGCACCGCTGCCCACTTCATCCTTATGTGCCGGCACACCGAATAAAAGCACACTCTTTATCCCTGCCTGCATAACACGATCCATTTCTTCCGCTAACCGGTCAATGGAATACTGACAGATACCCGGCATGGATGGAATCGGATTACAGAGATTCTCTCCTTCGATTACAAAGAGCGGATAAATCAGTTCGTCCGTCCGGATATGATTCTCCCTTACCATGCTTCTGATTGCTTCATTCTGTCTGAGTCTTCTCATTCTGTCCATGTTCATTTCCTCTTTTCTGTATTTCCCGCTGTACATCCTCCCGCACCGGAAGCTTTTCTTCCGAAAGCCCCTGTACCAGAAGGGACTGATATACGGCTTTTCTTTCTTTTTCTGTCTTTACTTTCTCTTTTACCTCGAGCCGGATACTGCCTAAGAAATCTGCCATTCTGCCAAGGAAAGGTGTTATCGTCCGCTTCATGCAGGATTTCAAATACTGTGTAATGACCGGACTGTTGCCGCCACTGGAAAATGCACCAACCACGGCACCCTCTTTGACATAGGACGGAAAAATAAAGTCGCAGTCCCCGATCTGATCCACGGCATTGACCATGATCTTCTTCTGTCGGCATATCTGTGCAATCTCATGATTCCGCTCCTCATCGTCCGTCGCAGCCACCACAAGAAAGCAGTTCCCGATATCCTGCGGCATATATACCCTTTCCTCATATGCAATATTTCCGGCTGTAAAGTTCTTTATCTCCTCGCAGATCTCCGGTGCAATGACCAGAAGTTCTGCTCCAAAATCCGCCAGCACTTCTACTTTTCTGTATGCAACTTTTCCACCCCCGATAATCAGGCAGTGTTTCCCCTCTAATTCAACAAACATTGGAAAATATGCCATTTCTACCACCTTTCTTCCTACTCATTATACACTATATCTGACCGTTTTCAATCATCTTTTCGACACAATTCGTTATAGATTTCTTCTATAGTTCCGTCATCCTTGCTGCTGCAATAATAAATCTCCTTCCCGGTAACTATTTTTAACACCGGCTGATACCCCCGGTAGTAATAAATCATGCATTTCTGTCCCTGACCATCTTTAAAATGTCCAAGCAGATAACTGTCCGTAGCCGTACCATTTATCCTGATATACTCGTCCTCCGGAAGGTCAGATAAGAGTTCCGCCTCTTCGATCTCATTCACAGGAATGGTTCTGTCATACATTGGTGCTTCCAGGACAATGCTGTCCTGCGTCATCTCAATATGCATTTCCTGAAAATCGAACAGAAAAAACATTGCTACCAGCCAGATACTTGCTGCTGCAAATACTGCTGCCACAGCCGCCACAATGATTTTCGCCGCCGGCTTTGCAAAATTCAGCGTAAAGTGCATGGTATTCATACGATCCTGTACAAAGAGATTATTGTCCCACGGATTCTCATACCAGCCTTTTGCCCAGTAATAATCGTCATCTGCAAGAATTTCTTTTTCATCGGATTCCCTCAGAACATCCCTGCGTTTCTTTCTGACCATCATACCCGCAATCAGAATCAATGCACATACGGACAGCTCCAATATAAAAAATACAGTCATGACAAAAGTCCACGCATTGCATTCTTTCATGTAGCTGTACTGCAGCATCAACATCGCGGCGGAATCGATATATGCAGCCGCCACAAGAGCCAGTGAATAATAATACTTCGTAATTCTGCTGCACTCATAATTTGCCACTTCATTTTCACAGTACACCTTGTTTTTCTTTTTTACAAAATACCGGTAAATCAGCCAGAACATTATCTTTGTACCAAATGGCATCAGAAACAGTATAACTGCCACAAGGTCATTAAACATAGTTCTCGCCTGCGGAACATTCAAAATCAGAAACCCGGATAAAAATACCGGTACAAACCACCATCCAGAAACCGCCATTTTATTTTCCTGTGTACTTACCCTTGTATCCACACGGATAATCCGCCCGGAACCGCAGGTATAGCCTTTCCGAACCTTTAATGCGTACATCTCCCTGTGCATCCGGATGAACCAGCCCATATCCGCCGCCATAATCCCAACCATCCAGATAATGTAAAACAGCAGAAACAAAGACATATACTTATGCAGGAAAATTAACAGGAACTGACTGACAAAACCCGCAAGCAGGATTCCCCCGTGTATCTTTTTAAAATGCTCTGCAATCAGTCCAATATCCTCATCTTCCAGCTGCTCATCCGTAAATGTCACATCCAGAATTCTGTGTTCCTGCACCATGGCAGCCCTGCCATACACATACATCATAGATGCCAGAATAATCATATTCGTAATTCCTATCACAATATAAAAAAACATAACTCCATCTCCCTTCTATCATGCCATTTCTTCTCCACTGCTCTGCCACTTTACAAACAGGTTTCTGCACATCTGATAAAACTCCTCCTCTTCCATGCCGCGTACCACTGCTTCCGCCGTCAGCAGTTCCAGTTCTGCCTCTAGTTTCTCCTTAAATACCTGATTGACCGGTATCGTTTCACTCACTCTCGCCCCTCTCCGCCTGTCCGTCTCTATAAATCCTTCTGCTTTCAGAATCTGGTAACTCTTATTTACCGTCATCGTATTTACTCCGATATCCGCCGCCATCTGGCGTACCGTCGGAAGCTGCTCCCCAGCTTTCAATTCCCCCCTGCCGATTCCCAGCACAATCTCATTGCGAAGCTGCACATAAATCGGAATTTCACTGGTCATATTTAACTTAATAATCATTGTCTGCTCCTTTCCTGCCGATGATGTATATAGGTAATTGTGTGTCCTCTTTGTATTATTTATATTAATACAAATAATATATCTTGTCAAATATAATTTATTTTGACCAGAATTGCAAAAAAATCCCCCGAAGCAGACCATTACTGCCCGGGGGATTTTTTTATCTCTCTTACTATTTAATTTTTTTATTTTCTTTCAGTTCCGGTGCGATTCCTTCTCTAATTATTTCTTTGATTGTATCAATATCCAGTTCAAACTGTGCGTCTTCTGCATTGATATCCGTTCCTTCTTTCATGAAGTGGATTCCTTTTGATGCCAGATATTCTACAGCATCTCTGTCCGCATCTGTCATTCTATTACTAGCATGATTCATTCGGTTTCGGAGCATCTTGAGTGCAAAATAATATAACATAGGATGATACAATTTATTATAATCTTCTTCCGAACTTAATTCCTTATCTTCCAGATTTTTTAATGCCTTAACTTTATTTCTGATTCCTTTTTCCACACTGCTACTCTTATCTTGTTTTTCATTTTCAGCATGCTTCTCTACATCTTTATCTCCTGTAAGACAATAATATCTGATTCCTTTTCCCTGTCCAGTCACTGTATTCATAAATGCAGTTACATTTTTCTGTTTGACTCCAATTTCTTCATATTTTCTGCCATTTTTACTTTTTCCTGTGAGGTCGTATCCATCCTTTAAAATATCTAATAACCTTTTACCTGCAGCTTCAAACTTGTCTGACATATTAATTTTTTCATGTAATTTCTGTAGCTTGTCTGCATCCGTTCCTGATTTTTTTATTTCATCCCATATTTCTCGTATATATGACAAAAAGTCTTCTTCTTCTCTTTCATAACTATCTTCTGCCATTATAATTTCTTCTGTTTTATCCTTAAATACTGCATACAATTCTGTATAAAAAGCCGTACTTTCTTTTGTAGCACTTTGCGTTGGAACAACTTTTTCTACACAAACATAATCTTTAAGCAGTCCTTTTTCTATATAATAAAACGGCATTTTCTCTACATATAATGTCGTTGCCTGCTGAATCAGCCCATTATCCGTACACCAGTCAATTAACACAGGATAATTAATCTCTCCCTTTTTTTCTTGTGTTACCAGTTCGTCTAATCTCATCTTTTCCCGGATCATCGGAATCATACTCTTAAACATTTCATAATATACAGAATTGTGTTCTTCCTGCACTTCTTCTGTCAATTTTGCCATATCGCTTACTGTTTTGTCTATTTTACTCATATCGCAGACCGCCATGGAATTTGAAAATTCAATAATGGCATTAATTAAATCCGGTGTATTTTCCTTTTCAAAAAGTTTTCCCAGCTGGACTGCATTTCCGGTACTGACGAATTCACTGACTCCATTGATCATCTGGTACATATCATAGATACAGTTTAATTCATAAATACGATTCTTACTTTCATCACTTTTTGATAAATTACTATACACTATCTTTTTACATTCGATGTCGGCAAATTCCAGATATCGGATAATGCTTGTCATTAGAAAACTGATATCCCGGAATCCACCGGTATAGTCTACATACACATACGTCTTTTTCTTCTCAGGACTCTTGATATTCAATGCATCACTAATCTGGCCGTATATATACATCGCTCTACGCTCTGTCGTAGGGTCATTTTTCTCTTCATCTTTCATATTATACTCAATCCTGCAGATTTCAAAATCAGAATTTATATTTTGTTTTTTACAATATGCTTTCAATCTTTCTTCAAATAACTGATAGGTTGTCTTACCCTCCCAGGCCTTGTTTTCAAAAACTTCTTTTGTTCCAATACACAAAATTTTATCAAATGCCTTTTTCCTGTTATGAATTTTGGCATCTGCTTCCGCAAGGGATACCAGACAATTTACCGGAGCTTCATTCGTCTGTCTTCCATTAAATATTTCTTCCTTACCGTTTTCTTTATTATCATACTTATATTTATATCCCTTTTCCGTACCATCTTCCTTCTTTTTCGGAATATAAACACTCAAAAACAACAGCAGCACATTTTCATAATCCATCATTCGTTTTCCTCCATTTTCATAGCCAGCTCTGCTACCCTGACTGCTTCATCCAGTTCCTTTACCGCACAGATAAATCCTGATAAATGGCAAAAGGTAAATCCTGCAATTCCTGTAAGTTCGGCAAGTTCCTCTGCCGTTTTTCCTCTCCACTTTTCCGGAAGCGGTTTCTTTAATTCCCTTCCGCTTTCACTTTCATCCTGCGGAACTGCCTGCACCATGTAACCACCACGGATGGATGGAAAAATCACATAATAAATATCCGTATTTTTCAGTGCTTTTTTCCACGGAACAGCCCTGTCCATAATCATGATACCATCCCTGCTTTTTTCCAGATATCCCTGTACAACCGTATACGCCTGCCGTTTTGCCTGAATCTGTTTGAATTTTCTTTCCAGAATTGCCTGTGCAAATTCTACTGCTTCAAAGAATCGTTCATCCCTGTTGCAGTCCGGCTCCAGCCAGTCCGGATTAAATTCCGCTACACACTCGGCAATCATATTGGGTTCGCCCGTATTATCACTTTCATCTAATTTCTGGACGAATTTTTCATCAAAGTCTGTCCTGTCCTCTTCACTCTCCAGAAAGTTTTCCCCATACTTTTCCCATAACAATCCGAATGCCGCAAACGGAATACCATTTTTCCTGACTCTGCGATCCTCCTGGTGATGGTCAAATGCCCCGCCGCCGATATCAAATACCAGTCCGTCATATCCGTCCGGAACCTGATTTCCACGTTCTATAAAAATATCCGGATTCATCATTCTCAATAAAGCCGCTGAAAATACATCATCCGCATGAAAAATCCCCCCATGTGTAAATGCCTTGTCATAATTCATAATTATCTTCATTCTATATCCCTTCTTTCTTTAACATCAAGTATACCACACTTATCAGAAAATCAAAACTCATATTTTTAACTACATTTTTTCAAACCATAATATTCCACAAAATACGGCATCATAAAGTTTAAATATTTTACCAGTCCCATTATGGCTGTATTCCTGTTTCTTATCTGCAGAACTTTATTGACAGGAATCGCCGATTTACAAATTTCATAACAGGATGCCGAATGATCCCTCGTAAACATATAATATTCCCTGCCATCCCGCATCTTCAGATAATAATCAAGTTTCCGCTGTCCGTTCTTCTTTGCAATCATAAAAATATTGTTTTTAATACTTATTTTCTTCATCGTGTTATCCTCCTCCGCTCTGTCGGCATATTATCAATAATTAAATCCAGAAGTTTCTCTATGTTATAATTTTTTTCAGCTGAATAGCATACCGGATCTGCGATCCTCACCCCTGTGCTTTCCATGACTCTTTTTTTTATTGAGCCTGCTTTTTCTTCCAAAAATTCTGCTAATATTCTGTCCGGTCTGTTTTCTTCATAATTCCAATGCCTTCCCTTCATTGCCATATCTGCCTGATTGATTGCTGTAATAATTCTGTTGGACGGAAAATCCGGAAGAATCACTTCATTTAATATCCGGTAAGCAGTTCCCATATCTCTTCCTGATCCATCCACAATTACCAGTACTACATCAATCAGCCCATATTTTGTATTATCCAGTTCATATTCCCGATATAATGTCTGTTTCAGCTGTTCTGCATATCCTGCGTCCTGCTCCTTTCCATCACCAAATCCCGGAGTGTCCCAGAAGCGTACTTTATCATTTAACTTATAAGAACTTATCTGCATTGTTTCAGGGTCACAGCCCCTTCCTACCCGCGAGATTTCAGTTTCAAACATTGCATTTAACGTAGACGATTTTCCAGTCCCGGTGCCGCCCACAACCAGTATATCCAGCGGTCTGCACCTCATAATTCTTAAATTATTTTCAATATCATTCAATCTGTATACACTTCTCATCTGGTACTCCTCCATTCTTAGTCAATGTTTTTTCATCCGGGAGAGCTGTGAAAACACAGCCTCCCGTTTTTCTTTAATTACTGTCTGCTTTTTTATCCAAATATTCCGCCAATAATTCCGCCAATAAATCCTCCTACTGCCCCAATAATCGTTCCTACCACTTTTCCAGGTTTTCCTGCTATCATTTCCCCAATATCACCGCCTGTCTCCATACCGTCTCTGACGGATTCTATGATTGATTTCTTTGTTTCCCTGTTATAATCCATTAATTTATCATCTGACTTCCATACTTCCTGATCCCTGTTGATATTGTTGCAGAATACTACCCTCTTTTCCTTTGGTGTTGCTTTTACTATGTAGTACAATAATTTGGACAGGTTATATGGGGCGCTCTGTATCATTCCTTCTTCCTTGTAACCGGCACTATAATAAATCGGATTTACCTCAACACCAGTTGTTTCTTTTATTCTGCTTCTCACAGATACCACTTTCTTATCCAAAAATTCTTTCAGTTCCGACATTGGCTCATTCTTCCCATAATCCCAGTAACGTCCTTTCATCGCCATGTCTGCCTGATTGATTGCCACTAAAATTCTCTCACTCTTATTCTCTCCTAAATTCGGTATAATTACTTCGTTAATAAGTTCATAGGATGTTCCAAGATCTCTCGTTCCCCCGTCCAGAATAACCAGCACCAAATCTATGACCGCATTTCCGTCTTTATCTACTTCAGCTAATTTGTCAATAATATTTCTGGCATGTCTGTTATCGGCTTCTTTTCCATCTCCCAGCCCCGGAGTATCCCATAAAATGAGGTTATCAAGTTCGTATTTCTGTATATCCATTGTTTCCGGATCTGCACCAACTCCTACTTTCGCCACTTCCGTATCAAATAATGCATTTATGGTTGAGCTCTTTCCACAGCCGGTCGCCCCGGTAATCATAATATTTACTTTTCTTTCTTTTAACCGCATCACATTCTTTAACATCCTGTTCTTTTCTTCATCTTTAAGTCCTGCGTTCATAATGTCATTTTCCAATACTTCATAAATGTTTTCTCTCTTCATAGTTTTTTCCTCCATTGTGTTGTTTGTATCATTGTTTTTCTTGTTTATTCTATAATCTGTCATGTTTTTCTCCTTTGCACACTGCTGCTTACTCTATTGCCAGTATCTTCATTTTTTCGTCATTCATTTCAATCACCTCCCCACATTTACATTCAATCAGTTTCTGTGTCATTAATGTCTGGCTTGAAATACAGAATATTTCTTCCCCATCTATATCCAGTTCCACACCTCCTGCCTCCGGCACAAGATAATATCTTTCCCTTTCTCCATTTGACAGTTCCAGCGTTACCAGATTTCCAATTTTTACTATATTTTCTTCCGGATATACCGGTCTGAATTCTCTAATCTGAACTCCATAGTTTCTGTTCTCCCTTCTTATCTGCAATATATTATCACTGTTTTTTCCCAATAAATCATAGGCAAGTTCATCCCACTCCTTTTCTTTCTTCGATATGACAATCTTTTCCTGTGCCTCGCATCTGTTATTCTGGAATAAATCAATGGTAACCAAATCGCCTATGTTAATATAGCGCCTTTCCTGTTCAAAATTTTCGATCGACTTCTTCAGCATATTTACTAATTCCAGATATCCGGCTGCAAGCCATCCGGTTTCTGTCTTTGTGGAATCATATCTCGTAACCATGCGCCCTTCCGCTTCTATCGTATCTTTTTTGGCAATTTCATAACTTTTTATCTCCTCCTCCAGCTTTTCTTTCAACATTTTCAGATAATTTTCTTTTACTCTTTCTTTCATCCTGCCATCTCCTTATTTTTTAATATAAATCCGGTTCTCATTTCATGTAACTCTTTTCTGTAACCTCCGGTTGCCCAGATTTCCTGAATATTTCTGCTCAATACGTTTCCCAGGAAATGGTCCTCTCCATCGCTTGAAATTCTTATGTCTCCATTTGGGAATATTACAAAATACGCATTTTCGATATTGTTGCTGTCACTGATACTGAATATTGTTTTTCCACCTTCAAGCTTTGCCCTCATACGTTCTGCAATTTCCATAAAATCATTTTCCGATATTTCAAATTTTTCTTTTGTCTCCTTCGCATTTCCTCTGATAGGTGTAAACTGAAATAATTTCCAGCGGGCTACCGGATATTTCATGACAATATCAGCTATCTCTTCTATATTTTCTTTGTTTATCTGACTTACTACCGTATTAATTTTTATCCTGCATTTTCTGTCTGCTTTCCTGGATGCCTCCCTTAAAATGTTTATCATGCGATCTGCATGTCCGCTGTTTCTTGTCATCTTTGTCTGTACCCCGGCATCTGCACCATCCAGTGATAACGTAAGCCAGTCGAGGTTTTCAAAATAAAACTGTAATCTTTCCGGTGTCATTAAAATGCAATTTGATGTCATGGACACAATCAGTCCTTTTCTCTTTGCATATAACACGAGTTCCTCAAGACCGGAAATCAGCAATGGTTCTCCACCTGCAAAAGTAAGTTTCTGAATCCCACTTGCCGCAATCCTGTCAATCACTTTTTTCTGTTCCATAAAACTTAATTCTTTTGAATTCTTTTCCCGATAACAAAACTGACATTTATCATTACATCTGCTTGTAATATTCCAACATACTGAATTAGGCATTTTTTCCATTGCTTTTTCCTCTCTTTCTTTTTCTGAACATTAATATCAACTGCTTTAGTTCATCGGTCCTTCATCCGATATACATACTATAGCATAAGCTTTTCACAACTTTTGTACAACTCATCGTAGTTACTTTATTTTACCGGTTTTCCTGCCGATATATATACTATAATACAGATATTTTCATAATTTTTATACAACCCATATTAGAATTACCTGCAAAATATATACATATAGGAGGATAGAGAGAAATTTATGAAATCAAAATTTGAAAAAACAGGTAAAAACCTGGCTCTTCTGGTTAATGCATTCATGGAAAAAGGCAGTATGTCCATAAATGACATCCAGTCCGCGATTTCCTGTAACCGTCAGAGTGCCTACAATTATCTGAAGCTTTTACAGGAAAAAGGCTGTATCCTTAATAAATATACAGAACACAACCATACTATTTATTCTTTAGAACAAAATGAATCAGCCGAACTTATCCGCTACCTTCCATTAACCCTGACCATATTACGGAAAAACCTGATTATGACACAATTACAAAATGGACCTATGAGCCGCAATGCACTGTATGACTCATTTCCCCTGTCAACTTCAGATTCTCCCGCTGACAGGCAGTCCATGGATATTGCCCTGACGCAGTTTAACAAATTAATAAAGGAACTTATAGAAAATGGGGATATTGAAGAGTCAAAAAAGAACGAAAAAGGTACTTCCATTTTCTCACTTACCACAAAAAATATTCCGTTAAACAGGAAACTAAACCGGGCAAATCTGGAGATTTTTAATGATATCTTATCCAATATTTCAACAGGAAATCCTTATTTTGAGGAATTACATGAGCTTTACCAGGACACCTGTCTCATGCTTGGCTATTTCGATCACGACACACCTTACTATGACCATTATCTGATTTACGGAAAGAAAATGAACGGCCGCTCCCTTTCCACAGAAAATTTGAGAAAAATAACCACATTGGACTATATGCATAAAATATTACTTATTAAATACAAAACCAAAAGCGGAAAAATCATCCCCGAGCAACTGGCTGTCGGAAAAATTATTTACAGTATGGAAAAAGATAATTTCTATATTCTGGGAAAATCCATGCGTGGAGAACAAAAAAATACTACAATTAATGTATCCTCTATTTTAGAAGCCACAGAAACCGATATGATTCATGATTATTATGATTCTGCATATTTTAAAGAACTATTCCGCGATATGTTTGGCATTTCCACAGAAGTACCGGTCAATGTCTGTGTCCGTTTCGATGATGTTGCCAATATAAAAAAGAAATTAGAATATCTCATAAAGCAACGCAGCAATTCAACAATGACACAAGAAAATGAATCTATTATTTATACCGACTCAATCAGCGGTCTGCCGGATTTCAAGCGATATCTAAGAACATTTGGTAAAAATGCCCATGTATTAGAACCGGATTCTTTAAAAAAAGAAATGGAAGAATCTGTAGAAAAGGCATTATCACGATATGAAGAGGAGACAAACAATGAATAATTACAATCCTTATACCCGCATACAGACATACTACTCACTTCTCTCACTCCCGGAAGATGACTTTGACGACAACATCGAAACCTTCGGTATCAGTATGTCCAAAATCCATACACTGACAAATATTCCGTGCAAAATCATACAGCAGGATTTTCTGTGTATCTTTCAATGGTACAGCAGTCTGTCCAAAAAAGAATCACTTAATCTGGAACACGAAATACATTTTAATGATATGTCTGTGGAATACGAAAAAATAAATGAACAATATGATATTGATGAGCTCTATGAACATATACTGTCAGGACATTTTCCGGATAAATTTGAAGAACTCTTAATGGAAGGTACTCTTGATGATATTCCACTTTACATTAATACATCAATTGATACTTATGAAATCTCACTTTCTCCGGACGTATTTTCTGCACTTCAGAACATTGATGATCTGAGTTCAGATGAAAACTTTGGTCAGTTCCGGCAGTTTATACAAACTTCAACCTACCCTTATGCCATCAAAGACAGTTATCTTTCCATCCATCATTATAAACACCTACGCTTAAATGAAACACTTAGTGATATTCATGCAGCTATTGAAAATGGATATTATGTAAATATTAACTATATTTCCCAGCAAGGAAACCTTAATCGATATCATATTCACCCAGTCAGAATCACTTATGACACCGATGAAAATCTGTACTCCATTCTTTATTTTGAAAATAACCAGATAAAAAGCCTCCGGCTTGATTTTATTGCCCGTCTTAGTCTGGATACAAGACACCATGCTCCTGAAAATGCAGAAATGGAACACAAATTATGCGAAATAGCTCCTAATGTATGGGGAAATCTTTTTCACGACGCTCCAAAATCTGTAAAAGTTAAATTCTACAAGGAAGGGCGTGTATGGGAAAAAGTCAGGCGAGATCTTGAATGTCGAACAAATGGAAAGCTTTATGAAAAAAATGGCTTTCTTTACTATGAAGACATCGTATACGGATTCAGTAAATTCTCTAACTGGATCTATGGATATGGCAGTTCTGCCATCGTTATCGAACCAAAATGGCTTCGCCAGCAAATCATCCAGTCCCTTCAGGCCAGAAAAAACGCGTGGGAAAATGACTAACCAGGTCATTTTCCCCGCGTTTTTTACATAATACTATCCAGACATTCTTCTGATATAAGATATACAGCATCTATTTCATAATCATTATACACTGTTATTCGTTTAGTCTTATATAAATATCGCTGAATAGCAGAGCCATCCACATCCATTAACAACTTTTCTATCTGTAAATCAGTTAGTCTACTTTCTATTCTTTTACATATTTCAAAAAACTTTTCATTATCTGCCTGTCCACTGATATTATAATCGTACATTTAGCCACTCCTGCTTTCAGCTTTTTTATATTTTCATCTACTTTTCTTGAAGTTTTAAATACTTGTAATCTATCCAGGGTTTTCTTCTTTTCTACATGAAGCAATGTTCAACCAGTTAAGTATTGCAATTTTGTTTTAATTCCCTACTTCGAGCTCTTCTCTTTTCTACGCAGGATACATGAACAAGTTCTATGCAAAACCATATGCGTTTCAATGCCCTACCACGGGCTTTCTTCTTTTCTACGTACAGGTTTTTAAAAGTTCAGAAGAGATTTCTGTGTTTCAATGCCCTACCTCGGGCTTTCTTCTTTTCTACGGCTGGATGGAACAGATTTAGAAACCGATATCGCATATTGTTTCAATGCCCTACCTCGGGCTTTCTTCTTTTCTACGGAGGAAAAATATGTCAGAAAAGGAAAACAACATACCGTTTCAATGCCCTACCTCGGGCTTTCTTCTTTTCTACTGCATTATATTCTGAGAAAGGTATTATACACAAAACATGTTTCAATGCCCTACCTCGGGCTTTCTTCTTTTCTACTATGATAAAATAACAGATACGCTAAATCAAATAGGTTTCAATGCCCTACCTCGGGCTTTCTTCTTTTCTACGCTGGAGAGCAAAGGAGATAGAAAAATCCGCAGATTTGGTTTCAATGCCCTACCTCGGGCTTTCTTCTTTTCTACTAAGGAGGCCCTATAATATGGAAAAAAGAAAGATGTGTTTCAATGCCCTACCTCGGGCTTTCTTCTTTTCTACATCGTGTAAGGGCTAAGGAGGCCCTAATTTATGGAACCGTTTCAATGCCCTACCTCGGGCTTTCTTCTTTTCTACGCTATGTCTCTGCATCCCTTGAATTTACTGGCTTTGCAAATCCATTTTTGCGTGTAATTATCTGACAATTTCATTTTCAACCATTTTTCTCATGCTATTTTCCCTATTCATATTTTAGCCACATTTTGTTCTATTTTGTTCGTTTTCCCTAACATATTTATCTTAACATGATACCTGCCATTTTGCAATAGCAAATTATTCCTTACAAAACTTTCAGTTCTAAAATATGTCCTATTGCAAAATTACAAAAATCGCTTTTTGTAAAACACTTCGTGTACATCAGTCTGGGACAAAAAATTTTTTGCCCCAAACTGAAATAACTTCATATTCACGTTTACAATTCTACTACCCACTCGTATCCGTCTGCTGTTTTTCTTCTTACTAACATACCAAATGATACTTCCATGCAGTCAACACCTGCTTCATTAAATATTCTTTCTAATTCCCGTTCCTGTTTTGTTATTTCTTTGTCGATTCCTCTTTTCTGCTTTTTCATTTCCAGAATTTTACCGGCTATATCCTGTACTTTTTTATTGATATTAAGTTCTTCGCATACTTTGCTTTCTTTTTCCTTTGTGATTGTTCTGCTTGTAGGAAGTGTGATTTCCCTGCTTTCTTCATTTCCCGATTTGATTGCATGCAGAACAGGCGATGGATAGCAATTTTTCACTCTGCTGAAATTACAGTTGCATCCACATTCCGCAGTAATTTTCTGGTATTGATCCCTGAGTTTAATACAGCTGATTGGCTTTGCCGGTATTTTATTCAGGAATTTCTGCGTAATCTGATACTGATAATTCATAGTAAAACTCATAACCTGATGTAAGAAGTCTGCTCCTTCTTCGCCCATATGACCAAATACATAGAGCAGTGACTGCCTCTCAAAGTGGGTAAGATACCCTGTTTTTCTTGCTTTCTGGCACAGATACCTCATCAGATTACATTTCTGTAAAACAATCCGGATATTTTCGCTCATCTCTCCGAAGTCATCCAGATTTTCATCCACATTTACAGATGCAGCTTCCTGATTTAATTCCTGTGCAGAACTGTATTTTGCAATTATACTTTTCAGGGCAGCCGGTGTATACAAGGCTATCTGACGGATAAATTTTCCTACATCCTGCACCGGCTGCAACTCTTCATCCAGAAAATAACTCTGCTTCATCGTTTCTACATGATATCCATAAGGCAGTTTTATTGCCTGTTTTGCGGCTGCTGCTTTTGAATGTGTTTTATTTGGAAAGTATTCTACGGTCACACTGTCATCCGTCTTATTTACTTTCTGTTCCAAAATATCCTCAAACAGATTTACATAACGGACCTGTGCCCAGTCCTGAAAAAATACCCACACATGATATCCCCTGTACCCACTGTCTTCGATATATGCCTGTATTCCCATATGCTTTAATTCTTTGCTGTACTCCACCGCCACAGCTGCCGCAGCCTGCAAATATTCCTGCATTTTTTCCGGTGTGTTTCTTATGGACAATAATACTTTTTTGGAAATATCAATGTCTATTACCAGAAACTTGCATGTTCCATTATTTCTCTGTACATAAGTACCTACCGTATCATCTCCTTTAAAATGTCTTTTTAATACATTTTCCGTCAATGGTTCTGCCATCTGCTCACAGCACCGTCTTCCATTTTCTCCCATACTCTCTGAAACATAAGTATCTTCCCGCCCAACGAATTTGTCCATATATTCATGAATCATTTCATCCGAAAGGCTCAACGGATTCCGATCCAGTTTTGTCTGTGGCTGAATGATTACCATATCTCTTTTATGATTTTTCTGCTCAGAAGCCAGTTTCATAAATACTGCCGCCTTATGGTAGCAGGTAACATCGGAATAAATCTGCATAATATTCTGTAAGGATTCCTCCTGCTGATTCTGAAACATTTCTTCATATTCATCCAGCAATTCTTTTTTATAAATATCCTCTATTTTTACATCAGTATCCATCTCTGCCACATTGTAATAATCCTCGTATTCATACAACACCATATCCGGCAGTTCTTTTTTCTTCCAGTATTCAATAAGGAATTTCATATTTTCCGGATTTACATTATGCAGTTTTTTACACTCAACCAACAGATATTTTATATCAACATTCTTCTGCTGTGTCATATACAAAACAATCATATATTCGTATATGCTCCCAATATTTTTCTTATTTTTAAAATACTGTTCCCAGCCTTCCAGAATCTCCGCGCCTTTTTTCAATTTTTCTGAAAAAGTAAGTTTTGTCTGCGAAAGCCACATCATTTCCAGCCTGTCATTCAGATTTTCCTCTGCTTTTTTCGGAATTACTTTTCCTTTTGGCGAAAATGCATAACCAAGATATTCAAATGTACCCGGATACTCTACGAGTTTTGATTTTGTCTGATTCAGCGATAAACCAAGACTTTCCAGGTACACTTCGGTTCTTTTCCACTCCTGCATTGCACTTTCTTTTGATTTCGCCGCAATCAATATATCATCTGCATACCGCATATAGAATATTTCCCTGCCATCAAAACTGTGATCCAGGTCATTCAGATAAATATTAGAGAGAATTGGCGAAACAATCGAACCCTGATAAATTCCTACAGTTTTTTCTTTTACTTCTCCACCTTCCTGCAGCGATGGTGTCGTTGCAGAGTACATAATTAATTCCAGTGAATCTTCCTCTTTTATTTTCTGTTTCAGCTTCTTTTCCAGTAATTTATGCGGAATTTCATCAAAATAATGTTGGACATCGAGTTTTACAACCCATGGATATTCGCCGCTTTCTACCATATCCTCTATTATTTTTACCGCTGACAATGCCGATTTTCCTGGTCGGTAGGCATAGGTATTTTCAGAAAAATCTGCATCATATATCCGCGTAAGTTCCTGTGCCGTGGCTTGCTGAACCACCTTATCACGCATAGAAAACAATGCTATTTTCCGTATTTTCTCTTCTTTATACATATTTACCATTCTTACCGGAAATGGATGATATTCATGATTTTTTAATTCAATATTCAGCTGTTTTAATTCTTCACGGATATTATTATCAAACATTTCCCAGGTAACATCATCCACTCCTCTTGCAGGTTTATTTTTCTTTACATTTCTCCACGCTGCCTGTAATTTTTGTATATCAATTATTTTTGAATACAAACTCATTGCCCCACTTCCTTTCAGATAATAATTACATCATCTCTTTGAAATCTTGTATCTTTCTTTCCGGAATCTCCAATCACTCTGCTTTTTGGCTCACAGTTTTTGCAGATATAATAGAAGCGGATATTCCCATTATCCTCAGATTGTTCCATCAGAAGCATTAATTCCCGGTACATTTTCTTATATCGCTGCTCGCTTATTTCACATTCAAACACACTGTACTGAATACGAATTCCATAATTTTCCAGCGTGTCCGATATCTTTTTTCTTAATCTGTCCGATTCTATATCATAACTCACCAGATACATGGTTTTCCTCCATTCTGTAGGGAACATATTCTCTTTTTTCCATAACTGCCGCCTTTAAATTCTGAACCTGCTTTCGTATCAGACTCCGGTAATTTATTCCTCCTGCTCCGGAAATATACTTTTCATATTCCCTGCAAAACTTTTGAAATCCGGATTCATTCAGAATAATTCTTTCCTCTTCCTGCTCAAAATCATATTTATTAATCATGGATTTATTACACAGGGTAATTACAAACCGGTCTATTACCGGCTGTCTGAATTCTTCCACAATATCAAGAGGCAGCGACTTTCTTCCATAACGGATTCCATGCAGAAATCCAAGATACATCTCGAATGATTCCGCATCAAGTGCCGATGATACCTCTTTTGTCAGAAATGTATAACCAAGACTTATCAATACATTAATAGGATCTTTGGGCGGTCTTCTGTTTCTTCCGTTAAATTCAAATTCACACTGAAACATATGTGCAAATGCTGAAAAATAAATATTGCTGCAATAGCCTTCCACACCAAGCACTTCATTCGGAGTCTGCTTTTCATGCAATTCTTCTAACATGATTTCCATGGATTTCACATCTCTGTGCCAATCATAATCATCCCTGTACCTGTGATTTTTTATTACATAAATTTGATTCTTCACTTTATTTTCCACAATTTTTTTTGCAATCAGAATCCTCTTTTCCAGCTGATTGTATAATTCATATTGCGAAAAACGCAGAAAAATATTCTTTGAAACATCAGAAGCCGTCTGCCCGATGTATTTTCCCGAAAAAGTAAAAAAATTCACATCGATTCCCTGCAGTAAAAGCATATGCAATGCCTGCGTCGTAATCTGCACATTTCCTATAATTGCTATGTTTTCAACATTTGCCAGCGGTATTTCCAACAAAGTCATCTGTCCCTTGGTAACAACGATCCTCTCACTTCTTTTTTGTATACAGCTTCCCTGCTCCTTTACATACAGAACCGACATTTAATTTCCCTCCAATCCGGAATAATAAACAGAATCAAAAGGAGTTATCCAGGTCATTTTGCTATTATACTGAGCGAAATTTATCTGCTCAATATCACAAAATTCTCTGAATAACTCCAATACAAATGATTTGAATTTTAAATAATCCGTCTGGCTTACCGGTCCGAGTCCATGTGCAAAAATACTGTTATTTCTCAAATACACCATTGCCCGGATTCTCTTTAATTTGTCTATTACACTGCTATTTCCCCTGACTAACATCTCATCGTCAAGAGCTGCCAATAAAATGAACCCTTCCAACAATGATATCTGTTCCGGTATATAGGTATTTCCGGTTTTTCCAAACAACTGGATTTTCATATCCAGATATCTTTCTTTTATCTGTCTGAAGAGTTCTTTCGCATCGATACCATCCCATTCCAGATGTATCTGTGTATTTACTTTTATTTCTTTATAATTCATCTTTGAAACATATAAATTATATCCGGCTAACCTTTTCTGCTCTATCATTTCTAACAACCGGTACAAAAGCAATGTTGCCATATCCAGTTTTTCCTGTTCTTCACGAATCATGGCATTCTGACACATGGTGAACATCAATGGAACAATGTACTTTTCTTTCTGCAATAATTCTGCATTTCTCTTTTCTGCAATGTACTGTGGAATCTCGCTTAATGCTGCCAGGATTTCTTCCTGCTGTTTTAATATATCGATTTTGTCCATCAGTAAAAATCTGCTGTTTATCCGTTTATCTCTCTTTAATTCTTTATTTAATTTCAAAATAGTCTGATATGCGCCGCTTAATTCCAAACTGTCCCACTCTTCGTAAGTCTTTGCCAGTAAATATGCAAAATTCAACTGCTGCCTGATATTCGGCTCCGGCACTACTTCCTTTAAATATTCCAGTTTTTCTCTCGCACCCGAATAATTTTTCTTCCGGAATAAAGTAAATGCTTTCTCAATTTCCAAATCACCAAAAACAGACAATGGATTAGCAATATAAAATAACGTCTCTGAACCCGGACATGGTTTCCGGAAATCAGGAAGATAATGATTGCTTCCAACATAAATCAGCTGGATATCTATGACTGCTCCCGCCATAGCAGCTGCCGCTGACATTGCTTTTGTTCCACCCGTGATATCAATATGCAGTTTCTCAGGCTTTCCCCACTCAATATATGCTTTCTTTATTTCCCGATAAATATCCATCGGTTCGGTTTCACTAACCATACATTTCTGAAAAGCGGACACCGGCAGGTTACAATGTTTTACTATTTTATCCAGATATTTCTCCGTGATAGCAGTACAAAGAAAAAGAATCTTCTGTGGATTTAACAATTTTATGCTCAGCACGAGCGGTTCATAAGAAGTTCCTACTGACATAATCAGATATTCCACTTCTTCTTCCACACGTTCCCTGTTTCTGGCTATAAAATTATCCTCAATCAAATTCATTAATTTCTTTTCATAAAATAAATCGGCTGCTTCTCTTTGCTTTGTCGTCTTTCTCTCCAACTGCATCCACTGCTCCGTCATCGTCTGTAACGGATTCTCTGTCTCATCCGCAGTTTTTCTCTTCGTTCATCTGCCATAAATTCTCCTTTCCACGAACCTCTTTCGTTTCATATCACTCCACAAGTTTCTTCCCGTATTTTTGATATATCGCCCCTCTCCTGAATGTGAAATTTCCTCGGGTAATGCCCTATGGCGGGCTTGGTTCTTTTCTACTTATTGATTATGAATATAGCGATATGAATATTCAACTGGTTTCAATGCCCTACTTCGGGCTTCTTCCTTTTCTACAATGCAAATGAAAGAAACAGTGAAACTACAGGAACTTGTTTCAATGCCCTACTTCGGGCTTCTTCCTTTTCTACATAAGTTAAAAAATTTATCCGATAATAGCACGGATGTTTCAATGCCCTACTTCGGGCTTCTTCCTTTTCTACAAAACTCACGGCAGAAGATAAAAAGTTGCTCAATGACGTTTCAATGCCCTACTTCGGGCTTCTTCCTTTTCTACGCAAGGACGAACGGACAAAATTAGAAGGCTTTCAGGCGTTTCAATGCCCTACTTCGGGCTTCTTCCTTTTCTACAGCAGTATGCACTACCAGTTTACCGGCTGGCAAAAGGGTTTCAATGCCCTACTTCGGGCTTCTTCCTTTTCTACCGAAAATGAGGGATTATTATGAAGAAATAAATAGGGCTGGTTTCAATGCCCTACTTCGGGCTTCTTCCTTTTCTACGGATAGATGCTACTATAGCAAGAGTATGTACAGAAAATGTTTCAATGCCCTACTTCGGGCTTCTTCCTTTTCTACTACCGCTGCTGTTGTGGGAGATATTCTCGGCAAGGAAGGTTTCAATGCCCTACTTCGGGCTTCTTCCTTTTCTACACTATGTCTCTACAGCCATTGATTTTACTGGCTTTCCAGCCTCCATTTTGTAAGTAATTATCAGACAATTCTATTTTCTACTATTTTGAGCAGCGATTTTTTCCTATTCACATTTTAGACATATTATGTTTTGTTCTGTTCGACTTTCATATATCTATGATAACATCTTTTCAACAGTTTTTCAATAGCCGATTTCTATTGTTCTTCATCGGATAACAGGACGATGCAGTTTATCTGCACCTGTCCTGCTTCTATTTCATCTCTGTACTGTTCTATATTATTTTTTCAGCAGTTCTCCAAATCCGATTTTCCCATTCTTATAGGTAAGTTTCACTTCATCTCCAACTCTAATACTTTTGCTGCTCTTAACCCGATTATCAACTCCTAATATATCTGACATAAATTTCAATTCTATCTTTATTTTCTTCTTATCAATATTTTTACACTCAATAAAGATATTCATGCCGCTATTTTCTACAACTTTTCCTATCGTCCCCTCTTTAATAATATGTACTGGTTCATCTTTTTTCTTATCTGTACTGCTTGTATACACCGTTTTATTATTTTCCTCCATCTTTTTTGATGAATGGTCTTTTTGTTTCTGATTCCTTACATTTATCTCGACACGCAAGTCTACTTCCTGCTCAATTCCCTGATATACTTCCTCTACACTCGGTAATCTTTCCTGTCTGCTCTGATACTCTTCTAAATGCATATATCTGATTTTATCAGGATTCCGCATTTGTTCTATATTTTTCATCATCAAGAATTCTTTTACCGATACTTGCTCCTCGATATTAATTTGAAACTTTTCTTTTATATAATTCTTATAATCCATTATATATTTATCCACCTGATTTGAATCAACAGATTTAAACGGTTTCAGGAAAAACTCATCCAGACAATACATCTGACTGTCATAATCATATAATTTCAGACTATCTATCTTCATTTTTATTCTTCCATATCCATACGGCTTAGCCTTACCAATATTTTGCTCTGTATTATCTTCAAGTTTTATTGTCCACAAAAGTAATCCCAACTCATCTTTTTCAAGATTTTTAAAATGTATTTTCCCCTTAAATATTCCAGCTTCTTTTTTTAATGCATAAAATGTACTTCCAACATTTTCATTTGTCATTTTCTGATTTTCTGTTTCTGGTTCTTTAAACCAATATTGTTTGTATCCGCGTATTTCAAAATCATCATTATATGAAACACCACCCTTTTTTTGAACCAGATAATCAAGATAACTGGTTGGCTTTGGTCCGCCTAATATTGTTGTAACTTTTCTAAACTCTGCTTTTCCTTTTAATCTGGCATCCTCTATATAAATTCGCCCTTTATAATTTTTATCTCCAGTAAATCCATACATCCGATGTGCATAATCATAAATTCTGTCCTCTGCTTTATGTTCCTCCGGCAGACCATATCCGATTTTGTGATTATAGAATACCCTCAAATACTGTGTATATCCAAAAAAAGTCTGATTATTCTCATGTACATAAAATACTGGCTTTATCTCACCTTCCGATGGCAATACAAAAAATTTCTGCATTTTTTGTATACATTCTTTTTTCTCTTCTCCACTTAATTTATCCCCATAGTTTGCTGCTCCCAAAACGGACTTTTTCGCTTCGTAATCGATTTTATAACTCTGTATATCTGCCTGAGACAATTCAATCCTTTTTTCACGATTTATTTCCGGAATAATGTAAATAACTTTTTTATCATTCATCGGGCCAGATCCTAAAACATACCCTTCTTTATCTTTTGTTCCAGGTTTTCCTACCGCCGTAATCCGATATTTTCCTTCTATTGAATATGAAATTTTTTCATAAAACGGAACGTAAAACAGATTTTTTTGTCCTTTTACCTGATACATTGTATTATTCCTGTTTTGTTTTTCTACTACTTTAAATTTGTCCCCTGTATGCTGTAATTTTGTACTGTCTGCATTTTTTAAAAAGGAAAATGGATTTTCTCTCTTTCTCTGAACCGCATCCTCTACAGCTTTAAAGATTACTGTTTCTTTTAGCGGATAATAATTCATTTTTCCCATTTCACGATCAATATTATCAACTACCGTACCGTAAATAATATATTTACCATTTTCACATGTAATATAGCCGGCTTTAACATTCCTGCAAACAGATGCATTTTTTCCATCCGGCATTTTTATCTGACTTACATTTAATACATTTTTTCGATAATAATCACCCAGATTTCCTCTGTTTGTAACCTTTCGATACATCAACCGATAATCTTCCACGTCATCTGCAATACTTCCCAGACCAAGTATCTGCGTATTACTTCTTAAGAGTCCTCTCACGGTACTTCCCGGTATTGCACAGGTTCCATCTGCCGCCTGATAAAATCTCTGCACGTCTTTCTCGTATACCCCGCCCACAAAAATATTTGTCTGCGGAATAATAGAATAACTGATCTCTCCAGAATATAATTCTTTCTGTATTTTTTTATGTGAAGGAAGATTATTTTCCTTTGTTTCTCTTTTGATTACTTTTTTTGGTAATGACACAAAATTATATGGTGCTCCTACATATTTTTGGTAATTTCCATTATTACCTTTCTGATTCGACTTACTTCCATTATTATTCATCCTTTTTTCCTCCCTCCGTCAAAATTCCTGCACATCTTGTCCGCTCTACATAAATCTGTCCATCCTCATCATAGTTCAGATATTTCCAGACTTCCAGTCTTATTGGCCCGTTTTCTTCCTGCTCATGAAATATCTCCCCGCTTACAGGATAAATCTCCTTATGAATTTCGGTATTTTCTTCTTCATCATCCCTGATTTCACTTCTATACCAACAGTCCTCTTCATTATAAATATGTAATTCTCCACTTTCATCAAAGAATCTTGCTTCCAGAATTTCATCAAACGGCAGGTCACTCCGGTTATTTTCTCCCAGATAAACTTCGCTCATCAGATAGATAAGTGCATATTTATATGTATATTCCTTTTCTGTTTCTCTGGCTTCTACGGCTTCTTTGGCTGAATCATATTTTTTACGCATATTCCAGTTCCTCCTTTAAGCTCTCCATACATTCCGTGATAAAACTATTTTCCGCTGTCTGCTCCTGTGTTTCAAAATCAATAACAGAGATTTCTTCTCCATGTGTGATTTCAAGCTTTGATACCTTGACGAATCCTCTTCCCACGGAGGAAGTACTTCCGAGTGATATTGCTCCGATTGCCAAATCCCTGCAGGTGAACAGGAGCAATGCAGCTGCCGCCTTTTCTTTTCGTTCATCTATTTTATTGTTTTCATTACCATCCCCTCCGGCTGAAAGTGTTATCTCTATTACACTCTCTCCATTTACAATGGCTTCTGAAAATAATGCATTATTCTTTACTGCTCCGGTGAACTTATTGATTGCGGTACGCATCTGTTGCCGCACCACTTTTCCCTTTATGACAGAATCCGTAAAGAATATCTCCGGTCTGTCCTCGAATATACGTTCACATATTGTTGTTTTTTCCCTATCCTCTTTATTACAGGATTGTGCAAGATGTTCCTCTATTGCTTCCATTCTCTGACGGAATACACCTTTTATCGAGGTAGCCGGTATGATATATTCTTCCCTGCCATTTACGATATTCATGGCATCCGGCACTCTGTTCTTGTCTTCTTCAAATTCTGTTTTCAGTTGTTTTTCCAGCAATTCTTCATTGACATAATTTCCTTTGACCAGTATTGCGTTTGGATAGGAAACTTCCAGCCGGAATTTGAGTGGCTGCTTTTTGTTGGACTTTCTTTTTATCTTCCGGATTTCTCCCAGACATTCCTGACCTTTGTTTTTTCCTTCATCGCTCCAGTCCTTTCGTCCTTCCGGTGTTGTCAAATCGTATTCGCTTCTCCTGACACTGGTCAGTTTTACCTTTCCGCATCCATTCGTCACATTTCCGCCCAACAGAATTTCCTGTCTGTCCAGTGCTGCCAGAAGTTCTTCCACCAGTCCATCTTCATTTTCTTCCGGTTTTAAAAACCGGTAAATATCAAATGTCATCTCCGCTCCTGCACTGATGAGTTCTATATTGTGCAGCTGTCCGGAATTATTTGCCTGATCCGTTGTCCCACTCTTTGCATCCAGTCTGACTCTTGTACGATATTCCAGCCTTAAACCCTCATTAACCTTAAAATGTACATCAGAAAACGTAATTCTGCTTTTATTGTCAGAAGCACCCTTCTGCTCATTTCGATTTCCAAAATATTTTTTCTGCTCCTCATCCGCTGCTTCCAAAAATGCTCCGGCAACACTTGTTCCCTGAATAAATGGTTCTCCTGTACGGTCATCAACCAGCACTTCTCCCTCATCACTCATTCCATTTCCGATATGCAGTGATGACTCCGCTTCTGCTTCTATTTCATATTTTAATATTTTTGTATACTTCGCTTTGATAGCTTTTTCTTCCATTACTCTTCCTCCTCTCCTGAACGTTCCGAATTATTTCCATTTTTATCCAGTCTGTTTCTGTACTGTATCATTTCTTCGATTAATCTTATCTTATAAATATATTTCTGCTTCACTGACAGAATTTCTTCGATTGGCACACCGCAGCATTCCGTTTCCATAATTCCCAGGGTATCAAATAAGTTATTATCCAAAATCGTCTGAAATTTTTCTATAATTTGCTTCTGACTTCCTGCACCATCATGTGTCTTTCTGTTTTCTTCTTTTTTGAGAATATGTTCGAAGTAAGATTTAAACTTATCTTCCTGTGGCTGATACCGGTATGCTTTACACATCGCCAGCACCATTCCTGCCTGACTTCTGGATGCACTTCCCAGTTTTAATGGATGTTCTACGACATAATGATTCATTGCCCGAGCAATTTTATGAATTAACATTCCCTGTGCGGCAATTTCCAATACTTTTTTATCATCTTCTGTCAGTTCTTTCTTTTTTGCTTCCTGTGTTCCTGCAAGTCTGCTCTCAACTTTTTCTTTTTTACTGATTTTATCATAATCCTTAAGAATCAGTACTCTTCCACATCCTTCATTCTTGTTGATTCCCAGTCCGTTTTCCTCGATTTCACGGACTTTTTCCGCACTGATTTCTCCATGAAATTCAATTTTGAACACACTGCCCGCTTCATACATACTCTGCTGCGGTGTCCTCATTCCCCAGGTACGGTTAAATCCACTCTTTTTTACGACAGATGTACTGGCCTGTTCAATGGTTAAGCCTGTCACACCGAGCTTTTCTTCCAGAATTTTTTCATTGATTCCGCATAATTCTCCATTTTTCCCACGCATTGCAAATGGTGATACTGCCACAAGATAAATCGGACTGCCCGTTTGTCCGTTGACAGAAAATTCTTCATAGGGACGTTTTCCATCTTTCATATATTTTGCAGAAATCATTTTCACTTTTCCATATCCGGCAGAACGATTGCTTCCAAATCTGAAATCTCCGGTATTTAATAAATCAATCAGCAAATCTGCTGTCTTTTTATCGCTTACCCGGATATATCCCTTAAAATGATATCCACTGCAGATACTGTCACTGCGGAACACATTCTGCTCTTCTATATTTACATTCAGAGCCTCACCTTTTTCCACGCTCATATATTGCAATGTTTCTCCGCTGATTCTTGCAAACATTCCGACCGCAGCCCTTTTATTTCCGGAAATTATTTCATTTTCTTCCTTTTTTGCTACTCTGTTTTCCAGATTTCCATCCTGTTTTTTATTTTCATAAAAGCCTTTTGGAGTCGGAATGGCGGTTAGATATTCTTTTTCCTGCCAAATCATCGGATAAGCATTATAAAAACAAGTCTTTTCTGATAAAAGTATTTTCTTCTGTTCTTCAAAATTTTCTCCTGCCGCCAGCAATGACACGATACTCCCGCGGATACTGCTTCCCGGCACATAATTACAAATCGCTGTCTGTCCCTCTTTGCTTAGATAAATATCCGCTATCTTAACCGGTTCTTCATTGACAAATTCATATTCTATAAACATACTTATTTCCCTCCCATTTTACTGATTTTTACTTTGCCGAGTCCACGGGTTTTCATACCGCCCAGCCATTTCACATAACCAAGTATTTCTTCCAGGGTATCCTCATCTTCTTTGGCACATTTTATTTCCCCATAAAAGATTAATCCTTTCCGGATGACACGGATGGAACGCAGACTTCCTTCTTTTGCCACACCATCCTGCAATGCCGTAAAATACCGCATATATGTCAGGGCATCACGGATTTCGTCCTGTGTTCCCTGAATCCTTTCCCGCACTGCCTCTGACAGGTTGAAATTACCGACATAGAGTTTTCTTCCATCTTCCGTACGCATTCCGCCACTGCCAAACAGGGCCTCGGTCTCAGAATCTGCGTTTTCCTGACCCGTCCATGCAAAATAATTCTCCATTTCTTCTCTCAGCACACCACGGAATGTTGTTCCCCTAAGGTATGGGAATCCATGTTCATCCATCAGTATACTGCTGTCTTCCGCTCCCGGAATACTTTCCCCGGAACCCCAGAATGCATCTTCTAATAATTCAATTCTTACCTGCATTATTTGTCCTCCTCCGTCTGAAATCCAATGTATGTATCCATTACTTCTATCACATCAAAGTTCTTGTCATTTTTTGTAAGATACTGATCCAGTCTGCTCTTCTTAAAATATGCATCCACTGCTTCATCGCTCTCTTTCAGATACGTTCTTAACTCTTTCAGCTTTCTTCTGGCAATCATTCTATCTTCTTCATCTTCGCATTTATTGTGAAGTGCATATTCCATTTCTTCCATTGTCTGCTTAAAATCAGCATAGGTTCTGTTACCTGCTTTTCCTTCATATTCTGCTTTTCCACACACAAAATATGGTCTTGCAAGGATTGATTTTCCATCCGCATCCACATAATGCTTCCGGATTTCATCCAGTCCTCCATACATTTCCCCATACTCAATATGCCAGTCGATTGCACACGCATTTGCACATCCTTCCTTATCCAGTGAAGCATTGTATTTCTTTGCACTGGAACACAGGCTTTCTGCTATCTCATATGCTTTATAAAACGGATAACTCTGGTGGACAATCGCAACTCCCGCACAGGCAGAATTTTCTCCTTTACTCCGCTTCCACAGTGCTTTCATATATTCCACCGCACATTCAATTCCGATTCTTCCTTCTGATACAAAGCAGATATCATCTCCTGCTGTAATGATACGCCGTACAGGGAAATTAATCTGTTTTTCCTCATTTACCACTTCTTCCAGTGACAAATCCTTTAAATTTCCGTTTTCTATCTGTTTCTTCACCGCATCCTGCATATCGCTATATGCACCTTTAAAAAGTTTGTCTATCTTTTCGCTAAATTCCTGTTTTTTCTCTCTGTACATATCCAGTTTCTTTTCCGGATCTGATATTCGATCAAGTATCTTACGCAACTCTTTATCATTCTCCTGTACTTTCTTTCCCATCAGATTTCCATCAATATGCACAACCGCAATGAAGTTATTATCATCCTTATTGCCGCCCAGTTTTTCCAGCTGTGTTACCAACTCATAATGAGTAGTTTCCTCCTCCTGTATTTTTTTCTTTTCTTCCCGTATTCTTTTTTCTCTTCTGTTTTCTGCATCTTTCTTTCTCTGTTCAGCTTCTTTTTCTTTCTTTTCCGAATCAAATACTCTCTCAGCTTCTCCTTTTGAAACTTCCATACCAAATGTTCCCTGACGGAAGGAAGCACGTCTGACTGCTTTCTTTTCCTCAAGTTTTTGCATTAAATTCTGTATATTTTCTGACGGTTCAGCTTTTTCATCATAATCCATTATTTTAATAAAGACTTCGAGTCCGTCATAGTCGCAGAATATCTGTTTGCTCAGCTTCTTTGCAAATCTGACTGCCTGATTTTCTTTTCCTGTGTTGTCATTTTCTTCCACATCATTATCAAATACAAGAATGGTGTGTCCGCCTCCACTGTATACAAGATTCTTTTCTTTGTTATAATACTCCGGAAAATACTTTTCAAAATATCCAGAACTGGTAATTTCATCAATCGTATAAGATGCATCGATGTTCTTTTTCAGTTCTTTGTTCTTAAAAATGTATGCCTGCTTCTGTGACACTTCCATAATCAATAATAATTTCTTCACTATAATCCTCCTTGCCGGCCATTATTCATCAATAGCCTTTACTGTATATTTTCCAAATCCCATACTGGTATTTTTTCCGATATGTAATAGTTCTGCCGCAAATAAATATGGCAGAAATTCTTCACTTACGTCTTCTAGGACAGCTTTTCCCGCAATGCCTTTTAATGCAATCTTCTCTTCGTGCGTGGATGAATATCTCAATATTCCATCCGTCCATGATTTCTGCTTTGTGATATGCATCTGATTCCGGAATGGATGTGCCCTGTTCATCGGAATTCCTTCCATGCAATGTGCCAGGTAACATCTCCGGTATACTGCATCCACAAATGGTTCACTGGAAATCTTATGGATGAATTTCCCCTGGTATTTCTGTGACCACGGTGTTTCAAAACGCAAACTGTAACGATCCGATATTCCTTCTTCCCGGATTCTTTTCTGTATATAATCGGAAATATAATCCGGATACAGCAGATCCATGCGGACATTATTTTCATATAAAATGGATTCATTTCTGTGATTTACAATAGATATGATTTCAAAGCTGATACCCTCTTTCCCGATTCCATACATCCCAAACTGATATACTGCCTGCAGAATACTTGAGAAGTTTACGATATTATCTCCCAGCAGCAGCATGGAAAACTCCATGACAGTTCCCTTTTCTACATATTTGTACGCATTATCACACTCAAATAAATACCCCATATTTCCTTTTTCTGTCACAAAATCCGGTACAATCGCCGGTTTATGGTAATAAATTCGCTGCACAATACATTCATTGCGAAAACTGCAGTTCTCGCAGTCACGCCGTCCGATACAATTCATGCGGAGAAGCATTTCGCCGATTCCACCGCGGATGGCAGAAACCTTATCCTGCGGAACATAACCTTCTTCCAGAAAACGGATTTTAAATTGTAATTTTACATGCCTGATATCAAATAATTTATACATTTGCCCCTCATACTTCCTTACATTTTTTCTTATCATAGCATATTTTACATTTTTTTACAAGTTTTTCTTTTATTTTTTGTCTGTTTTAGCAAAAAGCTGAAAATTTCTGATATTCTTCATGATTGTCGGATACTATTGAAGCCTCCATATTTGTATGCAGAATTTAAACAAAAAAATTAAGACGGAAGTTCCGCCTTAATTTCTGCCTTTATTTTTCTTATTTTCTATTCCACATCTTTCAATGCCTGATCCATCGGCACTTTTTTAATTCTTCTCATTTGAATGACTGCTACCAGCAGATAAATAATCAGACCGCCAATAAACATTTCTACATATATCTGTGGCGGGATATATAATGAAAGCCATCCGGTAAATTCTTTCATAATCTCATGGTAAATTAATCCCATAAATATACGCGACACTACGATACTGATAACCAGTGATACCACTACCACCCAGGTCGTTGCCATAAGATAAAGACTTGAAATCTCCCGATCCTCATATCCGAGTATTTTTACCATGGATATGGACGAAGCATTCTTTTCTATTACCAGTTTGGTCAGAAGATAAATTAACAATGCAGAAAGTATGACTGCAAATACATTGATCAGATAAAACATATTTCCCATGGATACATTTAACTGTCTGCTGACCTTTGTTAAATCTTCTTCTGTGATAATGGAAGCAATCATTTTTTCATCAATATCGGTAATTTCCGTATTGGAAAAATAACCATTATAATATCCTGCATCTTTATCAAATACTTCCCTGTACTGCATGATATCCATGAACATTGCCAGTCCTGCCGGATAATTATACGTACCTTTTATTTTAAAGTCATACTGCTTATCCCCGTAACTTTCTTTCAGGGTAATGGTATCTCCTTTGGAAAGTCTGTATTTTTCTGCATAGCCATCGGAGATATATACACCATCATCCGGCATTTCTTCTGAAATATAGGCACTGTCCTTATTGATTCCGTATACACTGATTTCTTCACTTGCGTATTCTCCGTCCTCTGTTTTCATAGATGTTACACAGTAGGTTTCCGCCTTATCTGTTTCAATTTCCACCGGAGTTTTTAAAACATACTGGTAGGACGCAATCATATTGTCGACAATTTCATTCTGATAATGACTTAACAGAGGCGACATCATCATTCCAAACAATAGAAGAATATTGGCAAAGATAATTCCGATAAATAAGGTCAGATATGCCGGCATATTCTGCAGAATAATCCGGAGACGGAATCTCTGGAAAAATGGAAATGCAGGAAGCTTTACTGCCTTTTTATTGCTGGATCGTTTTAAATCTTTCCGTAAAAATTGCAATGGTGATAAGGTTAATTTGCGGTAAATCATCACAACATTAATCAATATCATAATGACCAGTGGAACAATGGTTGTAAGTAAAAATGCCTCTGCATTCCATCTGGTTTCATACGTCGGAAGACTGTAGCTGCCGTAATACATTCCTGCACAGATTTCCTTGAATACAGTATAACCGAGAATATTTCCAATGATTGCCGCGATTAAAGTGACCAGTACCGGTATGGAGATATAATGGCTTAACAGTTCTCCCCTGGAATACCCGGAGGCACGCAGTGTTCCGATGACTGCCGCTTCTTTGGTAATGGTATTTGATGTTGTAATTGCAAATACAAATGCCATGATAGCAATCAATATATACAGCAGTACAATCATCATGGATTTGTCACTTCCCATATCATCTCCGGTAAAATGAATGGCCTGATTCAGATATGCCGGCACAAAGTTCTGAATCTGTGTATTCTGTGCCAGCACCTTCATGAAATCTTCTGCCATTTTCTTTGCTTCAATATCATCTTCCGGTTTTTCATTATAGGTCCATGCGTAACTGTAATGCAGATGTACATCCCCAAATGTTTCAAATCCTTCTTCTGTCATAATGGCGACGGAAAATTTGACCGCATCAAACATCATATCGCCGTTATCAGAAAATAATGCACTATAGTCGGACAATGCTACCAGACCGGTTACTTTTAATTCTTTTCCACTGGTTTCAATCGTATCTCCCACTTTCACTTTATTATTGTCAGCATACATTCTGTCAATGGCGATTTCATTCGCCTTTTCCGGCCATTCGCCTTTCATCAGGCAGACCCGATCGACATCTTTCCGCTCCGGGAAGATCCGGATAGTGCTGTCAATATCGCCATCCCTGTCGCAGTCCGTATCTTCTTCCACATAATAATTGGCATATATTTTCACCTTTTCCTGCTCCAGTACGTCAATCGTGCTTTCGTCTAATTCTTCTGCCGTTTCAAATTTACCGTCTTCGATATTATATTTTTCAAAACTTTCATCATATGCCTTCAGCATACTGTCATCTGCCACAAGAAATCCCGATACAAATCCGATCGTTCCTATCATAAATAAGAAAATCACCAGATATTTTCCAAAATCTCCGATAAATTCTCTTGGCAGACGTTTCTTTAATGGATTCTTCATATCTTCACCACCTTACCATTCCAGATCCTTCGCCGGAATCTTTGTTTCATTGAGATAATCTTTCCGTATCTGTCCGTCACGCAGCTTTACTACACGATCTGCCATGTTTCTGATCGCATCATTATGTGTAACCATAATTACGGTATTTCCATATTTCCGGTTTACATCTTCGATCAGTTTCAGAATTTCCTTCGATGTATTGTAATCAAGTGCTCCGGTCGGCTCATCACAGAGCAGAATATCCGGATTCTTTACGATCGCCCTTCCGATCGCAGTACGCTGCTGCTGTCCTCCGGAGATCTGGTTTGGCAGTTTATTCCAATGCTCTGCTAATCCCAGTGTATTTAGCAGTTCCTCGATATCAAGCGGATGATCGCTCAGATATGCACCTACCTCAATATTCTCTCTGACATTCAGATTTGGAATCAGGTTATACATTTGAAAAACATAACCGAGATGTTTTCTCCTGTACTGCGTCAATGTCTTTTCGTTCATGTCTTCCAACATTTCTCCGTTGATACAGATCTGTCCGCTGTCCGCTCCGTCAATTCCTCCTATAATATTTAATAAGGTGGATTTTCCCGAACCGGATGGTCCTAATAATACGCAGATTTCTCCTTTTTCCACCGCGAAATCAATTCCTTTCAGAACCTCTGTCCGGTTTTGATCTGTTCCAAAACTTTTCCTTAATCCTTTTATTTCCAAAAACATAAAATCCCTCCTCGTTGTTGTTCCTATTTTTTAGTTAGTTGTATCTAACTGTTTCTATTATACTCCTGATACACCAAAAAAGAAACAGTGTTTATTGAAAAAGACTCTCAATAAACACTGTTCCGCTTGATATGTTATTATTTTATTCCTAAACTGCTGCCAGTTTCTTTCCAAGTTCCTCGCATGCTGCGATTCCCTCGTCATCCGGCTCAAGATTGCAGATAAGTCCTTCACCGCCTACAACAGTTGCTCCTGCTCCTGTCATACGTTCTGACCAATCTCTCATCCACTGTCCGTCACCCCAGTCATAAGAACCGAATAACGCAACCGTCTTTCCGGATACAAATCCTTCTACTGACTCTACGAATGGCTCCATCTCTGATTCTTCCAGAACTTCATCTCCCATTGCCGGGCAACCCATTGCAAATGCGGATGCATTCTTTAAATCATCCAGTGATGCTGCTCCTACTTCTACAAGTTCTGCTTCCTTGCCTGCTGCTTCGATTCCTCTTGCAACTGCTTCTGCCATTGCCTGTGTATTTCCTGTCTGTGACCAATAAACTACCTGAATTTTGCTCATTTTAAACCTCCTATATAACAGCTTTCTGCTGCCATTCCTGTTGATAAATATCTATAATATCTTCCATAAATACTCCGCATGCAAGTAATTGTACCTGTGTACTTCTTGCCGTTTCATATTTATGAAATAATTTTAGCTTTTCCTGAAGATTTCCATATACTTTCCAGTAGCCGGAATACAGAAAATCTCTTCCTTTATGCTCGATAAACCCTGCTACATCCTCGGAAGGATAGCCCAGTAAGATTCCCATCTCATGAGGAAATTCCCCTCCATTTCTCCGGCAGTTTTCAAACCGGTGACGAAATGTGGCAAGAACCGCATCTAGTGAAAGATTTCCATATCCCGCTTCTTTCAGAATAGTTCTGACTTCCCACTGCATAAAATATGCTTCCAGCATTTCTTTGCGATACAGCAGAAATGTGCTTTTTCCATCTGCCCACAGCAGGCGGAAAAAAGATATCTCACTGTTCCTGAAAATATGGTACAGTTTTTCTTCCTGTGAAGATGGAATAATCAGAAGATTGGATATTTTCAATCCTGCGATTACAGGTGCACACTGAAGTGCAAGCTGGATTTCCAGTGTTTCCAACCCGATCACTCTTGCATTTTCAAATACCTCTCTGCACATAAATCCTCCTCTCTGGTTAGCTATTTCTAACCCTAGTTAATATTAACTAATTTTCTTTCATTCGTCAATACCTGTATTGATACAGTTTTTCACTAAGTATTATTTTTTATTCCTACCAGAGAGTCTGTCCATTTTTTCAAAAATATTTCGGAGGTTTTATTTTTATTTATATAAGTTTCATCTCTATTTCCAGATGATTTCCATCATTGCTGACTTCTGCCATACTTCCGCAGATAAGCGGCATCATTGGCGGTAAATGTCCCAGATCCACATCCATAATAACCGGCACATTATAATCTTTTAGAAGATCGATGACAGCATGATACTGATCCAGTTCCATCATTTCCTGTCCAAACACAAGCGGTCTTCCGATTAAAAATCCTTTTACATACCGGAACCAGCCTGCATGCTTCATCTGCCAGACTGCCCGACGTATCGCCATAACGTTCAGATCGCAGGATTCCAGGAACCAGATGAATCCGTCTTCTTTGTATTTTTCTGTAAATTCATTTACCTTATCATATTTTGTTCCGGTCAGATTTACAAGGCAGTCCATACATCCACCAATCAGCCTTCCCTGCATCTGTGCATATATTGCCTTCTCTGCCCCGACATAAGTATGAAGAACTTTTTCTTCTGTGATATGATACGGCTCAGTCGGATGCTCCTCATCTTTCAGCGACTCTTTTTCCCATCCGTCTACACGACGCTCTTCCGATCTCATATGTTTCTTACCGGTCAATACCTGGTATGCGTCGTCAATCGCCGGATGCCACGGATTCATTCCAAATGCCGGTGCACATGGTCCGTATATAGATGCCGTATCGCAGAGTGTGGTAAGCAGAAATGTCATATTAGTATTGTCCGAATAACCCATATACCATTTCGGATCTGCTTTCTTTATGCGGTCAAAATCGACATAATCGAGTATTTCACACATCAGTTCCCCGCCGCCGCAGGAAATCAGCACGTCTGATTCTTTGGACAAATATGCTTCCTGAAGTTCTTTTCCGCAGAGCTGCGGTGTATTGCTGATACCGATTCCCTTTCCTTCGTAGCAGTTTGGCCCAAGCCAGATATTATGACCAAGCTCCTGCAGTTTTTTCTGTGCCTGTTCAAATCCGGTCCGGTATGGCTCGATATTGCAACCGAACGATGGTGCAACAAATCCAATCGTACCGCCTTCCTCCAAAAATTTTCCGTACTTCATCTTTTACCTCTCTTAATTCTCCTGTTGATATTCCTGCAAAAATTCCTTCAATCTTTCTGCGGATTCACTTAATACTTTTATTTCCGGCAGATATACGATTCTGAAATGATCCGGTTCTTCCCAGTGAAAGCCGCCGCCGTGTGTCACCAGAATATGCTTCTGCTTTAAGAAATCAAGTGCAAATTTCTCATCGTCCCGGATTCCGAATTTCTTCGCATCCAGCTTAGGGAAGATATAGAAGGCTGCCTTGGGTTTTACTGCTGATACTCCCGGAATGTCATTCAATGCTTTGTAGATACATTCTCTCTGCTCATAGACTCTGCCTCCCGGAACCAGCAGCTTCTTTGTTTCATCCAGACATTCCATTGCAGTCGAAATTAAGGACTGTGCCGGAACATTGGAACAAAGACGCATGGAGGAAAGCAGGTTCAGACCTTCAATATAGCCTTTTGCCTTTGACTTATCCCCGCACAGACATACCCAGCCGCAGCGGTAGCCTGCTATTAAATGTGATTTTGACAGACCATTAAAGCTTAAGGTCAGAACATCGGGTGCAACCGATGCCAGTGCCGTATGTTCAATTCCATCCATGACAAGTCTGTCATAGATTTCATCCGCAAATAAAATCAGTTCATGTTCCCTTGCCAAATCTGCTATCTGTTCCAGAATTTCTCTCGGATATACCGCACCGGTCGGATTGTTCGGATTAATCACTACAATTCCTTTTGTTTTCGGTGTAATCTTTTTCTTCATATCCTCAATATCCGGATACCATTCCTGTGCCTCATCGCAGTGATAATGTACGGCAGTACCTCCTGCCAGAGTTACGGATGCCGTCCACAGCGGATAATCCGGAGACGGAACAAGGACTTCATCCCCATAATTGAGCAACCCTTGCATGGACATTGTGATTAATTCACTCACGCCATTTCCCGTATATATATCATCTATGGATTCACACGGAATGGATTTGCTTTTACAATATTTTAAAATAGCTTCCCTTGCCTGCGGCAGTCCTTTGGAATCCGAATATCCTTCCGTATTGGTCAGATTTTCTGACATTTTCTCTATTACCTTATCCGGTGCACGAAAACCAAATGGTGCAGGATTTCCGATATTCAGCTTCAGAATCTCCATTCCCTGTGCAGCCATTCTCTGTGCTTCATCCATGACAGGTCCTCTGATGTCATAACATACATAATCTAATTTGTGTGATTTCTCAAATGTTCTCATAATTTATCTTTTTCCTTTCCTGATAATAAAAATGCCCTAAACATTGCGCATGACTATCTTTTCGTAAATAATCATCCGAAATGTTTAGGGCGAACCATGTCCGTGTTACCACCTAATTTCAGAAAGTAATTCTTTCTGCACTCTGCTGGCACTACCATGCCATTTCTCTGTAACGGGAGAACCCGTCAGAATCTACTAAGCTGCACCTTTGGACTCTGCTGCTCCAGGACTGCTTCCTAACCGGCTTCATAAAGATTTACACCTGCCATCTTCTCTCTGGAATGTTACCGGAAAGTACTCCTTCTCATCATCGCTTTTTCGATATTGCAGTCATAATAGCACAATATTTTTTTCATGTCAATGCCAATATTCATTTTCTTTCCTGTATTCATTTATGGTTTAAACTTCAATCTGTGCTTTTCTTAATTTCGGATTCGATGCCGTAACCTTCACTTTCTCATCCGAAAGCTTTCTTAAATAAATCATCATCTTTCCTTCCAGACAATGTCTGTAATGGGAACGGTACTCTGTTACATCTGCCGCATCTCCGTTGTCCATACCAAGATATTCACAATCGCCCTCGATGGTTACGCAGATCTCTGACTGATCCGATATCACTCTTCTTCCCATATCATCCAGTACGGTAAGCTCAAGCTGTACAATATCTTCACATCCGGCTTCTTCTAACTGAATCTGTACCGGTGCATTGACGGTTTCCAGAACATGATGTACATTTTCTGCCACAGCTTCAATCTTTCCTGCCTCAAACGGGACAATCCAAGTATCATATCCCAGTTCGGAAGAATCTACTTTTTGTGTATCTGCAACTTCTTTTCCATTCACATACAGCTTCGGATTCTGGCAGTTTGTATAGCATCTGACCTCTATTTCTTCTCCTGGAAGATAATTCCAGCTGTCGGATACTTCTTTCCATTCTCCTTCGCCTTCCTCTTTTCTTCCAGTACAGATATGGATGACTTTCTCATCGCTCCACCAGCTCTGTCGGCTGTAATAACGTGGCTTCTCAAAACCTGCCGTGGTCAGGTTGCCCGATGTAAAGGAATGAACCGGCCATCCAGCGCATTCTCCGAGATAATCAATGCCAATCCATAAGAACTGTCCTGAAATATAAGGATATTTCATAACACTCTTCCATGCATCGTACTGCTGCCCATTCTCACTTCCTGTAAATGGTTTATCCGGCCACCTCTTGTGATGTTCTTCATAAAGATGTTCTTTATAATTATAACCAACCACATCCAGATGATCGATGTATCCCAGTTCTGCGGATAACTCCGGAAATGCTACAGCTGCCGTAACAGGGCGTGTCCTGTCGCTTTTCTTCACGATACCAGCCAGTTCTCTTGATATTACCGTCAGTCTTTCCATATTCGGCCGTCCGGCATTGTATTTTCTCTCTTCTTCCGGCTTATTTGCATCATTATTTCCCGTCATTACCTGGAAACTCGGGTGATTATACGGATCATTCGGATAATCAATCTCATTTCCGATACTCCACATAACGACACATGGATGATTTCTGTCTCTTCTCACCAGAGAAGTCAGATCCCTTTCATGCCATTCTGGAAAATCTTCGGAATATCCCTGATGTTTTGGCGGATATACATTATGTCCGTTGAACCATTTGTTCTTACAGCCTTCCCACTCATCAAATGCTTCATCCATAACCAGGAATCCCAGTTCATCACAGAGTTCATATAATTCCGGCATATGCGGATTATGACTCATTCTTATGGCATTGCAGCCCATTGCTTTTAATTTTCTTAATCTGCGCCTCCAGACCCCTTTGGTCATCGCAGCTCCTAATGCTCCTCCATCATGATGAAGGCATACACCTTTAAATATCTCTTGTTTATCATTCAGGAAAAATCCTTTATCCGGATCAAATTCAATCTTACGGATGCCTACTTTTTCTTCTCCTAAATAATAAGTATCCCCTGTTATCAAATCTATTGCTGTTGATTTCAATGTATACAGATTCGGCTCTTTAACCGACCAGAGTTTAGGCTCTTTTAACACACCTCCCGTAGTTACTTCTGCAGTTTCACCTTTCCGGATAATTGCATTTGTTTCAAATACGGCCTGCAGCGTTCCTTCCCGGTCAAACAGCATGGACTGGACTTTAATTTCTGCATTGTCCTGTTCATACTCTTCTGACAGACAAAGCTGATGCTCCACTGTAATCTGAGCCGATTTCCCGCTGACCTCTTCTGCATGACAGAATATGCCGTACTCCTGCGGATATACCATGCCATACTCCTGCAGGGTAACTTTTCTTGTAATTCCGGAACCGGTAAACCATCTGGAATCCGCAATATCTTCATGTGTTACCTTGACTGCGATCACATTTTCTTCATTATTATATACAAGAAAATCTGTTACATCGTAACGGAAAGACACATAACCGTTCGGTCTTTTTCCAAGATAATAGCCGTTGATCCAGACCTGGCTGTTCTTGTAAATTCCATCGAAGCATAAAAATGTTCTTCCTTTTTTCTTCTCTCCTTCGATCCGGAATGTTTTACGATACCATGCAGTTCCGCCGATGACATAACCGGTTCCGCTGGAATATTCCTCTCTCTTCGGATATTCCACTGACCAGTCATGAGGAATCGTTACCTTTCTCCAGTTATCATCCTTGTGAAATTTTTCATACGAATTTTCTTCATCCCCTAAATGAAATCTCCAGTTATCATTTAATAGAACCATACGTTTCACCCTCCTGTATTTTAAATTCATGTTATGTGTTTATTATACCTGAATTTCAGATTTAGTAAATGTATTGTATTGTCTGTTTTTTGCAAATTAGCGACTATCTGTTGATTTTTTGTATATTTTCATTTATACTGAAACTATGATTTGATTTATATTTTATTTCTGGAGGTACACTGCCATGAATTCTTTTTATTATAAAATAACTTGTTCCCAATTTCCACAGATCTCCCTTGCCGGTCATGTCCGAATTACCCCGCCTTATGTCCATACCTGCCGCAGACCGGATGAATATATCCTGTATTTTATTCTGGATGGCGAAATGTTTCTGGAAGAAAAAAATGATACGGAAACTAATTCTTACCACCTTGTTCCCGGAGATTTTCTGATCCTGGATCCTGCATTTGAACATTATGGCAGTAAGGCTTCTGACTGTACTTATTATTACATTCATTTTTCCTGCAATGATTTTTCCTGTACACAGGAACATCTCCCTGATCTGAAAGAAACCCTGAAAGCGCTCCGTTTTTCCTCTTTCAGCTGTGAATCCTCCCATGCAAACGAACTTCTCTACCTGCCAAAATATTATCATATGCCGCAGTCCGCAATGATTCACCTGAAGAACTGCCTTTCCGCGACAGAAACTGCCTTTCTGGAATCTTTAGAAGGACACCGCCTGAAAACCTCCTGTCTCTTTCTTGATTTTCTCATCGAGGCTTCGAGAAGCTTTACCGGCGATATTTTATCCGGAAGTTGTCTGGCTGCTTCGGGTTCATCCGCAACAATTCACAGGATTCTGAATTATTTTCAGGATCATTATATGGAAGATATCTCCGGAGATTCCATCAGCGACATTTTTCAATGCAATTTTGACTATATTAACCGGAAATTTAAACAGACAACGGGAAAAACTATTTTTTATTATCTGAATGAACTGCGTATCATGATGGCGAAACAATATCTCCAGAGCGGTTATTATACGATCAGCGAGGTTGCGGATAAGACAGGTTTTCATGATGTTTACTATTTTTCCAAGGTATTTAAAAAATATACCGGGATTTCTCCCGGTAAATACATTGTATGATTATCGTTCCCTGACCTGTGCCATCTCTGCTTTTTTATGCTTCCAGATGACGATGACAGCAATGCCCATACATCCATATATGATATATTTATCTACAATAAGAATACAGCTGGTAATTGTAAAACACAGATAGGTAATGATGCTTCTTCTTCTGTGCGGTGCAACTCTGAGTGCAGAGAAAAGAAGATAGTAAAATATCAGTATTATTAATGCCCTGTAATCCTCTGATACTCCAAGCAGCACTCCAAAGGAAACGGCGATTCCTTTTCCGCCCCGGAATCCATGCATGACAGGGAATGCATGCCCTAAGACTGGTGCTATCATCAAGAACGAAAACAGCACCGAATCCGAAAACATATCCTGAAAATATGCAACCGGCAAAAAGCCTTTTAGCAAATCACAGAGCAGTGTTGCGATTCCGCAACCCATTCCTCCTAACATAAAGGCATTTGCCGTACCCGGATTGCTGTCATTGCTTTCCTTTACCAGATCTCTTCCGGCTATTATCTTTGTGATATATTGCCCGAATAAAAGATTTCCACTAAGATATGCGATCAGAATACATATTATTTTCTTCATTGTATCACCTGCACTTTTCTATAAACTGCAATATTTTCTGTGATGTATCCCCTTTGAAATCTCTCCTTTGATTCTCTCTCATGCGTTCTCTCATACTGTCATCATGTGCCAGCCGGATTCCCGCTGCCACCTGACCTTCACTGGTTTTCGCTGTTATACTGTAACCATGCCGTACAAAATATGACATATTGGCAGTTTCGCAACCCGGAATCGGATCTATGTGTACCATCGGACATCCTGCAGTCGCAGCTTCTGTCGAAGTCAGACCGCCCGGTTTTGTAAACAGGGCATCTGCCGCATGGAGAAACAGCGGCATTTTATCCGTCCAGCCGAGAATCTGTACCTTTCCTTCCCTCTGATATTCTTTTTGCAATTTATCATATATCTGCTGGTTTGAACCACAGATCACAAGAATATTATCCTCTCTGTCACTCTGCCTGTCCAGTTCCCGGACCAGTCCGCAGATATTCCCGGCTCCCATGCTGCCTCCGACAATCAGATATATTTTCCCCGGCTTCAGCTTTCTTCCTTCTGGCAATTCTTCTTCTATCTTCCCCACTGCTTCTTCCCGGTCTGTTTCCTGTGCATACGCAGGTGCAACCGGAATCCCGAATGGAAGCAACTTCTCCTGCGGAATTCCTGCCCGGATAAATTCTTTTCCGACTTCCTCTGAAGGAACTACATAATAATCACAGTCTGTCTCTCCCCAGAACGGAATACTGGTATAATCTGTTGCCACCCCTATGACAGGCGGCACTTTCTTTCCTTTCTTCTTCATTCCTGTCAATGTTTCCGCCGGAAATAAATGCGGCACAATCACGACATCATATTCTTTCCCCATAATGCATTTATCCAGATATTCCGCCATCATGGAATTTACATAATATACCGGGGAATGTTTCACATGCCGGCTTACTGCATCTCCCAGCCGGTAAACCATCCCAAATACCCGTGGTGCTTTCTGCACCGTCTTTACATAAATTCTTCCGACCGTATCTGACACCTTCTGTCCTGCAAATGCCAGATAATCCGGAAAGTCAGCTATCTGCCCCTGCTGCCTGAAATACTCCTCCATTGCACGTCCTGCAGCATTATGTCCGCCTCCTGTACTGCATGATAATATCAAAATATTCAGTTTTCTTTTCTCTGCACTTCTTTCCTCATTCATCATATCTTTATTATACCAGATATTTGCAATCTTATCAAGTTTTCATATTTCTTTCGCATTTCTTTCACAGAATCACCATAAATTCTGGGTATATTATAGACCATAAGGAACAGGTAATTACCAGGCCTGAAAAAATCCTTTTTATATAAATTTTTTTATAAATTTTTTCATAAAACTCCTATCCTTTTTTACTCCGGTCTGTTACCGGAGTTTTTTATTGTCTATTATCGTTGATGCTCCATGGAATATAGTATATACTACCGACAAATATACTTGGATTTCCGGCACCTGTAGCAGATGATAAATGTTCCCATTGTGGTCAATGCCTGGCTGTATGTATTTATAATCCTGATATTGAAGAATAGAAGGTTTTTGATGGAACATTCTATGCCAACAATTTAATTATCTCCTCTATGAAAATCAGTATTTATCAACCCCAGATACAAATCCAGCTGTTTGTTTTCCAAATCTGCAACGAATTCTGTAAATGGCTTCAAATCTTTGTCTACCGCATAAAGAAGAATCCCCCAGCCGTACGTCACTACAGTTGGGGGATTCGTTCTTTGTCAACGTGGACTTTTGTATCTTTTTTCCTACTGGCATTATAGCATATGTAAAAAAGATTTGCAATATTCATTTTTTGTGAATTATAAAGTGAACAGTTTTTTATTCCATTACCACCTGAAGTTTACCAAGCGGCACCGGCATAACCATCCATGCCGTTCCCAGTTTCATTGTCAAGCTGCCAGGAATAATAGTTTTTCCCAACCGGTGCGACATCTTTTCCCCATGTGTTTCGCCTTTCTGTATAAAGCCCATCGGCATTCCTAAAGTTTAACGTCATTAAGTTTTGGACATAAAAATAGCACCTCTGCGGTGCTATTTACTCAACTTTGCCTTATCTTCCGGTGGAAGGATTTCCACCAGTTTCTTCTGTTCCAGTTCTGCTGCCCTCTTTTCATCCACTTCATGGACTTCTCCCGGATGGAAAAGCAGCATCTTCTGCAGGTCCTTATAGGACTTTATCACTTTTACCTTTCCCATGAGTCTCCTTTCTCTTGCGATATCGCAAGGTTTTCAGGGTATAAAAATACCACCGGTCTTTCGACTGGTGGTGATTAATCTACTGTTCCTGCTTTCATGCCAATTTTCTCTTTTACTCATCTATCATAGATGCCAGTGTTTTAAGTTTCTTCTTAGTTTCTCTATCCAGTTCCTCGAAAAGTTCCCGATTTGAATCAAGTCCCATCTGCCAGATTCCATCTTTCTTGGCCTGTCTGATAATCTCATTAGCTTTTTCATTGCGCTCTTGAAATATCTTCCTTGCCTCTATATCCGCCTCTTGTTTATTCATTTTTCCATCTCCTATATCCGATATTTCTTTTTTTTGCTTCCTCAATTATATGACAATGTTGATAATTCTCTTCCGTACACCAATTTTCTAATGTCTCATCTATTTCACTCGCATTTCTTGTAAATTCATAAGTATACAGTTCATCACACCCACGCAATATCTCAAGTTCATAATCCATGAACAATTGCATATCAACATCGCTGAAAGTATAACCGGTCTCACTCATTGGATGATTATGTGATATTATAGCACCTCGCAATTTCTCATTCAAGTCCAAATCCGGAAAAACTCTGTTTTCCGTACCATAACAATAATAGACTTCCCCCTGCTTTGTAATAACGCAGGCAGTCTCAATTTCCTTACTAACTGCCTCACGTTCAAATTTCTCTATTTCTTTCTTAATCTCGCTTTCGTTATCAATATTAATTTTTCCAATAAATTTCGGCTCTTCATGCTGTGGTATTTCACCATCACCTATTTTTGCTGCAAGTCCATTCTTTTCACTTATATAATACTCTGCCTGTTCTTCCCACTCTTCCGCTCTGACTCCGTATTTCCTCTTATTCTCCTCATCCAGAGAATACTTTGACATCCTTCCATATTTCTCTGCCTGCAGCCTGGCATACTGTTCTTTCGCCTCCTGCTTATTTCCCTGATTGACTGCCTGCAGCTCTTCCTCTGTCCAGGTGTCATCTGCAGTGCTGATTCCTTTGAAATACGTCGTGTGACTGTCCTTACATCGTGGCTATGTTTATTAACATCGGACTATCTCATAATAAAAGAGAACCGTTCGGTTCTCTCTTATCCAGTGCGCTTCAAACGGTGCATCTCCGCCTTACTTCCTTTCGGAATAGTCTCTACACTTTAATCTTGAATTACATCTTCTTTATATTTCCACTTATATCCACCTGCTGTCTGTTGTTTTCTTCCTTTTTGCCTATCACCTCTACAAACAACATCTATAGCTTTTATCCCTGTCTCTCTTTCAGCTTCTCTATACGAAGGATATTCTTTAATAAAATTTCCATGCAAATCATATTGTATTACTGGTTTTTGTTTCTTTTGCACTTGTTCTCTCAATATCGCTAATCGTTCTTCTGTACAAAGATATTTTTTCTTTCTTACACTTTTTTCATTACCTAGAACATATAATGAATGATTATTATTTTCTTTATACGTTGCCCATTCAAGGTTTTCAACCACATTATTTGTTCTGTCACCATCAATATGATTTACCGTTGCTTTATTTTTAGGATTTGGTAAAAATGCCTCTGCAACTAGCCTGTGAACATATTTTATCTTATTCTTTCCTTCCTTTGATAAATTTACAAACAAATATTCGTTATCTTTGTGTCCTGGTCGTAATATGTGGTTGCTATCCCATTCTGCACATTGGTTTCTATATTTTCCTACCCGCTTTACTCTTCCCATGTTACTGACCTCATAAACACCTTCATAGCCGACTACATCTTTCCAGATTTCTTTTTCAGACATTTGCTAACACCACCTTTCCTTTTAACTTCTGCCCTGGCAGCTTTCATTCCTTGATAATAGCCTATTGCAAAACTATCACAAACAGCATCCAATATCGGTCTTGTAGCTAATTCCCTTATATTTTGGCAGGTTAACGAATATCTATCTTCCATTACATCACATCCATACTCAATTGCTTTGTCTAAATCCAATTTCGCCATAATAAAAATCTCCTCTCAAAAATTATTCTTGAAAGAAGCTCCTGACTATGATAGAATATTTCATAGAAGGAAACTTCTGCGTTAGAGCGTTTACTACTTTCTCAGGGCGGTAACGCTCTATTTTTTTATTTCAGCATAAACTTTCTTTATCCCAGACATCACCACTTCATATTGCGTTTGGTTCAGCGATTCGCAACATTCTTTCAGAATCTCCTTATCCTGTTTTGTTGCCCTTACTTTTATTTCTTCTGTCTTAGGATTTTTAGTTGGTCTACCTGTTCGTGGACTCATATTCTCACCTCACTTTTGTTCACACATAAATTATAATATATGTTCACACAAAAGTCAAGTAGTAATTCAAATTTCTTAGCACGGGATTGAGATTGCTCTGTTCCCCGTTAGCATATAACCATTATTTTTAATGTTATATACACCCGCTTTGCAATGCGGTTCACACTGTTTTACTACCACCCAAACTCAACATTCAATGGTAGAGACCTTTGCTGATTGCCGTTGACATCAGCGGGTATGGTCCATCCTCCGGTTTTCCACCGCTCCACACGTCATCTATCAGCACTTTTCCCACAAAGGGAAGACATTTCGGACATGGATTTCCACGTTTATTCATGATAACAGTGGATATTCCCCACTCCTGTCTTTTCTCTCCCTCTCCGGTCAGATATGCTCTTTTCTGTGCTGTTCTCAGTGCCATGTCGGCATACTCACTCATGGTATGCCTGGCGCCGTTCTTATACTCAATGCAGTTAATGCCGGCACGCAGGAAGTCCTTTGTGGCCATATCCACAGCCTTTTCATAAGTGGCTCCTGTGGCCGCATACATCTGGGCATTGAATATGACCTGCCGGTACTGGTCGTTCGCTCTCCGCAGAATCGCAACCTCTGCTTTCTTAAAGTCAGACCTGGTTGCCTTTATCAGGGCATTTATCTTTTTGTCATTTTCCTTGAAGAATCTGCCATCTGCACTGACCTGCTTCTTCGCTTTATAGAGCTTCGCCCCTTCTTTTATTGCTTTTAAGATGCTTACTTCCTGGTCAGCATTTCCTGCTGCCCTCTGCATGGATATTATGGTATCTATTTTCAGATTAATATTCTTAAATATGCCCTGATACTTTTTCAGGTTTCTTTTCTTATACGCATCCAGTGCGGCAAGCTGTTCCACCTGCCACTGGCTCCAGTTAAAACCTGCTTCCAGTTCTTCTGCCCGGTGATGGTCAAGATTTCGTATCATAGAAGCGGTTAATTCATCCTCTATTGCCCGAAATGCACCGACCACATCATACGTTGTATTGATATCTTTTGGTATTCCTGCCATACTTCATCCTTTACAGACCGTTCCCGGTCAATGTTTCCACTTCCGGCATCTGTGCCACCTGTGGCTCTTCCATCTCGGTGATGCCCTGCTCTGCTTTCAATCTGGTTACTTCCTCACTCTTCCATGTCTCATCCTTGGTGTCCCCATACAGTTCATCCACGGATGCTTCCAAACTCATGATTCCGCCGCTCTTTGCCTTTGAAATCGTTTCAACCTGGCTTTCAAACGACGGGTTTGCATATTCTCCAAAAGAAACGGTTATCTCCATCTCTCTTGACTCCTGTTTATAATAGGTATCTCTTGCAAGCAGCACATTCCGGACCAGTTTCGGCAGGATTTCCTGCAGCTTATTTACAATCTTGTTTCTGGTATACAAGGTTGCCTTTTCCTTTTCCCTCTGTGCTTCTGCATTATCCAGCTTCTTGACATCAATCCCCAGCGTGGATGGACTCATGAAACCCTGCAAGCACAAATCCAGTGCCGTGATATAGGTTGCCAGATAACTCTCATGCGGAATGTTTCCCTGTACCAGTTCAATTTTATTGGATGCATTTTCTGTCATTGGTGCATCTGTTTTTATGTATGCATGGTCAAACGGATTCGGTGCAAGTACTTCCCCGTTTGTTGGGTTTCTTGGCAGCATATTTTCCGGAATATACTCCTTTGTCCGGTTTCTTCTCAATGCATCCATCCACTGGGACCATGCCTCATCCACCGCATCGAAATTATCGATACGACCATCATAGATGCTCTTACCCCTACCTTCATATTTGGGTGATTTATCAAACATAACTGGAAATGCCATCATAAAATCGCCTTTCCAGCTTACATCTTTAAGGGCAGCAGTTTCCGGCAGCAGTTCCATGCTGCAGCTTCGTCCATCTTTTGTCAGGTCATAGTGGATATAGCCTTTTCCGTAGGTCTCGTACAGGATATATTCCTGATTTTTTAAATAATAAGATGTCCGAAATATGATTTCCCTGACTCTGCTCCGGTTATAGCGGAATTCTATCCTGTCTCCCGGATAAAACTCAATGATCGGCTCTTTGCTGAGTGTCATATCAAAGGATATCTTAAATGCACCATCGCCGATATAAAGGGTTTCCGTCACCGCATCCTTTATCAGCTCCCGGAAATCATTTTCCTTCGTGACCGCATCCCAGTCCTGCTGCCTGACTCCGGCATCCACATCATTCATATCCGCTACCACGATGCTTCCCATCAGGTCAGCCATCAGTGCCGGGATTCCGACATGCAGTTTCCGGATTTCCATTCCCACAGTGGCACCTGCCGCCCAGAACCTTGTCCTGTCTCCATCAAGCTGTGTGTACAACTGGGAAAGTTCTTCACTTTCTCCCCGGTACCACATTCGGTTCTTGATTGCGTTTCCATAAAAGTCCAGTGCCTCATGGATATCCACTATGCCACCGGTTGCCGGCTGAATCCTCAGCCACGTCCTTATCCTCTCTCTTATCTGTTCTGACATCGTTTCAATTAACCTCATTTTTTCTCCTTATTGCTTCCTATTTTGTTCCGATACGGGATAAATGCATATTGCACACTGTTTACCATGTGGTCATTGCCATCCTCTGGTGTCTCATCCTTATCCTCCATCCAGCTGTATACATCCAGTTCCCCAATGTAATTCACACAGCTGTCAACGACATAAAAACCCGGCATCTTCCCTGCTGCCACATCATAATTCATCCACCCAAGCTGCAACACGATTCTGTCTATAATTGTTATCTGCTTATAAGCATTATTAAACAGATACAGACACTGCGGATTGGCTCTTTTGTACTTTGCCAATTCTGTCAGTGTTGCCTGGTCCGCACTGTCCACAAACACATTTCTGGCCATGCCCCAGGTTCTGCGGTTGCGTTCCAGGAAGTCAATGTAATTACACACCGTATCTGACGGAGCTATCGGTGTGTCAAGACTCGCATTGTTATATACCTTTTCATCCAGGACAATGCACCGTCCCATATTAGTGATTCCTAAAAATGACATTGCTATGGTATCCGGACTTTTCGTTGAATAAGCAGTATCAAGACCGGATGCCTTCACCAAACGAAAGTAACTTTTCCAGTTCCATTTCCGACAAATCTGGAAGGATCTTTTTAAAAGTTTCCATAATTTTCTTTTTCTGACATACTAACCACTTCCTTTCTGTTTTTACCAATAGATTTGTTGGTATATTGCAATTATATATTGGTTATATCATTTGCCAAGTATTTTTTGTAATTTACCAACATTTTGTGATTTACCAACATCTTTTCTATTGACATATTAAAAATTAACTGTATAATAAAATCAAGAAAAGAGGTGACTAAATATTGAATGAAAGGTTAAAAAAACTTAGAAAAACCTTAGATTTAACACAACAAGAATTTGCAAACAAAATTGGCATAGCACGAGGTAACATTGGTGCGTATGAAGTTGGAAAGAATGCTCCTAGCGATGCTGTAATTTCTCTAATATGCAAACAATTTAATGTAGATGAAAATTGGCTGCGGACAGGCGAAGGTGAGATGTTTATAAAACAGACAAGAGATGAACAGATTGCCTCATTCATTGGTACAATTCAATCTAATGAAGATGACTCATTTAAGAAAAGATTTGTATCAATGCTTTCTGCACTGGATGAATCGGATTGGGAAGTATTAGAAAAAATGGTACTTATGATTCACGAAAAAAAGGACTAGGCATCAGCCTAATCCAAGGATTGCTTTGATATAACAGAATATTAGTTTTAATTTTCTATCATCTGCTTTATCAAGCATTTCTATTATGAGTGCTTTATAGTCCATGTGTTCATCTCCAGTCATCCACACACTAAAGTAGCGATACAATTCTATTGGCAAACATTTGTTTGATTATCAATAGAATTAATAGTAGCCAAAATAACTTTCACCCCCAATTGATTAAAAAAATTTAGAAAAATACGGAGAATTTCTATGACTTCTCCAAAATGCAAAGGAAACAACATTACTTACCAAACGGTAACAGAATCACGAAAGACTGGTTGTTTAACAGTACTAATTTATTTAATACTAGCGGTTTCGTTACTTGGTTTGTTTATCTTAATCCCATTATTACTTCGTCGGAAAACACAAACTGTAACTTATGCAGTATGCCAAGACTGTGGCCACAGATGGCGAGTATAACTTTAAAAATCATGATACAAAAAATTTCTAAAACTCATTGAAAGTGAACAGCAGATTGAACAACAGAATTGCACCAGAAACCGCCTGATAACAATACTTAGCTGGTCGCTCTATCAGAAAAGTGAACAACAACTGAACACTAACAAGAATGAAAAGAATAATATAAATACTTTGTGCAAACCGGAGGAGTTGTTTAAGGAGTTGTTTGAGGAACTCTGGAAGCTGTATCCCGTGAAAAAAGGCAAAGGACAGGTATCTGCGGCTGCAAAGCAGCGACTATTTAAAGTGGGCCATGACGGAATGGTCAGAGCAATAGGCAGATACAAAGCCGAACTGGCAAAAGACAGCGAATGGAGGAGACCACAGAACGGAAGCACGTTTTTCAACAGCGGGTATCTGGATTACCCAGATGCCGATTATGTACCACAACTGGAAAAATAATAATCTCAAAGGAGTGAAACAGCATTGAAGAACATACAATATTCAAAGCAGGCTTTAAAATTTCTGAACAAGCAAGATCGCCCAACCAGAATACGCATCGTTAATGCGATTAATCACCTTCCTTCTGGTGATGTAAAAAAATTACAAGGTACTACTGGCTATCGTTTGAGAGTTGGTGATTATCGAATTATTTTTGATTATAACGGAACCGTTCTTGCGATAGAAAAAATTGACAACCGAGGACAGGTATATAAGTAAAGGAGGTATCTCATATGTCAAATGTAAAAGAAAGAATTTTAGGAGCTGTTACTGTAATGTCAGAAGAAGATGCATCATATATCTGGAACATTATTGAAACTACTTTTGCAAATAAGGGCTGGAAAACAATCCCTGAAGAAGCTCCGGATGAAATCGATTTACAAATGCTGAAAGAAATAAAAAGCAATCCTGATTGTCAGGATTTTGTTTCTTCCGAAGAAGCGATGAAAATTTTAGGATTATAAAACGTATTTAATGAAACATAGAGAATCTTTTGAAGTGGAACATATGCCAATGAATCTGCGAGCCAAAAACAGGCCAATACACGACCTCACTGCACACATCTTCCGGCACAACTATGCGACAATGCTTTACTACTCCGGAATCTCTCTAAAAAAAGCTGCTGCCCTCATGGGACATGCCGATACAAAAATGATTATGGAAGTTTACTCTCATCTGGATGAGCAGAAAGAGCAGACAGAAACCAAACTAAATTCTTTCATCAAAATGGGCTGATTCCAGCCCATTTTTTTGACTACCATTTGACTACCATACATCAAAAAAAGTGCCTCTGACTACCAAAGAAACACTCCATTACACACTAAAACCACATATAACAAAAACCTCCCAAATACTCATTTTATAAGCATTTGAGAGGTTTTTTCAGTAATGAGACACCGGGGAATCGAACCCCGGACAACTTGATTAAAAGTCAAGTGCTCTACCGACTGAGCTAGTATCCCATATTTCAAACTTTTCTATTATAAAATCATTTGAACAACTGCAACTTTTATAGGATACACCAAAAAATCTGTTTTGTCAACTACTATTTTTCATTTTTTGATACTATTTATGAGTCATTTATGATAAAGTCCTTATATACCACAAAGGAAAATGTCCCTTTATGGTATAATACTTCCATGATCAAATGGAGGTGACTATGAGCAGAAAGGTAACATTATCGATGAATGAACCGCATTTCGCTGACAATCCGAAAGGCATCAGCTATGCAGAAAGGTAACATTATCGATGAATGAACAAATGAAATATGAGGTAATTAAATCACTGGCAGATCACCCAGTGCCAAACAAACAGAGGGCTGCTCTTACCCTGGGCTGCACGGTACGTCATGTCAATCGTATGCTGAAAGGTTACAGGGAACAGGGTAAAACTTATTTTATTCATGGCAACAGAAGCCGCAAACCGGCTAACACGATCCCGGATGAAACACGTCATCTTGTTGTTAAGCTGTATCGTAATAAATACTATGACGCAAATTTTGAACACTTCACGGAGCTGCTGGCAAAATGAGAACATATCCACATCTCTCCTTCTTCCGCCAGATCCATCCCTGAAGCGAAATACATCCTATCTCCTAAAGTTGCAAAGGCTAAGAAAAAGAGCATCAGAGAACAATTAAAAGCCGATAAAAAGGCTGTCCAGACACAGAAAGATGCCGACTGTATTCAGACCAATCTTGTGTATGTCGAAGATGCACATTCCCACCGCCCAAGAGCTGCTTATTTCGGCGAACTGCAGCAGATGAATGCGACTCCCCATGAATGGGTTCCAAGACAGATCTGGCATCTGCATCTGGCCATCGATGATGCGACCGGAAGAATTACCGGCGGCTGGTTTGACACCCAGGAAACTCTCGATGGTTATTATCATGTTTTCCATCAGATACTCACAACTTATGGCATTCCCCATAAGCTCATTACTGATTGACGCACGGTATTTACCTATAAAAGAAAAAACTTCC
>OGKE01000195.1_pt1 | contig 68527 bp, 54 predicted proteins | sample 1572341 | NCBI WGS metagenome assembly OGKE01 (sample SAMEA2582091, study PRJEB24529) | metagenome | biome: Human gut stool | place: China | collected 2011
CCGACGAGCGCAGCGAGATCTGCGTATTTGACGAGTTCCTCGTGGACATCGGCGACGAGCAGAGCATCGAACAGAGCCTGTCTACCTTCTCCGGCCACATGAAGAAGATCACAGGCATCCTGGAACTGGCTATGCCCCGCACACTGGTCCTGCTGGACGAATTGGGAGCAGGCACAGACCCCGCCGAGGGTGCTGCGCTGGCAGTCGCCATCATCGAAGAGCTGCGCCGCCGTGGTGTGCTGCTGATGGCGACCACCCACTATGCAGAGCTGAAGGTCTTCGCTCTGGAAACGAAAGGCGTCGTCAATGCCAGCTGTGAATTTGATCTTGAGACGCTGCGCCCCACATACAAGCTGAGCGTCGGCGTTCCCGGCAAATCCAATGCCTTCCTCATCAGCGAGAAGCTCGGCATCCCAGAGCGCGTCATTGAAGCGGCACAGCAGCATCTTTCGGCAGAGGACAAGCGTCTGGATGCCGTTCTGGGCCAGCTGGACGACCTGAAACTGCAGCTCAAGGAAAGCCAGGACGAGGTGGAAGAGCTTCGCAATGAGGCTGCCCATCAGCTGGATGCCGCCCGCAAAAAGCGGGACGAACTCATCCAGCAGGGCGAAAATGAGCTGGAAGCAGCCCGCGCCAAGGCCCGTGCACTGGCGCAGCAGGTGGAAAGCAAAGCATACGCTTTGACGGATGAGCTGCGTCAGCTCCAGAAGGATGAGCGGATGAGCACTCAGCAGAAGGCTCAGCGCGCGCGGGAGATCGCCAAAAAAGAATCGGAAAAGCTCTTCATCGGCACCGAGATTGTGCACAATCCGGTCAAGGAATTCGTTCCGCTGAAGGAGGTCAAGGTGGGGCAGGAGGTCTGCATCGCCGAGCTGAATCAGCTGGCAACGGTGCTGGCTCTGCCGGATAAAAACGGCGATGTCCTCGTTCGCGCCGGAATCATCAAGACCAAAGTTCCGCTCCTGGGCCTGAAGCAGCCCGAAAAGCTGATCAAGGAACCGCAGGCCAAGACCAAGGCGCAGCAGCGGTATTCCCGCCTGACCGGTGACGCCAACCGCCCGAACGGCAGGGTAGAGCGGGTGCAGCGCAGCGCCAAAATGGAGTGCAATCTGCTGGGCCTGACGGTCGATGAGGCACTGCCGGAGGTGGATTCCTTCATCGACCGCGCCATCCTGAACGGCCAGACCGTGGTCTATCTGATCCATGGCAACGGCACCGGTGCACTGCGCACGGCCATCCACAAGCATCTGCGCGGAAACCGCATGGTCAAGAGCTTCCGCCTTGGCCGCTACGGCGAGGGGGAGAGCGGAGTGACCGTGGTCGAACTGAAGTAAAATTTCTCCGGGCATTTCCCGGAAACCTGCCCCGGAAACCATCTCGCGGGCAGGTTTTGTTTTATTCAAAGCAGGGAAGTCTATATGGCAAAACATGCAGTCCATCGCAAAAAGAAACAGAAAAATCAGGCCGTTTCATTTCGTCACGCGGTCGTTCTCTGCCTCTGTTTCACCGGGATCTGTTTCGGCCTTTATTTGTGGTATGCAGCCTTTACGATCGGGCAGGGAACACCCGCTGTAGACGATGATGATTTCCGTCCTACTTTCGGCCCGCCGCCCTATCGTATTGCAATCGATGCCGGGCACGGCGGTTCAGACCCCGGCGCGCAGGGGATCGTAACGGAAAAGGAGATGACGGCAGCTACCGCCGAAGCACTGCGCGGGTGGCTGGAGGCCGACCCTAATTTTATCCCGCTCCAGACCCGCGAAAGCTATGACGCCACGGCAAAGCCAGCAGAACGCGCCGCCGCGGCCAATGCGCTCTTGCCGGACCTTCTGCTTTCCATCCACGGGAACTCTGCACCGGAAGGCTCCACAGCCTCCGGGTTCGAGTGCTATCCCAGTGTGCCGGGCCGCACCTGGCATCAGGAAAGCTATTATTTCGCAAAACTCCTGGCCAGCGCCATGCGTTCCGCCGGGGCCAGTCTGCGGGGGCGCGGGGGAGTCCGTTACATTTATTACATCGGAGAAGCAAAGCAGCTGGTCGAGACCAGCCACACCGAAGTGCGGGCAGAGCGCAGCTTTACCATCCTGGAAGATGCAAACTGTCCGGCCGTTCTGGCAGAGCAGTGCTTTGTGACCAGTGTCGCCGATGTTGCACAGTTTGGCAGTGAAGAGGGTTGCAGGCGAACCGCCCGTGCTTACTATGAAGCCATCTGTACATATTTTGAGATCACGCCGCTGCCGGAATAAACCAGACCCGGCGCAACACACATAGCCTGAACCTGCAACGGTGTGCGTCCTGAAACTGAAACGAAAAATGAGCCTCCCGGCAAAGCTGTGCGCGTGGAACACAGCAGAAGAGGAGGCCTGTTTTTCAACGACATAAGTTTCGTATAATGCACGTTATGTGAAATATAGGGGAGCGAAAAAGCCCTCTTTTCTCCAATTTTTGCCAATTAAGGCCGCTGGACTCGATTTTGAGTTCCAGCGGCCTTTTTGCGGTATGTATGCAATTGGTGTATTCTTGATCTGTTTTTTCTGCTTTTTGATCTACACTTGTGTCAAGAAACGATTCATCACAACGACGGTGTAATCGTTTGTATGATCTCTCAAGCCGGTGTCTGTGAATTGATTCTTCAGCCAGAACGATCTGCTTTGTTCGTTTCCATCCACATAACCCAAACGAATGTATTGATAATCCCATTGCGCCAGACCGGCACACAGCTCAGTGATGATCGAGCTTCCGACGCCGGTTCCTTGCAGGTCTTTCTCCATCATAAAGAATCCGATGAACCCACTTTGCGCATCCGGATAATGGTCGATGAAATCCATCACAGCCACAAGCCGCTGGTGGACGTCAAAATAGCCCAGATAATACTTATCCTGTTCCTGACCGGCCTTGCGCTGCGGCATGGCCTTCAGATCGGCTTCGATGCTTTCCGGCGTCACAAACGGCGGACAATGCTCATAATACTGCGGATTTTTCTCACAAAGCGCAAAAATGGACGGAATATCGTCATGGAGCAGTCGTCGTACCGTATAAGTGCCCGAAAATTTCGTATAATCCATTTTAGCGCTCCGTTTTTTTGCTTGCATCCGGCTCACGCAGCGCCGAAACATCTACGCGGAAACCGTCTTTGGCAGCCCCATCAAAGGCTTCCATCGGCCCGGTCGGCGTTTCGGCTGCATCATCCGGAGCATCCTTCGCTCCTGCGTCCATTTCTGCACTGTTCGGCGAAATTCCCCCGTGGGTCTCCCCCGCTTCTTGTTTTGTTGTATCCAAATTTGTCTTCCGGACTTCCCCCAGCGGGTTCTGCTCAATGGCTGCGCGGACCTGAAATTCTTGCAGATGCGTATAGATCTGGGTCGTTCCCACACTGCTGTGGCCAAGCAGCTGCTTGAGCGTCAGAATATCCACATTGCCGGTCTGGTACATCAGCGTAGCTGCTGTATGCCGCAGCTTATGGGTCGAAAAGCCCTTCAGCCCTGCCGCCTTCATGGCACCTGTCACCAGCTGTTCCACGCGGCGGTTCGAGATGCGGTCTTTCATGCGGCGGGTCACAAAAACGGCCTTTTCCTTGGGGTCCAGACCTTCCATCGTGTTCCGCTTTTTGAGATACAATTGCAGCGCTTCGATGCAGGCATCATTCAGGTAGACCATACGCTCCTTGTGGCCTTTGCCGAACAGCCGGATCTGCCGCTGTTCCAGGTCGATGTCGCCAAGGTCCATCCCGACCAGTTCTGCCAGACGCATCCCGCAGTTCAGAAACAGCACGACCATGCAGTAATCCCGTTCCGGGAAATCGCTCTGATGCTGGGTGCTTTCCAGCAGCTGCATGGATTGCTCCGCCGTCAGATATTTGGGCAGAACTTTATCCTGCTTGGGCGGTTTGATGGAAGCCGTCGGGTCCTGCGAAAGGCGGTTGACCTGATTGACCAGATAGTCATAAAACCCATGCAGGCTGGCCAGCCGCCGGGCGGTGGAGGACTTTTTGTTTCCGCATTCACGGTTCAGAAAATACAGATATTCGTAAACGTCCTCTTTTGTCACGCTGCCCCAGAATGCGGTGTCGAGCCCTTTGGGGTCGATCTCTTTCAGTTCCGCATCCTCTGCCACAAGGCCCCTGCGGCGCTTCATAAAGCGGCTGAAGCCGCGCAGATCGCAGTAATAGCTGAACGCGGTATTCGCGCTTTTGCCTGCGATCACTTCCAGATACCGCACATACTCCACAATGTCCGCCGAAGCATCCTCGAACGGTTTGTGCTTGCTGGGATTCTTTTCATCAAGATAGATGGACATATCGTTTCCTTATCATTTCCATTAAAGGCGGTCGTTTTTCAAAGCATGGATCGCATCCGAGATATAAGCCGCCCCTATGAGCTTCATGCCCGGATAATCCGCTGGGTTCAGATGCGCAAGGCTGTGCTTCGGCACGACGGCACGTTCAAAACCGATCCGTTCCGCTTCCCGCAGACGCTGTTCCAGATTGGGCACACTGCGCACCTCGCCGCCCAGACCGACTTCACCGATGGCGATCAATTTGTCGCTGACCGGGCAGTCCAGCAGCGATGAGACCATGCTGAGGCAGACCGCCAGGTCGCAGGCGGTATCCCGCAGCGTGATGCCGCTGACGATGTTGATATACACATCCAGGTTGCCGAAGAAATACCCGGCGCGTTTTTCAAGGACCGCAATGAGAAGGTTCATGCGGTTGTAATCGTAGCCGCTGCAGGCGCGGCGCGGTGCCGGGAAATTCGTTTTCGTCGCAAGCGCCTGAATCTCGCTCAGAATGGGGCGGCTGCCCTCCATCGTGCAGGCGACGCAGTTGCCGGAAACGCCGAGCGGACGCCCTTCCAGAAGCATCTGCGAGGGGTTTTCGATCTCTTCCAGCCCCTGCCCCGTCATATCAAACATGCCCAGCTCATTCGTGGAGCCATAGCGGTTTTTGGCCGCCCGCAGGATGCGGTAAGGCAGCATTTTGTCGCCTTCAAAGTATAGCACCGTATCCACGATGTGTTCCATGACCTTGGGGCCGGCAATGGCACCATCCTTGTTGACATGCCCCACGATGAACATCGGGATCTCCTGCTTTTTGGCCACCGCCAGCAGCCGGGCCGCGCTTTCCTTCACCTGGCTGACCGTTCCGGACGAAGAGGAGATGTCCATGCAGCGCATGGTCTGGATGGAGTCGATGACCACAAGGTCCGGTTTTTCCTTTTCGATCAGGCCGCAGATCTCGTCCACGTCGTTTTCGGCTACCAGATAGATGTTCTCCTGCGGGATCTTGAGCCGCGCGGCACGCAGCTTGACCTGCCGCACTGACTCTTCCCCCGTAATATACAAAACCGTATGCTGGTTGGAGATGGCACCGCAAAGCTGCAGCAGCATGGTGGATTTGCCCACGCCCGGCTCACCGCTGAGCAGGACCACGCCGCCCAGCACGATGCCGCCGCCCAGCACACGGTCCAGTTCGGAGATGCCAGTCAGAATGCGGCTTTTCTCCTCGGTCGTGCTGATCTCCGACAGGCGCTTGGCCGTCAGCGAGGTCACTCCCTCCTGCCGGGCAGGGGCAGCGGCTTTTCCGCCGGTAAGCCCCGCCTTGGGGGCCTCTGCGACCACATCTTCGTTCATGGTGTTCCAGCTGCCGCAGCTGGGGCAGCGGCCCATCCAGCGCGGGCTAGTCTCCCCGCAGTTGGAACAGACGTAAACGGTCTTCAGTTTTGGTTCTTTCATAGACGCTCCTGTGGGGCCCGCCGGGCGGCAGGCCCGCTTTGTTTGTTCCTCTTTATATTACCACATCTGGCGGACCCCCGCAACCGCTCTCTTATTTTACCTCTACGATGGTGATGTTCTGCGCCGTCACGCTGCTTTTGCTCAGAACGATATCCCGGATCTGCGCCACCTGCGCTGCCGTCAGTGCGTCGCCGGAGGTCATCACCGTCAGGTCTGCCCGGCCGGACTGCAAAAAGCAGAGGCAGTCTACAAAGCCTTTGGCCTTGACCATCGTTTCGATTTCATTTTCCGCATGGAGGTCTTCCAGATTGCCGGTCAACTGCTGGGTGTAGCTCTTTTTCTCTTCTGCGGAGAGCGACGACGATTTCAACGCCTTCTGCACGGCGTCCATTGCTTCGTCGTGTGCCTTGGTCCGCTTGAGCCGGGCCTCCTCAAAGAACTTGGAGCCGCTGTGATTCGCTACGCTGACGAGCTGTGCTTCTCCATAATTCTTGTTGGCGCTGGAAACGGCTTCCGTCTCGGTCATCAGGCCGTCCAGAATGGGCGCGGAGGCTTCGTCCGCCGTGTCTGCTCCTGCCACGACCTGGACGGCGTTTTCCTCCAGCGTGACGCCCGCCCGCGCATACTGCCAGTTCAGATAGACCGCAACGACCAGAGCCGCCGCCAGGGTAAGCGCCGTCACTTTTCGGGTGTTCTTGGAAATAGCTCTCATGGAAATGTTCCTCCTTGTCTCTGCGACTTAATGGTTCGGAAACAGCTGGTCAGGGCCGGCGCTGTTCTACACAGATCCGGGTAGACGAAATATCCAGCAATGCCCGCACAAGCTCGGTGATCCGTGCAGCGACCCGGACATCTCCCCCGCCGTCACAGACGACCGCGACCCCGCACACCTGCGGATAATAGACCGTCTGCGCCAGAGCCGTGCCGTCATCCAGCAGCACATGCGTTTCCTGGCTTTGGGTCTGTCCCGACTGCGTGTCCGTAGCATAGATGGTCTCCTCCCCGGTTTCCAGTGTCACCATCACGGTCGTGGCCCCGGCCCCGTCGATCTGCCCGATCAGGTCCTGGAGCTGTGCTTCCAGCTGCTCCCGGTAGGCTGACGCCTGGGAAGCCGACGCTGCGGATGGTTCCGCAGGCGGCGTTGCGGGCAGCAGTTCGGAGAGCAGCAGCAACAGCATTGCCGCGCCGCCCAGCACCACGGCCAATCGGGTGCGGTTCTGCTTTTCCAGCAGTGCCCGGAAATCAAATGTCGTTCCTTCTCCCCGTTGTTTCATGGCGCATTCTCCCCGCCGGGTACGTTCCACACAGGCGATACGCCCAGCGTATGTTGAAGAAGTTCCTCTACCGCGTCCCGCGTTTCTTCCGCCTCTCCCATCGGCGTTACCGTCAGGGAATGGACCTGTACGCCCTCCGCTGTCTCTTCCAGCTCGATGCGGATGGCGACCTCTGCGCCCAACTCTTCACGGCAGCGAGCTTCCAGGGTGTCTTCCAGCTGAGACGCCGCCGCACGAAGCACGGTCTCCTTCTGTGTTCCCAATTCCACCGAAGACGCCGCCGGGAGAGCGAACATCTGCCACTCCCCTTTTGCCTTCGGAAGCACACAGAGGACCACTGCTAAAATATATAACCCAGCCACCGCTTTTATGCTGCGCCGGGCCCACCCCTGCCCTGTGAGCTGTGCGGTCAGCTCCGCGCAGATACACGCCGTGCAGAAAACTGCCACCGCCGCTTTGATGTTCTGCACTTCATCCACCCCCTACCACAAAGAGCAGTGCCGTACCTGCAATGGCAAGCCCCGCAAACAGCGCCGTCACCGCCATCATACAGCGAAGCGCCTCTGCAAAACATTCCAGAAGGTTCTGGCAGCGCTCACTGCCCATCATTCCGCATAGAAGTCCGCATCCGGAAAGCAGGCCCAGCTGGATAAGCATTCCCAGATAGACCGGCACGAATTCTGCTGCAATGGTCAACAGCGCAGCCAGCCCCAGCCCGCTTTTCAAAAGCTGAAGGCACGACAGCACCGTCTCCGAGGCGTCGCGCAACGTCTCCCCGATGATCGGCACCGTCCCGGTCAGAAGTTGCCCGGTGCGAAGGGCCGCACGATCCAGCTGCAGCGTTGAGATGCGCTCCAGACCCAAAAGAGCAACCAGAAGTTTGCCCGCCCACCCCAGCAGCTTTTCCAGCGCACGGCCAACCGCCTTGCAAAAGCTCCCCAACCCGGTCTCCGCACAGATGCAGCAGGCCATGCTCAAGGCCAGATAGCATTGGAGCAGCGGCGGCACCAGCACCGTGAGCCCCTGCGCCAGAGTACACAGCATCGTCAGAAGAAAACCGCCTGCCGAAGCGCCTGCCACGCTCTCGCCGCCTAGGGTCAGGACCCCTGCATACACTGGCAGAAATCCCAGAAGAAACCGGTTCCAGCTTTCGATCTGGGTGCAGAGCGTTTCGGAAAGGGCCACGAGCTTTTCCCATAGCAGGACCCCGCAGCCCCCTGCGCAGACGAGGTCCAGCAGTGTTCCATCCGCATGGCCGCCCAACAGCAGTGCGATGACAGCGCCCAGCACCAGAAAGGTCAGAACCGCCGCATACCCGCTTGCAGCGGTATGCAGGGCCGAGGGCAGGGACTCTGGCAGAAAACTGCGCAGCGCCTCCCAGGGGTTTTCTGCGAACGCCGCAGGCGGTACCGGGCTTTGTTCCAGATAAGGCCCCCACGTCTCCGCGCCCGGAAGGCGCACATCCCAGTTGTTCATCCCGTCATACTCCCGATCCGCTGTAAAATTTCTTCCAGCAGCGGCCAAGCCGCCGCAAGCACCAGACAGCGGCCGGCCAGCCCGACACACCACGCCAGCGATTCCGCTCCGGCTTCTTCGCAGAGGGTATGGGTATAGTCCGTCAGAAGCAGAACGACCGCGCTCTTCATCAGGCACGAAAAGGCTGCGCCGTTCGTCTGCTCCCCCAGGCGGACGATGCCAAGGAGCGCCGCCCGGAATGCAGACCCGACCCGCACCAGAAGCACCAGTGCCGCCCCCAGCGAAAGCAGCAGCGCGTAGGATGGGACACTGCGCCTGAGCACCGTATAAAGCAATGCTGCCACAAGCGCCAGACCAAAGGCCGCTGCCGCCGCACTCATAGTGCGAACAGGGATTTGATGGTCACGAACAGGGCGCTGATCTGTTTCACCAGAATGGACAGGACCACGACCAGCCCTGCCAGTGTCGTCATCATCGCCTGGTCCTCCCGCCCGGAGCGGATCAGCAATTGGTTCAGCACCGCTACGATGATGCCAATGGCCGCGATCTTAAAGATCAGGTCGATCTCCATCTTTTTCATCCTCTCAAATCAGCAAAATTGCAGCCGCCAGCCCCAGCGCAAGGCCAAGCTTATGCGAAAGCTCGTTCGTTTGCCGCAGCTGCGGTGCAAGCTCTGTCTGAAACGTCTCGAACTGCTGAATGTAAAATGCAAGCTGCTGGCATTCCTGCGCTGCTTCTGCACGGCCCAGACCTGCCATGCACGCCCGGAATGCGTTCTGCTCCCGCCGGGTCAGCGCCGGGTCGGGAGCCAGCGTTTGCAGCGAATGCTCTGCCTGCCCCACAAGACCCTCCCGCTGCATAGCACAAAGCAAAGCTCTCAGATCCGTACGCCGAAATTCGATCTCCCGGCGGATGCGTTCCAGTAGGGCAATGGTCTTTTGCAGTGCCTGCCGATGTGCCTCTGCACGGATGCAGACCCCATCGCCAACGCACCAGCCGCAGAATACCAGGCAGACCGCCCCGATGCCATGCAAAAAGAGACTGCTCATAAAAACCGCACCTCCCGCACCTGCCCCGGCTCCGCCCGCCCTTTGAGCCAGACCAGCACATGGAGTGCGCCCCGCGCCTGCAGCGCCTGCACCTGGGGGCGTCCGACCGCTTCTTCCGGGGACGCTGCATGAAGCGTTGCGATAAAGTCCACGCCGCTGAAAAGCCCCTGTTCGAGCGCTGTCACCTCATCCAGACCGCCCAGCTCGTCCAACAAAAGGATCTGCGGCGAGAGTGTCCGCAGTGCCATCTGCACAGCCTGTCCCTTCGGGATGCCGGAGATCACATCCAGCGCTTCACCGGGGGACTTCCGCCGGGAGCTGCCCGAAAACAGCTCCAGCCGCTCGTCGATCACCGAGACCAGCTTTTTCTGGCGGACAAGCTCCCGCGCCATGCTGCGCAGAAGCGTCGTTTTGCCGCTGCCCGGCTCGCCTACGAGAAGCATCCCGATGAAATGCGTCTGCATGGCTGCACACAGTTCCTGTGGGAGCGGGATGGTTTTCTCCCGCGCAATGCGTAGGTTGACAGAGGTCAGTTCCTGCAAAACGACGCCCTGTTCCGGGTTTTGCAGAAAACGCCCACCAAGGCCCGCCCGGCACCCGGAGGGATCCGTCACATACCCCTGCGCGATCTCCGTCTGATGCGTGTGGACCGACCCGCCGCACAATGTGAACAAGATCTCCTCCATCTGCTGCGGCGTCAGAAGCATCCGCTGCAAGGAGGCAAGCTCCCGCGCTGTTTCCTGCGGTGTGCAGACTGCCCCGCGCATCGTGAACGCTGGTGCACAGCCCACCCGCAGCCGAAGCTCCTGCACGTCGGGCGCAAGGGCCGACGGCATGTCCAGAAGCGGCCGAGCCAGCCAGCTTGGCAGCGATTGAACCACCTGATAATACTCGTCCATCCTGCATTCTCCTTCCGCGTCTCTTGTCATCACTGTATGCAGCCGGGCGGAAGATAGAACCGGGCAGCACAAACGCCCGCACAGCGTGTTCCACTGTACGGGCGTTTGATGGGGTTCTTCTTTTATTCAGGACTCCGGAAAGATTCAGGCTTCCGGCTTTGGTTCCTCGTTCAACAGGGCGAGGAACTCTGCTTCGGTCAGCACCGGCACACCAAGGGCCTGTGCCTTGGTCAGCTTCGAGCCTGCCGCTGTTCCGGCCACCACATAGGCCGTTTTTTTCGAGACGGAACCGCTGGCCTTGCCGCCGTTCTTTACGATCAGTGCTTCCGCCTCATTGCGGGAAAGGGTCTCCAGTGTGCCGGTCACGACCAGCGTTTTTCCGGCAAGTTTGTCGCCCTTGGGCTCTCCCTTCCACTGCATATTCAATCCGGCATCCGCCAGACGATGGACAAGGTCGGTCGTGCCGTCTTTTGCAAAGAACTCGGTCACGCTCTGGGCCATCACACCGCCAAAGCCATCGATCTCGCTGATCTGCTCCTCGGTCGCCTCCCGGATGGCTTCCAGCGAACCGAAATGTTCCGCCAGCAGAGCCGCAGCCTTATCGCCGATGTTCCGGATGCCAAAGCCAAACAGCAGCTTGTCCAGATTGTTTTCCCTGGAGTGCGCGATGGCTTGCAGCAGATTGGTCGCACTCTTTTCCTTGAACTTTTCCAGCGTCAGCAGCTGCTCCAGCGTGAGGGTATAAAGGTCAGCCGCCGAGTGCACCAGCCCCTTATCCACCAGCTGCGTTGCAACCGCCGTACCGAGGCCGTCGATGTCCATGGCATCGCGGGAAGCAAAGTGGATAATGTTGCGGAGTGCCTGTGCCGGGCACTCCGGGTTGACGCAGCGCAGTGCCGCCTCATCTTCCAGATGCACCACCGGTGCGCCGCAGGACGGGCAGACTGTGGGCATCTCATAGGGCTGTGCGCCTTCCTCATGGCGGGTCACACCGATGACCTCCGGAATGATATCACCCGCCTTGCGCACCTGAATGGTATCCCCGATGCAGAGGCCGAACTGATGGATGAAGTCCTCGTTGTGGAGCGTCGCACGTGCTACGGTAGTCCCCGCCAGAAAGACCGGGTCAAAGCAGGCCGTCGGGGTCAGAACGCCTGTGCGGCCAACGGCTACTTCGATGCTGCGCAGCGTCGTCTCCTTGACCTCCGGCGGGTACTTGAACGCAATGGCCCAGCGCGGGAATTTGTTGGTCGAACCCATCAAATCGCGCTGTGCAAAAGCATTTACCTTGATGACGGCACCGTCCATATCAAAATCGAGCTTCGAACGGTTCTGGCCGATCTGCTCGATCTCAGCAATGGCGTCTTCGATGTTGTGCACCACGTGATAGCGCGGCGAGACCGGCAGGCCCAGGCTCTTGAGGTAGTCCAGACTCTCTGCATGGGTAGTCAGTTCCTTGCCGCGGATCTGCTGCACATTAAAGATAAAGATCGACAGCCCACGGCTCCCGGTGATTTTTGAATCCTTCTGGCGCAGCGAACCGGCGGCTGCGTTGCGCGGATTCTTAAAGGGGGCCGCTCCCTGCAATTCCTGCTCGGCGCAAAGGTGCTGGAACGCTTCATGCGGCATATACACCTCACCGCGCACTTCCAGAAACTCCGGTGCATCCTTCAGCTGTTTGGGAATCTTCCGGATGGCTTTGACATTGGCCGTCACGTCTTCGCCGACCACACCGTCGCCGCGGGTGGAAGCCCGCACCAGCGTACCGTTTTCGTATTCCAGGCTGCACGAAAGGCCATCGATCTTGATCTCCACCACGTATTCCGGTTCGACGCCTGCTTCACGCACCCGGCGGTCAAAGTCGCGCAGTTCGTCAAACGAAAACGCATCCAGCAGACTTTCCATTTTGACCGCGTGTGTGACCTTGGCAAACCGTCCGCTGGGGGTCCCGCCAACATGCTGCGTCGGTGAGTTGGGCGTGACCAGCTGCGGGAACTGTGCTTCCAATTCTTTCAGCTCCCGTGTCAGGGCATCGTATTCAAAATCCTCTAGTTCAGGGGCATCCTGATCGTAATAAAGGCGGTTGTTCTTTTCGATCACCGCACGCAGTTCTTCTACGCGCTTTTGCGCTTGCTCCAGTTCCAAATACTCCACGCTCCTTTTCTATGGGCTATTATAGCATAAAACGACGCTGCATTCGAGTCAATTTTCGCTGTAGAAATGTGCCGATCAAACAAGCTATACAATTCGTATTTTTTTCATTTTATGCGTTTTTGATGCAGATGAAATTTTGTTGCAGGCGTCTTTCTCATGATTTACTCTTTGTTTTATTTCTTCAGTTTCAATCGCATCTTCGTTATTTCAATCCGGTTCGTTTTGAGAAATCAACGGTTCAAAATCGCCTTGATCTCCGCGAGATCCTTTGCAAAATAGATTCCTTCCTGCCGTTCTTCAGACGACAGGCCAGTTTCGATCATGTGGCTCAGCAGCATCCGCAGGCCTGTATAATAACCATCCAGATCGTACAGAATGCAGGGCGCATCCAGATGCTTCAGCGAGACTTTGGACATCACCTCTGCGATCTCTTCCAGCGTACCTGTCCCGCCGGGAAACGCAATGAACGCATCGCCCAGCTCGATCATCTTCGTCTTCCGTTCGGTCATATCCTTTGTGACGATCAGCTCCGTGAGACCATCGTGTTGAAGTTCCCCTTTGACAAAGAACTCCGGCTCTACGCCGGTCACTTCTCCGCCCGCAGCCAATACACTGTCCGCCAGTGCACCCATCAGGCCGCTTCGGGACCCGCCGTAGATCAGCGCATTCCCGCTCTCCCCGATCCAGCGCCCAAGCTCCTGCACCGCCGCTTTCAATGCCGGGGTGTTTCCTTCATTTGCTCCAAGATAAACTGTAATGTTCATAGGGTCTCCTTTCACACCGGCGCTCAGGTCTTGGGCTGATACTGCACACTGGACACATTGTAAATGGTGACAAATGCCTTGGGGTCCTCCCGGTTGATAAAGTTCATCAGCTTCTGATACTCGCTCTTGTCCACGATGGTAATGATCTCGTTGTGTTTTTCCAGATTGTATGCGCCGATGGCCTCGTACATGGTCGCACCGCTGTGCAGGTCGTTGATGATGAACTGCCGCAGTGTCTCCTCTTTTTCGGTGATGATGCAGACACGGCGTTTGATGCTGTTGTCGAAGATGAAATGGTCCAGCACGATGCCGTTGAAATAGGTGCCCAGAATGCTCAGGACCACCGTTTTCTTATCATAGACCAGCGCTGCGGAAAGCGCTATGCACATCCCCGACAGAGACATGGCTTTTCCCAATTCCATGTGCAGGTACTTGTTCATGATTTTCGCCACGATATCCAGCCCGCCGGAGGACGCGTTGCGGTTGAACAAAATGCTCAACCCGATGCTGACCACCAGGATATAGCACACCACGTCCAGCTCCTGACTGCCAGTCATCGAGCCAGCCTCCGGGAACAGCTTTTCAAATAGCCCCAGAAACACTGGCAGCAGCACACTGGTGTAAACGGTCTTTGCGCCAAACTCTCTGCCGCAGGTAAAGAACCCGACAATGAGAAGCACAACGTTCAGGATCATCGTAATGACCGACAAGGGCAGCGGCACAAAATTGGACAGCACGATGCCAAGGCCGGAAATGCTGCTGACGGATGTATGGCTCGGCACCAGAAAAAAGTAGACGCCCGCCGCAATGATCGCGACCGCCCCGGTCAGGACGGCCATCTCTTTCAGCAGTGCACCTGTCTTTGCCTTCATATCATTCATCTTTTCTCCTCCAGATTCAAATTTTCTTCAACACAGTATACCATGATTTTCCCTTTTCGGAAAGGACCTGCACAAAAAAGACCCCTGCGGTGCATCCAGAACCGCAGAGGTATCGTTGCATTCTTATCGGTTTGCAAAATTCAGCGCCAGCAATGCAAACATCCAAAACCGTGTCCGCGCCGCCTTCGACAACACCGATGGCTTTCATGGAGGAGTGGATGAGAATCGTCTCGGTGCCGGTCAGCCCCATGGCAGCAAGATCCTGCTGGAGGGTCTGTTTTGTGTATGTCGTTGGGTGTTTTCAGATACACCCTAATGAAAAAGGCGTATCGTCTCTTGAATGTCATACCACTGGTTCCTGTTTGCCGTTTTTACCTGCTTCAGCCAAACATTTGACAAAGAGCCAAGAAAGCCCAGAATCATTCGAATCAACGAACAATTCTGAGCTTTCTCATGCCACCGGCGGGGCTTGAACCCGCACTCTGTCGCCAGAAAGGAATTTTAAGTCCCTCGTGTCTGCCAGCCTTCGGCAAATTCTATTTTTGTTCGCTGTATCGTCTGATTTTTCGTTACGAGAGAGATTTTTTCTTCGTAAGCGAGAGAGATTCGCACTTTTTTGATAAGACGATATTACCATATTTTTCGCTCCATGTCAATCATGTAAAATTGTTTCATCTTGTCGTGCTTGATCTTCGGAGCGTCCGGGACCCGGAGCACCGCCTGGTGGATGATGAGGGGTGGATGGCGGCTTGATTGGTACATTGATAGACTGGCTTGGACGATGGGTTATTTCTGATTTTTTGAAGGATGTTTTGAGAGCGATTTTAATGTGCGAACAGCCCGGATAGCTTCTTATCTATATCGCTCATTTGATTGTTTATTTGGCTTGTCCATGGTCTTCCCTGCTGTGAGTTTGGGCTGAAATTTCACCGGAAGTGATTTTGAGGCTTGGAGTGAGAAATGGATGTACTTTGTTTGATATGAAGCAATTGTTTCATTAGAAAACCGTATGGATGGGATTTATTATGCACACCCACACGGTTTTGGATTTTGAAACGATTATTTCAGCTTCTCGATAATATCATCAGCACTGACACCCTCGGCCAGCAGCTTCTTCAGCACAGCCTCTACTTCGGTCTTCTTTGCTTCTTCAGCAGCCTTAGCATCTGCCTTTGCCTTCTTCGCTTCCAAGGATGCTACTTCTTTTTCGGCTTTCTTCAGAGCAGTCTTCTTCTCTTTCAATATGTTCTTCTGCTCTTCAATCGCTTTCTGGATGGATGCGATCTCGGTATTCAGACATGCTATAGTCTCCTGCTTCTCCGTAATCTGGGATGCGTAGTCTTTGGTAATATTGGTTTTGGGGCGGTTTTTGCTGCCTTTCGTTCTGGGCATGGTGATAACCTCTTTCCTTTTATAGTGTTTTAAGTATAGCACTGTAGAGATACTGAACTAATATCTCATTTATTTTCATTATATATTTTCAAAAATTCATCTGCGAATTTTTTTACCAAATTACGGTCAACCGTTGTTACCAATGTTTCTCCATTATAATTAGCGGCCTTCGTCCAATTATAAGATCCATGCATGATATAATCTAAGTCCACAATACAGAACTTATCATGCATACGATTTGTTCCCCACACACCAGAATGTGGAACAACAACACATTCAAAGTTTTCTTTTAATCCTTGCAATAGGTTTTGATTTGAATCTTCATCTGAAATAATGATCCGTATGTGTATACCGTTTTGCTTCTTCTTTAATAATTCCTGATACAAAACCTCATTAGAGAACCATGCAACAGCAACCCAAATCAAATACTTCGCATCTCTAATTCCTTGTATTAAAACATCCTGAATTCTATCGAACTCAACATCATTTGATACTTCCGGCTCAATATCAGAATATATTATCTGTGGTCTGAGTTCCACATCTTGAATGGCGTATTCATCATCTTCTTCGTAAACATAATATACCAGTCTATCGATTTTATCTTTTAGCTCTGTTGCTTTAGTCATCAAAGGAATTGGCACTCGAATTTCAACATTTTCCCAGTGTTGATTTGATCTTGTTGCAAATTTCCATTGTGGAACACAGTTAATTGTACTTCTGCTAATTATCGGAAACAATTTTTCTTTACAATCCGAAAACTTAGGGTCATATTGTAAATCTGCAACTAATGTTCGTTTCAGTGCACCTGAATTCATACCTTATCCTCCAATCCTTCAGATTTTTTTATATCAAGGTTCCTTTCTATATTCGCTTATATATATTCTTCTTACTCTGGTATTACTTCTCTGCTGCCTTCTGCATATTCAAAATAGTCATCCTTCCAAAGAACACAGCAGTTATATCCAGTGCTTCTATATCTGATTCCATCAATTCCTATTTCCTTGCAACATGATGCAACATAATTAGGAAGTAGATATTCATGTACTGTTTTACCCGTTTCATTTTCTACGGTAAATCTCATATGCTCAATGAAACGATTTGTTTTCTTTGCTTCTCCTGACAAATCCAATAATTTAACAGGTTTTACAGCTTTGAGCCCGATTACTTGCACACGAGGTTTTGTTCCTCCACTGTGCTTATAGATTTCCTTTAATGCACCTTCCTTATCTTCGGCGATATAATAGCAACTTCTTCCCACCTCATTATAGCGACCGTGTGCTGAAACATTTGTAGGTGCTTTCATCATCTCAGAATCATGATATGGACGCTGATGTTCGCCTAATATCCTTGCATGGTAATATGTAATGTCCTCAAAACTGATGAAATGATTCCAGTTCTTAAGTATTTCAAATATCCTGGCACCTACCGGATGTTGTAACGCAAATGCATAATTTTGTTCCAGTTTACTTTCAAAAGATACTAAGCTATCAAGCGAAAATTCTTCAAACAGTTCCAGTGAGCTTTCTACCACAGTAATCTGATCTGCTGATAACTTAACGTCTGGAGAGTCTTTATGGTAAAAGTCCTTTTCTTTCGGATCAAACCAAATTTTATCAGACTGCAACAGCTTTTTGGCAGTCGTTTTGGTCAAAGATTTTAATACTTTTTTACTGCCTAGCGGCAATTCCAAGTCAGCATAATTTGGCAGCATCCTTACTACAGCAAAATTCTGTGCTGCAATACTACGCTCTAGCACATCATTTAAAGCATGCGCATTATCCCACTGTGATGTCAATCCACCTATATAATCAGAAATGGCAGACAATCCGCTGCCCATTGCTTGAACATTACCTTCAAACTGTGTCCGAAACTCTCGCAATTCAGGTGTTATTGTTGCCGCCTCCAATGCAGCAAGAACATCTGAGTTAAATGGATTTATATCTCGATAGGGCTGCATAGCCGTAGCTACAGCATTCAATGTTCCTGTCATAGAACTCATGGCATCATCTGGAACTAATGTTTGCGCCACAGAAGATAAAGATGCGGTTGCAGCGGCAAGCCCCAAACTATTTTGCTCCATCAAATTATGATATGGTTGTATGGCATCCTGCAATGGTTGCAATGCTTGAATAAGCGGTGCCTGTTGTACTCTTATTTGTTCTGCAACACTGGCCGTCACCTGCATTGTTGGCGTGTTCAGAATGCATGCTTCCCGTTCTTCCATTCTTTTTATGGCTTTATCATAGGCTGTTTCTGAAGGATGAATGGAATCCTCATCTGATTTTTTTGTCATTCATATCCCTCTATTTATTTTCAAAGGTTTTTCCTATATTTTTCTCACATCTCAGCCAATCATCGAATTCCTGATTCGTAGATTGTTGCCTGCTGCTCACCACGGAGAGGTGTGTGATATTATTCGAGCAGCGTAGGGAGCTACCGCTCCCATTATATCACAAGTCTGTAAATAAATCAGCCTTGTACACGCCTTTTTCCAACATGTTTTTAAAGCTGTCCTTTACGGCTGCGGCATCCTCATGATAGGTCATGCCATACCAGGTATCGTTGGTTTTCAGGACCTTCACAGACATCTTGCCTTCATTCAGCAGTTCACCGATGAAGATGGGGATCAGATACTCGGCTTTCAATGGATTACCCGGTACTTCTTTCTCGAAGAACTCCTTGAAGCCCTCCTCCAGCACATCCAAGAACTCTGGTGTTAATCCCCACATATTCATGGATACCAGAGAATCCACATCAACAACCACGCCATCTGCTTCCGCTCCATCCGCAGTCTTTATAATATTCTTGGTTTCCACAACCTCGGTCAGGTTGTTCTGCTCATCCATTTTGCAGATACCACGGGTCACGCCGCCGTTATCAGACAGTGTGTTCTTCAGCACAAAGCCTGCCATACAGGATTTGCCTCCGTTCACCAGATACTCATGGACAGCCTTGAAGCCTTCCTTGCCATAATAATCGTCTGCATTAATGACGATGAACGGAGTTTTAATTACGTCCTTCGCTGCAAGCACAGCCTGACCGGTTCCCCACGGCTTTGTACGGCCTTCTGGAAGAGTTCCCGGAATATCCTTGATATCCTGAAATGCGTAGTCCACAGTTACATTATGAGAAGAGCAAATGGAGGCAATGCGATCACCGATAACCTCTTTGAACTCTTTCTCGATATCCTTACGGATGATAAATACTACATGATTGAAACCAGCTTCAATCGCATCATGGATTGAGTAGTCCATGATGATGTGGTTGGCATCATCGACCGGCTCCAACTGTTTTATTCCTGTTCCAAATCGGCTGCCGATACCAGCAGCCATGATAAGTAATGTTGTTTTCATAACCTCTTTTCTCTCTTTCGTTTAAAATTACAAAACCATAAATTATTTTTTGTTGCCGAGTTCTTCCATGTATTTTTTAGCATCCTTCATAAAGCTGACCGCAATCATCACGATTACCGCACCAATCGGAAATGCCGCCACAATACTCACCGACTGAAGATTATTCATAGAGCTTTCTGCAAACAGCAAAGCAATCGGAAGCAAAATCAGCAGAATACACCACATCAACTGAATGCCTTTATTCGGCTGCTCGCCATCCTCCAATGTGTGATAGCTATAGCAGGATGCTGTCAAAGCAATCGAATCAAAAGAGGTCGCATAGAAGGCAATCATCGTCAACAACACAACTACCATGATAACAGGTGCACCGGGCATTGTCTTGATGATAGACACAATCATGCCATATAGATCTCCGCTTTCCAGATACTGTGCAATAAAGTCAGCCTTTCCAGTGACCTGCATTCCCATAGAGTAGTTACCAAGTACGATAAAACTTGTCAACGTAGAGCCAACACCAAATACATAGCCACCAAGGATTGTCTGACGTACTGTTCTGCCACGAGAAATGCTGCCGATAAAGAACGGAGCAGCTACGCACCAAACCATCCAGTAAGCCCAATAGTAGATTGTCCAGTTCTGCGGGAAGTTTGATGTACGGAGCGGATCAGTGAATGTAGACAGATCAACAAAGTTCTGAATCATCCGTCCAAGAGAAGAAAAACCAGTTTCAATAATGTACCGTGTTTCTCCACCAAACAGCAGCACAAAAGCAATCAGACCAAAAAACATATAAATGCAGATATTGGCCAGTTTACTAATACCCTTAAATCCGTGCAGAAGTGAGTAAGTATATACCACACAAGTAATCAGCAGAATGATAATATTGATGACTGTTCGACTTACAGCAACATGGAACAATTCACTAATAATAGTTGCCATCAGCGGCGTTGCCACGCTAAATGTGGTAGCAGTACCAGCAAGAAGCGCAAATACAGCTAACAGATCAATAATACGCCCTGTCCAGCCATCGGTGTGCTTTCCAAGGATCGGGCGGCAAGCTTCTGAATACTTCTGACGGTTTCTTTTTCTTACATGAAGCATAAAACCAAAGGCAACGGCCAGTACCAGATAAAATCCCCAAGGAATAAAGCTCCAATGGAACAGAGGATATACGCCTGCCCAATCCTGAATGCTTCCCATTTCTGCCAGATGAGGATCCGTCGCATACAGCACCCATTCCGAGAACGAATAGAACAAAATATCTGCTGCAAGGCCACAGGTAAACATCATGGAGCCCCACGCAAAGAAGGAATACTTAGGCTTCTCATTCTGCTCGCCAAGGACGATGTTACCATACTTAGAACCGGCAATATACAGAGAAAGAATGAAAATCCCCAATCCAATTACTAAGTAATAGGTGCCAAAGGTATCCCCAAAGAAGAAACGGATCTGACTCAGTACGGCATTCGATTGTTCCGGCGCAAAAAAGAATAGAACACATAATGCAATTACGATTGTCAAAGGAACCAGTGTTATCATCCAGTCTATTTTCCCATGTTTTTTTTTCGTATTCATTTACTTCTCCTCCACATATTTTTTATAGCTAGCATCCAAAGCAATTAGCTCGCTCAGATTATCCACCTCTATAATATCGTCCCTATTCATAGGACGGATACCCAATTGATACTCCTCCGGATAACAGAACATCGCCACATCATCCCAGTAGATTTGTCGGTTCTTCTTTTGTTCAAACTCGATTTCCAGGTGATGTTTCAGTCTCTTTCCATCCTCTGCAGTCCAGCGAGAAATACTGTACAACTGCCATCCACCTTTTCCACCTGTCCGACTGCATGCCGTAACAATGCCATTCTCAACAGTCTGAAGCCACTCATCCGTTTCATCATCTGTCCAAACACTGTTATAACCAGAGCGTTCAAATTCTGGTGCTAAAATTTCCGGATTATAAATGATCTGATCTCCATCAAGAATGAAAGCATTCTCAATATACTCTCGTGCCACATAAAGTGAAGAGATGTTGTTGCAAGTATCATAGTATGGATTTTCAATCAGCTTAACCCCAGGATACTCCTCTTCAAGTGTCACAAACTGTTCTTTCAGATAGCCGACAACAACATAAATTTCATTAATTCCGTTTTTATGCAGACCATCAATAACTGTGTCAATCATCCGCACCCCATTTACTTTAACCAGCGGTTTCGGTGTTGTCAGCGTCACCGGGTGCATTCGATTTCCTAAGCCTGCCGCCATAATAATGGCTCTTTCTACTTTTGGCATTTATTCTTCCTCCCCTTGCTTTTTCAATTCCTCTTGAACAATTTGATAATAGTCTTTTGCATATCGATACTGCCGAAGCGAATACTCACCAAACTCTACGCCGAGGTTTCTCTTATACTCGCACCAGTTACTCCACAACAGACCACAAGCAGCAATGTAGCAATAAATCTTGATCCTAGTTTCATCACTGCAGCCTTCCGTAAAATAGGCTGCAATCAGGCGATCGACCTGACGTTTATTATAAAGAGAATAAATACAGAACATAGCCACATCCACATGAGGATCTTGCATTCCTGCATACTCCCAGTCAATCAGACGAATTTCTTCTTTTCCATCTTTCTCCACAAACAGGAAATTATCCGGCACAGCATCAATATGCGTCAGAACTTTTTCCTCGATGTGAGTATCAATATAAGGTTTCAGTGACAGAACGTTTGCTTTCGTTTTTTCGTAATCCTTATATATAGAAGGCGTCCCATCCCACAGTGTTTCATAAAATTTCATCTGGCCGAAAATATCAAATTCATGATTCACTTTTAGCTTCATTTTATGGAAGTATCGCAGCCGTTTCATGCACTTTTTGACATCTTCGTAATTCGATGGATCACATACTCTGGCTCCTTCCAGAAACTCTGTAATTTTATAGCCATTTTCCGGGTTGATATATGCAATATCATCACAGATATGCTTTCCATCAATCGTTTGGTAAACCGCAGCTTCTTCGCGGCGGTTAATCAGCTGATCGGTTCCTTCTCCCGGAATACGCATAATATATTTCTTTCCTTTACAAGTGAACAGGAAAGACCGATTCGTCATACCCTTTTTAAGAACCGTAATATCTGTAACTTCTTCTGGCTTTGCTCCTAAGGCTGTACAAATCACCCGAATGGCATCTGTTTTCAGCTGGTTGGAATCGCTGTCAATTTCTCGTAATTGCTCATAGGTGTTAATTTCCACAACGTCTGTAGAATGAACCACACGAGCAGCTACGATCATCCGGTCTTTATTATAAAGTGCTTCTTCCCAGAACGCTCCGTCGTATCGCTGATTTTTGCAAAGTTCATCAATGCGTTCTGCAACGGTGTCTGCATCCTCTTTCACCAAATAGCAGATACCAATCATTGCATTGCCGCCAGAACTTTCTGGCACAGCCACAAGTTCCATTTTACGGTTAACTCGGACGTTACTTTCGTTGTCCACAAGATCACTGACCATATACCACGAATACAACTCATGTTGATGGAAGGGATTTCGGTCGCACCAAATATCGCATGGGATAATGTACGCATTCTCCAGATGCTCTTTTACAAGTTTAACGGAATGCAGATTATTCTTTGCCGCGTAATCTGCATTTACTACGAGTTCTACACCATACTCATCCATCAAATACTCGTATTTTTCTTTCATGAAGCCCACAACTACATAGATTTCTTTAATTCCCACCTCATGAAGTTGCTTAATGATACGCTCAATGAGCGGTTCTCCGTTGACTTCCAAGAGACCTTTTGGCATCTCCGTATTGATTGGAACCATACGCATTCCAAAGCCTGCTGCCAGGATAATAGCCCGCTGCGGGGTTTTCTGCTTAAACTCAGTGATGGCTTTCACTGTTGGGCGAATCGAATCGTCCAGGTAATCAGCTTTCATGAGTTCCTTGAGCGAACGATTAACTACTCCTAATGAATGTCCTGACACTTCTGCTAAAATCCGTTGATTGATGAAGGGTTCCAACAAAAGTGCGTTCAAAATATCGCTTTCTTGTTTGTTCATGTATGAATCTCCTTTTATTTTCGTGAACATCATGCCAACCCAATCCCAAAGCTACTTGAGATTGGCGTATATCTTAGCGTCGATAGACTTTATATTCGTGATGAGGAACTCGTTCCTCTACCGGTGGAAGTTTCATATAATCACCGTAATGACATTTTAAGAATTCATCATAACCAACCGGAACTTTTACCTTAAGATTTTCAAAATCCATATAGATATAATCTTCAAACCATTTCTTTTCATATAGGGTAAGCCCAGAATCCCAAGTCATTTCTGCAATGTATCGACTTTTCTTTATGTCATATAAGTTTTTAAAGTTTTCCATTTTATCCAAGAAATACTTGGATCCTCGAATTTTTGCATAACTTCTAACAACATACTTTGCCACTGAGCGATACCATTTATGATATGTCGATTTTGTATAATGATCATCAGCACTCCACAATGTGACTCGGAACAAATCACTCTTTTTCTTTTTCACTCGTCGAATTACTTGCTCTGCATCTGACCCTGCACCATCAAGCGGATAAATATCAATAAAAACTCCTGAATCATATCCTTGAACGTTTTCATATACAGCACGATAGTCCATATTATTAAGTCGCGCTATATTATATGGATAGTTTTTTTCATTTTCTCGTGTGAGAAGTTTATATGGTTTCATTTCATCTTGGTGGTGTATACAATAGTCACAAAACTTCTCATAATCATCCCGTAGCATAACGACATCAAAATCGTCATCCCATGGAATAAACCCCTTATGACGAACAGCCCCAATCAGCGATCCGTATGCAACGTAGTAATTCACTCCAACTGCATCACAAATCTGTATTAACTTCTCAACTAATTTTAAAGTAACACTATGAACATCTTCTATTGTAAGTTCGTTTTCGTTGCAATAATCTCCCATTTTCACTTTCTCCTTGCCATACTCAAAACTTGATTTCTAATTTCTTTTGCGAGCTCATTTTTCGCCAGGGATAAATACAGCCACGTTAAGCAACAGTATATTACTCCACCAATTAAGACAAGCACAATCAAACTTAAAACTGTACCATCGAGTCTCTTTTTTGCTGTATATACTACTCCACACATCACCATGCCAATAAAAATAAACATCCAGCAATTCTGAAAATACTTTTTTAGAGGAAGTTCCTTACGAACATAAAAAAGTTGAATACTCATTAAGACAACTTCTGAACACAGCGTTCCAACAACTGCACCAAATGCACCAAATTGGGGAATTGTAATTAAATTAATTAAAAAATTTACAATAGCACCAGCGATAAGCGAAACGGTATACTCTTTATCCCTCGCATTCGGAATCAAAAACTGAGATCGAATAACGCTTCCAATAACAGAAAACAAAACTGCTGGAGCAAGGCCTTGAATCAGTAATCCACAAGCTTGAAATTCTTCTCCCCAAAACACCACCGAAAAGACATCTGCTACTGCCGCCATTCCAAACGCAAGGGCAGAACCAATCATTACGGTATAGGCCATTGACAGTTCGATATAGTGTTTGCTTTCATCTATACGATTAGAAGAAAGCAAATGCGCTGTTCTTGGAAGCATAACTGTACCAATGGTCGTTATAAAGGCTTTAGGTACGCTAATAATTTTATCCGCATTTTCATAATAACCATTTTGCACCACATCACTCAAACGGCCAATCATATACTTATCCATATATGTAAATACACTGATTGCCAGTACTGGAATAAAAAGAATCCACAACGGCTTAATGTTCTTTATCACTTCATCTTTTTTAGGCAGATAAAAGTCAATATGCTTTTTTACATTTGGCCACAAAGTCATTTGACCAATAAGGGCACCAGCGGAATTTATTAAAACATATTTCCATAAATCATTTGCATTACGCACAAACAAAAAAATAGATACAAGTGTTATGATTTTAACTATACTATTACGAACGACTGTAACCTTAAATTCTTCCATACCGCTGAAGAACCATGCGATATCCAAACCTTTCGTTAAGAGCGACATTGTTAAAATCGCAAATATCAATTTATAGTCTTTTGCTATTGCATTAACATAGAAGAAATAGACCATGAGAACTATAATGAAATTTATCAGCTGACAAGCATAAATGCTCCAAAACTTTTTACTGCACTCTACTCTTGAAGCTCTTACATATGCAATTTCTCTGTTGCCGTAATTTTCAACTCCCAAAACAATAAACATTCCAAAATAAAACACTATTGAATTCGTCCAAGAGGCTATTCCAATATTTTCTGCACCAAGGGTTCTTGCCAAATATGGGGATGTTATAAGTGGAACAATAATAGCCAATAATTGATATAAAAAATTATATGCAAAATTCTTTTTTAGGCTTTTTTCTTTCATCGTTCTTTTATACCTTTTCTTCGAGATAGAGCTGCTTTAGGTGCTGATATACCGTATCTTCTTGTTCAAACTTCTCTTCTGCAAACTTATAACTCAATTTATGAATACTTGACATTTCCATAAGTTGATTGAAACGTCTTTTGTCGTATATGTCGAATAACTCATTTTGCAAAATATGCGGTGGTTGACAACTGTATGCAGGAATTTTTTTCCACTCTTCAGGTTTAATTTCCGCAACAATCATAAAGAACATATGGAAAATATAATAGTTGCATACACTATTGCACTTATTCCAGTAGTCCATTAACATATTTCTTACTGTACTCAAATATGGATTGTTTTTATTTGCTACTATGCACCAATTTGAAATTCCAACATACGAATCAATTGCTTTAAAGTCTTGATAGACAAATAGTCTTTCTTTTCCTTCTAAAATGTGTTCGATTAGATTCTTTGAATTCACAAAAACAGTCGAATCCAGCCAAATTCCTCCATACTTTATTAGCAATTCAAGTCTAATTAAATCGGAAAAATGTGCCGGCTTTATAATTCCCTTTTCCCTTTTGTCTTTTATGAATTTTGGAATTTCAATATACTCATCAATATTTTTATCGCTAATTACTATTACACTATAATCACTAAATGTTTTTCTTACCGAAGCAATACACATTTTTACAATATCTGGTGCATTCTCCTCACCTTGAAACCAGCATATCCATATTTTTTTAGGAATTGAACTTGTTGACCTATCAGTCCAGTCTGTTTGATTTACAAGATAGCCGTACTTTTTCTTTAACATCTCATAGTCGGCTATATCCTTTTTTAACACACGACATCTCCAATTAAAATCCACTTTATTAATTGTCATTGTATTGAAAGTATCTCGTGCAAAATTTTTCACTCCAATCTGTTGGATTTTTGTTTTTAGCTTTGAAGCGTTCATCTCTTATCTCCAATGTAACATACTCTATCTAGCTTGAAAATATTGATTCTCGATTTTGCAAGTAAGAAAACAGATATAATCAGAAAAAGTGCCCAGTTAAACGTAATATTATAAAGTAGTCCTTCAAACAAAAATGCAGTAAATAGCACAGCATACTTTTTATCAAATTTTATCGTTTTCATAATATTTCTTAAATACCAATAATAATACACTGCAAAACCAACATATCCATAGGACCATAGCTGATTTACATAATCACATTCAACCGACCATTTGTCACTTGTAGCATAAAAGTTCATCAATTCAGACTGCGCATAGCCAGAACACCCCGGCCCATATCCAAACAGATTTGAAATGAAATCATTTTTCATCGTGATTGCAGGAATTGATGTCAAATAATAAAGATGTGTGCTTGCACTACCTTCTGTTTTGATGCGGCTTGTTATATCCAGCAGATCCGTAATCTCCACGACTTTCTTCAAAATACTGTCTATATTTGTCACAAATGCAATCACAATCACCGTAACTGCAACAGCCAAGAATACAACCTTTTTCTTAGATACGGTAGTTTTAAATTTTCCCGTTACCACCAATTCAATAGCAGCACTTACTAATAACCCCATCATCAAAGTTCGGCTTCCTGAGAGAAATCCCAGCACGAAGAAGGCCACCTTGAGATAACTATTTTTCGTATAGATATACCCAAATGTAATAAGTGGGGCAAAATTTCCTGCATTCCAACATAAACCACTTACTTTTAATCGGCCAAACTGGTATTGAGTAGCATATTCTCCCATCATATGAAAAACATCTCTAAATACGATTGTATTTAAATCTTGGCCCATGGCATCAAACACTATCTGTGTATAGCCCCATACCATTTGAACGATTGATGATATGTATACTCCCTTTACATAATATGCCAAATATTGCACTTTTTCTTTTTGTGAAAAAAAGATGTATACTATGATAAGAAGACACAGCTGTACAAAATTTGTTACGATACCACTTGTCCATTTTGCAGGCATCCTTATTGCGCAGATCAAATATGAAATCAGCCAAGTTGCAATAACCGTAGCGAAAGCTCGATCATACCGCTTATCTAATTTCACTCTGCCTTGATTTACCCATCCCACCAAAGCAATCATGCCGAGTATCATAATACACCACACATACATTGTGGTGGAGAAAAGGCTGATAATGGGCATAGGCGCTAGTATGCCAAACAGCAATAAAGCCATACTATAGAACTTTTTCTTCTTAAGCATATTGTTTGTCCTCTGAAACCGCGCCCACCATTTACATTAAATTTAGTAATATTTTGAACCGAATAGAACTACTGGTGCGGCCAAATTTATCTTTTGTATACGGTCTAGTTAAAACTTTCAACCTACTTATTAGACCACTATTCATTTTCGAAATGAGTTCGTATTCTTTTTTTTCGCTCTCATTCATTTGATTTTCAAATACATTTAATACCGCCCTGGCATATTCAGCAGTTGAATAATCTTCTTTATTCCTAATCAGTTCTAACTTTTCTTTAATCCACTTTCCAATTTGAATCTTCTTATGACTATACCCTAGAACGTTATTTCCATGTTGTCGATATAGCACATATGGCGTTTTATCAAAAATCACTTTTCCTGTTATCAGTGCTACATTGATTGCCATGATATCATGCATTCTGATGTTAGAAATATTTACTTTTCGCAGTTCCTGCATTAAAGCCCAATTGAATACCATTGTACACCCTGGAACATTGTTATAGAAAACCGCTCTTACACTATCCTGAACAGGTTGTTTAAGGACAGACGGAATCATAACGTGCAAGTCGGAATCAGTCACTTGATAATCTGAGCACCACAAAACAGGTTGATTTGTTGCACCAATTTGTTCCGATGCAACGTATAATTTTCCATTAATCCAAACATCATCCTGGTCGCAAAAAGCATAGTAATCAGCTTTTGGGCAATCTCTAAGTGCAGTTAAAAAACTTTCTGCCGATCCAACATTTTTTCCTTCATTTACTTCTATTGGTACAGCATGTTTTATTCCATAATCTTTTAAAATTTCAATCGTTCTATCCTTTGAGCCATCATCTCGCACATATAAAAAGATATTTTTTGGAGGGGTGAAGATGCTGTCAAGCTGTTGTTCAATATATTTTTCACCGTTATATGTTGACATTATTACACATATTTTCATTTTTATTTTTCCTAACCTCTATCTGCGCATTCAGTTTTATGGATACAATCCCAAATCAAAAACATACTCATCCGAATAATTCCCATTATTTAGAATATAGCTGAATTTTGATCCCTGTGTCATTGACCCTACAAAGTATTTACATTTAGCAAGCAGTATCATCTTTGCTAGATACTTTTGTCCTCTCAATTTCTTGTCTTTTTCTAACACATCCGATTTGCTCAGCACATCTTTTCCCTCATAATTTCTTATAAAGGTATCAAAAGAAACGATTCTGATAATATCGCCAAATTCTTTTTTCAAATTGTCGAATATATCGCCATCTTCTGTCACGAGAAAAATCGGTGCATTATATTTGTTTTCAAATTCGTGAATTTTACACTTCATTTGATCAACTGATGGCTGAACATATTCTCCAGACGGTTTCAGCTTTACATAATCTGTTCCACGAATATAAACACCGATGCATTCTGATATATTCAGACTTGTTGCTTCTTTATTGACAATTGATAGCACCTCATCGCTGAAATGAATATGCTCACAGAGCATTTTGCTACTTTTTTCCCTTATTCTTTTATCAGTAAACACATCTGCTTCAAATAGCCCTTCTGGATTGACTGTTTTAAAGCTCCACCCCGACAGATAGACTTTTTTACTCTTATAAACTTCATTTTCAGTCAGATTCGATGGCTGTTTAAAGAAGTATTCCCAAGCATTATTTTTTCCATCATAGTATTGGGTCTTATAATTTTTCCAATCTATGTAAGGACAATAGCCTTTTTTCTTTGCATACGCTATATATAAAATTTGTTTATTTATCAATGACAAAAGCCCTTCTACTCCGTCCTGATAATCTGGCTTTATTACATAAATCACCCTATCTGAATTCATTTGCCCAAAGGACATCCTTTTTTGTAAAATATTTCTTTTTGCCACACAATAATATAAATACTTTGCTAGATAGCCAAGCTTTTTATGTTTACGTTCGAATTTCACTCCAATCGGCATTGCTTATACACCTTTTTTCAAGTCTGTCATAATTTTTAAGATAACACTCTTATCTTCTTTTTCAGAGAATTTTCTGGCGAACAGATTCTTATTCGTGCACAAAGATTGGTAATCCCGATTTCTAAATGTATATGGGTTACCATTTTTTCCTCGCGTCCAGTCTATAAATCGAACATTCTCCGTCATTCCATCTTCCGGGCAATAAATTCTATCTTTGAATCCACAATTGTAGGCTACCGTCTGCACAAACAGTTCATCTGCACAATTTGTGTAGGAAAAGACTTTTGTAATTTTATCTTTCTGTTTTAACAGTTCCGCTACAAGGTCATTTGTAATACTCACCCAGTTCGAGCCGTATTTGACCGTCCAATCCAATTTTTTTACTCGATTTACATGTAACACGATTTGCATCACAAGAGATGCTCGCTCACAGAACGTAAAAAAATCATTTTTCCATTTTTGCGAATATCTTCTTCTATAATTCTGGAGATAATGATAATATTTTGTTCTTCGTGAGATTTCCGGGTCATTCTGCAATTTTTCGTTATCGTATAGAATGAATTCTTTTCCCTGATTTTTCTCAAAGAAAGCATCAATTTCCAGATTACTCTTCAGTGGCAGATCTGCACCCGAAATCAGGTGATAATAATCATATTTCTGCTGATACGCTTTTTCAAACAGAAAAAGTTCAACCTGAACTTGTGAAAATCCGCCCCAGAATACTTCATATTCCTGAAAAAAGTACACCTTTGCCTCAGATGTAAGATTCGAGAAATCTTTTTCCGAAAAAGATTTGCTCTTCTTATCAATATGAACATATATATCGTGATTTTCCGCGTCAAGAAGTTGAATTAGCTGTTTTAGCTGCCACCAATTATTATGAGCTATAATCAAAAAGGCATGTCGCATTTTCTAATCTTCACCATTTCTCTTTTACTTCACCAGATCGTCCACGATTTTTCCCAGTTCTTCATTGAACCTAGCATTATTGCTACTCATACCATGTCTCATGCCTGCTACAATCTGGTCATAATTTGTGATAATGTCTCCCAGCGTATTGATGTCTTCCACTGGAATAATCGTTCCCATCCGCTGCGCCACATTTCTTGCAAACTCAACCTGATGGTCGTTCACATGCTCATTGAACTGATGTTGACGCGGCACAACGATGGGCGTTTTTCCAATCTGCAGCGGCATGATAAAACTTGCTGGGCCCCCTGATGTCAAGATAGGGACAACAAATTTTGCAAAAAAAGCAAGCCACAGAGGACTTTTTCAATGGTTTTGAACCATTTAGAAGTCCTCTGTGACATTAAGATGTGATCTCCTATGTCTCTTGATACCCCTCCCTTGCCATGCTATACTATTATCAAATCAAATATTGAGGGAGTGCATTGTCATGAGCAAAAAGCTTGTTGCCTATTTTTCTGCCAGCGGCATTACCGCAAAAGTTGCCGAAGATTTAGCAGATGCCATCGGTGCAGACATTTTTGAAATCCGTCCCGAAGTCCCTTACACAAAGGCCGATCTGAACTGGATGGATAAGAAATCCCGCAGCACTATTGAAATGAGCAATCCCGATTCCCGCCCTGCCATCGCCGCCAAACGCGACAACATGGATGAATACGATACGATTTTTGTCGGATTTCCTATCTGGTGGTACGTTGCCCCTACAATCATCAATACATTTCTGGAAAGCTATGACCTAAAGAATAAAACCATTATTCCATTCGCCACTTCCGGTAGCAGCGATATGGGCAAGACCAATGAAAAGCTTGCTCCTAGCTGCCCTGGTTCCAAGCTCCTATATGGAAAGGTATTTAACGCTTCCTCAACCAAAGCCGATTTGTCCGCATGGGTAGATAGTTTGAATTTCTAAAGAGGAAATACCATGAACATTTTTGAAGAAAAGACCGACAGCGAACTGCTTTCCTATTTTTCTGATTATCAAAAGCTGTGTTCCCTTGACAAATATACTGGATTTCAAAATCCAGACTTTACGGCTATTCTTAAATCCTATCGAGAGAAGTTCGGCCCTATTGGTGAAGGAGTCCTTGGTCACGACTTCTTTGAAGCTGTTTTCCATCGTTGGGAAAAGACCGTACATAACGACTAATCTCCATTCCTACGGAATGAAATGCCCGCCTGATCGAGAAGATTTGCGAATCCTCTCAACCAGACGGGCATTCTTTTTGCTCACCTCGCTGTTTCTATGCGGTTATGCGCCATACTTTTCCAATGCTCTCCGAATCACATCCTCACAGTTAAACTCAACTTTCATCGTTTGATCGTCATACAGATAAACCATGCTGACAAAGGCATCCACACATTCCTTGGTCAGACCGCCTATGTATGTTTTTTGACTTGCCTGCTTTGTCAGGCTGCGGATTTCCTCATCCAGTTCATCTGCGGTTTCCTGCTCTTCCTCTTCTATACGAATCTTCTCTTGCAAATCTGCCAGCTTTTCCCCCAGTCCTTTCTTCTTTTCCAGATATTCATTGCGGGTCAGAATCCCATCTGCATACGATTCATAGAGTTTAATTTGCTCTGCCCGAATCATTTCTGCCTGCTTTTTCAAATCATCAACATCTACACACTGCAAGGTTATGGATTTTTTCTCCTGCATTCCCTGATTCACAACTTCCAATGCTGTAAATACCGTTTTTATAGCGCGGGCAACTCTTGAATTGACCGCCTGCTCTCTGTAATAGCCCGAATAGCAGTGTGAGAATTTTCCTACTGACCTTTTGTGACCGCAGCAGAATACCATTTCGCCATACTGCTTCTCATGCCGGAGCTGCCTCCGGCAGTTTCCACAGCATATTTTGCCTTTCAGAGCAAAATCATCTTCGGTTTTGTACTGGATCGGAGCAACATTGCGGATTGCCTTCTGTGCCTGATAATACTCATCTTTTGTAACGATCGCTTCATGAGTGTTCTCTGTAATAATCCATTTATCTTCCGGCAAGGTGCGGAACGCCGTGGTATTCACATCAAGCTTCTGCCTTCTACCCATCACCAAAGCCCCGGTATATTCATACCGCCGCAGCACCCTCCAGACGATTCCTGGATTCCAAAGTATTTCACTCTCCGGGGCTATAATTGCATTGCCGCCTACTACGGTATTTTTCCGTTTAGAGTACAATCCAGGTGTCGGCAAGCCCAATTCATTCATGGCATAGGCAATCTGCGTTGTATTGCGTCCAGATAATGCCAAATCAAACACCTTTCGGACGCAGGCCGCCGCTTCTGGGTCAATCGCCCATCGCTGATTGCCTTTTCCGTTCCAGACGTAACCAAACGGTACATTAACGGATGTAGCTTTTCCACTTTTCCAGTTCACTTCCAATGCCGCACGAACCTTTTTTCCAATGTCACGGCTATACAGATTATTCACCAGATTGCTGACTGCAACTTCGATGCCCGGAGTGCCGTTGTTCAGCTTCATGCTGTCAAAGGCATTGTTCACCGCTATAAAGCGGACACCCATCAATGGAAAAATCTGCTCAATGTAATCGCCCACGCCAATATAATCACGCCCTAACCGGGACAAATCTTTGACTACTATGGTCTTTATCTCCCCTTGCTTCAGGTCAATAATCATTTTCTGAAACGCCGGACGATTGAAATTCGTTCCAGTATAACCATCATCTACATACTCCACAATTTCGCCTGAGAGATCATCCTGCTTTTCAATATAGGAATGGAGCAAAAGCCGCTGGTTTTCAATGCTATTGCTCTCATCCTTGCTTCCCTTTTTCAAATCTCCATCTGATAGAGATAATCGAAGATAAATAGCAATCTTATTATTCATTCTGCACCTCCGCCACAAATGCCAGAACCTCTTGATACGGGTCACTGCACTTAAACTCAATCTCTACCGAATTGTCGATGCCCACATAGATTTTCTTGATAAGTTCATGTACCAGTTCTTCATCAAATTCCTTCTGATTCAGAATAGCCCGCATCCGTTCCATCTGTTCATCGCAAATTCTCATTCTCTTTTCAAGTTCCAATGACCGCTGCCGCTGCTTTTGCAGTTCATGTTCCAGCCGCTGCTTTTCGGCAATATAATGTTCTTTTAACTGACTGTACTCTTCTTCATCCAGAATCTCTGCCTTATAGTCCTCATATAAGCGCAGCCCCCGTTCTTCGGTTTCCTGAATCCGACATGCAATCGAGCTTTCCTTCACCTTGATAGAACGGGTGGAATCCAGACCACCGTTGTTCAGCATTTCTTTTACCATCTTTTCTTCTTCGCACATGGTAGAAACCAGATGATGAATCTGCTTCATCGCTACCATCATAAGCATTTTTTCTGGCACAGTATGATAGGAACATGGTGTTGTTCCCTTCTTTCTCTTGCACTGAAATACTCCGAAATAGCTTTTCTCTTCCGTTCTATGCACCTGACGCACAAATGTCATGTTGCGCCGACAACAGCCGCAAAACACCATGCCTGCAAAGTGATTCCTACACTCTGCCCGCACCTGCTCTGAACGAGCCATTGCATTATTGCGTTTTTCCTTGTTCCGGTTTCTTTTTTCCTGCACGATTTCAAAATCGGACTTCAAGATAATTGCCTCATGAGCATTTTCCACAATATGCCATTCTTCCTTATCTACCGGGTGCAGCCCAATTCCTTTATAAGAGGCAGTCCGGGTTTTTCCCGTTACCAAATTTCCGATATATACCTGACTATCCAGAATACGGAGAACAGAACTGGAATGCCATTTATTAAAAGTCGTATCATGTCCCTCGTGCAGTCTACGATTCAGATGTTCATTCGGACGAGGCACTTCCAGAAATTCCAACCTCCGAGCAATCTCATTCGTACTCAGACCCATGAGATACCACTGATAAATCAGCTTCACATACTTTGCTTCATCTGCCACTTCATACTGATTTTTCTGTTCATTCATGCGATAGCCATACGGCACACACCATGAAGTAGGGATTCCTTTTTCCCTACGCATCTGATAGCTTAGGCCAATTTTCTTTGAGATGTCCTTTGCGTACAGGCTGTTTACCATGTTCTTGATGGGGACTGCAAGACTGTCCACATCCGACTGCCGGATATTGTCAAAATCATCATTGATAGCAATAAACCGGATATGCAGCATCGGAAAAATCGTTTCCAGATAGTTGCCCGTTTCAATGTAGTCACGACCAAAGCGGGACAAATCCTTAACCACAATACACTGGATTTTCCCTGTCCGCACATCCTGCATCATACGCTCAAACTCCGGGCGGTCAAAGTTTGTTCCAGTAAAGCCATTGTCCACATAGGTATCCGTCAGTGTCAGCTCTGGATGTTCCTTTATATAATTATGGATTTGCAGAATCTGCGTATTCAGGGTATCTTCTGTTTCATGCCCGCTGTTCTCCGAGGATAATCGTGCATACGCTGCTGTACGCAGAAGATTGACTTCTTCGGAAATACGAATCTCCGGTGCAGCACTCTGCGGCATTATGTTTTTTCTGCTCTTTCTAGCCATTTTAATTTTCCTTTCCGGTTCTCAGCCATTCCTCCGGGAAGAATCTTGTCCATTCTTCTTCCTTCAAAACAACCTCTACTCGCTTAAAATCCTCAATCCAAACCCGCTCCACATATTTTTTGATGTGCGTCCGTTCCAGTATTTCAGGAGTCGTAAGGTCTTGAAATTTTGTCAGCCATGGATTTACATAACTGAACGCCTTCTCTATTACGGAAACTTTCATCATAATGTTCTTGAACTCTGCTTCCAGCTCTTCTATCTCTGCCTGATACCGAGATTCAAAATTCTCCAACTGCTCCTGTTCTATTTCACATCTTTCATATTTCCGGTAGACAGAAGTTCTTTCAACATCCTTTTCAGCCAGCGCATCCATAAGTGTTCTTGCCTGTTCCCGATAAGGGTTAAGTGCAATATTCTGGCATCGCTTAACTTCATCTTTGTCCGATTCCAGTAATCTGCCAATATATCTTGCCTGCTCCTGCGCTGTTTTTAATGAAAATCGAATCACATCAAAAACTTCAGTGCTTTCAATATAGGGTGCTTTTCCACTAAAGCACTTACATTTTCTGTCAAAAGAATATATCTGCCTTGTTTCGTCCTCAGTCGTTCTGCACAACAAGCGTTCTCCACTTGCCCGGTCATATATTTTCTTGATAAGGATATTGGGCGTTGATCTCCGTTTAGGAGCAGGAAGTTTAACCGAATCATTGATTCTTTCCTGCACCTTTTGAAAATCTTCCTCTGATACGATTGGTGGAACTTCCATCTTCTTCTCAGCACCGGACAGCTTCAATGTGAGCTTTCCAATATAGAGTGGATTCACCAGAATAGAGCGAATTGTCGTGACAGGCCATTTTGTTTTCCTCGTCACCTTTTTATTTCGAGTCATCTGAATTTGCGGCGATGGGACATTTTGTGCGTCCAATGCCGCTCCGATTTCTTGAAGCGTCATTCCTTCCAGATACATCTGAAAAATCAGTTTCACAATGTATGCGCTTTCCGAATCAAGCACAAAGCTCCTACGATCTTCTGATATGTCATAGCCATACTTTGCCTGCCGATGTGTCAGCACTCCTTTCTCAAAGCTATCTTGTCGGCTCGCCATAAATTCAAATCGGATTTTCTCAATGACTTTTTCCTTAAAATACTGTTCCACTTCGTCTGCTGTTCGGTCTGTACTGCAAAAATCATCCTCAACAACAGCAAACTGAATACCAACCGGATAAAAAGTTTTCTGTAATACCTCAATGGCAAATGGCAATGTCTTGCCAAAACGGAAGATGGAATCAACGGCAACCGCATCGAATTTTTGTGTCATGCCGTCCTGCACCATTCGATCAAAACCATCGGCTGCTTCTGCCGATCTCTTGCGGTCACTGTACTTTTCCGATATTCTGTACCCTTTATTTTTCAAGTATTGTTCAATATTTGCATTCTGTTCTGCAATCGTATTGGCAGGATTTTCTTCTCCGATTCTGCTGGAGATTGACCTTGTGTAGCTTACCCATCTCATTCTTCTGCCACCTCTTTCCCGTTATGTGCCTGATATTCCATGAATTTTTCTGTAATGCTGTGTAGTTCGTCCTCAAAGCAGAAGTGAATTTCAATTTCTTCCTTACTATGAATGTCGATATGGTCGATCAGTTCTACTACCACCCGCCGTTCCAGCGTTTTAATGTGCTGGTACTGTTTCAGTTCTTCCAACCAGCCGGGAAGCATCGTATCATGCTTGACTGCCTCCTGCTTTTTATCCTGAATCGCCTGAATTTTGTCTTGCGCCTCTTTTATCTTCTGCGCAAACCGGGCATTCATCTCACTGTACTCTTCCTTGCTGACAACATCATCGCAGAAATCCTGATACAGCCGAACTTTCAAATTACGGTATCGTTCCAATTCCGCTTCCAGCGCATTGATTTGTCCATCCAAAATTTTCACGCCAATCTGTTCACCGCTTGCCAGGTCTGCATGAGATAACACCTGCTCTGCTTCAACAAGAAGTGCAACCTGATGCCGGATTGCCGCCAAAACACTTCCTTCCAGCTTCTCACCGTTTATCATGTGCGGAGTGCAATCTCCGCCATTCTTATAGGTAGAACAGTGATAGTATTGATATTTCTTTCCTTTCTTCGTCACCGTGCGTCGAATCATGTTCTGCCCACAGTCGGCACAGCGCAGAAAACCCGATAAAGGATAAACTGTTTTCTGACTGGGCGAAGTGCGCGTATCCAACTCCATCAACTGCTGCACCTGTTGGAACTCACCTCTACTGATAATCGCGTCATGTGTTCCCTCGACACGAATCCAGTTTTCAGTCCCAACATCCTGACTCTTTTTTATTTTGTAGTTGATTTTCCGACGTTTGCCTTGAATCAAGGTTCCAGTATAGGATTCATTTTTCAAAATACGATTGACGGAAACCACTGTCCACTTCTGATTCAGCCCAGCCTGAAAACCGCAGGTATAGTTGAATCCATTGGCTCTCTTATACTCGTTCGGCGGCAGGACACCCAGTTCGTTCAAGTGACTGGCAATGCGCTGTGAACTCATTCCGTTCAATTTCTGTTTGAATATTTCCTGCACGATGCCCGCCGCGTATTCATCTATAATCAGATGGTTTTTGTCTTTCGGGTCTTTCTGATACCCGTATCCTGCAAAACTGCCGATGAATTGTCCTTCCTTCCGTTTTACATCCAAGTGGCTTCGGACACGCATGGAAATGTCTCGGCAATAGGTGTCGTTGATAAGATTGTTGAACGGAATCAGGATACGTCCCTTATCATCATTTTCTTCTGCACTATCATAATGATCGTTGATGGCGATGAAGCGGACTCCCATAAATGGAAAGATTCTTTCCAGATAACGTCCTGTTTCAATGTAGTTTCTGCCGAATCGTGATAAGTCCTTGACGATAATACAGTTGATTTTCCGATTCTCAATGTCCTGCATCATCCGTTTGAAATCCGGGCGTTCAAAATTCGTACCGCTGTATCCATCGTCTACATACTCATCGACCTTATGCAGTTCCGGGTGCTTTCCCAGATAATCGTTCAGTAAGGCTCTTTGATTTTTGATGCTGTTGCTTTCCTGCTGATCGCCGTCCGAACGTGACAATCGAAGATACGCAGCACAGCGATATTGTCCATTTTCCTGAAAAAACATAAAAAGCCGATAACCTCCTTAATCTATTTGTCGTTCTGACAATAAACCAAGAAAATTATCGGCTTTAGTTAGCATATTCTGTTTTGACCCAAAGCCATTATCTCATATTTCGCGGTCTATGTCAACGCTTTAATGTGTTAAAGTGTAAATTTTCTTCTGCTTTCTTCTTTTTTATCTCCGATGCGTCCGTGCGCATTTTTTCAGTGTGTCCTCTAATCGGTTCTCTCCTGCAAAGCTGATCTTCACTACCATGCCCTTGTCGAGATAGCAATAAGGGTTCTTGATCTGCGAAATGAAATCGACCATCCGCTCCCGCTGCGACAAGTCTTTTCTAATTTCCACTTCGTTGATGTCTACCAGTTCCTTGCGGTTCACATTACGGAGATCGGTCTGCGCCATCTGGCGCAGGCTTTCCATGGTGTGATAGGTTCGTGCAGTTGTTTCGGTCATTCACTCATTCCTTTCTGTTTTTTGGGTGGTGTGTCAGCCTCTTTCACTTATAGAATTGGAGAAAGGTCATTTCGCAAGGTATTTTCAAAAAATTTTTTGATTTTTTCAAAAACACCTTGCGAAACACGCTCTGCCCGATTCTAAAGATAGAAGAACCCGAAAAATGCGTAAGGCTACGGCTTCCACCGTAAGTAGCGCAAGATTCGCCTGCGTAGACCAAAAACTCCCTTTTGGGATTTTTGTTCTCTGGCAATCTTGATGGGGATTCCGTTCCCCATTCCCACGGCACGCGCAAAATCACAGATTTTGGCTATTTGGCTTCCACTAAAGTGGTCGCAGCCGACCGCCTACGGCTTGTCGGGATAAATCTTTTCTCAAAAAATCAGGAGGATAGCACTATGGCAAGACCAAAAAACAAGCAGCCCATTCAGAGAACCCATGATATTCATATCCGTTGCAGCGAGATGGAATATGAAATCGTATCCGGCTACGCGGAAAGTGCAGGACTACCCACCAGCACATATATCCGAAAGTGTTTTCTCAAGGAAGCACCAGCAAGCACTCATTACATCGTTGCGGACACGTCAGAAATCCATCAGCTAGTTACAATCGCTGCTGGCATCGGAAACAATCTGAATCAGATTACCCGCTATTTGCACAGCGGTGGAAAAATCACCGTCAGTATCGTAGACGAAATTAAAAAGTGCATCACAGAGGTTCGGGAACTCCGTCGAGAAATTGTTCACTTGGGAGGAATCTATGGCAATCCTAAAACACTTCGCAGTAAAAAACGCTGACTATGGTGCTGTTATTGATTACTTGAAATACCAGCATGATGAATTTCACCTCGTTCCCATCCTTGATGAAAACGGCAATTCCATGCTCCGGGATGAGTTTTATTTTGATGGATTGAACTGCAATCCTGAAGCATTCGATCTTGAGTGTGAATTGCTCAACCAGCAATACCATAAAAATCAAAGATATGATGAAATCAAATGCCACCATTACATTATCAGCCACGATCCCATGGATGTTGCCGATCATGGTTTGACCGGGGAGCAAGCACAAGCTATTGGCATGGAATATGCCAAAGCAAATTTTCCTGGGCATCAGGCACTTGTCTGCACTCATACAGACGGCAGCAACAACTCCGGTAATATCCATACCCATATCATTATCAACAGCCTACGAAAAGAAGATATAGCCTCTCAGCCTTATACTGAACGTGCCATCGACTGCAAGGCAGGATATAAGCACCATCTGACAAAAGAGTATCTCCGTCATTTACAAAGTTCTCTTATGGACATCTGCCAACGTGAGGGATTATATCAGGTCGATCTGCTCTCTCCTGCTGCAGAAAAAATCACACAGCAGGAATATCATGCCCAGCGCAGAGGACAGCTAAATCTTGATATGGCCAACATGGAGATAATGGCAGAAGGCATCGCACCCATGAAAACCAAATTTGAAACCAACAAAGAAAAAATCCGCAATGCCATCAACGACATTGCGGAACGTGCGAAATCTTTTGAAGAATTTCAGCGGCTGCTCAAAGCAGAATACGGAATACAGGTCAAAGACCATCGGGAGCGATTCAGCTATCTTACATCGGATCGGCAGAAGTACATATCTGCCCGGAAACTGGGAAGCCACTATGACCGAGAATACCTTTTGCAGCTCTTTGAAGAAAATGCACTCGCCGCTGAACAGAATCAGGCACAATGGGTGCCGGACGATCCTATCACCATTCTGTTCATAAAATCCGACCTGCGTCTTGTGGTTGATTTGCAGAACTGCATTAAGGCCCAGCAAAGCCGAGCCTATGCCCAGAAAGTAAAAATCAGCAACTTGCAGCAAATGGCTAAAACTGTTGCCTACATTCAGGAGCATGGGTATGATACTCAGGAAAAATTGCAAGATACCACAGATACGATTCAGTCCAAAATGGCAAAAGCCCGCAGCGATGCCAAACTCACTGAAGCCAAACTGAAAAAAGTGAACGAACAGATTCATTATCTGGGACAGTATCTTTCTACAAAATCGGTCTACACTGATTTTCTGAAATCCACCAATAAAAAGGATTTCCGGCAGAACCATGCAGATGAGATTGCCAAATATGAAGAAGCGTTGCAATTTCTAAAGCAAAATTCACCAGACGGGAAACTTCCAACTATGAAAGACCTGCGTTCTGAAAAAGAACTTCTGGTACAGCAGAAGGACACACAATATGAAACCTATCAGTATTTCAAAGACTACCATCGTGAATTGCAAACCGTCTGCTCTAATGTTGCGAGCATCTTAAATCAGCCTTCTACACAGAAACGAACCAAAGACGAACACACACTTTAATAGAAATGCCGCAGACAAGAATGTATAACTTGTTCTGCGGCATTTTTCTCCGCAAAGAAAAAAGAGGTGGTTCAAATTGAACCACCCCTTATAGTGTTACGGATATATCAGAAGAGTCTCAGCAACTGGATGTACTTCATCTGGTCTTTGTCCGAATAGCGTTCACCAAATACTCGGAATCTGTTTTTCTCATTTTCATAAAATGATAATAGCTGCGGTCTTTCTTCACACTCCAGATAAACAACACCGCCACCAATTTCTCTCTGAACTGCCACCAGAATATTCATGGTCATGTCCATCAGTTCATTGCCAGTGACTTTTTCTTTATACCGATCATTCTTTCCGAATTGCGCAATCAAGAATGCTGACAGCATATATGTATTAGATTGTTCATCCAATTTTGCGTGTCGCTCTATCTTCTTCCGCATTGAGCCGGATAAGCCCTCATTTGTAAGTTGCACCGCTTTATGTGTCAAAGCGAAAAATGCCACCAAGTTACCTTCTTCGTCAACCACCAAATAGGTAATTGACATTTTCCGTTTTGCAAATTCTAAAGCATTCTTTTTTACATAATTTTCAATTTCAAAATTCTTATGGCACGAAAAATCGGAAAGGATGTTTTTGACGGCATCCTCTCCGATTGCATCTACCATATCCAAAATGTTTACTGCGTTATACTGACTCACTTTGCTGAAACCCTCTTTGCCATCAGTTTACGGATTGCCTCTATATCAGTCAACGGCGGTTTAACTGGCGAAGTCGGCTTCCATGCAGGATCATGGCTGGATGTTTCAAGTGCATCAATAAACTTTTCCGCTTTTTTCGGGTCATTGATTACAATGTTTGTAAAAATACTCGACGTGGCCATTCATAACACCTCCTATTCGTATTGTTTGGCTCTTTCTTCGTATTCTTCTACTTTCTCATTTATATTATATCCTCTATGCGCTAAAAAATCAACTCCGCTATTCCGTGTTTGAAAAATTTAACTCTTATGACACACTTTTGCAATTTCAAGTTTTTCGTGTTCGTTCCTGCTGCTGAACCTGCGCATTGTCCTTTCGCGCTCTTTCCGCCTGTTTGATATGCAGGCGATCCAGAACAGATACCCTGCCGCCGATCACTCTGGGCTTCTTAGGCACATTGTTCACACAGCCGTCTATCATGTTGTAGTTCTGCTCTGTGCCAGACTCCCTTGCTCTTTCTGCTGTGCCATTCTCCAAAAATTTTTCATGGTGGAGCAGCTCCCGGACTTTTCGGACGGTCGCATTATCAAAACCACTGGAAGTCGTTGTCATAAATTTTCCATCCGACTGTACTACAATGCTTGGCAGCAAGTCCGGTTTCTGATCACTCACCATCAGCACAAAGCGTTGCTCGTCTATGGTTTTCTCATCTGTTACCGTCCACGTTCCTTTCTGCCCCTCCACCTGATAACCTTCCTCATTCAGAAGCAGATATTCACCATTTGGCAGCTTCGTGAAAAAGCCATTGAACTTGATAAGTTCCTTTGGATTCACATAATAGGACTGCGTTTTGCCGCCAATGGATGTTACAATCACATCACTGACACCGAATTTTCGGACTCTGAACCTATCAGGATTCAGCTTTTCCATGCGTTCCCGAATCTGCCCCGGTGTAACGCCTTGAATCAGAGATGCTTTATAGCCCAGAACATAGTTCTCGCTTGTCACCATAAAGCTGTTTTCAATCTGGTACTCATACGGGCGGCAACGATAGTCCCGGCTCTTTTCCAAATCATTGATCTGGTAAATCATAAAAAGATTAGCACTCATCACGCTTTCTCCTCTTCCGGGGCATCCGGTCTGTATAAATCCAGTTCCAGATTCTTGAACTGCTCATCCGGCAGATTTTCCATTTTAGAAATCACCTGCTCCACCAGCAGCCTGACTGCCATATCATCTGCAACATAAGGAAGAACCTCTTCCAGTTCCTTTTTCGTGTTTTCAGCCGTGTCCTGCTCAAACATTGCCATAATCATCAGTTCGTTCTCATCAAAATGCACCTTGCTCACAGTTCCATTTCTCCTTTCTTCTTTGCCTTCTTCGGTTTTGCCTGTTCCTGATTGGATTGCTGCTCCTGCGCCTTTTTGCGGTTCTTCAACGCTTCACGGACAGACTGCCGGGTGTTGGGGCGTTCTTCCAACTCCTTGCTTGCCTGCCGCTTTTCCAAAAGTGTTTTTATATCCGAAATTGCTTTCTGCACCAGCGGGCTTTCCCGGTAATGCTGGATATGGTTGACGACATCTGCCTGCACTTCTCCGCCTACCATCAGGTCAAACATTCCCGAATAGATGCTTCCATCCTCAAGAGAAAAGCCAATGCTCTTGATTCCGTTCATCCGCTCTGCCGGAATCTTATCGTAGACTTCCAATGCCTGCTCCAATGTCAGATTGTCATGGAACTCCCCCATCACCGGGAACTCTGCACACTCTGCTACATAAAAACTGATGGTTGCTTCTGGTGTGGGCTTCTCTGCCGCCAGCTTTTCTTTCAAAGCTTCTGCCTGCTGTTCAGCGACCGTATCAGCTTGTTCCCGCAGTTCTGCTGCATCCATGACCCTGCCCTCTTCTGCATTGCAGCCGAACTCTGTAAGCAGTTCCGTCATGGCTTCTTGTACAGACTTATCCCCATCCGTTTCAAGGATGCCGCCATCCCGTTCTGTGAAGTTCTTATTATATAAGGTATAGTCGAAACCATCGTCACAGGTCTGGATATGGAAATAGGCATCCGGCAATTCATAGGCCAGTTCCACATCCTGCACGGCTAAGGCTCCCTGTAACGGCTGGACAACATGATTCTGGATATACTGGTTATCCCAGCCCGGAACCGTTTTGTAGTTCTCTACGATGGTGTCAATGCCGTTCTTGCACTGTAAAATATCCAGTGAACCCGGCAGAGGATCAGGATTTTTTTCCACGCCCAAGGCTTTCATGTAATGGTTCGGAAGTGCCTGATACTGCGACATTGCATCATCGAGATTTCCGAACCGCTCAATTTTCAAAGGAGCATCCTGCAGATTTTCGACCACATAGAACTGCTTTACAAAAGGCTGCTCCTGTCTTTTCTGCGCTTCCAGCTCATTTCGGTACATCGTCACAAAGCCATCCAGAATAGCCGGATGGTTGTCAACCACCCAGTCTGTGCGGAAGGTCATGCGGTCTGCATTATGCTCCGGGGTGCTGACCTGCTCTGCCCATTCCTTATTGCCGTGAGAAAAGCGGTCATCGTAACTTTTATGGTGCAGAGTATTCGCCAGAATGTAGCCCACACGCTCCATGCCGTACTGCCGCACCACCTGATCGACCGCGCCATCGCCAAGGTACATCCCATCATAGTTGTCCGCAATCGCTTCATGGATTGCCTGCTTGCACTCAGTGTTCAGCCGATAGGATGTGCGGTATAAATCCACCTCGTCATTTTCTTTGGCATAGCTGAACGGCTCGTAGTAAACAGGCACATCCGAATAGTCCTGTGCGCTGTTGTCCGGCACAGGCACAGTCTTTTCAATGATCTCCGACACCACATCTTCTTTTTTCGGCATATTCCATTTTTCAGAGAGATATTTCTGTACGGCCTCCTGAAAATCTTCATCGAAGCCGTTCCACAAATCCTCTGCCACCAGTTTGCCCTGCTCATTGACTGCAACGCAGGCCGCCATATCGCCGTGTTCCTCATGCTCCAGCAGGAAGAACTTCTCGCCGCCGACTTCCGTTTCATCAACAGCATACCATGTGCCGATATGCCCCTCGACTGCGATGTGGTCGGAATCGCCGTGGATCAGACCACTTCTTTTCTGCTGCTGTTCCTCCATAAACTCTCGCACGGTCAGTTCTGCACCTGTGAAGTTCAGACCTTCCTCGCCAAGTTCCAGCCGCCCGTCTGCGCCAAGGTCAAGTTCTTCTGCCATAAGAACAGATGCCGCGTGGTTCACCACCACATTTTTCTCCACTGTAATGGGCTGGCCGGGGTCGTAGTCCGAGCCGCGCAGATCATAGCGATATAAGCCCTTCGGTACTTCTTCATCCCGCAGTCGGCCATTGCTGAAAAGACCGGGCTTATCAAAGATTTCGATTTCCTGCAATTTTTCGTTCAAAAGGTTCTCTTTCTGCAAATCCATATTCCTTTCCTTGAAAAAATCCGACAGTTCCGCAAAACCGATACTGTCCACATAGTAGGCTTTGACCGTACTGCCATCATTGAGTACCACCACATCACTGACCGACAGCGAATGACCCGTAAAGTCTGCCGGACACTGGATATTGAACCGTTCGTAAATGGCTTCCAGCGTATCTTTTTCCGTAAGAGGCGCGGTATAGACCAGTTCATAGTCTGCACGGTTTACTTCCATCCCGTGCCGTTTTACAAAATCCAGATTCATAAAGCGGTAGTCATGTTCCGGGTCACGGGCAGTGATCTGGTAGATGCCAAACTGTTTTTCACCGCTAGAAAGCAGCTTCTGCTCCTTGACCAGCGTATCCAGCCGAACTATCAACTCTGCCGCCTTTTCTGCAGACTCTCCCTCTGATTCCTCCACTGCGACTTGCAGCCATTCCCTGATCGGCTGAATATCCCCAGCCTGAATCTGTTCTTTCAGTGCTTCAACCGCCTGCTCTCGATTCTCCACGCTATCCTTATAGTGGTAGAAATCGAAGTCAAAGGCGAAATCATCAAGGTCTGCCGCCAGCTTTTCAACGGGTGCTTTCTCGCTGTTTTCCATTGCTTTCTGCTTGTCCTTTTCCAAATCTTCCTTGGCAATCTGGAAATAGTCACTTCCACGCTCGATTTCTTCACGCCCTGTAACAAGAACCGGCCACGGGCTGATACGGATAAGATAAATCTGCTTGCCCTCATCAAACAGCCGCAGAGCCTGCTCCCGGCTTATCACCGCCAATGCAGCGTCCGGGCGGGCATATTCATCTTCCAGATACTCTTCGTTCTTTTCCAGCAAAATCGCACTCCATGCGTCAGCCTTGATTCCGAAAATGCCATCATGCTGTTCGATTTCTTCCTGACTGGCGAAATCTCCTGCCGTACCATCCTGAAACAGTGGGTAAATCCGTTCGCCCAGCCGATGCCACTCCCGTGCGCCTTCCTTTGTCAGCGGCAGAACATCATCTTTCAGATACCCGTATTCGTGCATTTCCGAAAGACCGATCATGCCATCCGGCAGATTTTCGATTTTCTCTTCTGCTTCCCACATCAGGCGGTTGACTTCTTCCGTGTTTTCTGCCGCAATCGCAGCCGCCAGATTATTCGCCAGTTCTTCCGTTGCCGCCCGATCATCCAGCTTGTAAGCAAAGTTCACAATGAGATTTCGCTGGTTGTTGTCAAAAATGGTTTTATCCTGTTCCTTGTCCGCAATCAGCTTTTCTGCGTATTCCATCGCTGTCATGCGCTCCACACTCCTTTCTGCTACCGCCGTTTCCAGCTTTTCAAGAAAATTAGCAGCGGTCAATCGAATCGTATCCATCGAATCTTTCAATTCTTTCAGTTCCTTGCCGCTTGCCCAGCTTGCTACATACGGGAACGAGTAGTCCGAAGTATCAATGCCAAGTGCCGAGCAAACCGTAAATGCAATGCTTTCCGCTTCTGTTTCTTTGGTAAGCTGGTCTTTTTCCTCGCCGCGCTGTTTCATCTGGTCGCTGTCATGCAGCATGGCATGAGCAACCTCATGGATCATCGTCTTGATGGTCTGGCTCTCACCCATATCGGCACGAACACAGATTTCTTTGTCCACGTGGCTGTAATAACCTTTTGCGTTGCCCTCGATCTCTCCAAAACGAATTGGCACAGGAGATACCTGTTCGATTGCCTCTTTCAGCAGGGTATAATCCTTGACACGGGCAGTCAGTTCATTTACTTCCAGCGTAGGGAGCGGCTCTCCGTCTGTCTGGGCATAATCGAAAACCGTTGTTACCCGGAACCGGGGAATCACCCTCTCCACCACTTCGATTTCCGGCTCTCCGTTCTCATTCAGCACCGTAAGCCCGGTGTCCTTGTCGATTTTCTCCCGCTCTTCCCGTTCCTTTACCGGAGCAGGTGCGATGATCTGGATTCCCTTTTCACCCTTTTTCACATAGCGGTTAAACTTATTTTTCCATGCGTTATACCCAGCCACCAACGTAGCATCTGGACGCTGCATTGCGATCAGCAGTGTATTATTGAAGCTATAATTATGGAACTTCGACATTGTGAGCAGGTACTTCGTATACATTTCCGAAGTAAAAATGTCCTTTACGCCCTGCTCCAACCGTTCCGTGATTTCTTTGAGCTGGTCTGCCCGCTTATCTGCCATTCATGCCCTCCTTTACAAAATCTGCCCCATCAGATTCCCTTTCGGAGATCTGACGGGGCATTCTCAGTTACAGTTCCATATCGTGACTTTTCTTTTTCTGCGGTTTCGGCTCTGCCATGCGTTCCGCCTGTTTTTCGTGAAGCTGTGCAAGAATCGACGGACGTTTTACGCTGTCTGCACTCCGCTCAATCTCACGCTTCGGCGCAGGGATTTCACTCTCCGTCACTTCTTCATCCATGCCAAGAGCCGCATCATCCCCCTTTTCATCCATGTCCAGCAGGGCGTTCAGTTCTGCAAGCCGTGCAGATTTTTCGTTTAATTCCGCCTCCTGCGGGAACGGACGCTGCACTTCTTCCTTTGCCTCTGCCAACTGCTGCTGTAAGGTTTCCAGTCTGCGTTCCACCTGCGGCAGTGTCTTTTCGATGGATGCCAGCGCATTGAGAATACGCTGGATATTGCCAGCTGGGTCACTGCCAAGTTCAATCGTATAACTGCTCTGCCGCTTGATGGTCAGCTTGAATGTCTGAGCGAACGCATCAAACCGGGAACTGATTGCAAACCCTCCCAAATCTGCGATTTGCCCCTCTGTCTTAGCGATCTTCATTGCGGCGCAGGCTGCAAGAATCGCCGATCCGGCTTCCTTGCGGTCGGTATAAACCCTGTCCTCCACCGTGATGGAGAACTTTTCCTTATCCTGTTCCAGCAACGGCTTTGCCACTGCAAGGTCAGCTTTCAGACCTGCTATGCGCTCTTTCGCTGCCGTGATCTCTGCCGGATACCGCCGTGCAATATCCGATTCCAGACTGTAAATCTGGCTGGTATGATTGGCCCGCATCAGCTTCAGCTTGCTGACCTGAATATCCAAATCCATCTTTTCCTTGATGTAGGGATTTCCCGTTGCCAATGCTTTGATTTCTGCATAGGTCAGCGCGGTATCGTCCACATCATCACAGGCACGGACAGGAGATTTCGAGGTCATGATCTGCGAGATAAACTTCTGCTTATTTTCCAGAATCTGCCACATATACGAATCGAACGTATTTTCTGTGACGTAACGGAAAATCTTCACTTTCTGGTTGCGGTTTCCCTGACGAAGAATGCGTCCTTCCTGCTGTTCCAGGTCAGAGGGTTTCCAAGGGCAGTCCAGATGATGCAGAGCAATCAGCCTGTCCTGAATGTTCGTACCAGCACCAAGTTTCGGGGTCGAACCGAGCAGGATACGCACCTGACCGGAACGTACCTTTGCAAACAGTTCTGCCTTTTTGGTTTCGGTATTTGCCTCATGGATGAAAGCAATCTCCTCACGGGGGATTCCCTTTGCCACCAGTTTCTCCCGAACATCATCGTACACATTGAATGTTCCGTCTGCTTTCGGGGTCGATAAATCACAGAAAATCAACTGGGTGGATTTGTCGGGCGTAGATTCTTCCCACACCTGATAGGCATTCTCCACACAGAGGTTGACCTTGCTTTCCGGCTCATCCGGGAGCAGGTCATTGATAAGCCGCTGATCCAGTGCCAGCTTTCTACCGTCATTCGTGATCTTGAGCATATTATCAATTTTGGGATTGACATTGCCGTTTCGCACCTGTTCTGCACGGTCGGCAAAGCTGCTCACCATTTCCTGCTGCGTTTCGCTGGGTTTCAGCACCTCATTGATGTACTCTGCTTCCGGCACAGGAAGATTCAGCATATCCGCTGTCTGTACGTCTGCGGACTCCTTGAACAGTGAGATCAATTCAGGGAGATTGAAAAAACGGGCGAACCGCGTCTTTGCACGGTAGCCCGTTCCCTCTGGGGACAATTCGATTGCCGTTACGGTTTCGCCAAACGAAGCCGCCCAGCTATCAAAATGTCCAAGATGAAGTTTCTGTAAGGTGTCATACTGCAAGTAACGCATGATGGTATACAGCTCTACCATGCTGTTCGATACGGGTGTACCTGTTGCAAAGGTCACACCCTTGCCGCCAGTGATCTCATCAAGATACTGGCATTTTGCAAACATATCCGAGGATTTCTGCGCATCGGTCTGAGCAATACCAGCGATATTCCGCATTTTTGTGTAGAGGAACATATTTTTATAGAAATGGCTCTCATCCACAAACAGGCGGTCAACACCAAGCTGCTCAAATGTAACCACATCGTCCTTGCGGCTCTGGTCGTTCAGCTTCTGGAGCTTTGCCTGCAAGGTTTTCTTTGTTTTCTCCATCTGCTTGACCGTGAAACTCTTACCATCGTCCTCTGCCCTTGCTTCTGCAATCGCAAAGGTAATGTCCTGAATCTGCCGCTCGATCATAGATTTCTGCCGTTCCGGGGAAAGCGGAATCCTCTCAAACTGCGAATGCCCGATAATGATGGCATCATAATCGCCCGTAGCAATTCGGGAACAGAACTTCTTTCGGTTGGATGGCTCGAAATCCTTTTTCGTTGCCACCAGCACATTGGCATTCGGATACAGCCGCAGGAAATCCGCGCCCCACTGTTCCGTCAGGTGATTCGGCACAACGTAGAGATTCTTCTGTGCCAGACCCAGACGGCGGCTTTCCATGCCGGCAGCGATCATCTGGAAGGTCTTGCCCGCACCCACACAATGCGCCAACAGCGTATTATTGCCATACAGGATATGCGCCACTGCATTTTTCTGATGCGGCATCAGGCTGATTTCCGGGGTCATGCCCACAAACTTGATGTGGCTACCGTCGTATTCACGGGGACGAATCGCATTGAATCTCTCGTTGTAGACCTTGCAAAGTTCCTCTCTGCGGTCTAAATCCTTGAAAATCCACTGCTTGAACGCATCCCGAATTGCTTCCTGTGCCTGCTGCGCCAGCATGGTTTCTTTTTTGTTCAGCACTCTCCTTTCTTTTCCATCCTCATAGACGGTATCGTAAATTTTGGTATCCCGGAGATTCAGCGCATCTTCCAGCAGTCGATAGCCGTTGACCCGCATTGTGCCATAGGTGTTCGTTACACGGGGATTACTCCGGTCAAGTGACTTTCCGCTGATGTTCCATGCGCCGCTGATTTCCGAATAGGTAGCCTTGATGGAACTTCCGATATAGTAGCTTGGTGTCTTAAACACCTGCTCCATGAAGTCCGTAATGTACTCTGCCTTGATCCAGTTCGCACCCAGCCGTACTTCAATCTCCGAAGCATTCAAATCTTTCGGCTGTATCCGCTTGAGATACTCGACATTGACCTGATACTCCGGGTGGTTTGCAGCAAAGGTTTCTGCCGTTGCCAGCTTTTCCCGGACATTGCCGGACAGATATTCGTCTGCCGTCACCCACGCCTGTGTGACAGGATTGCGGAAGATAACGCCTGCCAGTTCTTCGGTCACTTCCTGCTCTGTCTTTCCGCAAAGTTCTGCCATGAACGGCACATCGACCTTTGCTTTTTCTCCGATGGAGAGTGCCAGGGCTTCACTCGGCGTATCCACAGAAGTCACAGGTTCCGGCTTGCGAATGGTGCGTTTCGCAAAAATATCTGCCAGCCGCTTGAGGTTTTGATCCTCGTCCAGAATCTCAAGAGATGCCAGCAGGCAATAGCTGCTGTCCTGCCGGAATGCCCGTTTATTGGCGGTGCTGTTGATAAGACCGTACTGCGCTGTAAACCGCTTATACTGGTCTTTCAACTTTCCTTGCAGCAGTTCCACTTCGGCATCTGTGCCATCGTGCAACTGGCAGTCCAGCAATTTCTGTGTTGTTTCCCGCAGGGCGATCATCCCCAGTACACGCTCTGCCGTGACCGCAGGCAGGTCAACCTTGTTCATGTAGGAGTTTTCACGGTAATAGACTTGTCCGTCTACGTTGGTGTAACTGAAATTCTTCACGTTCGGGTCTGCCGGGAGCGGTTCTGCGTTCTGGTCAAGTTCATCATCCGTGATTTCCGGCTCTGTGATTTCCGCATGGATGTTCTCAACGGCTGCTTTCAACTGCTGTGCAAGGTCTGCGCCCTCGATGGGCTTGACCGTAGTTTCCTGCTTGCCGTACTGCGTACTTTCAGTCGTGATCTCGCCCAGCACCATTTCGGTATGCTGCGCAAAATACTGGTTGATGGGGTATCCCTCCGGCGTTGTGCCAAGGTCTACCCACTCTGCCCGCTCCACTGCCGCCCGGTCACGCTTTTGCAGAAACAAAATGTCAGCTACAACACTTGTGTTTGCATTGCGCTGGAACGCATTGTTTGGCAGGCGAATTGCGCCGACCAGATCAGCACGGTTGGCAAGATACTCTCGGACAGAGGAATCCTTTTTTTCCATTGTGCCGCTGGAAGTGACTACCGCCACCACGCCGCCCGGACGAACAAGGTCAAGACTCTTTGCAATAAAGTAATCATGGATGAGGAAGTTGTGGCGATCATACCGCTTATCCGGCACTTTGTAATTGCCGAACGGCACATTACCCACCACGCAGTCAAAGAAGCTGTCCGGGAACTGCATCGTTTCAAAGCCCTGCACGGCAATTTTGTTCTTCTGATAAAGCTGCTGTGCAATGCGTCCTGATACGCTGTCCAGTTCCACACCATACATCTTGATGTTTTCCATGCTTTCAGGCACAAGACCCATGAAGTTGCCCACTCCACATGACGGCTCCAGCACATTGCCTTTGCTCAGACCCATATTGGAAAGGGCTTCATATATTGCCTTGATTACCGTAGGCGAAGTGTAGAAAGCATTCAGCGTAGATGCCCGCGCTTCACTGTACTCATCTGCCGGGAGCAGAGATTTCAGTTCCGCATACTCCTTTGCCCAGTCCGCATTCTTCTCATCAAATGCCTGCGGAATACCGCCCCAGCCGACATACCGGGATAAAACTTCCTGTTCTTCGGCGGTTGCCTGCCGCTGTTCGGCATCCAGCGTTTGCAGCAGTCGGATGGCTTCGATGTTTGCTTTGAATTTTGTCTTGGCTCCTCCTGCGCCAAGATCATCGTCTGTGATACGGAAATTGATAGGCTTCTGATTTGGCTGTGCAGGCGGCTTCTGCGCGGTATCCGTGTCCAGCGGCAGATTTTTCTCTTTCCGTGCCTGGTTGACCTCTTCCGGGGTCATAGGCTTGCTGGTAAGGGGCTTAACAGCATCATCTGCCGCCGAACGATGGATAGCATCTGTCCGGGTCTGCACATCTGCGATAAGCTGCATCTGTTCCGGGCTAAATTCAGGATTCAGCAATTCTTCCAGACTGCCGCCATTCTCCGCAACAGCATAGATTACATCCATCTGTTCCGGAGAAAAATCCTCGTAGGCCACACCTGCATTGTGCAGGGCCACAAAGACGGTAGCTTCTACCGCTTCTTCCAGCGGCATATCTGCCTGCTCATACAAATGCCGAATATACTCCAGCGGTTCCGTTCGGAAGATCGGATACCGGGCTTCTTTCGCAAGGGTCATATCCTGCAAGCTGACTGTTCCCTGTTCAAAGTTGACCGAATCCACGCGAAACTCCCTATCGTCCAGTTCAACGATGGTATTGACTGGCAGATATTCCTCTCTGCGGAAATACTTTGTCTGCGCATGGGTTCCATCTTCCTGCTGGCCGGACAGATAGACGCTCTCCCCCTGCTTCCAGAGCTTCATTGCCTGTGAAGCCCACTGTTCACACGGAAAACCAGATACCTCAACCTTGCCGAGTGCGGTTTCCTTTTCCAACAGCTTGCTGGCAAGAAGTTCTGAAACGCGCTTTGCATCCTCGCCGTAGAACTCAAAGTTACCGTGCTGCTCGTAGCCGACCAGCGCATCCGGGTAACGTTCTTTCAGCGCATGATACTCATTTTCTGCTTCAGCAGACAATGGTGATAAACCTTCCTCCGCATCCGGGCGATGTGCTTTCAAGGTCTGCCGCGCACTCTCCAGTGTATCAAACGGCCCTGCGATTCCTGCTCCCTCACCCCGGACATCATCAAATCCATAGTGGTTATAATATTTACCGTTCGGATATTGCAAGATTGCAATTCGCTCAACATACCCATCTTCCATTCGCGCAGTTGAGCGGTAATACGCTCTCATTGTGGGTTTATCTGGATTTTCCTGTTTTTCTTCCCGCTTCTTCTCCGGCACTGTCTTAATTTCCTGCACAGCCGCATCTACCATCATGCCACGCACCCATCGGGGCGCATGAATGTCATTCTGGTAAAGGGCAACCGCATCGCGGGAATCCGGCATCATGTCCTGATAGGTGCGCTGGAAAATATCTTCTACCAGCCAGTCTTTGAAGTTCTCCCAGTTCTCGCTGGCTTCCAGATACAGCGGGGCAGCTTCCGCATTCTGTTCTAACAGCTCGTCGATCTTATTCCGAAGTTCCTTTTCCGCTTCATCTGCATCCACATCGCGGTCACGGAGATACGGATAGATTTCACTCTGCTGCACCGCATCCAGCATGGAATACAGACATTCTTTGTAAACACAGCGACTATCTTTCAGCGCAGATTCCTGCCCTACCAGAAGATAATCATTCAGCGGATTCTTTTCCAGTTCTGCATCATACTGGTTCGGTCGAAGCACCCGTGCTGCCCATGCAGGACGTTCCACATCTTTCAGATAGATCAGAGAATCCGTAACACGTTCGATTTTATAAAGGCGGTCATCTTCCAGATAGAGATAATCTCCGATGTTTCTGCTATACTTTGCCGCCTGCTTCTGGGGTTCTTCAACCACTGCGGTGGTTGAATGCTCTTTCGATTCCTGTTCCTGCGCCCAAATATCGAAAAGCGATATTTGTCCTGTCTCAGAAGCAGAAATCTCAATAGCCTTTTTCTTCTCTGGGAAGATCGTATACGTTCCCTCAACATACTGATGCAGGTCAGCCAATAACTTTGATTTTTCTGCATAGTCCGGGGAATCCAGCGGAACGGAAAGAAGTGCTACATCCATCTTTTCCAGAAGTTCTGCCGCCTGTTCCGAATCAGCCAGCATGGCGGGCAGTTTCTTTCTGGCGTCTTCGTTCAGCAGTTCCCGTTCAAACGGACGTTCCACTTCATTGGGCAGACGATGGTAGAAACCAATCACCCGATTTGCCATCTGCTCACGCTCGTAACTCGGCATCCGACTGTAATCCGCAGGCTTCAGATACAAACTCTGGTCAATGAGCTTTGCAACTCGTTCAGCCGCCTGATTCCAGTTCAGCTTCACCAGTGCATCCGGCTTTCCATAGCTGCCCCGTGCCAGTTCCAGACCTCTGCCGTCATAGTTGGCATGGGAATTATCTGCACGGGAAAGTGCATGACTGCTGCCGCCCACACCGTATCGGTCTTTCAGAAACGCCGCGCGTTCTGCTTTCTCTTCGTGATTAAGGTAGAAACTGTACGTTGCCAGTCTGCCATCCGAATACGGCCCGCCGCCTGCAAGGAAAGCATTGATCTCATCTTCCGTGATAAAAACTTTCTGCTCATTCCACTGAAAGCCCTCTCTTGCCTGATACGGCTGGAACGGGAGAGCAAACTTCTGAAACTGTTCAGATACTTTGTCCGGGCGATAGAACTGCATCCGCATCACGCTTTTATCTTCGGCATAGGCTTCTGCCAACCCCAAAAGACGTTCGTTCAGGTCAGCCAGAAATTCCGGCTGGTCAAGCATCTTTGCAAGGCGTTCTGTAAGTTCCGGGTATCCACCGGAGAAAATAGACGTATCGGCAAAGACCATCTCTGACACACCCTCTGCCATATCACGTTCCATATAGCTCAGGGCTTCTGCGTGTTCATGCAGGGCATTGCCACGGGCTGCATCCAAGACAGATTTTGGTGCGTACTCCCCCTGCTGCAAAAGCTGATAGATTCTGCCGCTGACATCTTCCCAGGACAGAAATGCTTTGTTTTTGGGGTCGTTCCGAACCGTATCGCCAACGGCAATCTGCATTCCCAGCTCATCGAACCAGACCGCATATTTTGTGCCGCCGATCTCAAAGCCCTTGCCGCCCTCGCCATACTCTTTTTTGACGAAAGCAGTATACTCTTCCGGGGTCTGTTCGGTCATAAAGTTATAGATAAGGCGGAGCTGGCTTTTGCCTCGATTGCTTCCCGTCCGCAGGATTTCATCCACAACTTCTGCCGGAATCGTGATCTCATCGGCATACTGGGCCTGCATCGGGGCTTCGATTGCCCGAATCTGCTGTTCCACGGTCGGCAGACTGGGCAGAGAAAAAGCAGAGGCAATTTCTTCCTCTGCTTCGCTCAAATCCTGTTCGGTTGTGTCAGCGGTTAGTTGTACACCAATTCCTTCAGCACGATCTCTTCCGCCATCGCGGTCAGATTGTTCTGATGTGCCACCCATGCCATCTGTTCGGTTTCCTTGTTCGGAGCCGGATACTTCTCGTTCAGGCTCTCGATCAGTTCTTCCATCCGGTTCTCCGCCTGCTCGTCGATCTGCGCCAGATGCTGATTCAGCCTGCCGCTCATCAGCATACTCTGATACCAGTTCTTCTTGTTTTCCCTCAGATAAGTCCTGCGCAGCATCCCGTACTTCCCAATGCTCATCGGCTCGTCCTGTACGGTCAGGTTCGGAAACAGGTAGTCCCCCTTGCGGTGATAAGTCAGTTCCATACGGTTTTCCTCCTTCGGTGATGTTTGTTTCGATTTCGTGCTTTAATGTGCTAAAGTCCGTACTGGTATTATACAAGCTGTCGGCAGTTTTTGCAAGATGTTCTGTAACTTCTTTTCGGTAAATTTTCTGCATTTCCCGTCCGATGTCACGGAGAGCCGCTTCACACTGTTCCGAAACAGCATTGCCCAAGAAAGTCAAGACCGGAAGTTGGTTAAAATCCACGATACGGATAAAATCCTCATCGTCCAGCACTTCCAGCGGTTCCTGTCCGCAGCGTCTGGAAAGGGTATAGAAAATACTGTTGGTCATTAACTCCCGGAAACGGACACGGAGATTATCTTCGTCCAGTCCTTCCAGAAATGTGTCTGTCACCTCATATTCCAGACCATCCATCGCTTCTTCCAGATTCTCAGCGGTCAACTGCTGTGCCAGTTCCATCAGCGCAGCATTCATGCTGTCCGTCTGCGTCAGTGCATAGGTATCTGCCAGATGGTCGAGGATCATCCGCTGGTGTTCCGAATAATCAATGCGCCAGAGGATCGGCGTTTTGCCTCCCTGCACCAGATGCGTGTCCGCAATGTCGAACACATAGCGCAGCTTTGCCCGTGGGCTGGCATCGTCCAGAAGTGCAATGCCTTTTGCGCCACGGTTTACCCAGCGGTTCATTTTCTTGTTCCAGACTTCCAGCTCTGCACAGGCAGTCGCGTCAGGACGCTGGGCATGAATCAGCAGAGTATCTTTGAACGAATAACGGTACAGCCGTGCCGCCACATCCAGATAGTTCATCCAGTCTTTCGGAGAATTGCTTACCCACCGCGCGTTCTGCTGGGCAAGTTCCCGAATATCGTTAAATTTTGCCAACCGTTCCCTCCTTACTTCTTAGCTGGTGTTTTCGGAAATTCAAGACTGTACTGCGCCCTGCCGTTTTCTATTGCCATAACAAGGTCTGCGGCAAAGGTCTTATCCTTTTTGGCAGAGTAGAAGTCTTTTACATGGGTGCGTCCTTTCTTCAAAAGGTCAGTTGCCATTTTCTTCGTGAGCGTCTTTTTCATGCCGGAAAGGTATTTACTTTCTTTCCAGAGGGCAAATTTGCAGTCGCGGTCAGAACAGTAAAAGTTCTGTCTGCCCTCACAGACGGTTTTGCCGCATACCGGGCAGTCCCCGATAGATACCTTATTATAAGTAGTCGATTCCTGTACGGTCGGAATCTGCCGGAGGTCTGCCAACATCTTATCCAAAAGTCCGTTGATTCCCTGCATGAAGTTGGCGGGCTTTGTTTCGCCCTGTTCCATCCGCAGCAGTTCATTTTCCCACTCAGCGGTCATGCTTGCCGATTTCAGGTAATCCGGGATATTTGCGATTGCCGTGACCCCCTCTGCACTGGGAAGAATCTGCTTGCCTTTGCGTTCCACATAGCCGAAAGATACCAGCTTTTCCAGAATCGCTGCACGGGTCGCAGGCGTTCCCAGTCCTTTCTTTTCCGTGTCTTTTTCAAACTCCTTGTTGCCTGCGGTTTCCATTGCAGAAAGCAGGGTATCTTCGGTAAATGCCTTCGGCGGAGATGTAAAGCCCTGCTTTTTCTCCGCACTCACCACAGGAATCACCGCGCCCTGTTCCAGTTTCTTAGGGAATGCCACATCCTTGCTTTTTTCCTGTTCTGCAAACGGAACAGGCATTGCGGTATGTCCCGCCTGCAAAATATTTTTGTATTTTGCAGTGAACTTCCTGTCCTGACAGCATACTGTTACCAGAACATCCTCATAGATGTATGGCGGCTGTACTGCCTGCTGCATCTTCCAGACGATGAGGGCAAAGATTTTTTCTTTGTCCCCGGACAGGCTGTTTAGCTCACGCTTGCAGCTTTCCAGCGTCGGCAGAATCGCATGGTGGTCAGTGACTTTCTTGTTATTGACTACCTGTTCCACTTTGCCAACCTCGCCGCTATAATGGTTGAGCAAATCTGTCATGGTCTGCTGCATATCTTCCGTGATGTACTGGCTGTCCGTTCGCGGGTATGTCACCAGCTTTTCTTCGTACAATTCCTGTACGATCTTCAATGTCTGGCTGGCGGTAAAACCATAATAGCGGTTGGCCTCTCGCTGCAAAGTCGTTAAGTCGTACAGCTTCGGGGCTGACTGTTCTTTCCGCTTGCGCTCGATGCTGCCGACCACGGCACACTGTCCATCACAAGCTGCCTGCACGGTATCCGCATTCTGCTCCTGCACCATCCGTTCCGATTCTGCCACGATGCCATTTCCCGTGATTTCCACCTTGTAGTACGGTTCTTTCACAAAGTTCTGGATTTTGTTCTGCCGTTCCGTCAGCATTGCCAGTGTTGGAGTCTGCACCCGTCCAATGGTCTGCCGCCTGCCGTATTTCTTGGTAAAGGCCCGTGTGCCGTTCATGCCGATCAGCCAGTCTGCCTTTGCCCTGCACTCCGAAGCGGCAAACAGGTTGTCATATTCTGTGCCATCCTTTAAGGAATCAAAGCCCTGCTGGATAGCGGTATCTTCCATGCTGCTGATCCACAACCGTTTGACCGGGAGTTTGCTTCCTGCCAGACCATACACACGGCGAAAGATCGCTTCGCCCTCACGCCCTGCGTCACAGGCATTTACCACATAATCGAAATCTTTGCTTCGGAGGAGCTTCCGCAGAATATTGAAATGTGCTTTCTTATCTTCCGAAACCAGCAGCTTCCACTCTTCCGGGAGAATCGGAAGATCATCGAACCGCCAGCTTTTATAGCGTTCATCATAATACTCCGGGGCTGCATACTCTGCCAGATGCCCCAGACACCAGCTCACCACGCAATCCCCACCCTCCAGATACCCGTCCTCATGTTTGTATGCACCGATCACTTTCGAGATGGAACGTGCTACACTCGGCTTTTCTGCTATCACAAGATATTTCATGTATCCTCCTGCTTGTTTGAAAAAAGCAGGGACAGTCCGAATCAGACCATCCCTGCACCACTAGATTATACGGGTTTTCTATTATTCTTCGGTTTCTGCGTCCTGCTCATCCTCGTTCTTTGTCGGCAGAGCTTCATATTCCAGATTTTCTTTCGATACTTCCGGCTCACTCTGCTTCGGCTTATAGATGTAGAAATAGAAGAATGCGCCTGCACCGCCCACACCCAGAACAAATACGATTGCCAGAATCTTGGTCAGCTTTCCATCGTCCTGTTCCGGCTCTTCGATCTCGACATCCGGTTCCGGCTCAGGTTTGGTTTCCGGCAACACGACTGCCGGCTCCTCTTCTTCCTTGCCGTTGCGTTCCTCATCGGTCAGAAACTCCTGCAAATCGTACTCGTCGATCATTGAGAGCATATACACATTCTCGCTGTTCCTTGCCCGGTCGATCACCAGAAAAAAGGTGTTGCCGCCCTTGGTCTTGACCGTGAAGAACTCTTTACTGGAATCGTCCGTGATGTTATCTTCCACCTCGCCGTTGCCCGCAATGGTGAACGGAATCTTCTCTTCCTCGGTGGGTTCCTCTTCCTCAATGACCTGCACAGGCTCTTCCTTGACTTCCGGCTCTACATAGGCAAATGCCGGAGTGGAAAAGCCGACTGCCATCAGCAGGGTCAGCACTACACTGGGAATCACAACATCCAGCTTTTTAAGCATCTTTCGCAATCACATCCTCCATTTCTGCTTCTTCCGAAGTCTTGTTCTCGTGGTTTACGCTTGTCTGGAACGTCACATTCCCCGCCTGAATATTTTCCAGCAGTGCCAGCAGATCACGCCCACCCAGTTTTGTGCTGCGGATAGCCCGAACGATCTCATTGTCCTCTTCTTTTTTCTGTGCCGCCCGGACATTTCTCAGATACTCTTCCAGTTCCGCGATCTTGCTTTCGGTTTTCTCTGCATCATTCAAAAACTTCTTCAGCTTTTTGCTCATCTAGCTTCTCTCCTTTCCTTTACTTGATTCTGCCAAAACCAAGGAAGTGGTTCTGCCAGTAGGTCGAATTGATGCTGGTATAAGAAATCGGATCACCGCAGTGGATCATCATTCCGTTGCCGACATAGATGCCAACGTGCGACGCGCCGACAGTATTATAGGTTTTTTCAAAGAAGATCAAATCACCCGGCTGTGCATTTGCAGGAGAAACGTAGCTGCACTTGCCACGCAGTCCGTTTGCCGTCGTGCGTCCGACATTCCAGCCATTGCCACAGTTATTAATGACCCAGCAGACAAAGCCGGAGCAGTCAAAACTGGTGCTTGGAGAACTGCCGCCCCACACATACGGCATACCCAGATACTTTTCGGCTTCTGCAATCATCTTTGCAAACTTTTCATCCGACAGGGCTTCTTCTGGAATATCATATCGGAAACCACCGCCGGAACTGCCGCCTGTTCCACCCGAACCGCCAGAGCCAATGCTTCCTGTTGTGCCGCCACTGTATGTAGGTGATCCTGCGCCAAACAGTTCCGGGCGATTGCCATAGGTCAGATTGTAGGCATCATACCGCCCAGTCTGCTTCCGATCCATGTTCTTTCTGGCAATGGTGTCAAAGCCTTTATTTTTCAGCAGGACATTGAGGATTTTGTACTCATACTCCACTTCTTCCTGATAGGTATAGGTTTCCATGCTGACGTTTCCAAAAGCGTCAATCGTTGGCCGAATCCCTACTCTGGTTTCCATGCGTGTGCGAATCTCTATCGTTTCCCAGACTTTCAGGAGATACTGTTGCTCAAACAGCGACTTGATGACGGGTTTCACCTGTCCTCTGGTGAACTGCTCATATACGGCAGTCAGATGAGAGATCAGCTGATAGGGGTCATGCCCAATTTCATCCAACTGGTAACGGTATTCGTCATAGCCGGGATGTGTGGACTCCATCTGCCGTATCTGCTCATCCAGCTTCTTTTCCAGTTCCAGATAATCTTCTTCTGCACCTTTCATGTCAGCGTCCTTACTGGGATACGTCGTTCCGATAAAGGTACTGCCCGTTCCATGGATCGCTGCTGAACAGCTTGAGAATGCGCCCATAATCAGCATGAGCATCAGTGCTGCTATGCCAAGTCCCGCCCAGAGGGTCTTGTTCTGCACAACGACCTCCTGCACCGCTGCCTTTGCTTTTTCTGCAAGCGTGTTTGCTACCGTTGCCGCCTGCTTGCTGGCAGCGTTTCCGGCTTTCTGGCCCCGCTTGGCTGCTGCATAGGCATCCTTATACTGCTTTTTCTGGTAAAACTTTGAACCGACTGTCTTTGTTGCTTCACCTCCTGCGGCAGTCGGTGGCGGCTGGGGCGGTTTCTTTTTCAATGGCATTTCTGCCGCTTCTTCGGTTATGCCGCCCTCATTCTCCAAAAATTTCAGACGGCTGGATTTTTTCTCAGCCTCGACTTTTTTCTCAGCTCTGGCGGATTTTTCTCTGGTCTTTTTCCGGCCTTTGGAGAAGCGGTACAGTCCTTCCAGCGTTTCTTCGCCCTTGTGCGCCGACTCCACGCCGGAGTTTTCCTTTTCGACCTGATGTACCTTGTTGTGGGCAAAACCAGTGGCGGTATCCACTCCTTTCTTCGCCACCTTCTTAATGCCCAGCCCTGCGCCCCGGACGATGCCGCCCTGCTGCTCATCATCAAAGGATAAGCAGTCCTTTTTCTTCGGCGCAGGCTTTGCATCTTCGTCCACTGGCGAAGCGTCTTTTTCTTTCGCTTTGCCATCCTCCTGATGGGCTTTATAATATTCTGTACTCTGCTTGGCGGTGCTGCGCCGGGGCTTTTCCTCCTCTCCATCCTCGGCATCCATGCACACATCTTCTTCCACAACAGGGGTTTCTTCTGCACTTTCCGCAGCGTCTTTTTCCGAATCTTCCTGCTTCGGTGGTTCTTCTTCAACTGCGGACTTGGTTTCCCCGGTGCGGAGATTCTCTTCCACCAGACCGTCTTTGGTCATTTTCTGGACGATTTTATCTCTGCCCCGGAATCGCTTGTCTGCCATCGGATTCACCTCCCGTCCGGCAGGAAACTCATGCAATCAGGACTGCATGAGTCTCCCATTTATCGAGAATCCGCTCCAGCTCCCTGGCAAAAGCGATCAGCCGGGAATTGACCTCCGTGCGGTCGATGTAGCCCCGCTCTTCCATGTGGAATCCGTGGGTCAGTTCATCTGCCAGTGCGCCGACTGCGTAAAAGTCCTCCAGCACCGTATGCACCACCGATTCCTCATCGTGGAAGTTCAGCATTTTCACTTCCTGATAAGGCGGGCTAGAATCGCCATCGTATTTTGCTGCCTCAGCACGGTCATGCAGCTTCAGGATCATCTGGCTCAGTTTTTTCTCTTTCATCATGCGTCTTTCCTCTCCCTGTATTTTGCAATTTCATTCGGTTTCGTGGTCATAAGGCCATAAAGTTTCAGCGAAGTATCGAACTTATCCTTGAACGGAATAATGGTATTGCCGTAGAACAGCAGCCCCTCGCCCTCGTTGCTGTTCGTCACATAGGAAAGCTGGAATGGCGAAATGTTGAGCTGCTTTGCAAGAATCTGCCTATCACCGGATGCCTGATTCAGCATATAGATGAAATCGCTGTTCTCAAAGATGTTCTCGATCTCCCGGCTGGCAAGCAGATCTTTGATGTTCTGCGTGATGCCCGTAGGGATACCGCCCCATTTTCGGAAACGCTTCCAGATTTCAACACTATATGCGGCAGTCTGCTCTTCCTTTAAGAGCAAGTGGAACTCATCAATGTAGTATCGTGTATTTTTCTTTGCATTGCGGTTGATGGTAACACGATTCCACACCTGATCCTGCACGATGAGCATACCCAGCTTTTTGAGCTGCTTGCCCAATTCTTTGATGTCAAAGCAGATAAGGCGGTTATCCAGTTCCACATTCGTCTGGTGGTTGAACACCCGCAGCGAACCATTGACGTAGATTTCCAATGCCGTGGCGATACGCTGCGCCTGCCGTTCTTTCTGCTCCCGCAGGCAGTCATATAAATCACCGAGAATCGGCATATTTTCCGGCTTCGGGTCATTCAGATATTTCTGATAAACCAGCGGCAGGCATCGGTCAATGACAGATTTTTCTTCCGGCTCCATGCCATCCCGTGCGCCCATGATAAGTTCGCACAGGGAAAGGATGAAATCCGATTTCATGCCAAGCGGGTTATCATCGTCCGCATAGTTCAGGTTAATGTCCATCGGGTTGATGTAGTCCCGGCTGGTGGATGAGATATGAATGACCTGCCCGCCCAGGGCTTCGACCAGCGGATAATACTCGCCTTCCGGGTCTGCGATGATAATATCGTCCGTTGTCGTGAAGAACACGTTTGTCATTTCACGCTTTGCGCTGAACGATTTACCAGAACCAGGCGTACCCAAAATCAGACCGTTCGGATTTTTGAGCTGTTTGCGATCTGCCATAATCATGTTGTTAGACACTGCATTCAGACCGTAATAGAGGGAATCGCCCTCCATGAAAAGTTCCTGCGTGGTGAACGGCACGAAGATGGCCGTGGAAGTTGTAGTCAATGCCCGCTTGATGGGGACAAGGTTATTGGCCAGCGGCAGGCTGCTCATAAGTCCCTGCTCCTGCATATAGTCCAGTCGATTCAGGGTGCAGTTGAACTTCTGAGCGATACCAGCCGTCTGAAACACTGCACTGTCCAGCTCCTGTTTGGTTTTCGCAGCATTGAGGAACAGCACCGTAATAAGGAACATACGCTCATTGCGGCTCTGCAAATCATCCAGAATCTTCTTGGCTTCACCACCATAAGTTGCAAGGTCACTCGGAATAATTTCCATATCATAGCCGGAACGCACCGCCTTTTTCTGTTCCTCAATCTTCATGCGGTCAAGGTCTGTGATCTTGCCCTTGATGAGTTTGATTGCCTTGAGCTGGTCTACCGACTGCACATGGATGCTGACCACCAGATTCTTGTCCATGTCCAGAAACTCTGCCAGAACCTTATCCGTCAGTTCCGGGGCAAGGATGTTCAGATAGGATACTGCGCCGATAGTATCTCCCATCTGGAAGTCCTTGCCGCTCTTGAACAGAAAACTGGTCGGAGCAATGAAGTCCTTGGTAGTCATGCCGCTTTGCAGGATGCGGTCATAGCTGAACTCAAACTTCCGTTCTTCCTCCTGATGGAACATCTCGTACATGATCTGTAAGCGTTCCACACCATTCAGCGGATATGCTTTTACGCCCAGCACCTTGAAATTGTTGAGAATATCGGTTTCGATACGCTCCAGCCGGGGCTTTGCTTCTTTCACGCTTTTGGCTTCAATGCTGAACGTGATGTACTTCGTTCGGACCAGACCGTTGTTGCCCTTGGCAAGCTGCTGTTTCAACATCTGCGCATATTCCATGCGCACATCATCGAACTGGTCATGCTGCGGCTCAATCTGAATGACCTTGTTGTATTCGCTCATATCACTTTTGTGGTTAATGAACGAAAGCTGAAAGCGGATGCTGGAATCAAAGTAGTTGAGGAAGTCACACCAGCTTTCAAAAATGGTGTTCTTATCTTCGTTTTGCGCGAGCTGATAGTTGATGTCATAGAAGCGGACGGTTTTGGAATACAGATGTTCCTCCACCCGGCAGATGCCGTCCCGCCCCATTTCCAGATACGGAATCGACCGCTGCACGGTCAAGTGATGCTCTTTCTTCTTTTTTGCTTCTGCCTTTGCAGACGGCTTGAAGAATTTCTGGAAGATGCCGCCGAACAGCGGCTTCTTATCCTTTTCTTTTCCCAATAATGCCTCCCTTCTTCACTTTTGGTGTTACAGGTTTCTCCGGCTCATATTCGTACAGATTTTCGATCTCGTAGCAGCGAACCGCCGGACGTTTGAAACGGACATTGATGAAGTTCGTCAGGATGGTTTCAAGGTGCATCCCGTTTTTCTCGAACAGTGCAAAGAAAAATTCCGGGAGCATCAAAAGCACCATGCCTGCCGCCGCATTGCTTGTGCCAAGTGTTCCCCGTGTGAGAAAGTAGAACGGGACACCGATGGATGCCGCAAAGCCCATACAGATGAGTTGTCGCTTTGTCAGGTTGAGAAAGACCTTGTTCTTCACTTTGGACAGGTCTTTCGGGATCGTCACATAAGCCATTCTTCACCATGACAGTCAGACACGCCGCCGGGATACGGCTTTCTGTCTGCTGTCTTTCCTTTCCTCGAATTTTCCCGGTTTTAGTGACTGCCGAAGATCTGTTTGGACAGACTTCCCGTTTTCATCAGGCTGAAACACAGAATCACGGTATACGCTGCAACGCCGATCAGCGCGGAGTGCATATTGCTGGAAATCCGCACCGAAGAAATCAGTGCTGCGTAAATCGCCACACAGACCATCATCAGAAATGCCTGAAATGCAAGGGCGAACAGTCCTCTGAAATAGTTGGTTCCTACATGACCCCATTCACGGTTGCTCATCGTTGCGAACGGGATCGGGGCAAGCGATGTATAGAGATAAATCTCTATCATGCGCCCATAGACAATGACAGTTATCACCACCGACATAATTTTCATGCAGAAGCTGACAAGGAAGGTTTCAAGAGCCAGCACTACCAGTTCACCGATCTCCATGGTTGCCATCGCCGCCTGCATCTGCATGGACAGCGAACTAACATCAATGGCAGTCTCGCCGTTGATGATACCGGAAGCCGAATTAACTACCGATTGTCCAACGTCAAAGACTGCCATTGTAATTGTGAACGTATTGCTGACCAGATAAATTGCGACCCATGCCTTGACAAAATACTTGAAGAACATCCATGTATCTACATCATGCAGGTTGTTTCGCTCGGTCAGCATCGAGATCAGCTCATAGCAGAGTACCAGAGTGATGATGATTCCGGCAATCGGAACTACAACCGACTCTGATAAGTTCTGAATCATACTGAAAACGCTGCTGTTCCAGTTTTGTGGAGTGCGTCCAACCTGAGCCGCGATCTCACTTGTCTTTTCATTGACATCCGTGAACATCGTACTCATGTTGGACTCCACCATTCCTGTCAGAAGTTCCCGCATCCATTTTTCGATGGCTGCAAAAATATTATCGAACAATGGCGGGAGTACCTCCTATCGCGGGTGCTTAGCCGAACAGACCAGAGAGCAGAGGGATCAGCTGCGTACCGATGAGAATGACGCCGCCACCGCTCATGAGCTGCTTCATGCCCTGGGACTTTGCACCCGGATTGTCGTTGCCATATCCTTCCATCAGATTGACAACACCCCAAACGCCAAGACCTGCGCCAATAGCCACAACGAGAGTCTGCAGAACGGTAATAGACTGATTAAAGAATTCCATATATTATTTTCGCCAGACCGCAGATTTGATGAATATTTGCGATTCCAAAAGGGAAGCGGGCTGGCACATCTTCGGTGCTGCCCGCTTCCTGCGATTCTGGCTTCTCCTTTCATTTTCAATAAAGTCAGCCTTTTGGAATCACATGATAGATGGTGGTTATTTCGTGTCGGTCATACGGATCACCTGTTCAGGGTCTGCCCGAACGGGTGGGAGGGTGTATCGCTTGCTGTTGATAAAAGCCTCCTTCCTTATCCTTGTGCCTGTTCGGTCACATCCACTTCATAAAGGTCAAATTCTTCCGTGGTGAGCAGCCGCAGTTCGTGTTTCAGGTAGCGTTCTACGTCGAACTCGTTTTTCTTGTCGAAATCCGAAAGTTCCTTGTACCGCTTATGTTTGGTAATATCAAACTTATCGCTCAGGAATGGTCTGACACCTCTTAACTGTAAGATGCACTTGCTGCCGTCCATGACTGCAAGCTCATCCCGGCTCATCAGTTCTTTTCCGGTCTTTTGGTAGTTCGTGCCAAAAGAGGGGCTGTTGCCGCGGGTATCCGATGTGTTGTAAAGGTCGATGGTTTCCTTGCCCAGGGTTTCAGAAATCTCCTTGAGGGTGGAGCTTTCCTTGCCGCCAAGGAACAGCATCGTGTCACAGTTGCCGATGATGGTTTCTGCGGCATCCTTGTAAATGGTCTTTAACTGGCTCTGCGATTGGAGAATAATCGAAGCAGAAATCTCACGGCTGCGTATGGTGGCGATGAGCTTATCAAACTTAGGGATTTGTCCGATGTTTGCAAACTCGTCCAGAAGCAGCCGCACATGGTACGGAAGTCTGCCACCGTGTTCATCGTCCGCCTTATCACAAAGCAAATTGAATAGCTGTGTGTACAGGATCGACACCACAAAATTGAAGGTATCATCTGTATCGGAGATAATAACGAACATTGCCGTGCGCTGATCTCCCAGCATATCCAGCTCCATCTCGTCGTATGCCATCAGGTCACGCAGTTCCTTAATGTCAAATGGAGCCAGTCTCGCACCGCAGGAAATCAGAATGGACTTCGCCGTTTTACCAGAGACGAAAAGTCAAGGACTTTTTCATCAAATTCAAAAAGAAGTCACATTTTGCGGACTTCCTCACGGAGCATACGCTTGATTTTGTCCTCCATCGTCTCTTTTGCGGTCTCGCTGAAATGGACACGGACGATATAGGTGGTCTTGCCGATCTGCTTTCTGACAGTCGGGCAAGTGGCGGTGTTGGTTGCGGTATTGTTCATTCAAAATCCTCCTGTAAATGAAAAATGCCCGGTGACTGTTCATCATCGGGCGGTGTCGGTATGAGGGAACAAGGCAAGGCGGCAACATTAAGGTATCTATAAAAACCTTGCCGTCTTTGCCACGCTTGCCGTGTTCCTGTTGTCAGTTGCGGAGATAGCAGACCCATGCTGTGCCGTCTTTCTCGGTCACAAGTCTGTCCCCGATACGGCTCTTTGCCGTTCTCATGGTGCGTGAGGAAATCCCACGCTCATTGACTGCCTTTTCCAGCTCTGCGCTCGGCATACGCTTTCCGTCTGCCAGCAGTTCCAGAATCAGTGCTTCTGCCTGTGCGGTCTTGCTTTCGGTCTTGGCGGTGTCTGTCCCGGCAAGAAGCTCGTCAGCGGTAATGTCATAAGCCCCTATCCACTCAAAGCCTTTCTCGTCTCCCAGAGAAAAGGCAAGGGACTGTCCGGGCGGCGCAAGGGAGCTTTTCTCATGGATAAGCACCCTCGTTGTGGGGCTGTCCTTCAGCTTGCCGATAAAAAGCAGACTGCGGACTGCCGCCGTAATGTCGATAGACCCCAATCCCCGGTAGGTGCTTTGCGTTCCTGCGGCTTTGTTGAGGTGTCCGATCAGCACGATAGCGCACCCGGTAGCCTGTGCAATGTCTCCCAGACTGCGGAATATCGGGCGCACCTCGTTTGCCCGGTTCATGTCCACATCTGCGCCCAGAAACGCCTGTACCGGGTCAATGATAACCAGCCTTGCGTTGTTTTCCCGGATTGCCCTTGCTATGCGCTCATCGGCAAGGGTCAGCGGTGTGTCCCTATCGTCAATGACAAGCACTCTTTCAAGGTCTGCTTCCGCTTCCATCAGCCGGGGCTTGACGGTATCGCCCAGACCGTCCTCTGCGGTCTGGTAGATGATATTGAAAGGCTCAATTGTCTCCATACCGGGCAAAGGCTTTCGGTTGGTGCAAGCCGCCGCAAGACGCATGGCAAAGTAGGTCTTGCCCTCGCCGGGGTTGCCCTGTATGATGGTCAGCTTTCCAAAGGGAATATACGGAAACCATAACCAATCCACGCTCGTAAGCTCCACATCTGCCATACGGAGCATTGGGACAGGCTGGGCGGTGGGCAGCTCTC
>OGKE01000200.1_pt1 | contig 67712 bp, 51 predicted proteins | sample 1572341 | NCBI WGS metagenome assembly OGKE01 (sample SAMEA2582091, study PRJEB24529) | metagenome | biome: Human gut stool | place: China | collected 2011
AAAGTCGTGATATGCATAAATATAATACGTTATACACGCTAAGTTTACAGCACATATTTTGACCCCAACATCATATGTATGCGATTGCGAAAAATAACATACCAAGTGATACACCATACGATTATGTGGAAATATATTATATAAAATAAAAGCAGAACACAGCTAATGACTTATCACCTGTGTTCTGCTTTTTGCTGTTTTAATACCTGAACCGAAGCGGTTATCTATTTTAAGAACATTCGTATCATCTTATCCATAAATGAGCTGTACGGCTGGTAGCGCATTGGCAGGTCGAGCCAGGTCTTTTTGTCGACGATGCTTTTCTTATGCGTGAAGGTGTCAAAGCCGTCGCGACCATGGTAGGAGCCCATTCCGCTGCCGCCGACACCGCCGAAGCCCATGTTGGAGGTAGCGAGGTGGATTATTGTGTCGTTTACACAGCCTCCGCCGAAGCTGATGCCGGAAGTGATTTTTTTGATAAAGTGTCTGTTTCCTGAAAAGACGTAGAGCGCTAATGGATGGTCAAGCGAGTTGATTTTTTCTATCATTGCGTCCTCGTCATCGTAAGGGATGACAGGCAGCAGCGGCCCGAAGATTTCCTCCTGCATGACGGCATCATCGTAGGTAATATCGCGCATTATGACAGGCTCAATGCGCAGGGCGGCAGTATCCGCGGCACCGCCCAGAATAACCTTTTTCTTATCTATAAGGCCAAGAATACGGTTAAAATGCTTTTCATTGATTATCTTTCCGTACTCAGGATTCTCAAGAGGTTTGTCGGAGAACTGCCTGATAGTCTCCTGCTTAAGATATTCTATGAGCTTCTCATAGACGTCACGGTGGCAGAGGACATAGTCCGGGGCGACGCAGGTCTGCCCGCAGTTCAGATATTTTCCGAACACGATACGTCTTGCCGCGAGCCTGAGGTTCGCATCAGGAGCCACTATGCAGGGGCTTTTGCCGCCCAGCTCAAGGGTGATGGGGGTAAGGTGCTCCGCTGCGTGGCGCATGACCTCCTTTCCGACGGCTTTGCTCCCGGTAAAAAAGATGTAGTCGAAGCCGGCATCGAGAAGACAGGTGTTCTCTGCACGTCCGCCTGTTACAACTGCAACGTACTCAGGCGGAAAAATCTCGGAGATTATTTTACCGATAATTTCGCTGGCTGCCGGCGAGTAGGCGCTTGGCTTGACGATAGCGGTATTTCCGGCGGCGAGGGCGTCGACAAGCGGTTCCATGGTGAGAAGAAAAGGGTAATTCCATGGGCTCATTATAAGCACATTTCCGTAGGGCGACGGCTTTACATAGCTTCTTGAGGCAAACTGGGCGAGCGGTGTTGCCACGGTGCGCTCACGCGCAAAGCGCTTTACATGGGAGAGCATGTAGCTTATTTCGCTCAGTGTGAGTCCGACCTCACACATATAGCTTTCCTGTGAACCCTTTCCGAGGTCCTTTTTTAAGGCGGCCATAATATCAGCTTCATGTGTTTTAATGGCTGACTTCAATTTTTTCAGTGCTGATATTCTGTATTCTGTCTTAAGTGTGGCTCCTGTGGCAAAGAAGCTTCGCTGGGAGCTTAACAGCTCCTGGATTTCTGAGTTGGTCATGTTGGGGGCTCCTATTATTTAATGTAATAAGTGATAGTTTTCAGTGGTCATTGGCTCACTGCATGGTAGAAATGCTCCAGCTCCTTCGCATTCATGAGCACCGGAACGGGGTAGAGCGGGTTACCCTCGGCGTCTGCGTGGCGGGCAAGCTCAGGAATATCCTCAGCCTTGATGCCGGCAAGGGTGCGTCCGAGAGAAAATTCGTCGAGCATGCCCTCTATGGCACAGATGAATTTCTCAGCAGCTACACAGTCGGTGTCATTTTCATCGGACAGTCCGGCGGCATTGGCAAGGTCATGGAGCTTTCTCTGAGCTGCTGCAGCGTAATCACGCAGAACCACCGGCAGCAGGACGGCATTGGCAAGTCCGTGGGGAATGTTATATTTTCCGCCCAGAGAGTGTGCCACAGCGTGTACATAGCCGACATAGGATATTGTAAATGCGACACCGGCGTAGTAAGAGGCGTGAAGCATATTTTTTCTTGCTGTCATATTATTGCCATCATGGTAGGCGGTCTGCAGGTTCGCAAAAATTAATTGAACTGCCTTGAGCGCCGCCTTGCGGGTCTTTTTGGTGGTGGAACGTCCAATATATGCCTCAACCGCGTGTGTCAGGGCATCGAGTCCGGTGGAGGCGGTTATAAATGGTGGAAGTGAGCGTGTAACCTCCGGGTCAAGCACGGCGTACCTTGGGATAAGCGGAAAATCGTTGATTGGGTATTTGACGCGGGTGCATGCATCGGTGATGACCGCAGCGAGGGTGGTTTCGCTTCCTGTTCCGGCAGTGGTCGGCACTGCAAAAAGCGGTGGCAGTGGGCGGATAACCTTCAAAATGCCCTTCATTTTCATAAGCGGGGTCTTAGGACGTGCAATGCAGGCACCGACAGCCTTGGCACAGTCCATCGAGGAGCCGCCGCCGAAGCCAATCAGGGCCTGACAGTTGTTTTCCTTATATAAATGCAGAGCCTCCTCGACATTGTCCGTGGTAGGGTTGGCAACAGTGCCGTCATATACGGTGCAGAAAATATTGTTTTGCTCCATAAGCTGTTCAAGACGGCTTGTGAGCCCGAGGCTGCGGATTCCCTTGTCCGTGACAAGAAGAACATGGTTAAGCTTAAGGGCTTTCAGCTTGTCTATGAGCTCGTCCATTCCATGAAGAAGCTCAGGGGAGCGGTATGGAAGGAACGGGATTGCAAGCTTGAAAACAGTCTGAAATGTGCGGCAGTATAGCTTTTTTAATGGATGCATGTGGGAAAACCTCTCTTTATAAGATTTTAAATTTCTAATTCAGTCCGGTTGAAATACAGCCGTCAAATGCACTGGTTCGCAGATGTATGTTAAGTCCCGGAATACTCTTCGAGATTACGTGCGATCAGCAGCAGTGAGTGGTAAAATTCAGCGCGCTGTCTGTCGGTTAATCCGGCTCCGCCGATTTCAACGGCACTCTGGATTGCTTTTTCTATGTGCTGTGCGGCGTCAGTGCCGGAGGCTGTAAGAACGAGCGGAATGCGGTATTTTCTGCCGTCCGGTTCCGCTTCGCGGACAAAGCCCTTGCCTGTCAGCTCTTTGAGTGAACGGCTTATGGCAGCCTTGTCGACCTCGCAGTTCTCACATAGCTGTGAGGGAGTTAAGCCGGCAGGATTCTTTTTTAACTGAAAAAGTATCATAACGTGGTTAGCCTTCAGACCGTAGGAGTTAACCTCAGTCGACTTGATTCGCTGGACACTCTTGTTAATCTGGGAAATGGCTGTTGTGAATTGTTCAAAACGATTGAACATGGGGCACCTCTTGTTCGTGTATGTATGTATTTATGGCATAAATGTTGACCTGTCAACAAATTATATTAAAAATACTACAATCCATTAAAGCTGTCAACTTATAATTATATGATTCGGGTGTTAAAATATGCTATATATACCTAGCTGTGTATAACGTATTATGTTTATGCATATCACGACTTTTGGGAGAAGCTTAGATGTTCTTAGAACATCTAAGCTTCGGACAACGGAGCTGATATGCATAAACATAATACGTTATACACTCATAAATTAGATTAGTATGTTTTGATACTCGAATCATTACATGCCACAGAATGAAAAAGCAGAGCCGTGGCACATTGCATTTTCATGCATGGTGGCGCCTGATGGCTCAGCAAAATTCAGCGATTTTTCTTGCAAGCTTCTTTTTGTCATAGCGTTTCGCAGCCGGAACGCGGATGAGCGGAAGGTTGATGCTTTCGAGTACGACATCCTTCAGAAGGTCATTTTCGCGGTTGGGTTTGTTAAGGTGGGAGGGGTCATCAAGCTCAATGGCAACCACCGGAATGAAGTCCGAATCGCACAGCACAAAGTCGAGATGCTTGGATTTTACTTTGCCGAAGTATCTCATATATGTGCTGTAGTCCTCAGCGCGGGCGGTCTTAGCAACATCGGCAAGGCGCACCTTTGAGAAGAGATACAGCCCATAGTCGGCGGCAATTTCGTCGATAACAGGAAAAAAAGCAGCTTCTGTAGGCGTGAGGAGAGCGGTGGCGTTATAGCGCCCCTTTATTTCAGCGGCGAGCAGTCTTTTTTTGTCGGTGAGAAAGCGGATGAGAATGATGAAAAGAACCAGAAATATCACGGCGGAAATAATATATATAATAATATGAATATTCATGTAAGGTACTCCAAAAAAATATTTGCGGAAAATTGCATAAAATAATGGAATGCTTCGGGTGTCAGAATATGTCGATTTAATCTACGGGTGTAAGACATGTTGTATTCCCGGATTGTAATGGCATAAAAAAAGCACCAACCCCGCAGTCATCTGCAAAACTGGTACCTTTAGTGCGCGATCAGGGGTTCGAACCCTGGACACCCTGATTAAGAGTCAGGTGCTCTACCAACTGAGCTAATCGCGCTTATTTAAAAGCACCAACCCCACAGTCATCTGTAAAACTGGTACCTTTAATGCGCGATCAGGGGTTCGAACCCTGGACACCCTGATTAAGAGTCAGGTGCTCTACCAACTGAGCTAATCGCGCACATTTAATAAGTGTCTTGTTTTCGGCACAAACATTATTATACACATGCCGGGGAAAAATGCAAGCTTTTTTTTTATATTTTTTAAAAATTTTAAAATTTTTTAGCATAAAACTTGAAAACCCTTGAAAATAAAGGAAAAATTGCAATCGGGGTTGCTTAAATATTTTCATAAGTGTATACTGAAAAATAGGGCTAATATACAAAAATCAGATAAAAATCTCAAAAAACATCATAAAAGATAATTTTTCCAAAGAAGAAATTTTGAAAATTCAAAACAATACAAGCAATATAAAAAATAACAACAATACAAGCAATAAGAAAATAACAACAATTATAGATATAAAGGCTTAAAATCACTAAGGGAAGGTTGGTATAACTGTCCGGAAGAAAGCCTGAATTTTAAATACCGGATATTAAACATATTATCTTATCTAAATAGGGAGGTTAGGTTATGAAATTAAAAGTACACAAGCCCCAAAAAGGCGGTGAGCAGATTTCTGATGAAGAAGCAGGGACAGTCAATGCAGCGGCAGACAACGCAGAAACAAGATGTTCTGCTGCACCGGAGCAGGGCAGGACAGAACCGGACGGCACACAGCCGGATGACAATAGTGCAGGGACACGAATGGATGCAAATGACAATGATATGTCCGGGGGTGGAACAAATGCAGCACATAGAGAAGGCGGCAGACATGAGAAGTTCACATGGAACATCAAGTATCTGACGATATGCCTGTACGCAGTGCTGGTTGTACTTGCGAGTGTACTTATAATAAAGGCGGTAATAGACTGGGACAATGTAATGCATCACATCAAGGGAGCTATGAACGTGCTGTCACCATTTCTGTGGGGTGCATTCATAGCATTCCTCATCAACCCTCTTGTTAAACTGTTTGATAATAAGATATTCGGAAAAATAAAGCCGCTTAAGAAACACGAGAAGCCACGCAAGATGCTGTCTCTGCTCATATCATATCTTCTTGTCATATTCGTGGTGGTTATCATGTTTGTCTATCTGCTCCCGCAGATAGGGATAAGCCTCACCGAAATTGTGAATCAGGTGCCGGGATGGATTGCGGAGATCAACAATGGATTGCTGAAATTTGAGGAAGAGCATCCGGATTTTGACTATAATATAATCAATGATTTTTTTAACAGCATCACTCCGCAGCTTATGGATTTTTCCAAGAATGTGGTGACTAACGTGGTGCCTGTAATTTTTACCACATCAATATCTGTTGTGAAGGGATTGCTCAATGTACTGATTGCATTCATCGTGAGCGTATATATGGTATCGGATAAGAAGCTTCTCGCAAGAGGCTTCAAGAGAGTTCTCTACAGTGTAGCATCGGATAAGGCTGGTGATATGATAATGGAGACCCTTCGTGAATGCTACCATATATTCAGCCAGTTCGTACTCGGAAAGACGGTTGACTCGTTCATAATAGGATGGATATGCTTCTTCCTTATGACGATACTCAGGCTTCCGTTCACTCCTATTGTAAGCCTTATAGTCGGAATTACGAACATGATACCATATTTCGGACCATTTATCGGTGCTGTTCCGGGAATTGTCCTCATACTTATGGTCGATCCGATAAAGGCGATCATATTCACGGTTCTGATTATTGTGATACAGCAGTTCGATGGATTGTACCTCGGACCTAGAATCCTTGGTGAGACAGTGGGTCTGCGTCCTCTATGGATAATATTTGCCATCACCGTCGGTGGAAGTATAGGGGGCGTTGTGGGAATGTTTCTTGGAGTGCCGGTGGTTGCCGTGTTCGCTTATCTTATGGACAAGCTGCTTAATAAGCTGGTCCGCAAGAAAAATGTTGATATTAGTGGGAAAATAGATTAAAATTAAATAGATAATGTCCTGTTGCTGCAGGATGTCCAGTTTTGTCGGAATTAAGGATATTGACATTGATTATGAATGAAGCAGATATAAATAACAAAATACAAAATTTCCATGGATATGATAATATCCATGGATATGATAAATTCCATGGATATGATAAATTCCACACTCCCTTTTTAAGTATAGCCATAGCCTCATATAACTATGGTAAATATCTTGACAGAGCTTTTGAAGCTATATTAAGGCAGGATTTTAAGGATTTTGAGATTGTCTATTTAGATGACGCCTCTTCTGACGATTCCGTAGATATAATCAGAAGGATTATAAAGGAACATCCCGACATGAGTATAAGGCTTATACAGAATAGTGAGAACATGGGTATATTCGAATCTAAGACAAGACTTATAAGAGAATGTGCCGGAGAGTTCATTATGCTGTGCGATGCGGATGACTGGATGGCAGACGGATGTCTCGAAGCGCTTGTACAAGCTGTGAAAACTGAGGGAACAGACAGGGCAGTGTGCGAGGTTGTCGATATAGATGACACAGGGAAACAGCTTCAGATTCAGGATCTTCCACCGGAACCCTCAAGATGGCTGTGGAATATCAATCATGGCTGTATTTACAGAAGAAGTATTATTATTGAAAATGATATAAAAATACAGCTGGAGCCGGATGATGTGAATTTTATAACGGAATTTAACAGATTTTCCGACAAAGTTTCATGGATACACAGACCTCTGTATTACTGGTATGTACATTCAGATTCAAGCGGAAGAAATATATCGGAACACGACAGGGATGAAACACTGTCCAGATTCGAGGAGATGATGTCATATCTTGGAGAGATATGTGACAGCATTAATTCCGAACAGGACAGAAAAGAATTAAAGCTGCTTGCAATGAAGCTTTACTATCTGTATCTGTTTCACACGATGAAAGGCTACAGCTGCAAGGAGAAATGCAGAGGCTATAGGTCTGTCAGCCGGATTATGAATACATATTTTCCGGGATACCTCAGCTCAGGGGCACTTAACGGAATGGACAGGAAGCTACGCTCGTATGCGTATAATATTATCCGCTACAGTGTTTTGCTGGAGCGGCTGAAGCTTTTTTTACCTGCCTACATGGGATATCATCTTGTGTCCAAAGTGCATTATTTTGACCAGTAATTATTTGACAGGAATGGAGATTGATATGAAAGTATCAGTTGTTATGGCAGTGTATAACGGCGGAAAATATATAAGACGTCAGTTAGAATCCATAATGTCACAGACAAGGCTTCCTGATGAGTTAATTATATGCGATGACCGCTCCGCTGATGACACTGTCAGAATTGCGGACGAGTACATGTCTGATATGTGCATGCAGGGTTCGCGGGTTGAATATAAAATTATCATAAATGAAGCAAACAAAGGATATATAGAGAACTTCAGATACGCACTCAGTGTCAGCCATGGTGATATACTGTTTACATGTGACCAGGATGATGTATGGGAGCGCGATAAGGTTGAGAAAATGTGTGAATGCTTCGAAAATAATTCCCGGGTACAGCTTGTTGCATCAAGTCTCAGATTTATCAATGCCAAGGAGAATGTGATTGACAGGGCTTACGTTCCTTATGGTATGACAGCAGGGACTAACGAGCTGGTTAAGATTGGCTTTGACAGGATACTTGAGAAAAATTATTTTCCGGGATGTACTATGGCAGTCTCAAAAATGGCAGCTAAGAAGTATTTAGACAGTGTGCATAGTAACATTCCACATGATTGGTCCATGGCGCTTATTGCGGCAGCAGACGATGGACTATACTGGTATAACAGGATTTTATTGAATTACAGGATACATGGAGATAATACGCTGGGACTTGCCGCTGCGGATTCCAAGCTCAATTATATCAGGAGAACGGTTGCGACATGGCCGGATTATTGCTATGAATTGTGTGACAGAATAAGATATATCAGACAGACATTGGAGTTAAGTGCTGCCTATAAGGATTATTTTGACGCAATGGAGGAGTTTGCCGGATATCGCAGTGAGGTTATTACAGGAAAATTTAAGGTTGGGAGCTTTGCCAAGGAATGTCTGATATATAACAGGAAGCTGGCACGGAAAATTGACAGAAGAGGAATAATACTGGATTTTATATATATTTTTTTGACAACGAAAAAGCAATGAATATGCAATGTTATACAGGGGGCAGGATGGTTGATTTTTTAAAGATAGTATGCATGCTGGTAATATATCTGCTGGTGTTTACGATGTCAGGTACAATAGCCAACAGAGTTCTTGGCATTAAGAGAAGTGGAGGGATAACAATCATAATGGGATTTTTTGTATGGTTTGTTATTCAGGAGATATTCTATATCCCTATGCTTCTTATGAAAGCGAAGCTGGGTGCGCTGCTTGTAGAGCAGATTATATTGGCAATTGTGGTTGCCGTTGTATATATGATTTTCTTCCGCTCAAAATTCATGGGTGTTGTGAGAAATATTGTAAAGGAAATCAAGGGTGCTTCTACTGCTGCAACAGTATTTTTTATGGCGACACTGATTTTAGTTATGCTGTTAGCAGGTGTTAAGAAAGCATACAACACGGATTATGCACACACTGTAAGTTCAATTGAAATGGCAGTTATGACTGGGAGGATGTATATGTATGATGTCGATACCGGTAAGCTGCTGGCACATCCGGATTATATAAGAGGGTTTGGCGTATGGAATATGAATATAGCTGCATGGAGCAGCCTGCTCGGTGTGAGCGCGTTCAAGCTTGTAAGATACGGCATGGCATGGCTGGGGATTATATTGTCGGCACTTATCCATATACGCATAGGGCGTCAGCTGTTTAAGGGAGATGAGAGGTATGCTTTTGCGTATGCAGGGACAGTGCTTTGGATTATGGCGGTATTTGCTGTCGGAAAGACACCTGCTGCCATGCTGTTTACCAATGGTGGAACAGCACAGGCAATTGCAGCGAATGTACTCATGCCATTTGTCTTTTATTGGGCTGTAGGAAACAGAGGCACATATAAAAAGGAGTTTGATATCAGGATAATACCTATTATGGCTGGTGCTGCCTTGGCAATATCTGTTTATTCCTTGGCTGCAGTGGTTTTTTCAATACTCGTAGTGCTGCTTACGGATATGATTATTGCTATACATAAAAAGATGCGGGGTGTGGAGAAGGACAATGCGGATGCTGCTTGAAAATCTATTGGATATTTATCAAGGAAAAAGCCTACTTGTGATATGTTTTATAGTATCAACGATATATATTGTGTGTGTGATAAAGGAAACTACATTGAGGAGGAATCTTATAGTTGCAGCTTTTGCGATTATCTTCGTATTCAATAATATAGCATTGTGGATATGGAAGGATCTGATGGGGGAGAGTATATTGTATGAACTTCTCTATGCGGTTCCTGTTTTTTCGTGCATTGCCTACTGTGTGTGCCATATTATAGGAAGACAGAAGAGTGTGGTAATGAAAGTGATTGTAGGAGCTGTTGCTGTAGTATTGATATGTGTGCTGAGCAGCATGCCTGGGAGAATATATGATGATGTAAAAGAGCAGAATGATACAGGAATGGATGACATTGAAGATATTGCTGATTTTTTAAAGGGCAGTTTTACGGAGATTGAGAGCAGACCGGTTATATTATGCGGACAGGAGGGCTATGATACTCTCAGGAGCTTTATGCCATATATGCTTACTGCGATAGGGAATGACGTGTTCAATGACGGACAGCCCGACAAGGACAGCGATGAATATGTGGCGTTGAACATTGCCAATGCAGACTTGACCGAAGATATGGACAGAGTGAACGAAGCTCTTGAAAACCTTGAAGTTGAATATATTGTTTTTCCTGACAAGGATGGGGTGCGCGAGTACGCGGCAAGGCTTGGATTTTTTAATGTTGTGGATAAACAAATATTTGATTTATATGAAAAACAGGATTATGATTTAAACTGTGGCATTGACGGATATATAAGGAGGCTGTATTTTTATATTTTAAAACGAAGATGCACAGATGAAGAGCTTAACGAGCTGAAGACGTTATATCAGACAGGGGAAAAAAGCTTTGGGGATGTGGCAATGTCAGTTATTAACACTCAGGAGTATGAGAACCTGGACTACGATAGGGATACGTTGCTGTATTGGCTGTTTGAGGCGATTTTGGATAAAACACCTGATGCTGGTGATTTGGAATTTATGAAGAAATATCTTGGGGATATTGATGATGTACATTTCATAGTTGAGCAATATATAAATAGTGACAGATTTTATGAGCTTATAGAAAGAGGAACAGACAATGAGAAAAACTAAAGGAATCATACGAAGGATAACAGCGTGCCTTATGGCGGGTGCGGTTTTTGCTGCAACATTCACAGGTGGGACAGTAGGAAATGCAGTGCAGGAGGTTAAGGCTGAGGATATTCCGGCTGACGTGGCACAGTTTCCAAGAAGCTATCAGGCAGCATTGTATGCGTTAAAGACAGCGCACCCTAGCTGGACATTCCAATTGTATGATACAGGGCTTGAATGGGATACGGTTATGTATAATGAAACTAACCCTGCAAGCAGAAGTCTTCTACCGTCATACTTTGACAGTTCGATGGTAGGTGACAGCTATGGAGACGGCTGGTCATGTGCTACATACTATGCAGTTTCATATTATCTTGATCCAAGGAACTGGCTGACAGAGGATTACATATTCCAGTTCGAGCTTCTGACATTTAATGAGGCATGTCAGAATGTGGTTACTGTACAGAGGGTCCTTCAGAACTCCTTTATGAGAGGTTTTATTGAGGATGCGGAAGGTGTCACATATGCCCAGACATTCTATGATATAGGAAAGGAGCTTGGAGTAAGCCCGGTTCATCTTGCGTGCCGTGTATACCAGGAGCAGGGTGCGAGCGGAACTTCTGAGCTGATTTCGGGTACATACCCGGGATATGAGGGATATTACAATTATTTTAATATACAGGCATCAGGTAAGACCAGAGAGGAAATAGTGACTAATGGTCTTAATGAAGCCAAGGCGGAGGGCTGGACAAGCAGAACAGCAGCGCTCAGAGGCGGAAGTGCCAAGGTATCCAACAATTATATATTGAAGGGACAGGACACGCTGTATCTTCAAAAGTTCGATGTAGATGGAACATATTATGGAAGATACTGGCATCAGTATATGCAGAATCTGGCTGCACCTTCGAATGAGGGAAGAAATGTTAAGAGAACCTACGAAAAAACAGGTGCTCTTGATGGTGAGTTCGTTTTTAAGATTCCGGTTTATAATAATATGCCTGACCCGGATAATGTAGCGCATATTGTGAGTGATGGAAGATACTATATCAAGTCTGCCGATGGGAAATTCACATTGCAGACAGGTGCAGCAGTAACCGCAGATAATGGTGATACACAGCAGGCTTCTGTGATAACCGGGAATGACATCTCATGGACAGAACTTGAATATGACAGAAATATGCAGTGGACTCTTGAGCAGATAGATGAGAATTATTACACTATAACAAACTTCATGGATGGAAGAATTCTAAAGCTTGAGAATGACAGCCTTGAACGCGGAGTAAAGGTGGTTGCGGAAAAGCTTGATGGCGCAACACCGGGCGATAATGCCAAGTGGTATATTAAGCAGAATGATGATGGACGGTATTACATCTGCTCTAAGTATAATGGAATGTATTTGTCTTTCAGCAAAGTGGAAGCAGGACAGACACCTGTTGTGTATACGAAAAATGACAGCTATGTTCAGACGTACGACCTTGAGATTGTTACGGAGATTAAGGAAGCAAGCCAGTATATGATGGAGCATACGGAGAGTGTGGTTATTGGTCTTACAACAGAGAGAAATGCTTTGAATGGCAGTATTGAGTACTACTGGGAGGTAAGAGGCACGGATAACAATGAGATCGTATATCAGACAGGATGGGTTAAGGATAATGAATGGCTTATATGGACACCGGAAGTATTCAAAGAACTGAAGGTATTCGGATGTGCACGTCCGGTCAATGACCCGGAGGCTGTGACGTATACAGAGAGCGTATTTGAACACCATCCTCACATCAAGGGAATCTGCCAGATGCCTTACACCGGTGAGGGCGGTGGCTTCCTCATAGGTGTGGAGACAACTGATAATCCGGAGCAGTCCTACAGCTACGAGATGTTAATTCTCGACTGTACACTTCTTGCTGAGGGAAAGGATGCATGGATATATGATACAGGCAAGTTCACGGTAAATGAGGGAAATGCAGGCTGGACAATATGGCAGCCACAGTATGGATACTATTGGACACTGTTCAGAGTGTTTGATAAGGATGGACGCATGATTGATGAGCAGTGTTACAGCTTTGTGAATGCGTATTAAAAATATATGCTGTTTATATTGCAGATACTATAAAATATGTGTATGCGGAATGGAGATTATATGGCAAGGATTGATGATGGGTTTAAAAGAGCCTGTATTTATTTCTTTTATGATGGGCAGGGGATAGTGGACGATTATATTCCCTATCTGCTCGATGACCTTATGGAAAATGTGGATGAGCTTGTTGTTGTATGCAATGGCAAGCTTACGGACGATGGAAGAAATAAATTTGCCAGGTACGGCAAGGTAATAGAGAGAGCTAACGAGGGGCTTGATGTATATGCGTATAAGGCGGGTATTGAATATTTTGGATGGGACAGGCTTGAGACATTTGATGAGCTTATCATGCTTAACCATACAATTTTCGGACCGTTTTATCCGTTTTCTGAGACGTTTGAAAAGATGAAGAACAGAGATCTGGATTTCTGGGGCATTACAAAACATGCTAAGTTCGATTATGATCCGTTCGGACTTAACCCATATGGTTATCTTCCGGAGCATATCCAGTCACATTTTATGGTATATAGAAAGAGAATGATATGTAAGAAGGAATTTCAGGAGTACTGGGATAATTTCAGACCGGTCAACAACTACAGGGATTCGGTATGTTATCATGAGTCATTTTTTACCAAGCATTTTGCAGACCTTGGTTATAAGTGGGATGTGTCTGTGGATGTATCTGATATGGAGGGGATGTCTGATTATCCGGGGTTGTACTGCGCAAGACAGCTTGTAGAGGAGAAGAGATGCCCTATATTCAAGAGAAGAAGCTTTTTTCATGACTATGGACAGCTCCTCGAGACCACAGCGGGTCAGCCTGTATATGAGATATTCAAGTATGTACAGGAGAATACGGATTATGATACTGAGCTTATCTGGCAGAATATCTTAAGAAGCATGGACCATTCAGACCTTGCAAGGAATATGCAGCTCAACTATACTCTCGCAAGCGACTATGCTAAGAAGCCGTTGGATGAAGAGTTTTTTGCTAAAAGCAGAGTGGCACTTATGATGCATATCTATTATGTGGATGAGCTTGCCGGGAAAATGATGAACTATGTGAGAAATATTCCGCCTCAGATGGATATACATGTAACTACACAGAACGAGGAGAAAAAAGCAGAGATAGAGAAGCTTCTCTCGGTTCTGCCTAACAAGGTCACAGTTAGAATTGTCGAGAATAAGGGAAGAGATGTATCAGCACTTCTCATGACGGGCAGGCAGCTTGTTGATGAGTATGATTACATCTGCTTCATACATGATAAGAAGGTCACACAGGAAAAACCGGGAACAGTAGGAGAGGGCTTTGCGTATAACTGCTATAAGAATGCCCTTAACTCGAAGGAATATGTCAATAATATGTTAAGACTGTTTGATGAGAATCCACATCTCGGTGTAGCATGTCCGCCTAAGCCGATACATGGACCTTATGTGTTTGGCCTTATGACATCATGGAAGGTAAATTTTCAGAATACCAAGGATTTATTAGCACGTCTTGGGGTGAAAGCACCGATTGACGAGATGAAGGTACCGGTGGCACCACATGGTTCCTGCTTCTGGTTCAGGACAGATGCACTCAGGAAGTTGTTTAAATATGACTGGAAGTATGAGGATTTTCCTGAGGAGCCACTTCCGATAGATGGAACAATCTCACATGCGATTGAAAGATGTTATGCTTATGTTGCGCAGGACGCAGGATATTATTCTGCTATTGTTATGTGTGATGAGTATGCAAAAATTGAGTATACCACACTTATGCATTATGCGTCCAAGTTCGGAAACAGTGCACTTATGGGAATGCTCGGCTCGGTAAATGGAAAGCAGATTAATTATCACGGATGGGATAATAGGATAAAGTACTGGATGAGGAAATGGATGCCTAAGAAGCTGTTTGTGGCGATAATCAATACCAAGAGAAGGTTCCTTGGACCTCACGAGACATATAGATATGAGGATAATTAGGAGTGATGAAAGGAGTATGCACATGAAAGTAGTGGTAACCGGAGCGGCGGGATATATTGGCAGACATGTTGTTGAGAAGCTGTTGGAAGCAGGTCATGAGGTTGTAGCTGTTGATTTGTTTAATAAGGGAATACCGGAGGGAGCGGAGTATTGCCCTGTGGATATATTCTCCGGGGATAGTGATATATATGATAAGCTTGGTAAGCCCGATGCGTGCATACATATGGCGTGGAAGGACGGATTTGTCCATAATTCCGCAGCGCATATGGTAAATGTATCGGCTCATTATAAGTTTCTGTGTTCAATGATAGATGCAGGCTGCAAGAGAATTGCAGTTATGGGAACCATGCATGAGATAGGTTTTCATGAGGGTGTGATTGATGAGTATACACCATGCAATCCGCTTACATTATATGGGATTGCGAAGAATGCGCTTCGCCAGGCACTTCTTCTGTATGCCAAGGATAAGAATGTTAACATATACTGGCTCAGGGCATACTATATATTGGGTGATGATATGAAGAATCATTCAGTATTTACCAAGCTTCTTGAGGCTGTTGATGCGGGGAAGAAGACCTTCCCATTCACTACAGGTAAAAATAAATATGATTTTATTACAGTGGATGAGCTGGCAGATCAGATAGCGGCTGCCTCGACCCAGGATGAGGTCACGGGAATAATCAATGTCTGCACAGGTACGGCGATGTCGCTCGCAGACAGAATGGAAATGTTCATAAAGGAACATAAGCTTGATATTAAGCTTGATTATGGCGCGTTCCCGGACAGACCATACGATTCAAAGATTGTATATGGCGATGCCATGAAAATCAATGAGATTATGCGCAATAAGAATAAGAAACATAATTAAATGTTTAGATTAGGATATAGAATATGGGAAATACACTTAATTCCAAGAAAAATAGGATGCTTATACAGGAGATATATGCGAACAGAAGACTGGTATGGAACCTTGCAAAGAATGACTTTAAGACAAGATATTCAGGTTCGTTCTTAGGTATGGCATGGGGGTTTATACAGCCTGTCATAACTGTGCTTGTATACTGGTTCGTGTTTACTGTTGCGATGGGGTTTGATAAGATTGAGGGAGTGCCGTATGCTCTGTGGCTTGTGTCCGGACTTGTGCCATGGTTTTTTTTCAGCGATGGTCTGACCGGAGGAACCACGTCAATGCTTGAATACAGTTATCTGGTAAAGAAGGTTGTGTTTAACATAGACATACTTCCGGTTGTTAAGGTTATGGCAGCGGTATTCACACACATATTCTTTATTATATTTACCATAATCATGTTTACGGTATCGGGAAGACCGCTGAATGTGCATTATCTCCAGATAATATACTATTCGTTCTGTACCTTTATGTTTTCTCTGAGCTTGTCATATATAACAAGCTCGGTGGTAGTATTTTTCAGGGATCTTACCCAGATTGTGAATATTATACTTCAGATAGGTGTTTGGATTACACCTATTCTGTGGACGATGGACAGAATACATGGCAATCTTGTATGGTTTTTCTATCTCAATCCGGTGTACTATCTTGTTTCCGGGTACAGGGATTCATTGATATTGAATGTATCGATAATATCGAGATGGAGAATGGGATTATATTTCTGGGCAGTGACACTTGTACTTATGCTGGTGGGCAGAAAGCTGTTTAGCAGGCTTAAAGTACATTTTGCGGATGTGTTATAGAGGAGTAGTATGGGAATAGAACAGGATTATGCGATAGAAGTAAATAATGTGAGCAAGGTGTACAAGCTGTATGATAAGAATTCGGATCGTTTCAAGGACGCTCTTGGCTTCGGCAGGAAGAAAAAGCTGTACAGGGAACATTATGCGTTAAATGATGTCAGCTTCAAGGTGGGGACAGGCGAGTGCGTTGGTATTATCGGAACGAATGGCTCAGGTAAGTCGACCATGCTCAAGATAATAACAGGTGTACTTAACCCTACAGCTGGAGAGGTTAAGGTCGATGGAAGAATATCGGCACTTCTTGAGCTGGGTGCAGGGTTTAATATGGAGTACACAGGAATAGAAAATGTATACCTTAATGGAACGATGATTGGCTTCACGAGGGAAGAGATAGATGCGAAGCTTCAGGATATATTGGACTTTGCCGATATAGGAGATTTCGTGCATCAGCCTGTGAAGACGTACTCAAGCGGTATGTTTATAAGGCTGGCATTTGCTGTTGCGATAAACATTGACCCGGAGATACTCATAGTCGATGAGGCATTGTCTGTTGGGGATGTGTTCTTTCAGTCAAAGTGCTACCATAAGTTCGAGGAGTTTAAGAAGCAGGGGAAGACAATACTGTTTGTAAGTCATGACCTTAGCAGTATAAGCAAATACTGTGACAGGGTGGTGCTTATAAACAAGGGCGTGAAGCTGGCTGAGGGAACACCTAAGGCTATGGTTGATATGTATAAGAAGGTGCTTGTAAACCAGTATAAGCCGGAGAAAGCCGGGAAGAATGCAGACGAAAATACAACCGGACAGGGTGCGGGTGTTAAAGGTATAAACGGTGCAGACGGAAAGCAATTCAGTCTGTGGAGATCAAGACTTGAGGTGAATTCACGGCTTTTAGAGTACGGTGATAAAGAGGGAGAGATAATAGATTTTGCCGTATTTGATGACAAGGGCAATATAACAGCTGCGATTGAAAAGGGAACCGAATTCACAGTTGGTATGAGAGTGAGGTTTAATCAGGCACTCGACGAACCGATAGCGGCATTTACAATTAAGGATATCAAAGGAATCGAAATAACAGGAACCAATACGCTGTTCGAGAAGGTTGAGAGCTTCGATGCTTCTGAAGGGGCAGTGAGGGAAATATACTTTAAACAGAAGATGAACCTACAGGGTGGTAATTACCTTATATCATTCGGATGTACAGGTTACAGGAACGGAGAGTTTGTGGTGTATCACAGACTGTATGATGCGCTTGGAATCACCGTAATATCCGGCAAGGATACGGTGGGATTCTATGATATGGAGTCTGAGGTAAGCGTGAGGTAAGGAGGAAGTATGCAGGAAGTAATTGGTAAGGTAAGACTTAATCTGGATTATTATAGTGGCAGGGATCTTTACAATGAAGGTGCGAGCGAGGATGAGATACTTGAGATTGTAAAGAATGTTGCTCCATGCGACTACAATCGCATCATAAATGAGAGAAAGAGCTGGTCGGTGCTTTACCATCTGTCGAATATCCGTGGAAATATTGTTTCATTTCTTCCTATTACGAAGAATGATGATGTGCTTGAAATAGGTTCGGGATGTGGTGCGATAACCGGTGCACTTGCGGATATGGCGGGAAGCGTGACCTGCATAGAACTGTCTAAGAAAAGAAGCACCATAAATGCCTACAGGAATAAGGATAAGGACAATATCGAGATAATGGTCGGCAACTTCCAGACTGTAGAGAAGCAGCTTGAGAAGAAATATGACTATATAACTCTCATAGGTGTGTATGAGTATGCTGCGAGCTACATTGAGAGTGTATCCGATGCCTATGAGGAGTTCATGAGCATAGTGGCAGGCCATCTCAAGGAGAATGGCAGACTCATCATAGCCATTGAGAACAAGTATGGAATGAAGTATTTTGCCGGGTGTCGTGAGGATCATGTGGGAATGATGTTCGAAGGCATAGAAGGTTATCCAAGAACCAATATAGCCAAGACTTTTTCCAAGGAACGAATGATGGAGTATGCTAATAAAGCAGGACTTACTGAGACATATTGCTATTATCCGTATCCTGATTATAAGCTTCCGATGGCGATGTACTCGGATGAACGCCTCCCGAGGATGGGAGAGCTGCTTAGAATACCATCAATTAATTTTGATCAGGACAGATATGTGCTGTTCAATGAGGCAAAAGCACTTGAGGAGTGTGTTAAGGAGCATACCTTCGGGAACTTCGCCAACTCATTTTTATTTGTTTTTGGAAGGCAGCAGTATGAAGAAGACAGGACGGTATATGTAAAGTATTCAGATGACCGCTCTGAGAAATTTATGATAAGTACCGGAATACAGATCGGACATGCAGATGCCGTGCAGATTGTGTATAAGGAGCCGGAATCCCGGACGGCGGCAGCACATGTAAATGGGATGTATGACAACTATGTAAAGCTGGAAGCTGCCTTAAAGTCTGAAAGGAACAAAGAGGATGAGTATGCTATTGAGTATAACCACTGCAGTGCCAGGGATGGGAAGGCGTATTTCGAATATATCAATGGTGAGAATCTGGGCGATAAGCTGTGCTCACTGTTTAAAGCAGGAAAAGAGCAGGAGGCAGACATTATCGTAGAAAAGTATGTCAGAACAGTGAAAGGACTTGCGGTGAAACCGGAGGCAGAAATATCTGATGCATTTAAAAACGTATTTTTTGATATGGATTTCAGCTGTATATCCGATGAGAATATCAGCAGTCTGAAAATCACAGATATTGATTTGAATTTCGATAATCTGTTCATCACAGGTGAAAACAAGCTGACTGCCATAGACTATGAGTGGGTATTCGACTTCGACATTCCGGTGGGATATGTGATATACAGAGCGCTTAAGTATCTGAGCATAGATATTACAGGTCTGGTTGATGAGTACAAGAATACATTGGCAAAATTCTGCAGAAAATATGGAATCTCTGAGCAGGAGGCAGAATTGTTCGAGAAGATGGATGATGCGTTCGGTGCTTATGTGCGTGACGGAAGGCATATTATTGGAGAGCTTGCAAAGACAATTGGCAAGAAGACTATCGTTATCAATAATGGTGCGGGCATATCCATTGACAGCCTTATGGAAGCCGAGAGAAAGTCGGAGGCGCTCAAGGAATACTGTGATGCTTATGAGCTTGAGCTTGCAAAGAGCCGTGATGAGGTGAAGAACCTTAGAGAGTACTGTGCTGCGTATGAGCTTGAACTTGATAAGAGCAGAAATGAGGCAGAACAGTTAAGGCAGAAGTGTGAGGCTTATGAGCAGGATGTAAGGGAGTTTGATAAGTCAATCTGTGGAAAAATGTATAGGAAGTTAGGGAAATAAAAGAGAACTTGCGTATGCGGTATGACAATTCATACGGTACAATAGGATGATAATGGATGGGGTGGCTGCCACCCTGTCTTTTTTCAATTAAAATAATATTGACAAAGAGCCAAAAAGGAAAAGGAGATCAATGCCTTGATTACCCAATACAAGGCAATGTCTAAAAGCAACCGGTCGAAGGTAATATTCTGTTTTGACTGTGATGACTATGATGTAGAACAGAAAGATGCCGATTTCCTTAAGGAAGCAAAGAAATATTGCGATGATAAATGCTATGAGTTTGTATGGTTCTGCAAAGATGTGGAGAGGGTATATCTTGATAAGAAGGTTGATGATGGACTGAAGAAGCAGCAAAGTTAAAGGATAAAAAATTGATAGCGGGTGTTGATTCAAAACGGATTTCTGTGAAAGAGTTACGTGCTAATTCGAGTAATATTATGGTGGTACTGGATGGGGGTGAGAGGATTAGGAGAAAATGAAAAACATTGTCGCCATGACTTGTATAGTTAAAGCTACATGTGATATGATAAGAGTATTATTTGGTGAGTATTATAGTACAGAAAATGTAAGATACTGGATGTGTATGACCAGTGAGATACCTTAAAAGTTAAAATATGACCCGATGGTCTGGAGATAAATTATGTTAAAAATTTCAATGTGTATAATATTTCTGTTTTTGTTTCCATTGATTTTGGGAATGCTATGGGACGAAAATAAACAACAAATGAGCACATATAAAATTTTGGAATGGTATATAAGCGGTTATTATACGATGTTGGCTCTATTCCAGCTTATATGTGTGCCAATGTGTTTTTTAAAAGGGAAGTTTAGTGTTCTGGTGGTTGTGTACACTATAGTTATTTCTGCTATAGCGGGATTTTCATGGGTAAAATTTGTATTTAGTATAAAAAAGAAGCCAATATGTAAAGAAAAAATGGTAGCGTGCCTTGAAAAAGATGAAATGTTTTATATATTCCTTATAATAGCAATACTTTTTGTGCAAGTATATTATGCATTATTCTATGGAATATCGGTTATGTCATATGATGATGCAACCTATCTTGTGTATGCAAACTCTGCAATAGAAGGTAATTATATGTACATTTTTAACGTGACAACTGGTGTACAACAAGCTCTGGATTTTCAGAGAAGTCTTCAGTCATCAATAATATTTATTGCGTATTTATCGAAAGTCACGATGGTAAATGTACCAACAATGGCGCATACGATTATGGCTGTCCAGATTATATTGATTGCATACGCAACGTATGTACTCCTTGCAAAGAGACTCTTTAGACAAAGGGATAACAGGCTTATTTTTATGGTGCTTATAGAAGTTTTATACATATATGGGTTCTATTCTAACTATTCAACTACTTTTAGACTTTTAGGGGCACCATGGCAAGGGAAAGCTATCTTCGCTATTGCGTTAACACCATATCTGTTTGTAGTCTTACCAAGAGTTCTGAGGGAAAGATATAGTGTTAGAAATGGTCTGTTCATATTTATATTATCGTTGGCAGCGAGCTCATTATCTTTAGCAGGAGCAGGCACGTCAATAGTAATTGTATGCTTGATGGTAGTATTGTATATTTCTATAAATAAAAAACTTATTAATATCTTTTATATACCTTGGGCAGGTTTCGCACCGGCAATTTATTGCATATTATATTTAATTAAGAGGTGAAATATACAGATATGGAGACATTTGATTTTCTAAGGGAGGTATGGGATACTTTATGGGGGGATAACCTATATTACCTTTTTTTCTTTATTACATGGATGATTTTACTGTTTTTTTTAAAGGATAAGTACAAGAGGGCGGAATATGTATGGTATTCCCTTATAGTATTTGTTGGAATATTAAATCCGATAAGTGTAGTTATAGGCGAAAAATTGTGGGGAGTGAGTGTTGCATATTTTTGTCGTTTGTTTTCTACGATACAGATATTTGTTATTATAGCGTTTGGCTGTGTCACTGTGCTTGCAAGAATGAAAAGGTCAAGAAAGCCGATAGCGATGATGTTAATTATTGCTATAATTGTTCTGGGTGGTGACAGCATATATGTACAGCCGTGGGTTATAAGGGCTGAAAATTATGAAAAAATTCCTAAGGAAGTAATTGAGTTAAGCAATGTATTTGAAAAGAATGGAGATATAACAATTGCGTTACCTAATTCTTTGTCTTCGTATTTTAGACAGTATGATTCTTCTATAAGGATGATAGCTGGGAGAGATTCTACATCTCGACTCACATTACAGCTTGAAAGTGAATTCCCAGATGTAGAATATTTAATGAGTAAATCGGGCATGGAGGGTGCAGATTTTATTATAGTATATAACAAGCAGAGTGTTGAGAAAAAATTTGCAGAAGCAGAGTATAAACCTTGGTATAAGACAGATAATTATATAGTTTATCAGGTGAGCGGATATGATAGAATAAAAAAAGAGTATAATGTGTGGGGGAGAGTTACGAGTGTTACATATCTTAATTCAGACGGAAAAGTAATGAAGAACTCAAATGGTTGTAGCATTATAAAGTATTTTTATAATCATGATGAAAATATAGAATATGAATTATATTATGATGCAAATGGGCAATTAGTAAAGGATATGTATGGATGTAATGGCTATAGGTATGAGTACTATAAAAATGGAAAGATATCAAAAAAAATCTGTATTGATGGTAATTTGAATGAAACATCATCAAATCTTGGATATGTTTCTGTGACATATTCTTATGATGAATTATTGCGTAAACAGTATGAGTTTTATTATCAATATAGTGGAAGTCCATTTGAAATAGATACAAACGTATATGGATATAAATATAACTATGATTATACAGAAGACGGCGTAATTATATATAGAACGTGCTTAGGCATTAACGGAGAAGAGGTGCTTTGCTTAGAAGGATATTCGATGAAAAAAAAGGTGATAGATAATAATGATGTGTTAATAGGAGAATATTATTATGATAGATTAGGACAACCGATCAATACAAGGGATGGATATTTTGGGATAGTATATAATTATAACGAATTAGGACAACTATATGAAATAAGATTTGTTAATATAAATCTGGAAGTACAGGACTCAAATAAAGGATATGCTGTGGAAAAAAGACAATACGATGGGGGAAAACTTATATTAAGAAATTTTTTTGATGCGTCTGGAAACCCTGTATTTACAAGTGATGGTTATGCAGCAGTTAAATATGAGTACGATTCGTTAGGAAATCTAATATGTAGAAGATATCTTGATGAAACTGGTGTGGAGTTGTGGTATGATTAATAGTGAATGGGATGTAAATCTTGACACATACAACAATTAGGGGATATACTTGATTAGTTATTAAAGATTGTATTATTTATGGAGTAAATGATGAAAAAAATAGAACATAATATTGCTTTACGGTTAGTAAAGGCATTGAATTTGATTTTGATGACAGCACCATTTGCAGCGTGTTGGTATGTGTATTATTCTGAGCGTACAGTATCACCCTATTATGCTAAGGGGAACTGGCTTATTGTGGCACTTTTTGCTATTATATATTTTTCATATGGGAAAATATTTGATGGTTTTTTAGTATCGATAAATAGGATATCTGAAATGGTATATAGTCAGACTTTAGCGGCAATTATCTCTGATGGTATCATGTATATTATAACATGGTTATTAATGAAACATTTGCCTAATATTGTTCCAATGCTTTTATTATTAGTAGTACAACTTGTAATAAGCATACTTTGGTGTATATGTGCGCATACGTGGTATTTTAAAACTAATAAGCCACAGAAATCAGCTATAATTTATAATGCTAGAGAAGGTATGGAACGTCTTATAGGTGAATATGGCATGGATAAGAAGTTCAAAGTTGTATGTGAGGTAAAGTCAGATGCTTGTATAGCTGATTTGAGCATGTTAGATGGAATTGAAACTGTATTTTTGAGCGGAATACACAGTCATGACAGAAATATCATACTTAAATACTGTGTTTTGAAAGGAATAAGTGTTTACGTGATACCGCGTGTAGGTGATGTGATAATGAGTGGAGCAAAAAAAATGCATATGCTTCATTTACCAATGCTTAGAGTAGGACGATACAATCCTAATCCTGAATTTCTTTTTATAAAGAGAATGGCAGATATGGTATTGTCTTTTGCAGCAATTATAATTTTAAGTCCTATTATGATTGTTACAGCCATAATTATAAAGGCTACTGATAATGGTCCAGTTTTATATAAACAGTGCAGACTTACAAAAGATGGAAAAAAATTCATGGTATTAAAGTTTCGCAGTATGAGGGTTGATGCAGAGAAGGATGGTGTTGCAAGGCTTTCATCCGGAGATAAAGATGATAGAATTACTCCTATAGGAAAAGTTATAAGAAAGGTAAGGATTGACGAACTTCCTCAGCTTTTTAATATCCTCTTTGGTGACATGTCGATAGTCGGACCAAGACCGGAACGCCCGGAGATTGCGGAACAGTATGTTAAAGAACTTCCAGAATTTGAATTAAGACTTCAGGCAAAAGCAGGGCTGACAGGGTATGCTCAGGTATACGGAAAGTACAATACAACACCTTATGATAAGTTGCAGATGGATTTGATGTATATTGCGAGTCCAAGTGTACTTGCTGATTTAAAAATAATGTTTGCCACCATAAAAATCTTGTTTATGCCGGAGAGCACAGAAGGAATTGCAGAAGGGACAACCACGGCAATGGAAGGAAGTGGTGTTGAGCATGAGGTGGCTAGTACACAGGAGTATACAGGAGATAAATAAATTATGGATGAAGGTTTGAAAAAAATACTTTTAGTTACATTTTCGGACAATGCTGACCACCAGGAAGTTATGTATAGTCTTTTTGAAGAACTGTTGGGAGTATATAATGTCTGGGCAATGGGCATAAAAGAACCCAAAGTTCCGCATGTCTTGAATGACAAAATAAAATATGTTAATGCTCCAAGACGCCCCGGAATAACCAAGGGTACATTCAATTTGGCAGAAATTTTTCGTATATTAAGATTTATAAGAAAAGAAAAATTTGACGCTATATATTTTGAAACTCTTCACACATGGAATATACCTATATGGATGTTTCACAAAAAGAAAACCCGAATTATTCAGGCAATGCATGATGTTGAACCTCATGAGGGGGATAGCTCAGTAAAAGCGGTTGAAATAATGAATAAAGTTGCTGTTAAGTTGGCGGATATAATTTTGCTTAGAAATGCAGGTTTCGTTTCACTGTTGAAACAAAAATATGGTGCCAAAAGTGAAAAAATCGTAGCATTGGATCCCTGGAGACGCTTTCCTCAATATGATCCGGAGACACATTCACATCGGGCATTGTTCTTTGGAAGGATTAATGAATATAAGGGAGTAGAATATATTCCTAAAATTGTTGAATTATGCCCGGAAGTACAGTTTGATATTGTAGGGCGTATTGATAAAACGGTTGAAAGTATTGTCGAAGACATTAAGGGAAAACAGAATGTAAATCTGGTAACAGAATATGTTACGGATGAACAGATGAGATATTATTTTCATCAATGCGATTTTGTCATTTTGCCGTATAAAAGTGCATCGCAATCGGGAGTTGTATTGGATGCGGATAAGTTTGGAAGACCACCGATTGCGTTTGCGACAGGTGCTATTGCAAATCAGATAGAAAACGGTAAGAATGGTGTTTTGGTTCCGGCGGGTGATGTAGAAAAATTTGCAGATGAAGTAAAAATAATGGCAACATTGTCAGATGAAAAAATGGAAGCTTTTTCTGAAAATGTGTATAAATACGCATACGAAAGATATTCATCGGTAAAGTGTGCAGAAAAATTTACAAAAATTATAAATGAGGTGTTATTAAAATGAAAAATTATGTTACAGGTGCAGGTGGTATGGTTGGCTCCCATATGGTTGAATTTCTGCATGATAAGGGAGAACAGGTTATTGGAAGTTATTACAAACCTACGGTAGATATTAAGACAATTAATCCTGATATACAACTTGTAGAAACAGATGTCAGATATCCTGAAAATGTAGAGCGTATAATTATTGATTTTAGACCGGATAGGATATTTCATCTTGCAGCTCAGAGCTATCCTACTGTTTCATGGGAAAAACCTTATGAGACAATGGAGATTAATATTAATGGAACAATAGCAGTATATGAAGCGATAAAAAAAGTTAGAAAGTATTTTGATGAAAGCTATGATCCGATAGTTGTGGTTGCATGTAGCAGTGCTGAGTATGGACAGACTTTAAATGAGCTTGATGGAGATTGCAAGGTTAAAGAAAATGCTGAACTTAAACCCTTACACCCATATGGAGTGAGTAAGGTGGGACAGGATTTAATATCATATCAGTATTTTATGAATGACCATATACGATGTATCCGTGCACGTATATTTAACACGACTGGCACACGAAAAGTCAATGATGTAACATCAGATTTTACGAAGAGGGCGATTGAGTGTGAGCGTACAGGCACATATAAGCTGAGAGTAGGAAATATACACACCAAGAGAGCGATAATGGATCAGGATGACCTGGTACATGGTCTTTATATGCTGGCAGATAAGGGTGTAGCAGGAGAGGTGTATAATATTTCTAGCAGGTATGTCTATGAGATATGTGATGTTATAGATATGATTGAGAAGGACATGGGTGTTAAATTTGAGCTGGAAGTTGATCCAAGCCTGCTCAGACCAACCGATGAAAAGATTATTGTTGGGGATATCACAAAAATAACTCATGACACAGGCTGGCAGCAGGAGATACCAATGTCACAGACAATACATTCAATGCTTGAATACTGGCGGAAATATATGGTGTAGGACGATGGGAAGAGTAAATAGATATATGATGAAAATTCGGGTTAATTAGGTTTAGTGTTAATAAATAAATTTTACGGAGAAGAAAATGATTATTACAAAAACACCATTTAGAATGTCTTTTTTTGGTGGCGGAACAGACATGCAGGATTTTTTTAATGAGTATGGAGGAGCAGTTTTATCTACAACATTTGATAAGTATTGTTATGTTAATGTACGTCATCTTCCACGTTTTTTTGACTATAATACAGAATTAACATATTCTGTAACAGAACGAGTGAGTAATGTTGATGATATTGAACATCCGGCGATTAGAAATGCGATGAAAATGCTAGATATGCATGAAATAAGGCTTACATATGAGGCCGACCTTCCGGCAAGGTCCGGTCTTGGGACGAGCAGTTCTTTTGCAGTGGGTATGTTGAATGCATTTTATGCTCTGAAGGGAAAGTATGCTGATAAAAAAAGACTGGCAGATGAAGCAATCTATTTGGAACGTGTACTGTGTAATGAAGCAGGTGGCTGGCAGGATCAGATTGCAGCGTCATTTGGTGGATTCAACCGCATTAATTTTAATTCTGATGGATATGAGGTACTGCCACTTATTATTGCACCGGACAGAAAAAGACAGCTTAACAGTAATTTAATGATGTTTTTTACCGGGTTTACCAGGTTCTCTTCCGATGTTCAGAAGGCAAATGCAGTAGGAAAAGAAGACAAGACCGCTCAACTTAAAGAAATGTTAAGTCTGGTTGATGATGCAGAACATGTTTTAACGGACAAGGAATCTGATTTAGATGATTTCGGACGTCTTTTAGATCATACATGGCGTTTGAAGAGACAGACCGGAGCAGCAGTGTCAACAGATAGTATAGATGGACTTTATGCTAAGGGATTGGAAGCCGGAGCTCTTGGCGGAAAATTACTTGGAGCAGGTGGCGGTGGCTTTTTGGTATTTTATGTGCAGCCGGAATATCAGGAATCAGTGCGAAATGCTATGCAGGATTTGTTATATATACCATTTGAATTTGAAACAGGTGGAACGAGAGTTATCCATTATACACCGGAGAGCTATGAACCAAAGAATGGAGATTTAAAATGAGAGAATTGGAAGAACGCTTATATAAGCATATAAATACATTAATTGAACGTTATCCGAAGCTTGAGGGGGCTAGGCAGTCAATAATTGATGCATATCTCATAATGGAGGAGTGCTATGAAAATGGAGGAAAGCTTCTTATTGCCGGAAATGGCGGTTCAGCAGCGGATTCGGAGCATATTGCGGGAGAGTTGATGAAGCGTTTTAAAATTCAACGTCCGGTATGTGATGAGTATGCACAAAGACTTATGGAGATTGATTCAGAGCGTGGAAGGGAATTAGCAAAAAATCTTGAATGTTCTCTTATGGCAATTCCTTTAGTGGCACATGAAGCACTTTCGACGGCATACATTAATGATGTTGATGGTTATGGTGTGTTTGCACAGCAGTTATTTGGATTTGGACGCAAAGGTGATGTGTTTTTGGGAATTTCGACATCCGGAAACAGTAAAAATATAATGAATGCGACCGTTGTTGCAAGAGCATCCGGGATAAAAGTTATAGGTCTTACAGGAGCTAATGGTGGTGAGCTTGCGATGGTTGCTGATGCAGCGGTAAAGGTTCCCGAAACAGAAACATATATGATTCAGGAATTACATTTGCCTATATATCATTGCTGGTGTCTTATGTTGGAGGACAGATTTTTCGGAAAGGATTAATTTTATTGTGGTTGATGTTAAAAATCCTAAAGTACTAATTGTGATACTTAATTATAAAACATATGAGCTTACAATTAATCTTGCAGAACAGCTTAAAGAATTGAATTATAATAACTATGATATACTTGTAGTTGATAATTGCTCCCCTAATAATTCTAAACAGGAGCTGGAGGCAAAAGCCGATATATTAAATTACACCTTTGTTTCCAGTAAAAATAATGGTGGATATGCTGCAGGCAATAATATAGGAATAAGATATGCCATAGAGCATGGATATGAGTATAGCTGGATACTCAATAATGATGTAAAAATCGTTGATAAAGATATTCTTAAGAAACTTGTTGAATGTGCAGAAAGTGATGAATATATCGCATGTGTCGGACCGAGAATTGAGGATATAGATGGTTATGTGACAGCGCCTTATGTTGAGCGCCCTACTGTATGGAGCATGACATTAGGCATTGTATCTGAAAAGAAAAAAAGAGCAGAAATGAAAAATCAATCGGGACGTGTATACAGAGTATATGGCTGTTGTATGTTACTAAAAAACAGTTATATGAAAATGGTCGATTGTATGGATGAAAGTACTTTTCTGTATTGTGAAGAGGAGATACTTGCAGAGCGTTTAACGAAGGTTGGCGCATATTTTTATTACTGTGCAGATGCCGATATTGTACATCTTGAATCTATGACAGTGGGAAAAGAGCATGGAAAAAAGAATTTAAAAAAAGCCAAAATAGTTTTAAAAAGTATGGATGTATATTTAAAAGAGTATCGCCATTTTGGATGGCTGCCGGCTTTTATTTGTAAAATGGTCAGAGGGATTATTTTGGTTTTTAGAGGATAGGTTATTCTTCTATATTGGAGCATGTACAGGAGGATTGTTTTGGGACTGTTAATCACGGGAATAATTTTTATTTTATTTTTAAAATATATACAAACTAAGGACGGTGATACACAAAGAGCTATGTTAAGCTCTTTTGTTATTTTGTTTATTTTTTCATTACTACTTAATTGGTACATGGAATATATTATAGGTTGGGAATACGGTATTCCTGGGGTTGATTTAAGGTCTTTTTTTGACGCGGCGCAGGCTTTAAGTGATGGAACCAAAATAACGGAACTTGGACCAATAAGATTTTGTTTTGAATGGAAACTGAGTAATGTAGGATATATATTATATGTAGTGTTTATTTATCTGATTGTGTTTATTCCGACGATAATATCTGTTCGATTTTCATTACAACTTATATATATGATTCAAATTATTGTGGCTATAATAGCTTGCAACAATATATGCAATTTTTTTGTAAAAAATGAAATTAAACAAAAAAGATACATATATTTAATAATGATATTAAATATAGGAATTATGCAGCAAAGTTCTATATTAATGAGGGATATATGGATTGTGTTCTTTATCTCATTGCTCATGAAAGAATGCAGGAAGAAAAAAAGTTCTTTTATAAGATGTCTTGTTTTTATTATAAGTGCTTTTGTGTTAAGAAGCTATTCTGTCATAATTACAATTCCTATATTTATTGCTTATGGTTTAAAAAAGAAGAAGTTAGCAGTTATATGTGGTCTCTCTTTTTTTGCAATACTCTTTGTTGGTGCAAATGTTATTAATTTATTAGCTGATTACTTTAGTGTTAAATGGAAATATGATTTTAATTATAGCTTAAAAGAAATGTTTTTATGGGTAATAAGTCCAAATCCAATAAACCAAGCGAAAATAATAAGAAACGGTTCAGAGTTATTTTATCATTCTGTATTTGGAGGTAATTGTGCTTGGGTATATTTTTTATTGGCATGTTGGAACATAGCTATATATCCAATAGCTATATATGGTATAGGGATAAAAATAAAAAAGGGTATAGATTGTGAGTTTGTATTGTGGTTTTTAGCAGTTGCAAATATACTTATGATTTATAATGTTTTTTATGATGGTGTTTCAGAACCAAGACATAAAATAATGGTATTATACAGTATAATTTATTTTATTAATGAGGCAACACAAGGTAAGTCCATAAAAACAAGAATAATATATGGAATATGCATGATAGTTTTATTTTTTGCTATAATTGTAAGATTTATTATTTTATAAAGGAGTAATTATAATGTTAAAATTATTATATATTTCAGCATTTGTTCCCTATGATAAAATTCGTCACGGAGGTGGGCAGACATTTAATTATTATGTCAATGAAATATTAAAAGAGAATAACATTGAAACAACAATGGTTGGATTTTGCAGGCATGAAGACAAAAAATTTTTTGATAAAGATGAAATGGGACTCATATGTTATCCAATTACAACTCGAGGGACACTTTTAACTAATATTCGCAGAGTATCAAAGGATTTATTTGGAAAAATAATATTACATCATAAAGAGGAGCTATCGTATTATCTTGAATCTGAATTGATAAAGAAAATAAAAAAACTTAAGAAAAAAGGTTATAGTCCGGATGTGATTATTTTAGAATGGACTAGTATTGTTTTAGAAATAGACAAAGTTAAGAAGATTTTTCCAGACGCAAAGTATATTGCATCAGAACATGATGTTAGTTTCCTGGGATTGAGAAGAAAATGGGAGCAGGCTACAGATAATAAAAATAGGGCGGAATATTTGTATAATAGAATGAAGGAAAAAGAACTAAATGCTCTGTATAAATGTGATATTGCGATGCCGCACAATAATAAAGATAAAGATTTGTTAATAAGCAATGGCGTGCCGAAGGAGAAGATACATGTTTTGACACCATATTTTCATGATATGAGAAATAATGAGAGAAAAAAAATAAATCATGATATACTTTTTTGGGGGGCGATGCATAGACCTGAAAATTATGAGGCAGCAATATGGTTTATAGATAATGTTATGCCACTACTAAAAGATACGGACGTAAGATTTGTTGTAGCAGGGAATAAACCACCTGAAATATTAAAACAAAGAGCAAATGATAGAATAATTATTACGGGGTATGTTCAAGATGAAAAAGAATATTTTGAACATAGTATGTGCTTTGTATCGCCGCTTTTGACTGGGGCGGGAATAAAGATTAAGGTAATTGAGGCTCTTTCGGCTAAAATTCCTGTATTAACGAACGAAATTGGTATAGAAGGAATTCAAGCAATTGACGGTGTAAGCTATTTTAAATGTGAAAATGCATTGGATTATGAGAGGGTTATTCGTAATATTTTACAAGGAAAAGAAAATACCTCTGAGATTGCAGACGCACAAGTAAAGGTGATAGAAGAATATTTTAATATGAATCAATCGTTTTTAGAATATAAGGAAATGATATACAATTTAGGGGAGAAAACGATATGAAAAAAATTTTAGTGTGTGGACCTGTATATGGGCATCATAATATTGGAGATGAGGCAATATTGGAGAGTATTATATTGCAGTTTAGTGATATAGCCAATATATCAGTTATCACAGCTGATTCTGAATGGATAGAAAAGAAATATCCTAATGTAGAACGAATTGTGACAGATACAATGTATAGTAAGCGTAAGTGGGGATTGACGGCGTCTCCACGAAGAAAATTATTGCAATCATTTAAAAATTCATATTTTCCTAATTTGAAATTTTTAAATAGTATTAATCTTATGATATGTGGTGGAGGTACAATTTTGTCAGAATGTCCTTGGCATTCACTGCATTGGGTAGAATTAGCGAGGAAAAAAAATGTCCCTGTAATTATATGGGGTGCAGGAATGGCTAGTGTAGATGACATACAGACAAGACAATACATAAAGAAAGTTTGTAATTATGATAATGTAAAATTTATTTATTGTCGCGATGAATTTACAGCACAAAGGATTAAAGAGTGTGGTGTGGAAGTTGATAAGATAGGGGTATGTTATGACCCGGTATTTGCTTTATCTGGTAAAAACAACGTAGATAAATATTTGACGGAGTCAGGAAATGATCTGTTAAATGGTAATACCAAGAAAATATGCATATCTTTGTCGGGAGAAAAAGATATCAAAGATAATAGACATATAGAAGTAATAAAGAAATTTATAGAACAGTTGCCAAGCGAAAAATATTCATTTTTTTTACTTCCGACGGGGTGTGGCGAACATTGTAAGGATAGGGAGTATCTAAGACAATTGCTTATAAATGATAATGTTGCAATGATTAATTCGGAAATGGAGCCAAGTGAAGCCATATATTTAATGGAAAAGATGGACTTAATTATATCAAGTAGATTGCACTGTACAATTTTTGGAGCAATTTCGGGAATTCCTTCAATCGGAATAATTCGTAGTGAAAAACAGACGGACTTCGCTAGGTTATTTGGGCTTCCAACCATTAGTTTTGATTGTATGTCTGTAAAAAATATGGTTGACATGGTGGATGATATTTTTTCAGATTATGAAAGTATAACAAAAGAAGTTAATAATAAAGCAGAACAGCTAAAATTTATTCATTTAGCTGCCGTGCAGGAAGTTAAAAAAAAATGGCTTTAGAAGTTTCAATAGGTGTTTGCAATGAGTAGAGAAAAAGAACTGGTTAAAAAGACAGGCATATATGCAGTAGGTAACTTGGGTGCTAAAGTACTGTCTTATGTTATGGTGTTAGTATATTCTTATTTTATTCTGCCGGATGAAATGGGATATTATGATTTGATAATAACTACAGTGGCTATGATACAGCCGCTGGTTATTTTTCAAATGAATGATGGCATTTATAGGTTCTTAGCGGAAAGAAAAGATAAGAATTCACTTGCAACAGTTGGGACAGGTGTTAAGTTCCTTGTTTTAACAACACTGTTCACTGAATTTGTTTTTTTTATAATTTCATTTTTTTATCATTTTGAATATGCTGAGTGGATTGCATTATATATATGTTCTGTTATTTTTTACGCTTTTTTTCAGGATGCCATACGCGGTTTTGGCAGCAGCAAGCTGTATGCATTTACAGGGGTATTAAACAGTGCGGTAATGCTTGTATATGAAATTATAGGCCTGATGTTTTTAAAACAGGGTGTAAAAGCATTACTTATATCTAAGGTTGTTGCGAATTATATTTGTATAATATTGCTTTTCATTGTTCAAAAGGAACTTCGTGAGAGTATAAAAGAAAAGTTTGATAAAAAAATTTTCAAAGAACTTTTACGTTATTCAGCGCCACTTGTGCCTAACACGATATGCTGGTGGATAGTGAATGCATCAGATAGATATATAATATTGTATTTCTTAGGTACATCATACAATGGAATATACTCAATGGCGACAAAATTCCCGACAGTGCTGACTACCCTAACAAGTATTTTTTATCTTGCATGGCAGGAGGCTGCAATAAAAGAGTATGATACTCCTGACAGAGATAGTTTTTTCAGCAATATATTTAAAAAATATTATGTGTTACTGTTCACACTTGGGATATGTGCGATACCAGCTACGAAGTTGGTTATAGAACTTCTGGTGTCTTCAGACTATAAAAGTGCGTGGATGTATACAGGGTTCTTATATCTGGGGGCTATATTTAGTGCATTATGCAGCTTTCTTGGCTTGGGGTATCAGATTTCAAAACAGACTGAGAGAAGCTTGTTTACAACGGTATTTGCTGCAATATTAAACATTGTCATTAATATTGTATTGATAAGAGTAATAGGGCTGCAGGCGGCAAGTTTTTCAACATTTGCAGCATATTTATTTTTATTTATAATACGTTTGAAGCACACAGAAAGATATTATAAGCTTAGCGTGGACTGGAAAGAGTTTATAACATTGTTTGCAATAAGCTTAGCACTCATTCTTTTTGTGTGGAGTGTAAATGATATTGCTATCATTATAGTGGCAACTTTAACATGTATAGTTTTGTTAATTTATAAAAACAAGTATCTTGTCAGCCCGGTAATAAGAAAAGTTTTACATAAATATTAAAAATTAGGTAGGTAGAATTATGAAAGTAGTGATAATGGCAGGGGGAAAGGGAACAAGAATTCAGTCGGTAGCATCAGATATTCCAAAACCAATGATAAAAATTGATGGTGTGCCTGTTTTAGAGCATGAGATAAGAAATCTTAAAAAACAGGGATTTACCGATATTATTATAACAATCTCGCATCTTGGGAATATTATTATGGACTATTTTGGGGATGGTTCACGATTTGGGGTACATATTGAATATTATAATGAGAACCAACCATTAGGAAATGCAGGAGCACTTTTTAAAATAAAGAAAAAACTTACCAATGATTTTTTATTATTAAATGCTGATGCAATTTTTGATGTTGATTTTAATAGATTTGTAGAATATCATAAAAATTGTGGAGGGTTAGTTACTTTGTTCACACATCCTAATTCACATCCGTATGACAGTGGACTGATAGTTGCAGATGAGAATGGTGCAGTGAAACAGTGGCTTGCAAAAGAGGATGTGCGTCCTCTATATTATAAAAATCGTGTTAATGCAGGACTCCATGTTATAAATCCTAAAATTCTTGATATGTTTGGAATAGATGAAGAACGTATAGGAAGTGTGGACGAAAAAGGGAATCTGATTAAAGTTGATCTTGATAGGCAGCTATTGAAGCCACTTGCAGGAACAGGAAAGATGTTTTGTTATGATAGTCCTGAGTATGTTAAAGACATGGGGACACCGGAGCGTCTTTATGTGGTGGAGAAAGATTTTAAAGAAGGAACTGTGCATGGTAAGAACCTTGTAAATAAGCAAAGGGCAGTATTTATTGACAGGGATGGAACTATCAATAAATATGTAGGTTTTTTGACGGATATAGAGGATTTTGAACTAATTGATGGTGTAACTGATGCGATAAAAAAAATAAATTCGTCGGGCTATTTAGCCATAGTTGTGACTAATCAGCCAGTGGTTGCAAGAGGCGAAGTATCGTTTAGTGAACTGGATCAGATTCATAATAAGATGGAGACATTGCTCGGAAAAGAAGGTGCATATCTTGATGCAATCTATTATTGCCCTCATCATCCCCATAAAGGATATGAAGGTGAAGTGGAAGAATTAAAGATAGACTGTGAGTGCAGGAAACCTAAGCCGGGAATGTTGTTGAAGGCAGCAGGAGATTTTAATATAGATTTAACCAGAAGTTGGATGATTGGTGATGGGGAAAATGATATAAAAGCTGGAAATGCCGCAGGATGCAGAACTATACTTATTGGTGATAGTAATTTTGGTCAGGATATCAGTGCACAGAATTTATATGATGCAGTTAATAAATGCATGGATATGAGCGAGGCTAAGTAAAGATGGACAAGGTTCAAAAAACAAATATTAATAATATGCGTATAACAGAGATTGATGTAATTAAAGGTATTTGTATTATACTTATGGTGGTTGGACATAGCGGTTCTCCTATTACAAAATGGATATATTTGTTTCATATGGCTGTATTTTTTGTTGCTTCGGGTTTCTGTTGGAATGAAATTCACGCTACATCGATTTTAAATGTTGGTAATTATATAAAAAAGAAAATTTGTTCATTGTATATTCCTTATGTAATGGTTAATGCCGTTTATATTTTTTTAAATAATTTTTTTGTAAAAATCGGAATATATAGCAATGTTTCAGAATTAAGCGGGGGGATACAATTAATTGATTACATTGGGGTTAAGGATACGATGGTTGAACTTATAAAAACAATATTTTTTTTAAGCGGAAATCATGTCCAACTTGCAGGGGCATTTTGGTTTATAAGGTGTTTATTTGTTGTAAACATATTGCACTGTATAGTTGCATTTATTGGTAAAAAGACAAAGCGAAGAAATACTATATGGGTTCTTATATTTATTATTAATTGTATTTTGGCTAGTTTGGTTAGTGAAGGATATTTTCAATTTTTGAGGGGATTTAAGACAACTTTTGCCGCTTATATTGCTTATATGATTGGAATTTTATTGAGAAAGTATGAAACAAATTTAAAAAAAGTGTATTCCATATATGGTTTTGGAGTTTCTTTTATAGTATTGCTGATTTTTTCCAGTATAGCAACAATATCAATTTCAGAGGGAAAAATAGTTAATATTGTGTTTTATGTCATAGCTACAGTTTGTGGATGGATTATGTTATACGTTGTCTCACTGAAGTTGGGTAATACTGTAAAAAATATAATACTGCTTATCAATGGAAGTGCATTGTGGATTATGGCATTACATTTTCTTGCATTTAAGATAATTACATTTACTTATATTTCTGTGCGTGGATTGCCGGTATATCTTGTTGCGTCATTTCCTGTTATACAATGTGGCAGCAAAGTTTTATGGATAGCATATTCTATTGTTGGAGTGTTGCTTCCTACAATGTTGTATTTTTTGTATAATAAAATAAAATATATTACAAAAACCTATAATTTATTGCAAAGAAATTGACATGCCGGTATATGTTGATATACACTTAAAAATAGAACTTGAAAGGAGCTTTGAGGAAAATATGGAGCCAAATGAGGAAAAGAGAGACAGAATGGATTTAAGGTTTATGTTTTATGCAGGGCTGAGAAAATGGAAAGCCATGATTATTGCAGGTTTGATTATTGCTGTTTTATTAGGAATATATGCAATTATATCCAGCATTACTGCGTCAAACGATGATTATGCTAATTGGGATAGAGTAGTAGAGATACGAGACAATAAGTTAAAATATTCCAATTCTATGGATGAAGCTGAGTTAGATAACGTAACAATTGATAAAAAGATATCCGACCAGCAGGAGTATCTTGACAAATCCATATATATTAATCTTGACCCATATGACATTCAGTGTGCTGAGGCGGAATATTATATATCTACCGATTATAAAATACTTCCCGGTATGGATTATCAGAACATGGATTTTACAGATACGATAGCGAGAAGTTACGTATCACTTCTTACAAATGCTGATATCATGAACGAAGTTGCTGAGAAGTTTGGAACGCAGAGCAGATATTTAAAGGAAATTCTGTCAATTTATGTTTCTGATCGTATTCTAACGGTGAAAGTTATACATAGTGATGTTGACACAGCACAGCAGATATTAGAATGTGTAGTCGGATATCTGCCGTCTATAGGTGAGGATATAACGAAAAATATTGCTGAGCATTCGCTGGGTCTGATAAATAATACATCATATTCATATATAAATCTTGACTTGATAGATAAGCAGAAGGAACAAAATGCTCTTTTACAGTCGCTGAATCAGACCAAAACGGAAAATAATAATATTATTGACGATGCTACATATAATCTGCGTGAACTTGATAAGGATGAGAATGCACTGAGTAATGATACGAATGTGGTATTCAAAACAATAAAATATTCAATCGTTGGACTGATAGCAGGTGTGTTCATGGTATATGTATGTGGTTGTATGGCATATGTAATCGGTGACCGCATATATATCGGAAATGAGATAAGTGATCGTTTTGGAATGGTAATAATTGGTAAAATTGCGTCAGGAAAAAATAAAAACATAATTGATAAACGTATAAGCAGAATAGAGGGAAGATGCTGTGATAACAGCTTGAACGATAACTATCAGCTCATAGCTGAAAATATTATGGGTATGAAAGAAAAATATTCTAGTATATATATAACAGGAAGTATTTCCGATACTGTTATTAAGAATATTTCTGAAAAAATCTCTCCGATGTTAAAAGATATAAAAGTTAAAGCCGGAAGCGATATATTTAATAATGCGGAAGCGGTTAAGGGGCTTTCAGACTGTGAGGCGGTTCTTTTTGTAGAGCAGAGTGGAATATCGAAATACTCTGTGATTCAGGAAGAGATAAATAAGGCTGAATGGTTGGGAAAAGCAATTATAGGATGTGTTGTAATAGAGTAATAAAATAATATACCTGAATCCGTGAAGTTCATCCTTTAAGCGAACCAACCTGACAAAGGTAAGTTGGTTTTATGATAAAAACATACTTCAATGCCTGTTTGCAGTACCAATGTCGTGACTCCAAGCGTTCATTGGGCAAAAAAAGGGTACACAAAATAAGCCTGCTATAAGAATGTTATATGCGATCATACCCAATTCGAGTATCAGGGCATTTGTCGCAAACTTTCCGGATGGAAGCCGTTCCAGATCCATTGTACTGGTATAAATTCATATGTATGAAAAATTTATAGTACTTTATGATGATTTGACAACTCTGGCAGGTTACATTACATATAGGACGTGATATAGTAAAATACAGGCAAATATAACTATAAGTGGGGTACAGTATTGTGAGTGATGAAGGTCAATTCAGATTTACTAATGGTAGCATTATTGATGAGAAACTGAATGCAGACAGATTAATAGATGTTGTAAATCATGAGCTTACACATGCTATCTTATATTCAAGTTCGACATATGGGCAGATGATATTGATGTTGGAGAAGAATTCTATAGTGGATGAAAAAAGCAAAATGTTATATAGTTCATTATTTAAATATATGAACAGAATGCAGGAACGTACGGCTGTTAATGTTGAGTTAATGATAAAGTGTGTTAATAATGGGATGCAAGAATATAATAGATCAATTGAATTGCTAAAAGACAGAAATAATGTTTATTACAATTATTTTAGAAAATTATGCTGTATAAATGGAAAAATAGCAAATGAAGATGATGCTAACAAATTAACCAACATATTAATAGCCATTGCTAAAATAGCACTTAATGTTAATTTGGATAATATACCGCTTGAAAGATTTAAATACGAAAAGGATGTAGATAGATATTTTACTAAAGCAGAAAATGCTATTTGTAGTTCGCCTAACAGACGATTTGACATTTTGATAAATACGTTATTTCGTAATAATAATAATGATAATAATATTGAATTGGTTCTTGATGGAGGTATACCATTTGAATATCTTGACGATAATGTTTATATACATGATATAGCATTTAATGCAGTTACATCTTTATATTCTTATAACATGAATAAGATTAGATTAATTAAAAGAATCGAGTCTGTAGGACAAAAAGAAATAGAATATTTTAAAGACTATGAACTTTTAACTGTAAAGCCTGCACAGATAAACGAAAATAAGTCAATTTACACATATATAGTAAAATCAAAGAGTGAATTTATAAATTTATTGCATGAGCAGGAAAATAAATTTGTATACATTCTAAATAGTATAAGAGGATTTGAGGATTTTATTGTTATATGTATTTATTTACAAGAAATCGAAAAGAGAGTTATTCTTAGCTATTGTATGGTAGACGAAGAAAAGGAAGAGTTTTTTAGTTTGTTAAGCACTTTGGAATGTAAGTTCGTCTTTTATAAAACAAAAGTATTTGGCAAAGATAATAATTCAATTAGGAAGATGGTAAAGATATTACCTGTATATATTTATGAGGATACACCTTTGCTTTATTCATTGGATAAAATAGGAAGCATGTTTTATAAAGGAAAATATGGCTATATATCTTGTAAAGATAAATCTATTATTGTGTTTGTAAAAAGAAGTATAATTTTGTTTGCAGATATAATAGTTCAGGCAGGAGAGGTATTAGATAAAGAATTAAAAAAATATGATTTAAAGTTTTGTAATGTAAGCGAAATATGCAATGTTTCGGAAATAAGATATGTTGATTATATGTGTAATGATTTTGAACCAACTTCTAGAGATGATACGAAACTTTTAGAAACACTAAAATAGTCATAGTCAAATAGGTTCATTGGAGTATTTAACAAGGAGTAATAAAAACCAATGCAAAATTTACAGGATGTTTCGCAAAAATTATTGAATGTAATTAAAGATAAAGGTATATTTTCAGAATATCTTCCGGACAATTTTAATATGAAGTCAAATGATATAGATATCTACAATGCAGGAGCGTCACATAAGGATAAGGTAGAACCGTATGCCTACTATATGAGCAGATTTGGTAAAACAGGTGACCGCCGTATGATTAGCATACCAGAAGCAGCCGGATATGTTTCACTTGTTAATTTCATAAGGGACAATAAAGAAATATTATTTGATATAATACAGCTTTCATGTGATGATTATAATTCCTTTTCTCGAATAATAAATGAAAAAAGAGAGATAGTGGATAATGATGCTTTTTATGGTGATGATATAAAAGGTGTAGATATGACAATAGATGAGAGTGTGGAAAGCCAAGAAGAGGAAAGAGAAAGATCAATATATGTTGATAACATGCTTAGTAAGATTCATATGGCTAGGGGAGCGTGTGGAATTTTACGTATAGACATTTCAGAGTTTTATAAAAGCATATACACACATATTTTTAGTGCAATAAAATTGGGAATTGATGAAGCGAAAAATGCTTTTCTAGCAGATAGTCAAGATGAAGATTATAAAAGATATAAAGCATTAGATGACAGAATAAGAAGAATAAATGGAGCAAGAACGAATGGAATACTAGTTGGACCATATATTTCAAAAGTAATATCCGAGGCAATTTTGGCAAGAATAGACATGGAATTACGTGATAAAAATTTTATATTTGTGCGTTATGCAGATGATTATGAATTCGCCATTTATAAAAAGGATAATTTGGAAGATATAAAAGGCAAATTAACATCAGTTTTTGATAGATATAGCTTTAGAATTAATAATGAGAAAACAATCTATGAAGAGTATCCTTTTTATATATTTAGTAACTATGAAAAAATAATAAAACGATTGGCTGGAAATAATAAGAGTGTAAGTTCGGTAGAAGTGGTTGAGCTATTTAACAAATTTTTAAAAATGGAAAAAAGCGGTGAAAAAGGAGCCATTAGATTTTTACTAAAGACTTATAAAAATGAATATCATGTTGAAGATAAACAACTTTATGCAAGTTATCTTTTAAATGTTTTATGTAATGATGAGAAGTCATTAGGTATTGCATGTAAGATAATTATACAGGAATATAAATCTAAGAGAATTGAGTTAGATAGGCATTTTTATACAGTAGTCGTTGATAAATTACTTTTTGAAATTCAAAAAAAGCATGATTTAGAAATTGTATGGTTAGTATTTTTATTAAAAAATACAGAATTTGAGATTACAAAAGATTTAATATTAGAAATAATGAAATCTAAATGTGATTTAGCAGTCATAATTGTTCTTGAAGAGTGGTCTGAATTTATAGATATAACAGATGTGGAGTGGTGTTGGGAGAATTACAATTCATGGATTTTGTTATATCAAATTGCTTTACGCTATCCTTATAAACGCGAGATGTTTTATGAAAAATTGCTAATTGTACACAATAAGCCATTTTACCAAAAATTATTTGATAAAAACTATACTTTTTATAAAAAAAAGGAGAGTAATGAGTAAAAATAAAAAAGAAAAACGTAATTTGTTTTGCTGTTGGATTTTTTGAATAAATATTTTTATGTTACAAATAATTAGTTTACAACTTTATAAATGATAGACTTGCCGATTAATCAGCCGTTTTAATGCCTTAGGCACAGCATTTGATTTTATATAAGTTTCGTAAACGCCTCATAGTCCGTACATTGCACTTTATATAAAAATTTGAGAAAATCAGACTATACCATTTAAATCAAGTATAAAAGGTTAAGTCACAACTTTTTATACAATTTCAGGAGGTTAGTCTATGAGTTCTCAAACAAGTCTTATTGCACGTAATGTTCGTCTGCAGGAATGGGCAGATATGATTCATGAATGTAATAACCGTCCGGATGATATGACTGTTACTCAATGGTGCAGCGAGCATGGTATCTCCAAATGCAATTATTATTACCGGCTGGCTGTTGTAAGAAAAGTATGTCTGGATAAGCTTTCACCGGAGGTTAAGCAGGCAGTGGTTCCTGTTCCAGCCAGGAAGGACATGGCACGCTGGACAATACAGTGTGCTGAAAGGTATATTTCCATACTGTATGACTATCTGCACAGGGAAATGTATAAATACCATCTCTTACAGGCGGATGAACCCCCGGTACGTGTAACAAAGGAAAACCGCAGTGACGGTTCACAGCATTACATGTGGGTATACCGTACGGTAAGGACTGAATCGGGCGGCCAGATAGTATTGTATGAATACCAGCCAACCAGAAGGGCTGACCATCCGAGAGAGTTCCTGAAAAATTTTTCAGGTATCTGCATAACTGATGGCTATCAGATCTACCATACGATTGAAAGTGAATGGGAGGATTTGAGGATAGCCGGATGCTATGCGCATGCAAGACGCCGGTTTGATGAGGCACTTAAGGCAGTGCCTGAGGAAAGCCGTAAGTCGTCACTTGCGTATCTGGCACTGAAGCAGATACAGTCAATCTACCATGAAGATAAAAAACTGGCAGATTTATCTGCTGAAGAGCGTGTGTTACATCGCCGGCTGACTGTAAAGCCTCTGGTAGATGCTTTGTTTGCGTGGACAAAACAGAATCAGTGCAGGGTTTCCGAAAAGAGCAAAACCGGAAAAGGATTTGCCTATCTTCTCAACCAGGAAAAATATCTCAGAGTATTCCTGGAGGATGGAAATGTACCGCTGGATAATAACGCAGCTGAGCAGGCTATACGTCCCTTCTGCATAGGAAAGAAAAACTGGGTAATGATTGATACCATAGCCGGGGCTGAATCAAGTGCAATAATATACAGTATTGCCGAAACGGCAAAGGCAAATAATTTAAAACCCTATAATTATTTTGCATATCTTTTGGAAGAGATTCCAAAGCATATGGATGAACCTAATACAGAGTTTTGCAAAGACCTGCTTCCGTGGTCAGATAAACTGCCATCAGATTGCAGAAAATAAACCTGAAATGTGCCGCTCTGCAGAGCGGTATATTTATGTGGGAGTACCCACTATGAGGCACTTACCAACATACTGTGCATAATCAGCAAGTGTGCGGCACTGCTCCATGAGTGCCGGGTTCCTGCCTTAGTTCACATTGAGTACCATGACTATAAGCTCTAATGCCGGATTATCAACCTTCGGCTCAAACGCATCCGAAAGCCTGTATTCGCATCTGTCCGCCATCGCTTCCTCACCGTTATAAAATACGACAAAATTCGGTGCAGGAAGCTTCTGCACTGTCTATGTGTACAGCGACTTCATGTCTACAAGTCCATTATACTCGGATGAAATATAAAATAAATCCCTTAACGGCATATTTGGATTGATTGTCGACTGGTGCTCATACAGGTAAATCCCTGTGTCAAGCAAGAACGCAAGGTCATTCTTCATTCCCATATAAACCGCGTTTTCAAGTGTCACAATCTGCAGTTCGTCAGGATTTACATAATGCCTGCCCGACACGGCATTGTAGAGTTCAAGCAGTCTCTCCTTATCAGAAAAAAGCATCCTGAATACCGTGCCCTTGTACTTGCGGTTAGCGGTCAGGCTTACTGTGTTATTCGCCTTGCTGCTGTTTTCCACTATACTGCTGTTTCCCACCTGACTGCCATTCTCAACTGCTACATTTCCTTCCCTCTCACTTCTTCTCTCTGTTTTTACGGCTTTTGTCATAAAGCATCTCCTGTAATGTTGTTGCAGGAGATATGCTGGATTGCCGTGTGTGATATCCACTGTAAATGAGCTCATTAATCTCATCATATCGCTCTTACATCTACAATATAGAGAAATAGATAAATGCATTCTTCTACACGCTTTCCCTACGGCATCTTCAATTGTCCCCTGCTAGGTTAATGGATTCTCAAGCATAGAACTTTGAATATCTGCCGTGAAATGATAACTCACACGCAATCTAGAAATAAGAAATATAGATTTTCCAAGAAATATGCTTTGTATAAAGATTAGCATAATCGCCGAGATATGCCAATATCTTATTTGATACAAATCTTTCTGACATGAAAGTCAAATATTGACAAAACTATATTATATATGAGGTGTTTACGGTAAGTGCAAAGTAATCCGTAAGTTCATTAGATAGCAGCTCATTCACAGCATTTTCGAGTTCAGAACGAAAAAATTCATCAATGGATTGATTATTAAGTAGCGCTGACATTAAATTTGTGCTAATATTAGTCATGGGAACGAATTTAACTCCTTTATGATTTTTGTTTGGTCACTTAAATCTTAAAAGAAATTTGTTCCTTTTTCTACAACAAATTTTATTTACACAAAATATTTTACACTATCCCTGATTATTCATGTGTATATAAAATGTTTATGAATAATTCAGGTTTAAATAATAACGTGAGGACAACACATGGGAAAATACCTTAATAACTTAGATTGGATTATAGGTTTTGGATTGTGGCCTACATATTTTGTCATTGTACTTTTAGTGTCAACTATATTAAATAAAATAATAGGCAATAAAAATATTCAATTATTGGATGAAGAGAATAATTATAGTTATCACGATAAAAATTTGTTTCCGAGTGAAAAAAATAGTTATATCAGTATTTTAATGTTAATTATATTTATTTTTATGTTTCCATTCATATGTTTGTTTAATGATAAATTTATGTCATATATAGATGGAATGATGAATAAAATAGAAGTGATAAGCAGCATGTGTATAGGATTAACTTCTTTTGTAATAACATTAGCAGTATTTGCGGTAGTATTTGATAAAAAATATTACATTGTTTTCTCTATAAAAGAAGTATTATCTAAATACAAATTTTCATATTTTTTAATATTAGAAATAGTTAGTTGCCTTATTATTTGTTTGGCTACATGTACTTTATTAGATTGCAAACTAATCACGTTATTTGATTACACTAGATTCATAATTTTGGAGTATGCCTTTTTTATTTTTATAATTTGCACTTTCTATTTGCTTTTTATTTTAATAATGATTATTTTTTCTGATAAAAAAAATGAGTTAAAATTACTCAAAGAATTATATACGAGATTTTGGCAGAAAGATATTGATATAAGTAATATGAAAGAAAATTGGAGAAAACAAGATACAGAAATCAATGTTGAGCATTTAGTAGATAGGTATTTGATTTTTTCTAAAAATAAAAAAATAAAAGAAATAACACAAATTGAATATGTATATATAAATGGCGAATATAAAAATATATATATTAAATATGCAAAATTAATTAATATAAAATTAATTTTCGTATTGTTTATAATTAGTGTTTTTGTTTGTTTAGTTGCAGAAGGGAAATATTATTTTATTTTAGTTAATTTTATGTTTACAATTCTAATGATAGGCATGTGCTCGGAAATATGCCATTTTCTTGATGATACAATATTTAAATTATATTGTGCTACAAGTGGCTATGATATTATTAAAGATAAAGATAAACATAATTTTTTGATTGTTGCAGTTCCATTGAGAAAGTCTAATAAATATGATAAATATTTTAATTCCATGAATAGTTTAGTAGCATTCTTCTATATTGGATTGTTTGATATTAAAGATGAAAACAATCATGATGAATTGAAGAATCAATTTATTGATTTAATTAAATACTTTAGAAAAAGAGAATACAATAATTTTGTTGAATATTTTCCTTTATTTTCTATCGGAAATTTATTTTTTTATAATGGAAATTCGATTGATGAAATAAAAGAAGTGTATAAAGAACTTATGAATTTGAATTTAAGCAAATTTTCATTTCAAAAAATGTTATACAGTCAAAGCGTATATATTGCATCGAATTCAAGACTTGAAATGGAAGCTAATAAAGAAAAAACGATTGAATATTTAATGTGGCTAGATGAATAGAAAACTTGTTCTACACTTATAAAATTGATTTCAAGGAAAACGTTGTTTTCTCAGAGCGAGCCTATGAACAAAAGTCTATAAATTATAAGTTCTACGCTAATGGTTAGTTTGTTAGCATATAAGACTGAGGAGAATGGATCAAGGCAGGAATGAAAAGAATAGCGGACATAGAGTATGTGCTTGACGAATTCCACCTTGAAAAGTATCTGACAAAGGTGACAAGCCGCATGAAAGACAGCAGGGCGGACGCACTGGATGAGCTGAGAACAGCGATACGGAGCCGGACAAAGAAAGATTTTGAAGAAATCACACGGAGACTGGAAGGCTGCCTTGAAGATGAAACAGGAAGGAAACGGATTGCCGAAGCGAGGGAATACATTCTGTCAAACAGGATGCAGCGAAGTTAAGACTGATGCAAAAAGATGGTGTAAAAGGAAGCAGTACTGAAGGACATGTAAGCCATGTGCTCTCTGCAAGAATGAGTTCGAGACCAATGGGCTGGAGCATGCATGGGGCAACGCAGATGGCAAAATTAAGGGCATACTAGCTTAACGGCGGTGATATGCTGGAACTCGTCAGGTACCAGAAAAAAGAACTGCCTAAAGCTTCAAGAGCCGAGTATGATGTACTGAGCAGCACGCAGATACAAATGTCTGAGCAGAACAGGCATGGGAAACTTGGAAAATATGTGGACAGTATAAGCCACAGTATGTCATTACAAAACAGGAAGATAGTGTATTTTAATTCTCAGATATGGGGATTGTAAAATAAAAGCAGAAGGCATTCGGTGCCAGCACATGATAAGAGAAAAAACACAGAAAAATTGTGCTTGCTTGACATGCGTAAAAGGTGTATTATCAATCCATAAGTTTTTGTCTGATACTTTATCAGTAATCGCAGGTGGACTCTACACCAGTATTTCCGAAAGTAAATTTATGCAACCTTTGTATCAAAGAGGATATTGACATATCGCAGTTATTATGTTAACCTTTATACAAAGCATATTTCTTGAAAAATCTATATTTCTTATTTCTGGATTGCGTGTGAGTTTTCATATCACGGCAGATATTCAAAGTTCTATGCTTGAGAATCCATTAACCTAGCAGGGGACAATTGAAGATGCCGTAGGGAAAGCGTGTAGATGAATGCATTTATCTATCTCTCCATATAGATGTAGGGGCTACAAGATGGCAATGAGTTCATTTACAGTGAATATCACGCACGGCAGTCAGGCATATCTCCTGCAACACATTACAGGAGGTGCTTTATGACAAAAGTCGTAAAAACAGAGAGAAGAAGAAATGGAAAAGGAAATGTAGCAGTTGAGAGAAGCGGTCTGGCGAGAAACAGCAGTGCAGGTGTGAATGGTAGTACGGTAGAGAATGGCAGTTCAGTGGAAAACATCAACCCGGTGGAAAATAGCAGTTCAGTAGAGAGTATCAGTCCAGTGGAAAACAACAGTCCGGTTGGAAATACAGTAAGCCTGACCGCTAACCGTAAGTACAAGGACACGGTATTCAGGATGCTGTTTTCTGACAAGTATAGGCTGCTTGAACTCTACAATGCCGTGTCTGGCAGGCATTATGTAAATCCAGACGAATTGCAGATTGTGACACTTGAAAACGCGGTATATATGGGAATGAAGAATGACATGGCGTTTCTGCTTGACACAGGGATTTACCTGTATGAGCATCAGTCAACAATCAATCCCAACATGCCATTAAGGGATTTATTTTATATCTCATCCGAGTATAATGGATTTGTGGATATGAAGTCACTATATACATCGACTGTGCAGAAGCTTCCTGCACCGAACTTCGTTGTGTTTTATAACGGTGAGGAAGCGATGGAGGACAGGTGTGAGTACAGGCTTTCGGGTGCGTTTGAGCCGAAGGTTGATAATCCGGCACTGGAGCTTATAGTGACTGTGCTCAATGTCAACTATGGCAGGAACCCGGTACTCATGGAACAGTGCCGCACACTTGCTGATTATGCACAGTATGTTGCTCTGGTGAGAAAGTACAAGTCGGAGATGGGCTCACTTGAGGCGGCGGTCAGACGAGCCATTGACGAGTGCATAAAAAACGATGTGCTGGCGGATTTTCTGAGAAAGAATCGTGCGGAGGTAGAGATGACGAGCATATTTGAATATAATCAGGAAGAGGAAGAGAGAAAGCTCAGGGCTGCGGAACGGCAGGCAGGATATGACAAGGGATATGACAGTGGGTATGAGTCAGGAGCCGCTGATGGAGAAGTCAGGAGTACTGTCAAGGCTGTAATAAAACTTATGCAGAATATGAAGCTTACCATGGAGCAGGCACTTGATACGCTGGACATTACAGGAGATGAAAGAGAAGAGGTATTGGAACGTCTTAACAAGAAAATGAATGTATAGCAGTGGTGGGACATAGGGGGGCAGGCACCATTGCCACAGAATTAAATATGTAATTTCAAAATACACCATTTTCCATATGTGGAGGAGGGTGTATTTTTTAGTATATAAATATCATATAAAACGTATCAGGTAAATAACCCGCACTAACTAAAAATGAATGCCACCTGAAATCAGATGGCATTTTTAACTCTGTTTCTTCAATTGTTTGCAGCAATCAGGAAGCGTTTCCGACCGTGGCATAAGTTTTTTGAGTTCTTCCTCTGGAACATCATTTCGGGGATACTCTTTCAGTTGTTCCATCAGGAACTTAAAATACTCAAAAGGATTCAGCCCATTGGCTTTCGCTGTTTCTGCAATAGAATACAGGATTGCACTTGCCTTTGCTCCTTTCTTGGAATCTATGATGTGCCAGCTGTGTTTTCCCACGCAGAATTTTTTGATACTGCGCTCAGCGTCATTATTATCCAGTGGGATAATCGCTGATTCCAGAAAGACACGAAGATATTTTTCCTGGTTCACAGAATAGGTCAGTGCCTTTTTCAGGTCAGTTGAGGATATGATCTTATTATCCAGGATATCTTTTACCCACGCAAAGAAAGCATCAACCAGTGGTTTTACTGACTGCTGTCTGTTATCAATAATCTCCTGTGACGATTTGCCCCTGCTGGGATTGTCCGTATGGAAAATAACGGCGATTCTTTCCGCAGCCTCCCTGGCAATCTGCTGTGCAGGAGATAATGCAGCGCCCTTTTTTGCTGTTTTTACGATTTCTGCATATTTACGTTTGCAGTGAACCCAGCAGCCGGCAACTTTCAGGTCGTCATGCTTTCTATCCAGGGTGTGGCAGGAGGCATATCCGTCTGAGACAAGGATTCCTTTGTATCCCTCAAGATATCTGTCTATGACTGCCGCAGATCTGGAACCATTGTCATATGTATCTTTTATTACTTTTTTCTGCTCTATGGAAAGACCTTCCATGAGCCATCGAAACTGCTGTTTTGTCAGCTTCCCGGCCTCGCTTTCATCCCGTGGCCACTGGTAGGAGCAGTCTCCGGTAAGGCGTTTATAACACAATAGCCATCCATCTCCCTCAAAGATCAGGGCTTTGATACGGTCTTTTTTATGACCGCAAAACAAAAAGATGCTGCCGGGTTCTGTGGGATCAAGTTCCATCTGCCCTCCGATAACTGCCAGCAGGCCATCAATACCAAGCCGCATATCCGTTCGGCCGGTTCGTAAGTATATATGAGTAAAGCATTCAGCATCCTTAAGCATCGCGGGCAGCCCTCATGATTTTGGAAAGCAGCTCTTCCGATATATCGTGACCGACAGTAATGCTGATTCCATTAACGGAAAAGCCAAAACTTTCCGGTTTTTCATCCGGGATTTCGATTTTGGGGATTGCATCATTATGGTTTGAACTTGGAACCAGCTCAACCAGAGCTTTTGTGGATACGGATGCAGGTAATAAATCATTGTGGTCAGGAAGAACTGAGGTTGACATCTCTTCCCGGATCTTTCGCAGCCAGTAAAAATAAGAATTGCGACTGAGTTGATTCTTTTCACAGTATTCGTCGATCTTTAACCCGGATGCAATCCGGTCTTCAATGATAGCAGCCCATTGCTGCATATGAAGTTGTTTTTTTGTTGACTGAACATCAAGCATGGCAAAAACCTCCTTAGGTTGAAAAAGTGTAAAACATTTTTAACTTTTTACATTATCTCAACTTTTGGCAGGCTGTGCCATTTGCGAGTTATTTACCTTATACGGAAGTTATCATAAAATTGTATATAATTAAAGAGACATAAAAACACACCATGTTTTCCGTATATGGAATACATGGTGTGTTTTTTAAATTAATTGAATTTATTTTGAGCATTGAAATCTGTATATATACAGGTTGTTCTCATAAAGACTAGAGTCAGAAGCATTGTTCTCAACCCAGTAAATGCTTCCGTTGGCATACACAGGCATCTCGGCAGGATTCAGATATGCCACCGATGAAAGAAGGTTAATCCCGCTCAATGTTGTGCCGTTCTCGTCGAGGACTGTGTAGTATACGCCGAGGTATTTGCCGTTCTGGCTGAGTTCAAAAAGAACATAATATTTTCCTGAGCCGTCATATACAATCTGGGAATTCTGAATTGTATACTCGGAGGAGTAATCTGTAAGCCATTTTACACCTTCATCAGTCTTTGGTGTGGTTCCATTAGGACCGGAAAGACCTTCGCGGGTGCCCTGCGTGATGAAGCTTATTGTACCATCTTCGTTTGGAACGAAAATCTGGATAAAAAGCTGCTCATTCTCATTGAGGGCATTGGAGTTCATAGATTTGACGGAGGTTGATACAAATGCAACACGGTTATTGCTGCCTGCCGCAAGACCGCCCATGTGTGCAAAATTATTGTTGAGTGTCCACATATCGTATTTATCATATGTTCCCTCTGCTACCCAGAAGTTGAAAATATTCCAGTCAGTGCAGTTAGAATCCCAGTTGCTTTCTAATGTCTTAGAAGGGTCGGCAACAGATACTGTGAAGGCACGGTCGTAGCAGTCACCTTCGCTTGCGAGAATGAATTTGTCATTGTAAGGGACAACTCTTTGTGCAAACGAATGGGAGTTATAATATGACTGGATATTTACAGTTTCCATTGTTTTTCTGTTTACCACGAACATGGAATTGCTCTGATGCCCGGAATACATTTTCCTTGCGTAGTTGACGGCAACATAATCTCCGTTAACAGCGATATCACAGTTACCGGCATTGAAAGGGTATTTTGTATAAAATGATTCGCTGTAGTAGTAGGCAAGACTTGAACTTCCGTTATCCCCTCTTGATGCAATCATATTTCCGTTGGAGTCATACTTGGTTATAAAGATTGTATTCTGTGCAGTGTCATCTGTTTCATTGTTCTTTCCCGTAACAACATAGTAATATCCGTCGGAGTCACAGGTGACTGCTCCGAATATATCTGACACCTTGGTGAGAGTTATATTTCTGTTGCCGTCATATGGCTTCACAACAACAACTGAACTGCCGGAATCATAGGCAAAGCAGAAATTACCGGTGTTATCACGAAACTGTGACACATTGGTTGTACCATCCCAGTTGATATATTTACCTGCTGCAATTACAGATAGCTGTATATTGGTGTTGGTAGCTGAGAAGGATGAGTAAGCTGCTTCTACCTCTGAATCGTAAAATCCGGTAACAGTGCCGTCGGAGAGAGCGTATCCGTACAGCTTGCCACTGGCAAGAGCTTCGTAATTGACGGCATTGGTATCAAGCTTAAATACCCCGTATCTTTCCATTACACCGTATGGATTCGCATAGTAAATCTTGGTTCCCTCCACATTGTATGTGAGCACGTTGACATACATATTTCCGGTTGTTCCAAAATAGCACAGGTCATCAACCTCATCGCCGGCTATGCTTCTCTTGACATTCGCGAAGGTGTCAAAGCACTCATGACCCTGTGCATCAAAATATATTATCTGTACTCCGTCAGGGTGATATGTGAGTCTGTCCTTCATAGGTGTTCCGTCCGCCTGCAGAAAGTAGGTGTAGGTTCCATCACAGAAGAAAGCATTCTTTACCATAGTGCCATCTGCCAGATAATAGTGTTCACCGTCAAATGTACCACCATTGGTGGTGATGTTGTAATACGGTGCGTCAAATGCCGCCTTGCAGGTCATTTCCTGTGAAAAGAAACCAACGGCAGCCGCAGCTACAATGGCGAGCTGCATGATGATAAGTTTTAATTTTTTCAATGTTGTACCTCCTTATATCTTAATATATGAAGTATAGCACATATCATACACGCTGACAATGTGCGTGGGACAGAGGGGTCAGGTGCCTGTGTCCCACACAAATTAAAATTCAAAAGCACCAACGTGTACCAAAACAGAGTGCACGTTGGTGCTTTTTTAGTTGTGCACATTTATTTTCTGATATATAATATGTTCTAGGTATTTATGGTTTTGTCTTTGAAGGAAAGAAAGTGCTGATTATGGACTAGAGTAAGACTACCATAAGCTGTGTTTTTTAATATTTACCATAAGGAAATATATGAGGAGGTTCTAAAATGAAGAAACTATTAAGAAAGCTTAGTGTTTTGATGGTGTTTGTTATTACTGTCACATTGATTCCGGTACAGATTTTGCCGGTAAGTGCAGATGAAGTGCAGGTACAGGCGGCAACAGACAGAGTGTACAGTACTGTTGATGAGGCAGCAGAGTATCTGCGTGAGCAGCTGCTTGCGATGGAGGAGAACATAACGGTTCGTATAAGCAGGACAGCAGTCAATGACTTGTATAATGTGATATACGAACTTATGGACAAGGCTGTTGAATACAAGCGAGGAGATTCCGGGAGAGCAGGGGATGCACTTAAGAGTGTAAGAAATGGCTGGGGATGCAATAGCAGTCTTGACTCTGTTTCTTATATAATAAGCTATAATGTCAACTATCTAACCACGGCACAGCAGGAGGCACAGCTTACTGAAGCAGTGAATAATGCGTTGGCTGGGCTTGACCTTGAAAATAAGACAACCTATGAGAAAATAAAGAGCATATATGACTATATTTGCGACCATGTAGATTATGATTATGATGGTCTTGCGGACAGCAGTAATATTATAAAATACACGGCTTACAGTGCACTTATCAATGGGAAGGCAGTGTGCGAAGGATATGCGACATTGTTTTACAGGATGTGTATGGATGCCGGAATTTCTGCCAGAGTTATAAGTGGTACAGCGAATGGTGGACTGCATGCATGGAATATAGTTGAGATTAATGGATATTATTATAATGTTGATGTGACATGGGATGGACAGGACAGCAGTACAAGGCATGATTATTTTTTGAATAATATGCTTGATTTTTCTGACCATGAGAGAAATGATGAGTTCACGACAGCGGAATTTAATGCGGAATTCCCAATGTCAGAAAAATCCTATGTGGATTACAGCTCAAGAAATACACCATTGAATAGGGAAAATTATGATTATACATTCGATACAATAGATGGCACAGCCATAGACACCTCAGCGTCAGGGAAACCGAAAGTTCTGATATTTTTTAGTAGTGGTTGTAGCTACAGCAGTGCAACAATAAAGTCTGTTGCAGCTTCGGATTTCAGCGATGTTGATGTTGTGTGCATAAACATTCTGTCTTCGGGAGATACTGTGGCAACGAAAAGTTTTCGTGACAGCTATGCTAGCGGCAGCAGCATTGATTTCTGTGCATATACCAGCTGGAACAATACAGCAATGTGGGCATATACATGGGATATGCCGGGGTACACGGGTGGCAGTATAACAATGCCTGTAATAGCATATATTGATGCAGATAATAAGCTTCAGATGGTTAAAAATGGTTATAGCGGTGCAGGTACGGTTCGTGAATATATTGATTATTATTGCAAGGGCATAAAATTTGAGCCAGGACACAATCATATATATTCCGATAAATGGTCGAATGATTCAGTAAATCATTGGCATAGCTGTGTCGCAGAGGGCTGTGCTGAAAACAGTGCGGACGGAACAGTAGCAGTGGGTGATAAGGCAGCACACACAGCTGGTGACTGGATTACAGACAGGGAAGCCACTGTTGATGCCGAGGGAAGCCGCCACAAGGAGTGTAAGGTATGCGGATATGTTATGCAGACTGAGAGCATAGATAAGCTTGCTCCTGTACCGACGGAGCCAGAGACACCGGCACCAGACAAGGCACCGGAGATAGACATGGATGCTGATACTTCCAAATACTACAATTTAAATACCAACGGAGGAACCTGGGACGGAACGCATTACTACCTTACAAGCGGTCAGATGGTAAGGAATTCATTTTTCAGTGATGGACCTTATACCTACTACCTTCAGGCCGACGGAACCCCTATGAAGGACAGACTTACATACCATCCGGATGGAGTACATATTATCTACTTCGATACGAACGGACATGAAGTGTTTAGTAATTTTTCACATATATCCAGAAGTATTTCTGGTGCTAATGTGGACGACATGTGTTTTTTTGATATGAATGGATATATGTATGTCGATACGCTTACTTATGATATGACAGGAACTAAGCTCTACTATGTAAATCCGTATGGTGTACTTGAGAGAAATGGCTGGTTCCGGTTCTCAGGTCATGAGTTCGAGGCAGGTCTCGGCTTCTCAGGCAAGGCAGGCGGCTATGGCTATGCCAACTGGGATTGCAGTCTCATGGTGAACACGAATACCTATGACTGGAATGGAAATCTTGTGTATATGCAGGGCGACGGACATATGGCACAGTAACAGTCTGGGACAGGGGGGCAGGTACCTGCGTCTCAAGAGGTTTTCATGTACATGTTATGTAAAAAATATAAATAATAAAGATGCTGTGATGCAGGGCGTTCTGTGTCACAGCTTTTTTATTTAGAGCATATCTATCGTGTTCAGGCAACAATGCAAGACCAAGTAAAAATCAGAGTGACTAACAGGATGGCATTGTTTATACATTTGTGGGAAATTCAAGATGAATTGAGTTGTATACGTCTTTTTTGTGGTATATAATAATTAAGATAAATGAAACGTGAATATGGAGTGCGGGTTTGGGTTCAATGGCGGTGCGACATACAATAGTGGGGATGTTATGAAGGAGGAGAGTTAGTAATGAAAATGAATAAGAGGACTAATGCCGGAAAAAGGGTTAGTATAGGTAAACAGGATTTTGCTTCATTGATAGAGAATAATTTCTATTATGTGGATAAGACGGATTTTATAAAGGAATGGTGGGATTCTGGGGATGATGTGACACTTATAACCCGCCCCCGCCGCTTCGGCAAGACGCTCAACATGAGCATGCTCAACTGCTTTTTCTCCAATAAATATGCTAACAGAGGGGATTTGTTCGAGGGTCTGTCAATCTGGGAGGATGAGGAGTACAGGAAAATACAGGGGACATATCCGGTGATTTTTCTCAGCTTTGCGGAAATAAAGCAGACGGATTATGGGTCAGCGGTGCAGAAGATTAAGAGAATAATTGCGGCACTCTTTAGGCAGTATGCAGATATAATGGATTGTGATAAGTTTACAGAAATGGATAGAGCACAGTTTAACAATGTGACGCCTGAAATGGATGATGTGACAGCACAGAGTGCAATACATGATTTGTGCAACTACCTTAGCTTGTATTATGGCAGGAAGGCTATAGTTATACTTGATGAATACGACACGCCTATGCAGGAGGCGTATGTACATGGGTACTGGGGAGAATTTACAGCATTCCTTCGGAGTCTGTTCAACAGCACATTCAAGACGAACCCGTACCTTGAAAGGGCTGTCATGACCGGCATTACGAGGGTATCCAAGGAGTCGATGTTCTCTGACCTTAACAATCTGAATGTTGTAACCACGACATCTGATGAGTACAGCACATGCTTCGGATTTGCTGAGTATGAGGTGTTTGCATCGCTTGACAGCTTCGGACTGGCTGACAGGAAGGCAGAGGTGAAAAGGTGGTATGATGGATTTACCTTCGGTTCACACCGGGATATTTATAATCCGTGGTCTATCATAAATTATCTTGACAAGAAACAGTTGAGACCTTACTGGGCATCAACAAGCTCCAATGGTCTTGTGAGCAAGCTCCTGCAGACCGCTTCGTCGGATATGAAGATGAGCATGGAGGAGCTGCTGGGTGGCAGCTCTATAGTGGTAAATTTCGATGAGCAGATAGTGTTTAACCAGCTTGACACTAATGAGAGTGCCGTGTGGAGCCTTCTTGTTGCGGGAGGGTATCTTAAGGTTGATGATGTCGAGTACCGCGGTGAGACCCTTGAGCCGTGGTATCATGTGTCCATTACCAACATAGAGACCAAGAGCATGTTTTATAACATGTTCAAGGGGTGGTTCAGTGTGTCAACAGCTAATTATAATAGGTTCGTTGAAGCAACTATTCTGGGTGACGTTGAGGCCATGAACCATTATATGAACAGGATTGCCATGGAGACATTCAGTTTTTTTGATGTCGGAGGGGATTCGCAGAACTGCGAGCCGGAAAAATTTTACCATGGATTTGTGCTGGGTCTTATGGCAGAGCAGGTGGTAAATTATGAGATTCGTTCCAATCGTGAGAGCGGATTTGGAAGGTATGATATTATGCTTATACCTAAGAGAACACAGCTTCCTGCTATCGTGATAGAATTCAAGGTACACAATGCAGGAAGAGAAAAAAGCCTTACTGACACAGTAGAGTCCGCCCTTAAGCAGATAGCAGACAAGAACTATGATGCGGAACTGCTTGCACGAGGAATCAGCACGGACAGAATAAGGCATTATGGATTTGCATTTGAGGGGAAGAAAGTATTGATAATGGAACAGTAACAAAATGGGACACATGTACCTGACCCCTGTGTCCCACACATCGCTTCTGTATGTATGGCAGAGGCGATTTTTTTGTGCCAGAAATTAAAACATAGATTTAAAAAAAACATTGACAAAATTAGTCGGGGGGGGGTATGATAAATCTATCTAAATTATACTATGGAGGTATAGGCAAATGAAGAAAGTATTATTAAAGACATTCACTCCTATATTTGCGTTCCTTTTGATAATAGGTGCGTTTAGTGTGAATGTTAAGGCTGCAGGAAGTTCTACTAAGGATGCGACGGATTTATCATCAGGTGAAGGAGTTACGGATTCACTTTTAGACGGTAACGATGTAAACTATTACAAATTTACCGTGAATGGTAATGGTTATTTTACAATAAGCTTTAGCGGCGATCCGAATTATGACAGCGGTAAAGGTTGGATGGTTAAGCTGTGTAACTCAAGCATGGATGTAATTACATACTTTGTTACCGAGACAACTGGTGAGACAGAAAAATTATTTTATGCAGAGGGAACCTTCTATGTCACAGTAGAGGGAGATGCGAGAAGTTGGAATGATTCTTTGTGTCCTACAGGAGTTCCTTATACAATAAAGTACAACAAGGTCAATGATGACAGCTGGGAATCAGAGGATAACAATACAGCAAGCAATGCGGATGTTATCGCTACTGGCAGGATGTACAAGGGCGTTATATCAAGTGTCAATGATTCTGTTGATTATTATAAGGTAACTACATCCAAGCAGGGATATTTTACAGTTCAGCTTGGTCTTGCTGATGGCGAGGAGCCTGTAGGTCAGACTGACGGCTGGAGAATGGATATATATGATAAGAATATGCAAAATATTGTATCATACAATCATATTAAATCAGATTTCGAGACAATGATCCCGTATCCTGCAGGTATATATTATATAAAGATTTCTCCAACTAGTAAATACTCTAATTCTGTAATACCAAGATCAGCGTACTATCTTCTTGTAAACGATTTTGATGACAGCCTTGTTGAGCAGGAGTCTAACAATGATTCTGCCGGTGCAAATGATATAGTTCCTGGTGTAGGGCGCTGGGGTATGAGACAGAGCGATAATGATAATGATTATTATAAGTTCATTGTGAGCAATTCAGGTGTATTTACTGTCAGTCTCGCACCAAGAGCAGGTGCTGATACAACCAAGATGGGTAACGGCTGGGATGTCATAGTGTATGACAAGAACATGAAAGAGGTGTTCAGGGAGAATATTGTCAAGGATGCATACGAAACTGACCCTATATTCTATACTTCTGGAACATACTATGTAAATATAACTGGTTCAGCAACAGGTGTAGAGTATGATGTCAATGTAAATATTCCGGCGAAGACAGGTTATTATTCCAAGTACGATGGCTGCCTGTTCTTCAAGTCAAGCAATGGTACAGTATTCTGCTATAGAGAAGATGGAAAACAGGTAATCAATGAATTCAAGTGTGATGGTGAATATACATATTATTTCCAGGCGGATGGAACTGCTATGAAGGACAGACTTACATATCATCCGGATGGAGTACATGTAATATACTTTGATAAGGATGGTCACGAGGTATTCAGTGATTTTGCCCATATTTCTAAGAGTATTGCCGGAACAGATGTGGACGATATGTGCTTCTTCAATGTGTATGGTTATATGTATGTTGACACACTAACCTATGACAAGACAGGAACCAAGCTTTACTATGTAAATCCATATGGTGTTCTTGAGAGAAATGGCTGGTTCCAGTTCTCAGGTCATGAGTTCGAAGCAGGTCTTGGCTTCTCCGGTAAGGCAGGCGGATATGGCTATGCTAACTCAGACTGCAGTCTTTCAGTTAACGAGACACGCAGATTTACAGATGGAACCAAAGTGTATATGCAGGGCGACGGACATATGGCACAGTAACAGTATGGGACAGAGGAGGCAGGGACCTGCGTCCCAAGAGGTTTTCCTGTACATGTTATGTAAAAAAATATAAATAATAAAGATGCTGTGATGCAGGGCGTTCTGTGTCACAGCTTTTTTATTTAGAGCATATCTATCGTGTTCAGGCAATGTAAGACCAAGTAAAAATCAGAGTGACTCACAGGATGGCATTTTTTATACATTTGTGGTAAATTCAAGATGAATTGAGTTGTGCACGTCTTTTTTGTGGTATATAATAATTAAGGTAAATGAAACGTGAATATGGAGTGCAGGTTCTGGTTCAATGGCGGTGCAACCTGCAATAGTGGGGATGTTATGAAGGAGGAAAGTTTGAAACAAATAAGTAGAAGACAGCCTAAAAATAAAGGGCATAGTAAACAAACCGTCCGGACACAAGTGTTATGGAAAAGAATACCGTTGTCAAGGTGGATGGTACGAATTATGCTTTCGGGGAGAATGGGAAGCAGATTGTAGCTTTACCTTTAAAGGAGTTTAAATCCGGTTGGAATGGAATGAATGGCTATATTTATGAGTATGATGATAGTTATAATTTGATTAAAAAGGTATATTATGAAGCAGGAAATATAAAAAGTTGGAGTATCTACGATTATGATACACAGGGTAGGTTGTTGGAAATTACTGATAGTGATTTTGATGGAGTAAAGCAATATACTGATTATGAGTATTATTCTAGTGGAAAAGAGTCAAAAAAATAAGAAAGGAAATTTATCGTTCTGATAAAACAGAATACTCACAAGATGGTAAATTATATAAGATTGAGGACTTTAATTGGGTGGTAAATAGTATTTATACATATTATTCGACTGGACAATATATGGACATCTTTCAATATAACAATGGGGTACTATCTTCGATAGATGGAAGCGATATTAATGGAAAGGTTATAAAGGATGCGGAATATGATGAAAATGGAAATTTAAATTATTGCGATACATATCAATATGATTATAATACTCTGGGTGATTTGTTATGTTGTACGCGCTATAGAGACCGTGGAAATGGAGAAGTGGTAGAGGGACAAATCCAATATGAATATAGGTACGATGTTTATGGAAATATGCTGTATTATGAATCACATTATTGGGGTCATAAAATAGAAAATGAATATGTGTACAGATAAAATAATAGGTTTAGTAATAAAATTTTTAAGTGGTATTGCGTTTATATTATTTACAAAATTTGCTATACCTATACGGTGTGCTGAACCTTAGAAATTCAATATTTCAGCCAATAAGGAGGCATAAATCTGTTCCGCTTGGTATAATGGAATTGACGAAAAAACAACATACCACGGAGGATTTATGCCATGTCTAATGTATCACAAAACCATTTTAAAGAGAATATTTTACAAAAACCTGATAAAATGGGATAATGATGAGAATAAGGTTAATTAATCAGCGCTTCCCTAGCTTTTTCCACAAAAACGAAAATAGCTTAATCAACTTCGGTGTAGCCCACACAAGGAATGCTGATGACAGAAGTGTCGCTGCCCAGCACAGAATATAAGCCAGCCATACTTCCTTTACTCCGAAGGTGCGTCCGAGTGCGAACTTGGTGATAAAGGTGAGCATGATAATGTGGTGTGTTAAAAATATAGGATAGCAGAACCTATCTATAAAATGGCTTATGAATTCCACAATCTTTCCTTTTAGGAAGGAAAAAACAAATGCCAGTACAATGAAGCTGGAGTATCCCACAAGCCATATCTGAACTATCTTATTCATATTCGGAAAGTCGAAGATTCCAAGTACGGCAAGCACAGCTAACGAAGGAATCAGCATATACCAACGCGTTTTTTTAAAGTATTGTATGAATATCATACCAAAAAGTATCTCTGGAATACGATGGAAAAAATATGCATCTACGGCAAGATAGCAGTCAAACCAGTTGAATGCACTTGCGATTGTTGCAAGCGTAAATATTATAAATGTCCATACAGGATGTGATAATACAAGCTTTTTCAAAAATGGAAATATTAAGTACATTATAATAATAACGGTGAGAAACCATTCGCCGAGAAGATAATATGTGCCGGTATATACTCCGACCTGACCGTCAATGCCAAGCAGTGTAAAAAGAAATGTACCATGATTGATACCTTTGGCAAAGCCCGGATATACGATTTCCTTGGCTATGAAGAATATTGCAAAGGCGAGCCAGAACATAGGGTATATTCCAAGAAATCTTTTTTTATAGTAGCTTGCCAGATCGATTTCTTTGTCACCGTAGATGTACATGAGCACGGCACCACTTACAATAAAAAACAGTGTCACACCGTATGAGCCAAGATACATTCCGAATAAGGTATCAGGCAGCACATGGGTTGTAAAATTGATCTGTGCGTATTCAAGTGTTCGTGTGAAGTGTATTGTGAATACCATTATCACGGCGACTAACTTGATAAGGTCGAGGTATAACAAACGTTCTTTTTTCAAAATTATAATATCTCCTTAGGTTTTAATTTGTTATGCAGGAAAACGTAGGCAGAGCTTTGGCTCTAAGGGGCTTTGGATTATTCTGTTTATTTAATTTCAATATTCAGTTGAAAACGAGTTGGTTTGAGTATGTTAAAGACATTATACAGCAAACTGACAGATTAAATCAATATTTATAGATAAATAGTTACATATTTATATTTAACAGCCAAAACAGTGATATGAATATAGATGTAAAATTGTGTCAATTTATGAGAAAGCTGTCTTTATGGATAGCTCATAAAAATGTAATTCATAAGACAATAAAGGTTGAAAAATAGGAAAAAAGTAGTATAATATTGATATGATTGACCTTGTAATTAGTGAAAAGGTACGATGAATAAAATGATTTTATGAGGAGGATTAAGATGAAAAACAAGAGAAGACTGGCAACAGTATTAGGTATTGTCATGGTATTTACTATGATTTTCTCATTGAAGACACCGATGAATGTAAATGCCGGAAATGTATCGCATGTCAAGGCTACGGCGGCGGATGTACGTACTTCGGCGAATGTAGCGGCGGGTGCACTTAAGGGTGTGCAGGGCACGAATTTCTCAGATGAGTTTGGTGATACAGTATCGAATCTGAATATGGATGCTATGTTTTTAAACTGCGACATATCATGGTTCGTTAACACGAAGGGTGTTGGTACCAAGGTTTACACCATGAGTGATGGAACCAGCTATTATGTCGATGATAAGACACAGGGCGGTATGCTTATGGTTATAGATTACCGCATCAAGCAGTATCGTGAGCAGGGAGTTACATGGAATCTATGCCTTATGATGGGCTGGACTGATATTAATGGAAATCATGATGCTGGTATGGAGAAGCTTATGTACAATCCTCAGCCGGGACATTACTATTACACATGGAATGTGACTGATACTGAGGCTAATGCGGCACTAACTGCTATTGTAGATTATCTGACAGAGCGCTACAGCTATCAGGATACGTTCGTGCAGAACTGGTGGATTAATAATGAGGTTAATGTATTGAATGACAAGATTTATACGATGGATAGTCTTGATGCCAATGTTGTAGTTGACCTTGCGGTTAAGAGCTATGATTTACTTTACAATTCACTTATGAAAAACAATCCTAATGCTCTTGCTTATGTTTCTGTAACACATGACTGGAATAATACCAATGAGGGTAAGGGCGTTTCGACACGTGAATTCATCCATGCTTTTGCAGATGCTGAGAAGGATAAGGATTGGAACCTTGATTTGCACGCATATCCACCACAGATGCATGAGCAGGTATGGACTAAGGCAAGCTCAGCATATTTAAGGCATGATGAAGATACAGTATCAATATGTGCTGTTAATCTTGAGGTTTTATTGAATTATATTAAGAACAATTTTGGAACAAATCATCGTATTATTATGTCAGAGCAGGGATTTGATTCCGCTTATGGAATGGAAGAACAGGCTGCGATGATGGCATATACATATTATGCGGCAACAAGAAATGATATGGTTGATGAGGTCATATTTACAACGTATAATGATACCAATTCGGAAGGTCATGATTTCTACGATATGGGTATTGTAGATATTAATGGCAATAAAAAACCTTCATATAATGTGTTCAAGTATATGAATACAAATGAGGCAGCAGCTTATACGAACCCTTATTTACAGAAGTTAAGCGGATATACTGGAAGAACTATATCTTCATGGAGTGATGATATTCTTTATCAGGTCCCTAAGACAAGTGATGCGCTTGTTAAGGGAAATCTTTATCTTCCGGGAAGTGAACAGACAGCGGGAAGTATCTTTATTGGAATGAACACAGAGCCGACTAAGAACCAGATTGATATTGAGTACAGATGGGCAGTATATGATTATCAGACAGGTGTGCGCACAGAGGTTCAGGGTTGGAAATTAAATGGGGAATGGATTCGGTGGTATCCTCCATATAATGGCAATTTTGAAATGTATTGCACAGCAAGGGTTGCGGGCAACACGGATTCGCAGCTGGAGGCTCATGTTACTGTAGGATATAACGGAATAGTCTCAACAGATATATCCAGTGATTATGTTTATGCATCATCGGGAAGCGGTGGAAATTCAGGAAATACAGATAATAGTGGGAATATTGACGTATCAGATACGAGAACATGGCCGGTTTCGTATCAGGGGTATACATTCAACAGAGCGGATGATGGAACAGTTACATGTGTTGACGGTGAGGGAAATAGAGTTATTAACGAATTTAAGTGTGATGGAATATACACATATTATTTTCAGGCAGATGGAACATGCATGAGAGATCGTCTTACATATCATCCGGATGGGGTTCATGTAATCTATTTTGATAAGTATGGACATGAGGTATTTAGCGACTTTGCACATGTTTCAAAGTCGATTTCCGGCGAAGCAGTAGATGACAACTGTTTCTTTGATGTATTTGGATATATGTATGTTGACGTCCTGACATTTGACAAGAAGGGTGAGAAGCTGTTATATGCTAATCCATATGGTCGTCTTGAGTGCGCAGGATGGTTTGTATTTTCTGATACAGTAAAGTGGGCAGATGGGACCCCTTGCGATGGAATTGCCGGAGGTATAGGATATGGGCAGATAGATTGTACACTCCTTACAAACACAGCTACATATGATTGGATGAACAGACCATGCTATATGCAGGGTAATGGTGTTGCGCTTTACTAATAATTGAGTATTAACATGTGAGTTAAAATGACTGCAGAGTTGAAAAACATATTTGACTTTGCAGTCATTTTTCATAGTGGTGTAGGCATAGCTCATGAGCAGGCGGTTAAACGGATTTACTCTGGTCATGTTTAATAACGGAGTTATCAGGAATTAGCACATGTACTCTTTGATGTTTAGTAAGCGAATGGAATGCCGTTGACATTTTGATAGCAAGGAGTAAAATGAATTTATTTTTTACTTGGATAAAAAAGTATTGATGTCAGCTTTACCGGTTAAAAGCCGGGTGAATAACAAGCGGTCTAAAATATGTATGTAGTTTGAAAAGCTAATGTACAGTGTTAATTTTTGAGATATAATAAAAATTGGAGTACAGGTATTGTAGTAAGAATAATTTAATACGTGTAAAAGAAATGGAGAATATAGATGAACAGAGTATTAGAAAACAATAATTTAAAGGTAACAATAAGCGACGCAGGTGCCGAGCTTATCAGTGTATGGGATAAGAGCCGTAATGCCGAGCGTATATGGAGGGGTGATTCGGCGGTATGGGGAAGACATGCACCGATTCTTTTTCCGTTTGTCGGAAAGGTTGCCGGCGGAAAGTACAGCTACAGGGGAAGAGAGTATAAGATGACATCGCATGGCTTTGCGCGCGACAGGCAGTTTGAGCTTGTCAGTGAGGATGGAGGGTCTGTGACACATGTGCTTAGGTGGAATGAGGAGAGCCTTACGGTGTATCCGTTTGAATTTGCACTGTATGTGAAGCACAGCCTTGAAAATGCGGATTCGCGTTCTGTGAAGGTGGAATGGAGGGTTGTCAATGAAGCTGTTGAGGGCGGAGAGGATATGCTGTACGGAATTGGCGGGCATCCTGCGTTTACATTTCCGAGGGAGGTGAAGCCGGTTGACTGTTCGCTGAGAATATACGGTGGAACGGCGGCTGTTAATGGGAATAATATAAGTGATAACGTGGCTATCTGCAGGGCATTGAGATATCGCCTTCTGGATACGGCGGGCTGTATTGATATGTCACAGGAGTATGTGCTTGATATGCCGGAGAGCTGTGCGAGGATAACGGAGAATATGTTCGATAAGGATGCGCTTATTGTTTTGGATAATCAGGTGAACCACATTGAGCTTCTTGATGCGGCGGGAAAGGCTTATGTGACCATGGATTGTCAGGGCTTTCCTTATTTTGGAATATGGTCGAAGGAGGTTGATGAATTTATCTGTCTTGAGCCATGGTATAGCGTTGCCGATGTCGCAGGCTGTGACGGAAATATTGAAAATAAGGCAGGAATGCAGAGGCTTGCAGCCGGGGACAGCAGGGAGTATGCGTATACGATTACCTTCTAAAAATATACAGCTTCTGAGTGTTGCGTGAAGATGACGAACCCGGATATTATATATTTTAGTACAAAATTATTCTGTAAAAAGCGGAATTTTTTGTTATTTAGCTCCGGATGCAAAATGTGCCGGTTTAATCTATGAATGTACTGGGCATGCTTCACAGCCGGGATTATAATTACACAGAAAAATAAAGGACAAATATATAAGGAGTTTTATGAATAAAATACATAATAAAATAATAAAAATAGTAATGAGTTTTGCACTCACGCTTGGTGTGATTTTAGGCGTGGCAGGAAGCTTTTATGAGAAAACATCTGCAGACGCGGATGACAGTAATTTTACAAACCTGATTATTTTTATGAGATTTGCGGGCGAGGATGAGTTTATTGATGATGTATATGAGAATACGCCGGTAAGAAAAATAACGGATAACTCCTACAATACGGCAATGTACAACGTCAGCGACTATTATAGGAATGTTTCGGATAACAAATGCCGCATAAGGAGCGTATATCTGTTAGATAACGGTGGGTCGATTAAGCTGTCGCATGAGAGGGGCTATTATGCGGAGTACAGTGAGACAAATCCAATCGGTTATAAGGACAGCGGTGAGGCGGGAGTCCGTATGTATGAGCTGAAGCTTGAGTGGTCGGCTGCGGTGACAAAGGCAGTTGAGGCGGGCAACAGGATATCCAATTATGATGGGACTGTCAATTATGGTTATGATGAGCTTGACAAGGATGGGGATGGCTGCATAGATTCCATAACGATAATTTATAAAAATGCAACGCAGAGCAACATAGCGGTAGGCTGGGGATCACCCTTGTGGAATTATAAGGATTATGCTGATTATTTAGTGATTAATACGGATAAGGGAAGCGTAAAGAGCAGAATGTATGTCCAGCTGACCAACTCGTATACAAAGCCGGATGGAGATACGCTGGGTTATCTTTATAAGGATTCACAGGGGAATGTCATAGTGTCACAGGCAGCGGCTATCCATGAGATGGGGCATATAATGGGGTTGAAGGATCTATACAATTCCTCACAGAGTTCTCCGGTGTATTATATGTCTGTGATGGCAAAGCATATGTCGCCGATTCCGCAGTTTCCTTCGGTAAAGGAAAAGGAGGTTCTCGGCTGGGTTGAGGACGGAGACGTTCAGACAATTACAGCCTCAGGTGAGTATAGTCTAAGGGCACTTGGAACTGCAGGACATGGAATTGCAGGATATAAGCTTGATATTCCGGAGAAGGGAAAGACGCTTTATCTGGAATACAGGAATTTTGCGTCAAATGGAAACAAGTATGATTCCCAGTATAAGGAGCTGTATAAAACGAATGGCAAAAGAGTTGACAGTCTGCCGATGAAATCTGGTCTGGTATGTTACCTTATTGATACAGGAACAAAATTTCCGAACAATATGAACTCATCACCTTCTAAGTGGAATTATCAGGTGCTGGGCAATCAATACTCTACGATGGTTGATGCGGCAGTTGGAGTAGATGAGGAAAAGTGGATTACAGATAATCTTAGTATCATGGTGACGGCGATTGATGGCAATACACTTACTTTTACAATAGAGGGAAATTTTGCGGAGCATATTCACAGTGGTGGACAGGCAACATGCGTCAGCCGCGCCAGATGTTCAGTCTGTCATCAGGAATATGGTGAACTTGATGATAGTAGACATGAACATACCCTGATTAGAGGTGCCAAGGCACCGAGTTGTACAGAGGTTGGATACACGGGAGACACATATTGTACGGATTGCAATAAAATGCTGGGCATTGGTTCAGACATAGACATGATTGCACATGAATTAGAGCATGTGGAGGCACAGGCAGCTACCGCAGCAAAGGAAGGAAACATAGAGTATTACTATTGTAAAGTATGTGGACAGTGTTTTCTTGACAAAAATGCAGCTGATACTATAAAAATGGCTGATACAATAATACCTAAGCTGGCACCTGTAATCATAGCGGGAAATGATGCAACTATAGATGCTTCCTCGGGCAAGAGTGCTGTATTTAGGTCGAATGCGGCATTTGCCGATTTCATACGTGTTGAACTTGACAGCAAGGAGCTTGTAGAGGACAAGGACTACATTGTAAAGGAAGGAAGTATAATAGTAACACTCATGCCTGAGGTTATCAGCAATCTGTCTGAGGGAAGCCATAAGCTTGCTATAGTGTCTTCAGGTGGAACAGCAATCGCAAATTTCTCTGTAACGAAACCGCAGCAGCCAAGCAGCGAAGAGCAGTCAAGCAGCGAGGAGCAGTCAAGCAGTGAGGAGCAGTCAAGCAGCGAGGAGCAGTCAAGCAGCGAGGAGCAGTCAAGCAGTGAGGAGCAGTCAAGCAGCGAGGAGCAG